>ERZ773104.358-NODE-358-length-72433-cov-6.901033_pt1 | contig 72433 bp, 66 predicted proteins | sample MGYA00511920_ERZ773104 | MGnify/ENA primary metagenome ERZ773104 (study PRJEB29015, sample SAMEA2737857) | human gut metagenome | biome: human gut; feature: human-associated habitat; material: faeces | place: China | collected 2012 ... | reverse complement strand
AGTCCGCCATGCTCAACTACAGCCGTCTGGACGAGAACGAAGCCGACCAGATCGGCCTGCAATACCTGACCAAGGCGGGCTACCCTCCTTCCGGCCTGGTGGGCGGCTTCAAGATCATGCGCCAGAAAAGCTGGATGGCGGGAGCCAGTGTGCCCGCCTACCTGTCCACCCACCCGGATATCGGTGACCGTATCAACGACATCCAGGCCCGGCTGAGCTCCTTCCCTGCGGCCATCCGCAACCGCTCGTTCGACAATCGCCGTTTCAAGAGGGTCCAGACCGTCCTTTGGGGACGCTATGGAGACAGCCAGGCGGCCCTGCAGCGTTTTTCCGGCAAGGATGCCCTTTCCTGCATGGGCCGGGGCATGGTCCTTTCGCGCAGGAACAACGTGCGCGAAGCTGCCGCCGCCTTCGATCAGGCCTTGCAGCTGGCCCCCAAGGACCCGCTGGTACTGCGCGAAGCCGGGACCTTCCACTACCGCAAAGGCGACATGGCCAGGGCGGAAGGCCTGCTGCGGCAGGCCATGCAACTGGACAAAAACGATTTCATGGCCAGATTCTTTTATGCGCGCATGCTGGATGAGACCGGCCGTGCCCAGCAGGCCCAGCCCTATTATACGGAAGTCCTGCGGGCCGTGCCGGAAGCCGCCGATGTCCATGAAGCCTACGCCCGTTCGCTGGGCTCCATAGGCAAGACCGGGCTGGCTTACATCCACATGGCCTACAGTGCCATTTACTCCAACAACCGCAAGCTGGCAGAGCGCTACTTCAAGCAGGCCAAGGCAAAGACGGAAAAATCCGCCGACAGTGCGGCTTTCCGCAAGCTGGATGCGGTGTACAAAGAACGCAAGGAAATCTGGGAAGACCGATGATAGAAACACACGCGACGACGATCCTGGCAGTCAAGAAGGACGGACAGGTTGCCATGGCCGGGGACGGCCAGGTCACCCTGGGCCAGTCCATGATCATGAAGCATACCGCCCGCAAGGTGCGCCGCTTGTACGACGGCAAGATCGTGGCCGGCTTTGCCGGTGCCACGGCCGATGCCTTCACCCTGTTCGAGCTGTTCGAAGCCAAGCTCAAGGAATTTCGCGGCAACCTGCAGCGTTCCGCTGTGGAACTGACCAAGGAATGGCGCAAGGACAAATATCTGCGCCGTCTGGAAGCCATGCTCCTTGTTTCTGACGGTGAGCATATCCTGCTGCTCTCCGGTAACGGGGACGTGTTCGAGCCCGACGACGACGTGGCAGCCATCGGCAGCGGCGGCCCCTATGCCCTTTCCGCAGCCCGCGCCCTGCTGCGCCACAGCACCCTCCCCGCCCGGGAGCTGGCTCTGGAGTCCATGAAGATCGCTTCGGAAATCTGCGTCTATACCAATGATCATTTCGTGGTCGAGACCCTGTAGGGGGACAACGTGGAGATCCGCACCGGTTGCAAGATCAATCTGGGGCTGGAGATAACCGGCGTCCTGCCCAACGGCTATCACACCCTTGATTCCGTGTTCTATCCGCTGGCCCGGCCGTTCGACGTTCTGGAAGTGGAACGGAGGGAAGGAGCAGGCATCCGCGTGTTCTGCGATACCCCCGGCATCGATCTGGAGCACAACACCCTTACCAAGGCCTATGCCGCTTTTGCGGCCTTGCTGCCGGAACAGGCGGCCTGCCCGGGCGTGGATGTCACCCTGCGCAAGGGCATCCCCCACGGCGCAGGCCTAGGAGGCGGCAGCAGCGATGCCGCGGCCCTGCTCCTGTGGCTCAATAGCTGCCTGGAGACGCCTCTGACGCTGGAAGAACTGGAAAAAGCCGCCATCAAGGTCGGAGCGGACGTCCCCTTTTTCCTCCACGGGCGACCCCGGCGTGTGACCGGTATCGGCGAAGTGCTGACGCCTGCGGCGGTTGAGCTGCCCGGCTGGTGGCTGGTGCTGGTCTGCCCGCCCGTGTCGGTCTCCACCCCCTGGGCCTACCGCGCCTATGATGATTTGACGGCAGAAGCGGAAAAAGCTGGTGATAAAGGCTTGACAAATCCGGAGAGCAAGGATAATGAAACGCTTCTCGTGATGGGTAAATATGCCGGGACGGGAACGACGTTCCGCATCACCACAGAAAACGTGCTCCAAATCCGTAACGATCTGGAGCCCGCCGTTGTGCGTGAATACCCGCAGCTAGAGACAATCCGCCAACATCTGCTCCATTCAGGAGCCGCTTGTGCACGCATGAGCGGCAGTGGATCAAGCATGTTCGGTCTGTTCTCAGCCCGTCACGCAGCCGAGGCGGCAGCGCAAAGCCTGGAGTCACAGTACGGGAAGGTCTTTGTGCTGCCCATGAATGCTGGGATGTAGCCAAGTGGTAAGGCAACGGGTTTTGGCTCCGTCATTCGAAGGTTCGAGCCCTTCCATCCCAGCCACACCCAAACCATAACTGCTGCCGCTATCGGCAAGGTGAACGGACCATGTTCAGCGATCTCAAGATTGTCACGGGTTCTTCCAATCCCGAGTTGGCCAAAGCCATTTGCGACCATCTCGGCTGTCAGCTTACTCCCACTCTGGCAACCACCTTCAGCGATGGCGAGCTGCGCATTGAAATCGGCGACAACGTGCGCGGTGATGACGTGTTCGTTGTCCAGCCCACCTGTCCCCCGCTGGTCAACCGCAACCTGATGCAGCTCTGCCTCATGCTCGACGCCCTCAAGCGCGCCAGCGCCGGCCGCATCACGGCTGTGATCCCCTACTACGGCTATGCCCGCCAGGACCGCAAGGTGAGCCCTCGTGCCCCCATCAGCGCCAAGATGGTGGCCGACTTCATCAGTGTGGCCGGTGCCGGCCGTGTGGTGACCATCGACATGCATGCCGGTCAGATCCAGGGCTTCTTCAACTGCCCTGTGGACAACCTGTATGCCGCTCCTGTCATGATGGAACCCCTGCGCCAGATCGAAGGCGACATCGTCATTGTCTCTCCTGACGCCGGCGGTGTGGAACGCGCCCGTTCCTACGCCAAGCGCCTGAACGCTCCTCTGGCCATCGTGGACAAGCGCCGCGACAAGCCCAACCAGGCCCAGGCCATGCACGTCATCGGCGACGTGGAAGGCAAGACCGCCATCATCGTTGACGACATCATCGATACCGCCGGTACCCTGTGCGCCGGTGCTGACGTGCTGCTCAAGTACGGTGCCAAAAAGATCATCGCCTGTGCTTCCCACGGTGTGCTGTCCGGCCCTGCCATCGACCGTATCAATGCTACCGAGGCTCTGGACCGCGTCATCGTGACCGATACCATCCCGCTGGGCGACAAGCTGGCACAGTGTCCCAAGCTGCAGGTGGTGTCTGTGGCTGCCCTGCTGGGCAAGACCATCCACAACATCCACACGGGTTCCTCCGTCAGCGTTCTCTTTGTATAATGCCGGGTTTTTCCCGACTCCATAATAAGAAAACTTCCCGCACTTTCATGCGGCACTAGGTAAGGAGTTAAACATGACCATTGAAAAGACGTTGAGCGTGCAAAAGCGTGAAGGTAGCGGCAAAGGCCCTGCGGGCCGTGCGCGCACGCAGGACATGATCCCCGGTGTGTTCTACACCGCCAAGGGTGACAACATCGCCGTGCAGGCTCCTGCTCTGCCTCTGGAAAAGATGTACACCGAAATGGGCCGTACCGCCGTGTTCAACCTGGAAATCGACGACAACGGCACCAAGACCGTGCATCCCGTCATGTTCTGGGAAGTGCAGAAGCACCCCTACAAGAAGGCCTTCACCCATGTGGACTTCTACGGTGTGGATCTGGACAAGGAAGTCAAGGTCGACGTGCCGATCGAATTCGTGGGTGTTGCCCGCGGCGTCAAGCTGGGCGGCGTGATGGAAACCTATCGTGAAAGCGTGCGTCTGTGCAGCAAGCCCCTGGATATGCCCAAGAAGGTAACCATCGACGTGACCGACATGGGCATCAATGACAGCGTGACCGTGGAGACCCTGGCTCTCCCCGAAAACGTGAAGGCCGTGTTCGACAAGAACTTCGCCATCGTGAGCGTGTTCTCCAAGAGCAAGGACGCTGCCGAAGCCGCCGAATAAGGCGCCTTTCACTGCAGTTTTTTTCAGGCCGGTCTCTTTTGAGGCCGGCCTGATTTTTATACCCATGTCCACTCTTCCCCCCCTGCAGTACCATACCCTGCGCCACGGCAACCGGCAGGTAAGTATCGAATTATGGCCCCGTCCGGGTGCCGCCTGCCTGGTGTTTTATCCGGGGACCATGTTTTGCCCGCTCCAGTACCGGACCTTCCTGCACTGTCTCTGGAAAAACGGGCTTGCCGTCGCTGCCCTGCATCTGACCGGGCACGGTATCAATCCCCACCGCTGCCGGTTCAGCTTTGACGATTTGCTGCGGGATGGTCTGGATGCGGAACAGTGGCTGTTCGATAACGGTATGGGGCCTCTGCTCCTTGCCGGGCACAGTCAGGGTGGGATTTTGGCCATGGCCCACGCCTCCCGCAGTGGGCGGATGCGCGCCTGTTTCGCGTTCAGCGGGATCTTCCCGCAAAGCCGCCGGGCCATAGAGCTGACCCGCTTTGCCCCCTGGGCGGCACAGCGCGAACGCCTGCTGGCCGGGCTGAAGGTATTTGCCACCTGTTTGCCCCGGTTACCTTTGCCGGTGTTCAGCTATCTGTCGGTCAAAAAGATCCTTGCCGGTTGTCTTCGTCTTCCTCTCGATCGCCGGCAAGCCAGGACCAGCTACCCTCTGGCGTACCTGTATTCCCTGTTCAGCGCCTCGGTGGCGTCCACGGTCCACTGCCCGTTCTACCTTTTCAACGCCCTCGACGACGCGCTGTTCACCAGACCTCTGATCGAGGAAACGTTCGCCGCAGTGACGGCCCCGGAAAAACATTGTATCTGGCTGCCTCGGGGTGGCCATCTGGCCATCCTCTCCCCTGCCGTGACCGCCAGGACAGCTGCCCAAGTGGCGGCCCTGGCCAGTGGTCACGGCCTGCCACTCTCTCTTCATCTGTAAGGAAACTGTCATGGATTTTGGTGGTGTCGTCGTCGGTTTGGGCAATCCCGGCAATCAGTATGCCGGGACGCGCCATAATTGCGGCTTTGCTTTCGTGGAAAGCCTGCTGGACCATGCCCGTCGGGAAGGCGGGCAGGTACAGAGCCAGAACGGAGGCAAGTTCTCCTGTGAACTGTGGCGGCTGCGCTATGACGGTCTGCCCGGTGACTGGCTGGCCGCCATGCCCCAGACCTTTATGAATCTGAGCGGCCAGTGCGTCCAGCCCCTGCTGGCCTGGCACAAGATCCGCCCCGATCAGCTGGTGGTGGTGCATGATGAGCTGGATATCCCCGCCGGGGAGCTGCGCTTCAAAAAAGGTGGCGGCAATGCCGGGCACAACGGGCTCAAATCCATCACCCAGCTGCTGGGGACGCCGGACTTCTACCGTCTGCGCATCGGCATCGGCCGTCCTCCCCAGAAAGGGGACGTCATCAACTGGGTGCTGGGACGTCCTTGCAGCGAAGACGCTGACAAGATACGGACAGCCACAGATAAGGCACTTGAAGTACTGGAGATTTTTGCAAAAAAAGGATTGGAGGCCGCTGTACGGGCGACCCGTTCCTGATCATGAGCCGGCCGTAGGCCGGCTTTTTTATTGCCATGAGACCAGCAAAAAATTTTTTTGCTGGACTAATGATTGGTTGTGCGCTATGTTCTTTTAACAGTGGAAAAGATTACCTGAATCTTTTCCACATTTGCTATTTTTCTTCGCGTTTGGCGCGGGCACTTCAACCCTTGGACGGAAATGTTTACATCCGAACAGCTTGTAGTGTACCCAGCTCAAGGAGTGGGCCAGATAGAGCGCATCGACAGCCAGAATATTGGTGGTTCGGCGTGCGATTTCTATATCGTGCGCATTCGGGCCAACAGTATCACTCTCATGGTTCCTGTCAAAAATGCCTCTAATGTTGGTCTGCGCACTTTGGTCAGCACCAAGGAAGCAGAACACATCTGGGAAGCGCTGCGCAACAATCCCCAGCAGACCGTCCATACGGGCCAGAACTGGAACCGGCGTTTCCGCGAATACTCCGAACGCCTCAAGAGTCCCGACCTTTCCATCGTCGCCAACGTCCTGCGCGAACTCCTCCTCATCGGCCGTACCAAGGATCTTTCCTTTGGTGAACGGCGTCTTCTGGAACAGGCCATGAGTCTTGTGACCGGAGAACTAGGCGAAGTTCTCAAGACGGAACAGCGGGACTTGCAGTCCGAACTCATCTCCCTTTATTCCCCGCCTGCCAAGCAGCCTGCGACTACTGCGCATTAACTATTTTTTACTTGCCTCCGGCCACAAGATAGGCTACACGCTTTTCACACGCCTTTTTTCTTCCAATCCCATAACATCTTTTTGCATCGCATTGCCGTTTTTCGGTAATGCGTGTTTTCTACGCCCATGGAAAAAGCACCCCGTAAATATGTCCGTAAAAAAAAGGCTGCGCCTGCCTTACTTTCAGATAGCGGCCTGAGCCTGACAGAACTGAAAACCCGCAGCATGCAGGCCCTGATGGAACTGGCTGAACAGTACGAAATCGAGAACGCCAGCTCCATGCGCAAGCAGGAACTCATCTTCGCCCTGCTGCAGGCCTGTGCCTCCCAAAACGGTGCCATCTACGGGGATGGTGTCCTGGAGATCCTGCCCGACGGCTTCGGCTTCCTGCGTTCTCCCCTGTGCAGCTACATGCCCGGCCCGGACGACATCTATGTTTCTCCCTCCCAGATCCGCCGCTTTTCCCTGCGCAAGGGCGATATCGTTTCCGGCCAGATCCGGCCTCCCAAAGAAGGCGAGCGCTACTTCGCCCTGCTCAAGGTGACGGAGATCGGCTTCGAACCGCCGGAAAATGCCAAGAATCTCGTCCTGTTCGACAACCTGACGCCCATCTATCCTGATCACCAGCTGATCATGGAAAACGGCGAAAAAAATCTCTCCAACCGCGTCATCGACATCATGTCGCCCATCGGCTGTGGTCAGCGCGGTCTCATCGTGGCACCGCCGCGTACCGGCAAGACCGTCCTCTTGCAGTCTTTGGCCAACGCCATCAATGCCAACAATCCCGACGTCTATCTGATCGTCCTGCTCATCGACGAACGCCCCGAAGAAGTCACGGATATGGAACGTACCGTGAAAAAGGCCGAAGTCATCAGCTCCACCTTTGACGAACCGCCGCAGCGCCACGTGCAGGTCTGCGAAATGGTGCTGGAAAAAGCCAAGCGTCTGGTGGAACGCAAGCGGGACGTGGTCATCCTCATGGACTCCATCACCCGCCTGGGCCGCGCCTATAACGCCGTGACCCCCTCGTCGGGCCGCGTGCTTTCCGGCGGTCTGGACGCCAACGCCCTGCAGCGCCCCAAGCGTATTTTTGGTGCCGCGCGCAATATCGAAGAAGGCGGCAGCCTGACCATCATCGCCACGGCTCTTATCGACACCGGCTCCCGCATGGATGAAGTCATCTTTGAAGAATTCAAGGGCACCGGCAACATGGAGATCTATCTGGATCGCCATCTGGCGGAAAAGCGTATCTTCCCGGCCATCGACATCAACCGTACCGGCACCCGCAAGGAAGATCTGCTGCTTTCCGACGATATCCTCAACCGTGTCTGGATCCTGCGCAAGATCCTGGCTCCCATGTCCTCCATCGACAGCATGGAATTCCTGCTGGACAAGATGCGCGGGACAAAGTCCAACAAGGACTTCATGGACGCCATGGGCAAATAGCCGCATCATACAGCTTTTCGGAAAGGCGCTCTTTGGGGCGCCTTTTTTTATGGGCTTTGACCGTGCCCATGGCACCCAATAAAAAACTCTATGCGGGTGATTTTGATTTGCGGGCCAGGGCATCGCCATCCCCTGCTCTGTTTTTTCTTCCTCGGATCATGGCAGGAACGTTCATGAAGTCCGCTTTCCTTGAGGCGCATGTCCCTGTCTTTTTGCATCACTTTATTGCCTTTTTGCAGTATGGACATCACTCTCCCCATGTGCATCAAAAGACAAAGGGCTTAACCTGCATCGGCAAAAAGCGACAAAGGCGGAAAGGAAATGCACAAACAAAAAGGGCTCCCCGAAGGGAGCCCGGAAGCATCAGAGCAATGGAAGGGACTCGTTAGGCCAGCTTCTTCACCGCTTCCAGAACGGCGTCGTAGTCAGGCTCGTTGGTCACTTCGGGCACCAGCTGGCTGTAGGCCAGCGTACCGTCAGGAGCCACCACGAAGATGGCGCGGGCCAGCAGGCGCAGTTCCTGGATCAGCACGCCGTAGTTCTTGCCGAAATCCACGTCCTTGTAGTCGGACAGGCTTTCCACGGCCTGCACGCCGGCAGCGCCGCACCAGCGGGCCTGGGCAAAAGGCAGGTCGCAGCTCAGGGCCAGGATCTGCACGTTGTCGGACAGGGCAGCGGCTTCCTTGTTGAAGCGGCGCACTTCCATATCACACACGGGCGTATCCAGGGAAGGCACGCTCACCAGCACCACAATCTTGCCTTCGTAGTCTTTCAGGCTGCGGGGCTCAAGACCGTTGTTGCACACCGTGAATTCGGGGGCCTTCTGGCCAACGACGGGCAGGTTGCCTTCGAGGTGGAGAGGATTACCCATGAAAGTGACAGTATTCATAAAAAGCTCCTTGCGGCTTTTGCGTTCAAGATGCCTTTATTTAGCAGGAGGCTCCGTTCTTGTCAAGAATATTTCCTATTTAAGAGAATCCCATACCAGAGCCGCCCATTCGCCGTCGATGATGCGGCGCGGTTCGGGCAGTCCCTGGGCCTTGTAGGCCGCGGTCACGCCGTCAGCCTGGATCTCCAGCAGGCCGGAAAGGACGAGGCAACCGCCGGGGCGGCAGGCGCGCACGATATCGGCCGCCATCTCGGTCAGCGGACGGGCCAGGATGTTGGCCAGCACCAAATCGAACTGCTTGCCGGCCACGGCACCGATACTGCCTTCGGCCACCGTGAAGCTCTCGGGCGCGATGGCATTGAGAGCACGGTTTTCAAGCGCGTTGTCCACGGCCAGCGGGTCGATGTCCAGACCTTCGCCCGTAAGGCCGAACTTGCAGCAGCCGATGCCCAGCACCCCGGAACCGGTGCCCAGATCGAGGAAATGCTGTCCCTGCTGCAGGCGTCCGGCTTCCAGCAGGTCGCTGACCACACGCAGGCACAGGGCCGTGGTGGCATGATGGCCGGTGCCAAAGGCGCTTTTGGGCTCGATGAGGATGGGCGTCCGGCCGGGGAAATCCGGCGTATCCGCCAGCCACGGCGGCAGGACCACAAAATGGTTGCCGCAACACACGGGCGTGAAGAACTGACGCCAGGCCGCCAGCCAGTCGGTCTCTTCCAGCTCGGAAAGAGCGCTTTCCGCAGCCGGGACGGTCTGCTTCAGCAGCAGCTGCAGCCGTTCCAGAAAATCTTTCTGCTCGCAATGGACCCGGAAGCGCGTCTCACCGGTGGGCAGGCTCTGCTCTTCCCAGCCAAAGGGCACTTCCAGGGCCAGCAGGCCGGTGGCGCAGTCGTAATCACTTTCCGCAACAACAATTTCGAGGCGATGGATGGTTTTCATGCATTCTGCCTAGCCCGCACACCGGGCCCTGTCAAGCCGGCATGTTGATTTACGGCGCAAATGCCTGTATGGATTGTCGGCATCGGCCTTTTGCCGTCTGCTTCGTGAGTGCGTCCCCGGGCGGGGCGCCTCCTTTTTTTCAGCTTTTTAGATTTTCCTAGTGATCCCCTGAGAATTCCACAAGCCTTTTCCGGCCAGCCGGAACGTATCCGGCCCAGGCGGAAAAATATACGGGAGACGACGATGCTGGACCAGATCCTTGCGGACATCCGCAAGACCTTCGATGTGGACTTTGTCCCCCTGCAGCTGGATGACGGTCAGCTGGAGGTCCTGAACATCAACAATATGCAAAGCCATCTGGACGGGCTGCTGGCACGGCACGCCATCCATGACCCGCTGAAGGACCTGCCGCTCTGGGCCAAGGTCTGGCCGGGTTCCTTCGTGCTGGGACGCTTCCTGCGCAAGCTGGAGCCCGAGGGCAAGACCATGCTGGAGCTGGGCGGCGGTTGCGGCGTGCTCAGCCTGGTGGCCTCCCGTTACGGCTTTCGCCATATCGTGACCAGCGACATCGTCAACGATGCTCTCCAGTTCGCCCGGGCCAACGTGCTGCGCAACAAGCTGCAAGATCTGATCGACGTCTGCTATCTGGACGTTTCCCGCCCCGGCAAGGACGAACGCTTCCCCGAAGGCTTCGACCGCATCGTCGCTTCGGAACTCCTGTATCTCGATGACCTGCACCGGCCGCTGCTGAAGTTCGTGGACCGCCATCTGGCCCCGGGCGGCAAGGCCGTGTTCTGTACGGACATGGCCCGCGCCAAGCCGCATTTTGCCAAGCTGGCCGCCAAGACCTTCCAGGTGCAGGAAGGCCATATCGGCGTCAAGAGCCAGGATGCCGACGGCAAGGAACAGCGCCGCATCTACGTCCTGCATATCCTGGAGCGCAAGCAGTAGCCATGAGCACGACCACTCTTCCCGTCATCCGTCTGCAATCCTGCCCCAAGGGCTATACCCGCGACCTGGACAAGACCATCTCGCCCCAGGAGACCTATGAACGCGTGCAGGCCCGCATGCAGACCGCCGGTCTGGACATCCTGGCCGAAGTCCGCCGCGTGGACGTGGGCCGTCTGGGCATCCCGGTCTATCTCAGCGTCTGCGGCAGGGACGCCCGCGGCATCATGCCCACCCGCAAACAGATGGGCAAAGGTTCCTCGCCGGAACAGGCCCGGGCCTCCGCACTGATGGAGCTGATGGAACGCTTTGCTTTCTTCAGTTTCTGGCAGCGCCTGCCGCACATGGTCAGCGCCACCTGGGCCGAGGCCGAAGAGCGCTTCGGCAAGGATCTGCTGCCCATCGAGGAGATCTGCCGCTCCGTGGACGACAGCCTTTCCCCGGAACAGGCCCGCGAAGCCATGAGCACCCTGCGCTGGAACTTCTTCCCCGCCACGCATCTGGCCGACGGTCGCCCCGTCTGGCTGCCGCTGGACTGGTTCAAGCTGCTGGGGGAATTCAACGGCACGTCCGCCGGCAACAGCCCGGAGGAATCCCTTCTGCAGGGCCTTTCCGAGCTGGTGGAGCGCCATGTCTGCTGTCGCATCGACCGGGAACGTCTGACCACCCCCACCATCGATCCCCACGAAGTGGACGATCCCACCCTGCGCGATCTGCTGGCCGCCTTTGAGCGGGAAGGCATCCATATCGTGCTCAAGGATTTCTCCCTAGGCATGCCGCTGCCCACCGTCGGCGCGGTGGCCTGGGACCCGGCCACCTTCCCGGCCCGCTCCGAGATCGTTTTCACGGCCGGCACCGCCGCCTCTCCGGCCAAGGCCGCCATCCGTGCCGTCACGGAAATCGCCCAGCTGGGCGGCGACTTCTGCACGCAGGCCTGTTACGAGGCCTCCGGCCTTTCCAAGTTCGAGCGTCTGGAAGACATCCAGTGGCTGCTGGAAGGCCCCGTCTGCCGCCTGTCCGACCTGCCTAGCGTGGAAGCGCCCGACATCCGCGACGAACTGCTCCGGGCGCTGCGTGGCCTGGAGCCGGTACAGGTCTATGCTGTGGAGACCACGCATCCCGATCTGGGCGTCCCGGCCCACTACTGCATCGCTCCGGGGCTCTCTTTCCGCGAGCGTGACCGCAACCAGAGCATCGGCCTGTTCGTGGGCCGCAAGCTGGCTGAAGAAGCGGACGAGGAAACGGCCCTTCGTGGGCTGGCCGTGCTGGAGCGCTGCTACCCCGGTGCGCATTTCCTGCCCTTTTTCCGGGCCATGCTGGCCCTGCGCGCGGAACGTTTCGAAGAAGCCCGCGACCTTTTCGCCCAGGCCCGCCCCCTGCAGCCCGAAAACGACGCCAAAGGTCTGGCCGCCTTTTACGAGGGCTATGTCTCCACGCTGACCGGTGACTGGGAAAGGGCCCTGTCTCCTCTGCGCGATGCAGTGGCCCTGTGCCCGGACATGAAGGAATACGGCAATCTGCTGGGCGTCTGCCTGTTCAAGCTCAAGCGCTATGACGAGGCCGCCGCTGCCTTTCGCGCCGTGCTCAAGGTGGACAAGGGCTCGGTGATGGATCTGGCAAATCTGGGCCTGTGCGAGAAATTCCTGGGCCAGAAGGAAGCTGCCATGGAACATCTGGCAGCCGCGCTGGAAGTGGATCCTTCGCTGGACTTTGCCCGCACGCATCTGGAAGAACTTAAAGCATCGCTTTAAGCTTCATCACATCCTATGACTACCGGGGAGGAAGTCCTGCACAGGGCTTTCTCCCTTTTCTGTTCTCCTTGCCGACGGCTGCCGCGCCATCCCCCGCTCCCTGAAAAGACAGGGGGAAAGCGGCTTTACAAGCCCGGCCGGGGCGCGTACACCTCTTTTCCTGATACGATTTTTTTACCGAGGTACCCAATGACCCGTTTTCTTCTGCTGCTTTGCGCGGCCTTCCTGCTGGCCGGTTGCGGCGCCAAGGGCGTGACCGTCGTGGACAAGTCCGGCTTCGTGACCATGAGCCAGCGCATGCCCCAGGAAATGAAAGCCCACGGCCTGCTCACCGACGATGGCAGCTATATCTCCCTGCCCGGTGGCGGTGGCGAGAACTACGGCGAGATCCTTTTCCGCCAGCTTTCGCCCGAATTCCTGTTCAACGACAGGGGCCATGTCTATCTGGGCAGCACCTTTGCCGCCACGCGCACGCCTTCCAGCCATGCCACCGTGCGCAAGACCGGTTTCACCATCGTCCATCCCACCCAGACCATCAATCTGGCCATGCTGGGCATCGTGGACTGGAACAACGACGAAAAGGACGAATGGCTCATCGCCTGCGATGTCCGCCCGCACCTGGGTTCCGAAAGCCGCACCTATTATGTGCTGGTGCCGCCGCCGCTGCGCAAGGGCGAGCCCCTGCAGGCCACTGTGGCCGCGGTGTACGAATGCTATGGCCTGGCCTGCAAGCTCACCGTGCGTGACAGCCGCGCCATCCCCCGCGTGGGCGAAGGCGAACTTCCCCCCACGGACGTGCATGATGCCCTGCCCGGCATGGAAGGCGTGACCGAACCGCCCAAGCCCGACAGTACGCCCCGCTCCGGCCTTCAGGAACGGTCGCTGTAGGCAGAGCCGCAGGATACAAAGTAGAACAAAGCAAGCGGGCCCCTCCCAAAAGGAGAGGCCTGCTTTGTTTTGTTTATAACAATTGCTCTTTTGTTCAAGGGATCGAAGCTATACGAAAAAAGGCACCTGCATCACTGCAAGCGCCCTGATTGTTTGCTGGCGTCCCGACGGGGATAAAAATTAAATGATAACATGTTGAATTTGATTATTTTTATAGATATTTAAATTTTAAGCACCTCAAAAATAAAAGTTTTTACATTCTTTGGGATGTACTGGACGACTATCTGTTTGCTTCATTGTGGCATGTCGGTATCTTGTCCCTGCCTGCTCTGGCTGGCTTTGCTATACGCTGCACTCGTAAATAAACATTTCGCATTCATCGTTATTTGCCAGTTCCTTCTGGTAACTTGAATATGTCACTATACTTTTGAAGCCACACTTTCTTAAGTATTCTTCCATTTCACCATAGCGATACAGATGTGTCTGAAAATCCATATTTTCGCTTTTCAATAATTCAGTGCCGTTATAGAGTTCATAAACAGATGGCGAAAACTGTGTCTGACTATCTTCATCATAGTGATTTTTCATTTTCAAAATTAATTCATATCCTTCTGTTGTTTTCACGGAGGCACATACTTTGTACATATTATCATTATCGCGCCTTCCAAAAACAGTATCAACAGCAAACACAATTTTTCCGCCAACAGTCAATAAATTTTTCATCTTTTGTAAGATACTTTTGCACATACGCATATCTGTAAACAAGGAAATTGATCCTGAAGGAATAAAAATATAATCAAAATTTTCCTGTACAGTATAGTTAGCAATATCCGACTGTATTATCTGTGCGTTCGGTGCTTTCTGTATTAGTTTGTCCAGCATTTCTTTTGATAAATCTATTCCGTAGATATCAAAGCCACGCTCCAAAAAAGGGATTAAAAATCTTCCACTGCCGCATAAAGGTTCTAAAATTTTTTTCCCCTTTTCAGCATAGGAGAGATAAAAATTAAGCTCGTCCTGCGGAGCCTGTTTATGTAAGATTTCATACATATCAGAGCATAAGCTTCCGTAATAATTTTGCTTTACTTCATCCATTTCAAGCTCCTGATTTATAAACTCTGTTCTACAAAATGAGCAACTGAAGTGTCCCAATACTTTTTATAAACTCTGTACTTATTCCCATCAAAATTAAGTTAGTAAACCTGAAATGTAACTAAATGTTTTTGGGGCTACTATTGCTCTTCATAAAAATAAAGGAAAATCCCGCGCCGTCGGAATACTTGTGGGGATTGTCTGCGGGCTCCAAACTACGGATGCGAACGTCGGTAAGAGGCATGGGGGACTCCCTGGCTTCTGCTGAATGTTTCGATACCTCTCAGAACAAAAAATACAGCAATACGGCCTTGTTATCCGTGAGGATACCACGCTTTTGCAGGATGGATCTACTCTCGGATATCCCCTTGTAAGCATTAGATGCAACGGGACAAACGTGGACGACGGGAAATCCCGTTGACACAAAAAAGAAAGGATACCAATGTGTTTTGCACACTGATATCCTTTATTGTACCTTATACTGGCGTCCCCAAGGGGATTTGAACCCCTGTCGACGGCGTGAAAGGCCGTTGTCCTAGGCCGGCTAGACGATGGGGACGCGATGAAGTGTATTTACGGGAAACTCGGGCCGCCGTCAAGCAAAAAATCGAGAACTTCCTTTTTTCATTTTCACACCTTCCGTCTGGCCTGTCCTGATGCGCTGCGTGGCAGGCTTTTCCCGCCAATCCAGGGCAGCCCTTCCCCTTCCCCCTGCCCTTGCTTCCAGCACAGGCAGAAAAGACCAGTCCCCTGTACGCTGTTACCTTAACGTTGATAACAGCAAACAGCCCGGCAGCCCCCAAAAACGGCTTCCCCTAACGGGCCCGCCCGCACAGGAAAAGCCGTTCACGACCAGCTCTCGGCGTGTCCCTAGCCCTTGCAGACCTTGCAGGGGCGGTAGCCGGCGGCCTTGGCATCCGCCGGAGAAGCAAAAGTTTTGCTGACGCTCTTGCTCTTATAATAGCGGCAGGAAGAATTGTGGTAGATCTTGCTTTCCGGGTTGCCGCGATAGCCTGCCTCCACCTTTTGGGGCGCAGCCTTGGGGGCGGGTTTGGCGGCAGGGGCCGGAGCCGTGGCCGCCGGAGCGGCCTGCTGGGCAGGCGCACTCAAAGCGAGACCGGAGGAAGAACAAACGAGCCCCAGGACCATCAGAATAGCGAGCATTTTTTTCATGGCAGATATTCTCCGAAATGGATGTTGAGCTGTCCGCAGCCGGGCCAGACATTACAGCATCCGACCCGTACTTGCAGGATACATCATTCCACCAGAAGCATAAAGGCTCTGTACCCTTTATTGTCGCTGCATTCTTGCCGACAAGCCCCGTGTGCCTGACAGGTTGAGCACCGAAAAGGTTTGGCGGAATCAGGATGTGGCGCGCCCCGACTTCCCGTCCTGGCCTTTTGCGGAAGCAGCCATGCATCCGTCCCGATAAAACAGTTGTAGTCAAATGGCCGCCTGGTCTATCATGGTTGGGAACCATTTCAGGAGGGATTCGATGAGCCATCAGCATTCCCACCCGCAAAGCATGGCGGGGAAAAATTTTGCCAATGCCAGCCTTGCCGGCAAGGATTTTCGGGGCGTCGAGCTGCGGGGGGCCAATTTCGCCGGGGCCGATTTGCGGGGCGCCGATCTTGAGCTGGCCGACCTGGCCGGGGCCAATCTTGTCAACGCGGAGCTGACAAAAGCCAATCTTTCCTGGGCCAATCTGGCCGGAGCGGCGCTCAATGAAGCAGACCTGAGTGGTGCCGACCTGCGGGAGGCCCGGCTGAATGGCGCCATTTTGGAGAACGCTCTGCTGGATGGTGCGAACCTGACGAGTGCCAGTTTGCGAGGCGCTGACCTGAGCGGGGCCAGCCTGCGCGATGCCTGTCTGGAAGGGACGTGGCTGGACGGCGTCACAGGACTCTCGGACAAGTAAACCAATCTTCCAGACAAGATGTTTCCCGAAAAAACAGGGGACAGCAGCCGCTCCTGATAGTGCCTGCCAAGACAGACACACGGAGGCCACTGTCCCCTGCCCTGTTTTGCCTGCTGAAAGATTAGGCAGACAAACACATCCTCTAACGGATGCCCCTGCCCATATCGCGGGCAGCTTCCAGAGCCGCAGGCGTTTTCCGGATGTCACCGGATTCCGTCACGCCAAGCGCCTGCACCACACCGCACAGCCGGGTCTTTTCAAAGCAGACCACCCAGCCTTCCATGGCTTTCTTGGGGCCTTCCATGGTCTTTTCGTCCGTATCGGCAGCACTGGCCAGCAAATAGATGTCGCGGAAAGCATAGTCCGCGGCGAACAGCGGATTGGTGCGGTCCAGCAGGGTCTTCAGCTGACCGCACAGCGAATAGAAATACACGGGGCTGGCAAAAGCGATCACCTCGGCCTGCTGCATGCGCGGCAGGATGTCATCCATATCGTCCCGAAGGATGCAGTGCTGCGTTTTCTGACACCCGAGACAGCCCTTGCAAAAGCCGATCTTTTTGTCATGCAGGCTTATCTTCTCCACGGTATGACCGGCTTCCTGCGCCCCTTCGATAAAGGCATCGGCCAGCTGATCGGAATTGCCCCTCCGGCGGGGGCTGGAAGAAATGACGAGGACTTTTTTCCCACTCATGGATCTTGCTCCTTTTAACTCTGACCGGGACACAGACAGATGGCAGTGGCCGGCCTCGTGAACGGGCAGATGGTCTGCTTTGATGGGGCGTTCGTCAACCGTTTTTCATAAAAAGTTCCGGGCACGTCCGCTGGGGCCCTCTCTCCTCCTCTCCTTCCTGCCTGGGCAAAGAGACCTTCCCGACTTCTGCCCTGCACCTCCGGAATCCGGCATGCCCGACAGACAGGTCTTTCGCCATGGTTTTGCCCGATCCCGCAAACGCCTTGCCCGGGACCGCAGGATACAAAAACAGCCCCTTTTCAGGGGCTGTTCTGGAATCCGGTTGCAGCTGTCCGGCAGGCTAAGCTTTGTTGCCGCCATCCAGCTTGTTGCGGACCTGACGGCACAAGCCCATCAGGGCGTCATATTCATGCCGCCGCACCTGGGCCCGGGCCAGCAGACGCCGCCACGGCATCAGGAAATAATCCGGGTTGTCCCCGTGCAGACAGTCCAGACGCAGCAGCATATCCTTCAGGTTGTCCAGCAGGCGTTCATAGTCTGCCGAAGAGATGACACGGCCGGAGCCGCCCTCCGCCGGAGCCTTTTCCCCGGCAGCCTCATGCTGACGGGCCCGCACGGCCTTGGCGCACTCATAGAGCAGCAGCAATACCGACTGTGCCAGATTGAGGGAGCTGGCCTCGGGATTGGTGGGGATGGTCACCAGCCGCTGGCAGTGCTGGATGGCATCGTTATCCAGGCCCCGGTCCTCAGGGCCGAACACGATGGCCACCTTTTCTCCCCTCTCCAGCGCCTGGGCCACTTCGCCCGCGGCCTGCTCGGGTGACAGCAGGGAACGCCGCCAGCCACCCGTCCGGGCCGTCGTCCCGATAACCAGCGAACAATCCGCCACGGCAGCCGACACATCGGGCAGGACCTGCACATCATCCAGCACGCCCTGTCCTTTTGGGGTGGCCAGAGGACGGGCTTTTTCCCTGTCCCAGCGTTCCGGTGCCACCAGACGGATGCTGCGGCTGCCCATATTCACACAGGCGCGGGCAGCCATGCCGATATTCTCGGGAAAGCGCGTCTGTACCAAAACCACTTGTAACAAATCCAGTGACATGATCACCTCAACACAGCCAGTTCTTCAGCAGCATCACGACCTGTCCGGGCTCCGGGGCCACAGGACGCAACGGCGGCGGCACCGGGGCCATATCCGGCCAGATGCGGTGGGCCGTCAGCACGACCATGGCGCTGCCCGTACCCAGTTTGCAGACCGTCCCCAGAAAGCGCCCCATCATGGTGCCGAAGGCCGCATCAAAGGCCTCCTTGCCGGGACGGCCACGCAGCAATTCCATGACCAGGCAGCCCAGCCAGGCGCCCACCAGGGCCCCGATGAACGCCCCCAGCCCGAAAAAGAGCGGTGCCAGGAAGATGGCCCCGGCAATGGCCCCCACCATACCGGCCACGGTGCCGGACGTGCTGGAGCCGTGCCGTTTGGCATTCATGACCTGCACGCCCATTTCCAGCACCTCGCCCAGGACGGCCAGGCCCAGGAACATGATCCAGAACCAGACATCCAGAGCCCCGGCGGCCGGGTGCAGGAATTTCCACAGCACCACCAGCAGCACCACCACCCAGTTGGCGGGCAGGCCAAGGATGTTGAGCAGCAGGATCAGCCCCAGCAGGACGATGAACGCATAGGCCAGGCTGAACGAGGCCAGCGCGATGAATCCTTCCATACAGGCTACTTCTTGGCGCGGTTGTCGTACACGCGCACGGCCTTGCCTTCGCTGCTGGGCAGGCTGTTGCTCTGCACCAGTTCCACGCGCGGCGTCACCAAAATCTCGTCACGCAGCCGCTGGGCGATGGTCTTCTGCAGGCCCTGCAGGCAGCGCATGTCTTCCACGAAGTATTCGTCGCGGATCTCCACCTGCACACGCATGACGTCGCCGATACCGTCGTTCTCCAGCAGGATGCAGTAGTTCTGCCCCACTTCGGGGAAGGTCATGATGACCTGTTCGATCTGCATGGGATAGACGTTGACGCCCTTGATGATGAACATGTCGTCCGCGCGGCCCAGGATGCGGTCGATGCGGCGATGATGACGGCCGCAGGAGCATTCCCCGGGCAGGAAGCGGGTCAGGTCGCGGGTGCGGTAACGCAGGATGGGCATGCCCTGACGGCACAGGCAGGTCATGACCAGTTCGCCGATCTCGCCGTCGGGCACGGGCTCGCCGGTCTTGGGATCCACGATCTCGGGCAGGTAAGCGTCTTCCCAGACATGCAGGCCGTTCTGGTTCTGGCATTCAAAGGCCACGCCCGGGCCGTTCATCTCGGAAAGGCCGTAAGAGTTGTAGGCCTTCATGTCGAAAAGCTCTTCGATGCGGCGCCGGAATTCCACCGTATAGGGCTCGGCCCCCACCACGGCGATGCGCAGGGGGAAGTCGCGCGGGTCCTCGCCCATATTGCGCAGATGTTCGCCAAGGATGAGCGCGTAGGACGGCAGGATGTGGGCGACCGTGGTCCTGAAGTCCTTGGCCAGCTTGATCTGGCGGCGCGAGTTGCCGGGACCGGCAGGGATGGTCATACAGCCCAGACGCTCGGCACCGAAATGGATCCCCAGGCCGCCGGTGAACAGGCCGTAACCGGACATGTTCTGGAACACGTCGTCACGGCGCACGCCTACCATATAGAGGCAGCGGGCCATCAGGTCGGCCCAGCAGTTGATGTCGTTCTGCGTATGGCAGATGGCCACAGGACTGCCCGTGGTACCACTGGAGCAGTGCATGCGCACGATCTCGCTGCGCGGTACGCACAGGAGCCCCGTGGGATACTGGTCCCGCAGATCCTGCTTGGTGGTGAAGGGGATGCGCCGGATGTCGTCCAGCGACGTGATGCTCTCGGGCGTCACACCGGCTTCATCCAGACGGCGGCGATAGAACTCGCTCTTGCGCACATGGGCCACGGTGGCCTTGAGGCGCGTCAGCTGGGTGTGTTCGATCTGGTCCCTGCTCCACAATTCCGCTGCATCGAAAACTTCCATGTCAAAACCTTATTGCTGCTTGTCCATCTTGAATTACAAACGCCCGGCGGCGTCGCCCCTGTGCGCCCATCCCCAGAGCAGGCCAAAACAGCCTGCCAGCATCATATCGCCATACGGGGCCAGGAACTGTCCCTGTCCCTGCAAAAATTCCCGCTTCGGCCCCAGGATGTAGGTGGGCTCGTAGCCTCCGGCCTCCTCACAGTAGGGACCGAACGCCGTACCGTGCCCCCCGTGCGCAAGGACTTCCTCGCACGGCAGCCAGGAGCGCCGGAACTGCTCCAGATCCGCAAGATATTCCTGCAGGGTGCGCATGCCGGTATGGTGCTCGTAGATACCACGGACCTGTCCCTGATAGACCAGCGCCGCCACCGTATGGCTGTTGCCCACATTGATGATGGTGATCCCTTCGCGCCAGCTCCGCTTCATGACTTCCGGCACGCACAAGGCGCCCAGCAAGGCGCAGGTCCCGGTATCCGCCACCGGGCCGCCGGTCCTTTTCTGCAAGGCCAGCAGGCGGGTGCACTCCGCCGGCGGCTGCTCATAGATCCAGTTGGCCGGCAGGGCCGAGGATTGCAAAAGGGCCGTCCAGGCCTGCATGCGTCCCATGCGGTTGCCGTTGGGATGGAAACCATGATCCTGACAGCCCGCCAGTACCAGATGCGGCAACGGGAGCCCGGCCTGCCGCAGCAGTCCGGCAAAAAATTCCGGGGAATAATCGGAAAGAGGCACCGGCACGGCGCCGGAGGGACACTGCTCCGCTATCTGGACGCCCATGCTACGGACGACCTCGGGATTGTCGTGCAGGGCGCTGGCGGCGCTGGCGGTACTGTAGACAGCGAACCCCGCCTTGATATGGTCGCGCATGGCAAGACCAAAGCCGCCGCCGATGTTCTCTCCATAGAGCCATACCGGCTGCTTGAGCAGAGTCAGCTCACGAATGCGCTGCGCGGCCAGACGGGCCGGTGAAGGCAGGACGAAGCGTGGCCAGTTGTGGACTTCCAGCCCCGGACGGGCCAAAAGGACGTCCTGCGTGCCGCTGCCGATATCGACACAAAGGACGGGACCTGTTTTTTGTAAAAAAGTGCGAACACCGTCATCCATGGTTTTTCTCCAGGCCAAACAATAGCAAAGTTTGCCGTTTCTTGGTGTACCGGTAAGCCGTGCCCAAGGCAAGCCCCCAGCCTTTCCGGCAGGGCAGCTCAAAAAAATTTTTCCGAAATGAAAAAAAGTTCTTGCCAAGCCCCCCGGTTTTCTGTATCACTCCACCTGTGCCGAGGTGGTGGAATTGGTAGACACGCTATCTTGAGGTGGTAGTGGCAACCGCCGTGCGGGTTCGATTCCCGCCCTCGGCACCAGCAAGACATCAAGGGTTGTGGCAACTAGCCGCAACCCTTTCTTTTTTTGTTGTTTCGAGCAGCGCAGCAAGCCCAGCCCGTCCCCTGTTTTTCCTACCTTTACGAATTTGGGTCAAACAGGTGGTACAAAAGGTGCCTCAAATGCCATCCGCTGCCGCTTCTTCCGCTCACCCGCACGGCACTTGCCACTCCCACCCAGCAACCCGCCGTTCCGGCCAGCATCTTCTTTGCGTGGGACGCATCTTCTATTTTCGTTGTGCTCTGCCTGCTGCTGCCAAAAAACGTCTGGGGAATGCCGAGATACGCCTGAGCCTGGGAACATGTTTCCGTCAGGAGGCTAAAATGCTTGCCTGCCAGCTTTTTGCCTTGCTGCATGCTTCGTTACCTGGCGTACCTGATCTTCCCACGCTGCGGGATATCCTTGTCCGGCATCTGTCTGCTATACAGGGAAAGGATGTCAGTGAATACGGGAAACGTGGTCCCCGAAAAACGGCTCTGCCCTGCTCTATTTCTCAAGCACCAGCAATGACGGTCACAAATAGTATGGATGCAGGAGATGCAAGAGGCTTCACGGTTTCTTCTTTTTCTTGTGATCGGCAACCAGCATATTCGGCCACAGGGTTCACTTCATCTGCCAGGAAAGCTGTTTGCCAAGATAGCTGTCTTCATCCACTATCCCAACCAGTTACAGCAAAAATTTCCCCGCTTTCCATAACAACATTTCCTGGGGAACAAGTAGCTGCCATATCACCTGACGGGGCTTTGGCTTCCCCTTCGGTGACTTCCTGTTCCGCTGAAAACAGTATCAGGACAGACCATCCTCACGGGATGTTCTGCCCTGATACCTTGCTGCTATTGCGTGAAGAACTTTTGTCCCGAAATGATCTGAACCCGAATACAATTCATGAAATCTTCAAGCGATACTTGAATAACTATGCTCCTGTCACTGTAGCTGCGGAACCTGAAGCCTCATCGGTACAAGTTTCCCGTAAAAAACGTGGGATTCGACTTTCCACTTTCATCCGGCGATATACAGAGAGCAAACTGGCGGATAAGCGTTGGACGGCGGATAATTTGACTACTCAGCAAGGACGACTGGAAACCTTGATAGAAATCCTGGGAGACAGGGATATCCTTCAGCTGCAACGAGATGACCTGCGATATTATCGGGATACGCTACGCAAACTTCCTCCCAACAGGAAAAAATCTCCGCTGTACAAGGGGAAAAGCATCTCGCAAATACTGGCCATGTCTCCTGCAACCACTTTGAGCATCAAAACCGTCAATGTGACTGTGGAAGCTGTCGCAAGCATGTTTGAATGGGGCATCCGTGAGGGACTGCTCACCGCCAACCCTGCGAAAGCCTTGCAAATCAAGGATACACGACGAGATATCGATTTACGGGAAGCTTTCACACAAGAGGACATCACCCTGCTCTTCTCTCCCCAGACATTCACGGAAAGCAGCGTCAAGCATCCTTCCTTTTATTGGGCTCCACTTATTGGGCTCTATACCGGTATGCGTCTTGAGGAGATATGCCAACTGCACTGTTCAGATATCCGGCAGGAGCAGAACATCTGGTATATCGATATCAACACCGACCATCACGACAAGCGTCTCAAGAATAGAAATGCATTCCGCAAGATACCTGTACATAATGATCTGCTAGCCTATGGTTTTATCAAATATGTTGATAGGATGAAGCTGAATGGGCAGGAACGCCTTTTCCCTGAGCTGCGTAAAACTGAGAAATGTCCCAAGTATGGTCATATGGTCAGTAATTTCTTCAGTCGATATATCGAGCGTTGCGGAATCACAGGAAAAAAGAGTTTTCATTCTCTACGTCATACGTTCAGTGACTTCTTCAAACGCCTCAACCTGCATACAGATGTGTTTCGGCAGATCTTCGGTCACGAGATTCCCCACCTGGCTACACGACAATACGGGAGCGAGTTTCCTGTCAGCCAATGCTATCAGGAGATAATCAGCCATTTGGATGTACACAAAAAATGAAAGCCAGCCCGGGGAGGGATATTCCCTCCCCAAGCAGGCTATAATGGTATTTATCCAGACAGTTAGTTGCTATCCTTGCACTCGTCCATGATGACTTTGATAGCTCTCAGCACAGCAATGGCGATGAGGACCCATCCTGTTGCGGAGATAGCTTTCACTTCCTCAGTCATAACGCGTCTCCCTGAGCAAAGCATGTTGCAGCACTTCGAAAAGGGCTGGTGAAAGTTCTTCGAATCTGGAGATGACCCTGCTGCTGGTATCTGGCAACAGACTTGAAATACAGTCGAATTTCATGCCTATGCCGTAAACCTCCACACCGATCTTTCTCAGTGCTTCCAGTGCCTGCAAACATTGGGTCACGTCATCAGGAACACCATCTGTCAGGATCAGCACGACCTTTCTGGTTTCCTTGAGTATGAGCATCTGGCGCATGACCCACCAAAGAGCTTCCGCCAGAGGAGTTCCTCCATGAGCCTGCATCTGCATCCTGTCAGTCATTTTTTGCCCATGTCTGACCAGAGGGAACACACCGATCTTCCCCTCTCTGTAGGCTGGAAAGGAAGTGATCCCAAGGGATATACCGGACAGATGTTCCAATGCCTTACCCACAGCATAGCAGGCTTGTACTGCCAGTTTGATGGATTCACCGTGCATACTCCCGCTACTGTCCAGGAGGATATGCACTGCGGTATCAAGTTTGTGTACGCTGGCCCTTTTCTGGAAAACTCTGGGGCTTCTCGTACTCAGTCGGTACAGCTTTCCTGTCTCCAGTTTACCCTGCCTGCCGGAAATAGCATGACGCAGAGTATGTGCCTGGAGCATACCCAGCATTCTGGCTTTCAGAGCCGTTGCCATGCGCACAGCTTTTTCCCTGTCCTGATCCGGTAACAGATGCACCTCACAAGAGCCTTCCACAGCCATCTCGACCTTTCTTCCAGACTCTCCCGCTGCATGTGCTTCCAGTTGCTTCCCCAGCCAATTCCCCATGTCTACTGGCAAAGTGTCCACGATTGACGGGATACCTGAAAGAATATCCTGTCCTGTTTCCTCTGCCGGTGAGCATGAGTTTTCCGCAGATGATGTTCCATGAGCTGAAGCCTCGGGTGTGCTTGCTTCGCTGCCTTTTTCCGATGCGGAGGTGTTTTCCGCCTGAGTTCCACTCTCCTGGTGTTGTTCCTCCTGTGACGGGGATTTCCAGGACTTGAGGCAATGTGCCAACTGGCGGGCATAATCTATGGCACTGGACGTATCTGGGCATTCCTGCCTGATCTGTACAAGGATGAGATCCAGAGACTGTCGCATACCGGGGAAGTGAGTATCCAGAGAGGTTGTTTCCTCTCCCAATGGTTGTGACACTTCAGGGACATCCCAGGAACGCACTGTCAGCAGCACATAGTTCAAAACAGAAAGAGCGAGAGATCTTTCCCCCGCTCTTTCTCTGGTCGCATCTTCCACGAAGAACCGGCGTATCAGCTCGTGGAAATTGTGCCTGCACCCCGGGAATACCGCAGCAAGCCTGTTTTCCACCCTCCAATCTTCGATGGCATTGAACAGATTTTTCGTCACCGCATCCAGAGCAGCCTCCTTGAATGCCTTGAAATCCGTATACCGGATATGGGCGGATTCATGGTCGATAAAGCCCCTGACCAGAAGCAGCAGCTCTTCCCCACAGTCTACGGGCAATGATGGTAACTGGATCATGTTCCCATCCGTACAGGCATCAGACCCACCAATGCGCACATGCACACCATAGGTATTTCCAAGTACGGAAGCCAGAAGAGGCAAACAGCCCAGGATATCTTTCTCTCGCAGCTGCATCACCATAACCCCATGCTGGGAATCTCAGGAAGTACCGGTGCGGAAACGACTTCCGGCAATACAGGCAACTCAGCAGTCCCGAAAGGATTGTCCTCATCCGGCTGAACGCTTTCATCCTTTTTGAGCAACGCATCCAGAACGGAACCGGTCGAATTTCCTTCGATGACTTTCTGGGCATGAAGGATGAGCGCATGACTGTCCTTGAGAAGACAGACAAGACCTTGCAGGAGGATCAAATCGCTTCCCGTGATATTCCCTCTTTTGGGCATTCTATCCAGAGCGGACTGGATGATATCAGCCACAGGGCTCACATGAGGTTCCACAAAGCTGAGGCCTACCAGTTTGGATTGGAGAGTGCGCAAAGGAGACAGGGCCTTGTGAGTCACTTCTGTCCTTCCCTCATAAACACGCTTCCAGATATCCTTTGCAGTCCGGGACAGATCATCGAAAAGAGTGTTACCGAGCCCTTCCACTTCTTCCGCTAGACCAGATTCCAGAACTGCCTTTTCATCAGGATGCTGCTCCAGGGGGGATACCTTGTACAGCTGCCAGCGAAAGTCCATGCGAGCCCGAACATATTCAGGACTTACCGTGGAATCTCGGATGATTTCTGACCACTGAGAATGCTTGTCTATCCAGGCTTTGACGGATTCATCATAATCCGCCAGGAATGCTTCTTTTTCCCGCAGGAATTCGTCTCGGATGGCCACCAGTTCCTGGATGATGGCACCAGCTTTCTCTTCCGGGATAGCCCAACCAGACATGAAACGTACTCCATGTCTGTCCAGAAAACTGAAAGCACGGGCTTTTAAGGTGGAGAAGATCTTCAACGAACTGGGATCGGCGATACGCTTGGAACCCAAAGAAGCCAGGTCTTCAGGAGGAAGTTCAGCGCCACCGAAGTCTTCCACGGTCATTTTTTTCCGAGCTGACCAGAGACTGATATCCAGGTTCAGAGCCAGCAGATTGTCCAGGATGCGGATATCGGAAATGATCTGGGTCATATGATCCTCCTAAATGGAGCTTTTGGTTTTGATGAGGGCATACCCTTCACGCAATTTTTTGGCGGCTCGGGATGTCAGTTCCAGTATGGGGCTTTTGTCCTTGCAGGTATCCACGGGAACAAAATGCTGCTGTCCGCTTTGTCCAGAATGTCCCCAGGTAATGGTCAGTCCTTCAGCACCAGCATCGCCTACCCAATCCTTGGTCAGAGTTTGCCCATCCAGTACGTATTCCTTGCGCAGGAAGATACGGGGATAGGGAACAGCACTACTCCGCTGGCTATGCAGCTTCACGAACCCGAGTGCTTCCTCTCCCATGAGCAGATCGCTTCCATTCCCTGTCAGATGCGGAAACATGCGTTGAGCCAGTTCATGCAGCATGGCTCTGGTCTCACGTGAAGCCCTGTAGGCAAGAGCTCTGTCCAAAGCATATGTCACCGGCTGGATTCCCTGTTTTGCCAGTGGCTGGAAACGCAAGGTCAAAGCGCCCCAGCGCAAAAGACTACGCGTGGAGAAGGTGATCTCGATGCTGCCGCTCAGAGTGCTTCCACTCACCTCTCCCATGAACAACCTGCGGACTTCATTGGCATAGTCTACCATCGTTTCACACAGGGATACGGGCAACGTCGGATAGCGATCCCGCAAGAGCTTCTTTTCCACAGAGGGATCAGGGTAGCCCATCTCGCAAAGGATGAATCGATCCGTGAAAGCCAGATTCTGCCGCTGAGTTCCCTGGTAAAGACCGGTGTCATCCCCTGCGCCATTGGTATTGGCTGTAGCCACGAATCGGAACATAGGATGAGGGATGATGAGTTCTCCACCATTTTCCGGGATACACAGAGGAGAACCGTCCAGGATACCATGCAGTCCTGCTGCGACTTCCGGTGAAGCCATATCCAGCTCATTGACCAGACAGATGCCTCCGTAACGCATAGCAAGCGCAAGTGGTCCGTATTCGTAGGACATACTCCCTTCATACACGGTCAAATGTCCTGTGAGATCAGCGAACTCCAGCCTGCCGTGTCCCGTCACTTCGAACAGGGGATAGTTCAAGCGTGCAGCCAGTTGTTTGACACACGATGTTTTCCCACAACCGGAAGGGCCAAAGATGTACAAGGGTTCCTCCGGGGAAAGCAGCCAAACGATGATGTCCCTGCTGGATTCATGGAACAGGTAATTGGGGTCCAGCCTGGGGGTATACAGAGAGGGGGTGGCATATCCCTTGATGGGAGTACCGGAAGGATTGCCGCTAAAAATCTGACCAGCATCCAGTTCGATGACCTGAAGCCGGCTCAATTCGTCTGATATGGTTTGCATCGTCATCTCCTTGAAATACAAAAAGGCCCCTGATCCGTTGAGGAATCAGGGGCCTTTTTCGTTGTATCTGGTTACTAAAGGGGAATGTAGTTACCGAAAGAGTTATCCAAAATGGTCACCTTGTCAGCCAATTGCATGGCACGTGGCAGATTTTCAAGACTTCTGGCATAACGACGGATAACATCTTGAGCAGGAACGTCATGGCCTCCACGGGCAACACGAGCTGCTACACGCTGCAAAGCCAATTCAGGACTGGACAAACGAATATACACCAGCTCAATCTGATAGCCTCGTTGTCGAGCTTCTGCCATCAGGGTAAAGTCAAAGTGAGCCGTCAGGGTTGACTCCCTAGCAAAGGAAACCCCCTCCTGTAAAAATACACGCGCCATACGTACAGCAGCCTTGCCTGCCGCCATAGGCGATAATCCATCTGCCGCCAGTTTGTCAGGATCAATCACCAACAGATTTTCCCTGAGAGCGACAGTTCTTGTGAACGTGCTTTTGCCAGCACCATTGGGGCCACAAATACACAAGAGCCGTGGCATTTACTGCTCCATTTTTTCCGGGACAGGCAATGACGTTTTTTCTATGCGCCCGTCAGGATAACGCAGAACATAGTGCCCATCCTGGTCGATATAGTTCAGCGGTATTCCCTTCTCGAGTTCTTTTTGCAGGATAACATGCTGATTTTCCACAGCAGTTTCAACAAGTTCTTCCAACGTCAGAGGCATGTCAAACTCCTGTTGCCATCATGGCTGTTTGAAGATTCCTTAGGAGATTGTGACGTAAGAGGGCGTCACAGGCAAGATACCTCCCCTACTCTTCAATAGCTTCTCTCATGGAGATGCCACGGGACACCTCCATCTCAAAAGGATTCTCGCACCAGCTACCATCTGTCTCCACATCATCGAATTCCTCTCCGATCCGAATGAAGTAGAAGTCCTGGGCATCGAGTTCGTTGAGCTGTGCTTGCAGCCAGTTGATCTCGGGAAACGTGCTGTACCACTTGGTCCAGTTCCAGAACCAGAGCTGATCGCCTTCTTTGCTCGTGTAGTGGGTATCCGCATGCGCCAACAGGTTTTCGACAACTGTGCGCAGTTCCGAATCTTCCAGCGTTGTCAGTTTTCCAGTGAGCTGCTTGTAGCCTGCGGCAGAAATGGTGAGGCCAACTTCAGAGTAGTATCCCATGATGTCTCCTTACAGAATGAGGGGGTTAGTGGATGGGAGTGATGGACAAACGGGCAACAGGCTTTCCTTCCTGCTCATGCCGCTGGAACAATGCGTCCACATCGATATGATCAAGACCTTCCTCATGGAAGATATGCGCCAATTCCTGTGCCAAACCCTTGCGATCCAAAGTACGTCGGCCAGATGACATACCCAGACGAAAACGATGCTGTCCTGTACTTATCCAATCCGTAGTGGATGCGAGTTGATGCGCCTGTTTGAGAGCGCTTTCGATCTCCTTGATACGGATATCCAGGGTGGAACGTTCTTCCTTGAGCTGTTCAAGTCTGGTCACAGCAGGTTCCCATTGCGGTTGAAAATCCCCCTGACGGAATTTGGGACATCCCTCATTGAATGAGCAGGTAGCGCACAGAAGATGGAATCCCCTGGCATAACGGAGAGCATTCAGTTCACGCTGCTGTTGTCTACATAAACAGGTCTCCTGCCAGAATTGTTCAGCCGTTTTGCCTACAACTTCCAAGGTCTCTTTTCCCGAAACAAATGGGCCAAATGCCCGACAGTCTTTCATGGATAGGTAGAGCAACCAGCCTTCCAGATCGATTCCCTCTGGAGTATCCGGCATAACCAGTCCCCATTGCAGCTTGCATATCTCCGGAAAGGTTCGGGCATGGCATATCTGTTCCCCGGAAGTGTTCCTCACGGAGAAAACAGATTGATGCCACAAGGCAGCCAGAAGACTCGTTTGACCTTTGACCTGGATCAGATGTGATGGGTATGGTTCTGTAGGAATGTTTTCCGTACTTTTTACCTCCAGAATACGAACCGCCTTCCTGGGGGAATCCCATACCAAGGTGAAATCCAGATGTGCCCGGATGGGTGTATCCTTGTATATCCAGTCGATCTCCAGCTGAGGGAGAACACGCAGGCCAAGCGCAGATAATCCTTCCCCGATACCCTGTTCAAACCAGTGACCACGTTGCAGAGGAAGCAGGCGATCAAGGTTTTCCGGCTCAGGAAAGATCCTGGAAGCCACCGCAGCCCGGGGACATTCCAAATACTTGCCCACATCGCTCATACCGACATATGAGGTACGATCTCCAAGCATGGCATGTGTTTGGGAACGTGAAGAAACGAGAAAGCCCTGCCGGATCACTTCCAGCAGGGCTTTCTCTCGTACAAGAGATGAGGGTGTCATGTCCTCTCCTTCAGGTTAGGCAGTTCCGGCATACTTCCACCAGAACTTGCGTTGTGCATTCCAACGAAAACCAGCACCCGAAAGTATCTCACTGCGAGTCTGGGTATCTCCTGTAGCCACGATGCACTCCCTTCCATCCTGTGTGCTGACTATCTGATAGCTCACGCCATCCAGCTGGGGGAGATCAGTGAAAGGCCCATATTGCCGTTTTGAGGTGCCTGAATTTTTATCCGCCTGTGTTCGCCTATCCTGAAAGCCTTTTTGCACCTGAGCCCCGTTTCTAGGCTGTTTCACGCGTCCAGATGTTTTAGGTTGCATTTTTGCGGCTTCTCCATCGTCATCCTCCTCTGTGATTATGCCCAGCATGGCTGTCAGAGCATACCGTCTGGCATAGGTAATGGCGCTGCCCATCCCCTGCGGATCAGCTTTTGGCAGAGGAACGACTGCCAATGAGCTTTGCCACTGACCGGATTCCGCATGTGTGAGTTTTGTCAGCAAACCGATATGTCCTGGACCAAGCTCCACAGGTGCAGGAACAGGAAGCTGAGTCATCCAGATACCATGTGCGAGGAGGACATCACGGCAAGCCTCCATGACTGAGTTGAGCGTGGCGTAATTGCTTCGGGTGAAAGGATTGGTGCCATCTCTGGCCACAGGCAACAATTCGCGCTGTACCGCGATAAGAGCCTTGGCCAGTTCCGATATTTCAGCAGAACAATATTCCAGCATGAGACCTCCCTACGGAAAAAAAGAAGCCCCGGAAGATGAATCCTCCGAGGCCACATGTGTTTCTTTTTGATAATATATATATGAAATTTTTTGATTTCTTTATTTCAAACGCTGGATGATCTTTTCCGCAAGGAAAATGATTTCACTTCTGGTGACGGTCGGCAGTTCTTCCTGCTTCGGAGACGAAAAGTTGATCCGGTATTTCTCCAGATCTTCCTGGGTCATAAACAGCTCGGCGACAGAACATTCCAGGATTTCAGCGATCTCTTCCAACCGTTGAAAACGCGGAGCGACAAGGCCACGTTCGATTCTGGAAAGCGAATCTGCTCCCATCCCCAAACGTTCGGCAAAAGCCGCCTGATTCCATCCCAGCAGTTTTCGTCGTGCGGTAATGTTCGCACCTACTATGACCGCGAGTCGCTGCTTTTTCGTCCCAGCCACATATCCCTCCATTTTTGCGTACAAAAATAAGGGAAAGCGCGAGCTTCAAAAACAGCATAAAAACCAATTCTTGACATTTTATGCAATTATCACTACCGAAAATTAAAGCGAGGTGTGGATCAAGCCAATCCATCAAAAATGCTGCTCGTTGAGTAGCTAGTTTTTTTGTGGAGTGGTTTACCAGCTCCCCCCTGTACTACATTCAACGCATAGGAGAAGAACATGGCATACCGCTTCGACGACGATTTAGAATTTCTAGGTAAATTGCAGTCAAAAGATTTGGATGATCTTGTCTACTGTCTGATTCATGATACAGATGGTAAGGAGAGACTTACAGAAGAACTCACATCAAATGATCTATATAAAAGATATGCCCCAGATCATAACAAATATTGGGAAGATATTGCCGGAGAAATTCAATGTTTTGGGGCAAATACTTTTGCAACTCTATTTAGGCGCGGAAAGGGGGTGAAGTACAATGAAGTTCTTACTGATGTCTGTGACAAATTAAAGGTCAATTACAATAAAAACTCGTCAACGGAAATGATAGAAAATAATTTACTATTAAAAATACTTCAAGATGCACTTGAAAAGATGACTCCAGAAGATATAAAATCTCTTGGAAAAGAACTTGGGATAAATAATACTACATCACTAGATAAACAAGCAGCGCTAGCTACATGTCAAACAATATTTAAAATGGGAGGATTCAAGTCCTACCAATTAACCTTAATTATAGCAAATGCGATTATGAAAGCACTTTTTGGCAGAGGACTAACTTTGGTAGCGAATAGTACATTAACACGTATTATGGCAATTCTTACTGGACCTATTGGATGGGCTATAACAGCTTTATGGACAATGATCGATATTGCAGGGCCTGCATATCGAGTAACTATTCCAGCTGTTATTCAGGTTGCTTATCTTAGAAAAAAATATACAGTAGGATATTAGAATCATATCTAAAAATCTGTTGTTGTTACTAAAAGAGCCCGACTGGTCATCCCAGCCGGGCTCTTTTAGCAACTTATCCTTCCTGCCCCTCTTTTTCCATACGCTTCGCAGCTCTGGCTTCCTGGGCACGTCTGGCATTATCCGTCATCTTTGCGAGATATTCCCGAGCCATGAGTTTTTGTGTCGGCTCATAGCCACAAAGTTTTTTATAGTCCTCTACGCTGATCTCGTGATGGGCCAAGTGACGAGCAGTCAAAGTCAGAGCTTGCTTACCGCAAAGGCAACAGGTGATGCTTTTATCCGTAATGGCCGTAGCAGGAGCGAACTTCAGATCCGCCTGCGTATACTGCTTCTTCTGAGGAACAGGCTTCTTCTCGATTTCAGGGATCAACGCTACCTGCTTGACCGGAGCAGCCACAGGTTTAACAGGGGCTATAGGATCAGTCTGCTCCATGAGCCTTTTTTCGATCTCCATATTGAGGCGTTTGGCCTTCTCGTACTCCGCCATGACATATTCGATAGGTTGATTGCTGTGTTTAGCAAAAATTGCTGCAAAAATATCCTTATCGTCTAGTGCCATTTCTATTACCTCCAAGTCTATTTATGACGATATTTGACAGTTATACTGCGTTTTTTGTACAACTTATTCCAGGAGAAAATATTTTTCAAGATGGAGGAGGCAAATGAAAAAAATATTTGCAGTATTTTTATGTATTTTTTCAATCTTTCTATTCTCAGACGTCTATGCAGAGAATAAAAATGTAACTATAGATTCATTTAATAAGGCAAAAAAACTGCTTGAAAGAGAAGTGTACTTTGATTATCGAGTGACAATCTATTGCAATGCTCTTTTTGATGAGGAAAAAAATATAACAATTCCGAAAGGTTTTGTGGCACCCAAACATGAAAAAAGATCGAAACGTATTGAATGGGAACATATTGTCCCTGCTGAGAACTTTGGGCGTACATTTTTAGAGTGGCGCGAGGGTGATCCGCAGTGTGTAAATAAGGGAAAACCTTTCAAGGGTAGACGGTGCGCAGAAAAAGTAAATAAAGATTATAGGTACATGCAAGCAGACATGTACAATCTTTATCCGGCAATCGGCAGTGTAAATGCGATGCGTAGCAACATGAATTTCCAAATGATTGGGGATAGTATTCCTGCAACATTTGGCACCTGTCAAATGAAAATTGTTGATAACAAAGTTGAGCCTCCTATCACCGCAAGAGGGCAAATCGCTCGAACTTATAAATATATGGCAGATGCCTATAGCCCTAGATATCGAATGAGCCGCCAGCAAACACAGCTTATGGATGCCTGGGATAGAATGTATCCTGTCACAGAGTGGGAGTGAGTTTTTGAAACTCCGAACCCGTTGCGGCACAACGATTTTGCGGTTTTATATCTCTCTTTTGATAACGATTTGATAACGCTCCCCATAGGCCGTATCATTCTGTATCCCCAGTGGATTGCGGGTAAAGAATGTTCTTTTGCGGCTTATAAGTGAGGACAACCATATTAGAAAGCCCTTACCGATGGCAACGTCGGTAAGGGCTTTTGCTGTCTATTCATCAGTATCGGGGCTATCTTTGAGTGCATCCACCAGGAAATCACTCAATTCCTGTGAGGGAACTTTTGCCCACCGCAGGGTGGTGTCGTACTTGGGGTAGTTGTACCGCCAGCGGTCATAGTCCTCCCTGGTGATCTCCCCGGCCTCCAGCTTCTTGGCCTGCTCCGCCCAGGCGGACAGCATATCAAGCATATTGGCATAGGTCTTGCCTTTGGATTTGTCCAGACGCAGACAAACCTCGCCGTCAATCTCCCCAATAGTCAGCCCCCGAATATCCTCCAAAGCAAAGAGGGTGTGCATCAGGCCGATGTCGGTATCTATGATCGTGAGGTCAGTAAGAACGGCTCCCTGTCAGCCAGGATTTATGAGGTTTGTGCCGAGAGGGACGGCTTGAAAGGGCAAGTCAGGGACTATGAGCGGGTCAGACGGGCCATTGGCCCGGAACAGGCGGACAGGATACTGGAGGCAGCTTACCAGCAGGAACAGGTCGAAAAGGAGCAGAAATGGGGTGCAAGGTCAAAAATAAGGGTAGGCGCACGATAATCACAAAAAATGGAGGTAATTTCATGGAAAAGTACATCTTTGACGAGGGCAACGGTCTGTGGTATGAGTTGCAGAGGGACTAACAATATTCGGGCGTGTGCGGCGGAAATCGTGGACACAGAAATTATTTGCGCATGAGGCCCCAAATCGGAGGGTGTCCCGGTGAATGCCCTCCTGATTTATTTGGGACAGCGGGTAAAAACTTCTTGCATTTTAGAGTGTGCTATGCTATACTGCTGTCATCCTGATTTGAGGAGTCTATTCAACATGCGGCAAGGTATTCTTAAATAAAATTTGATAATGGGCACAAAAATAATTGCCCCTTGCAGGGGCTTGGTTTTTGTACCCAATTTAAGAATGCTTTTGCCTTTTTATCAAATATCGTGACGGATAACGGCTCATGTTAGCTGAATGCGTTTCTATGTATCCGAAGTCATGATCCCCAGCGGTAAAAGTATTTGCCGCTGGGGATTTTTGCGCCCTTTTGGGCCTTGTATGGAGGATAGACATGAACATTATCAATATCGGGATTCTTGCCCATGTAGATGCGGGCAAGACGACACTGACAGAAAGCCTGCTGTATGCCAGCGGAACCATTTCAGAGCCGGGGAGCGTCGAAAAAGGGACAACGAGAACGGACACTATGTTTTTGGAGCGGCAGCGTGGAATTACCATTCAAACGGCAGTCACTTCTTTCCAGTGGCACAGTTGTAAAGTCAATATTGTGGATACTCCCGGCCACATGGATTTCTTGGCAGAGGTATACCGCTCTCTGGCTGTTTTGGACGGGGCCATCTTGGTGCTCTCCGCTAAAGATGGCGTGCAGGCCCAGACCCGTGTTCTGTTCCATGCCCTACGGAAATTGAACATCCCCACCATTATCTTTATCAACAAGATCGACCAGGTTGGCATTGATTTGGAGAGCGTATATCAGTCTGTTCGGGATAAGCTCTCCGCTGATATTATCATCAAGCAGACAGTGTCGCTGTCCTCGAAAATAACTCTGACAGAAAACACTAGTGCAGAGGTGTGGGATTCGGTCATCGAAAATAACGATGAGTTATTGGCAAAGTATATCGCAGGAGAATCAATCAGTCAGAAAGAACTTGCGCAAGAAGAACAGCGGCGAGTTCAAGACGCCTCCCTGCTCCCGGTCTATCATGGTAGCGCCAAAAACGGCCTTGGCATTCAACAGTTGATGGATGCGGTGATAGGGCTGTTCCAATCGACCAAGGAACAGGGGAGCGCCGCCCTGTGCGGTAGAGTTTTTAAGGTGGAGTATACAGATTGCGGCCAGAGGCTTGTCTATCTGCGGCTATACAGCGGAACGCTGCGTCTGCGGGATACGGTGGCCCTAGCCGGGAGAGAAAAGCTGAAAATCACAGAGATGCGTATTCCATCCAAAGGGGAGATTGTTCGGACAGATACCGCCCATAAGGGCGAAATTGTCATCCTTCCCAGCGACAGCTTGAGATTAAACGATATATTGGGGGACAAAACCCAACTTCCTCGTGAAATGTGGAGTGATGTTCCCTTCCCTATGCTGCGGACGACGATTACGCCAAAAACGGCAGAGCAAAGAGACCGGTTGCTGGACGCTCTTACGCAAATTGCGGATACTGACCCGCTTTTGCACTACGAGGTGGATTCCACCACCCATGAGATCATTCTTTCTTTTTTGGGTCGGATGCAGTTGGAGGTTGTTTCCGCTTTGCTGACGGAAAAATACAAGATTGAAACAGCAGTGAAGGAACCCACCGTCATTTATTTAGAGCGGCCGCTCAAAGTGGCCAGTCACACCATCCATATCGAGGTGCCGCCTAACCCGTTTTGGGCATCTATCGGACTGTCTGTTACACCGCTCCCGCTTGGCTCCGGTGTAAAATACGAGAGCCGGGTTTCCCTGGGATACCTGAACCAGAGTTTTCAAAACGCTGTCATGGATGGTATCCGTTACGGTTTGGGGCAAGGCTTGTGTGGCTGGAACGTAACGGACTGTAAGATTTGCTTTGAATACGGACTTTACTATAGCCCGGTCAGTACGCCGGCGGACTTCCGCTCATTGGCCCCGATTGTATTGGAACAGGCATTGAAGAAATCTGGGACGCAGTTGCTGGAACCTTATCTCTCCTTCACCCTCTATGCGCCCCAGGAATACCTTTCCAGGGCTTATCATGATGCGCCGAAATACTGTGCCACCATCGAAACGGCCCAGATAAAAAAGGATGAAGTTGTCTTTACTGGCGAGATTCCCGCCCGTTGCATACAGGCATACCGTACTGATTTGGCCTTTTACACCAACGGGCGGAGTGTGTGCCTGACGGAACTGAAAGGGTATCAGGCCACTGTCGGCGAGCCAATCATCCAGCCCCGTCGTCCAAACAGCCGTTTGGATAAGGTGCGCCATATGTTCAGTAAGATTCCTTGATACGCCACAGCAAGGATGGTTATTGCATTTCCCTGCCTTTCGTGGTAAAATGTAGTTGTAAACCACCAGAGAAAACAACAACCCTGCTACCCCCCGTTATCACCACCGATAACAATTTGATAACAGCCCATCGTATAGGGCTGGATAATATGGACACATCAAATAATCAAAAAAATGAGGTATCAAATTTATGAAGCAAAATCCGTTAAATATGATGCCCAACAACGAGTGGGAATGTACACGTGCGAAACGAATTGAGAGTATACAAAAGAATGAAAATAAATTCGTGAAAATACCATGCCAAGAGGCAGGATGGTGGTAACTATAAGAAGAGACTCCACTTTAATTTGTTGACATATGAAAAATAAATTGAGAAACTACTATACGGTCTGAGGGATATTCCTCTCCACCATGCACAACTTCAGACCACATTCCCCAGCCTGCCCGCAGGGGAAAACCTAAACAGCACCAGGGGACAGCTGCTTTGTCTTTTGGTGCTGTTTTCTTTTCAAGTTTCACTTAGAAAAAGCGAGGAATTTTGCAAGGAATCTAAATGATTCCTCTAAAAATTTATTAGTTCGATGAGGGGACATGCTGATTGACTTGAACGAGCTCAGAATGAATGTGTACCAGTTTCTAAAGTTCCCCTCTTGTTTATGCAACAATATAACCTATATTCGTTTGAAATTCTTTGAGTTATTTGAATGAGAAGGTGGATTAAACGTCTGCCCAAAAATCTACTCGATTTTATTAAATAAAGGAGCATCTATGTTATATAAGCTGTGCAGAATATGTTCCAACGAAAATGAATGGAAACATCCTACAGGCAATAAAAGTGGTAAATGTTTCTCAGGGCAAAATGGTTTTGGGATGGAGGAATGGATAAATAGAAATGATTGGACACTTTCAGGATATAAAAATATTCAAGATGAATGCTGTTATGCACATATAACATCACTATGGACGGAAACAGGTAAATATTGCGGTCAAGATGCAAAGATTTTCCTTTTTACTTATATAAATAGCCAAGCACTACTTGTTGGATATATTGATAGGGCTCGAATTATTGATGAAGAAGAATCATTATGGGCTGTACAGCAGTACCATCGTAATGGATGGCTACGCACAATGCGCGATGAAGTGAAAAATATTAACGGAAACACAAATATTTTTGAATACACTTCAATACGTTCTCAACCACTCTATTATATAAACATACGTTTTCTTCCAGAAGATATTCATTTTCTTTCTATACCACAACAGATTAATATACACTTTTGGCGTTATAAGAGAGCGTATGACTGGAACAACGACTATCTCCCTGTTAAACCTTTAGCTGTTAATCAAAATACACCATTAAATCGCTTCTCAGAAGAGATACGGTTTCGTCGAGCTATTAACGCCAAAGAGTATTCTCCCCGACAGGCTCCTATCCAAAATCGCTTATCGAAACAACTAGAAGATGTCTATGGCCCTCAAGGTTATCAAATATATTGTGAGGACAATCGAGTAGACATCTCAGTCCGTAAAAACGATAAAGTTAGTTTTCTAGAGATAAAACCAGCGAATACTGCCCGGGAAGCCATTCGTCTGGCCCTAGGTCAATTGCTCGAATACGCACACTACCCACAAGAAGATAAATCAAATAGACTTGTGATAGTAAGTGATGTTCCACTTGAGCAAAAAGATAAACAATATATTCAAAAATTGCAGAATACTTATGGGATACCACTTAGATATGTCTATTGGCCCAAAGGAAAAAAAAGGATTCCGCTAGATAAGCTAAAAGAGTGCATTCCGCCTTATGCATAAATTGAAAATATATTTACAAGAACCGGGATGGGGAGCCCCTCATCCCGGTTCTTGCTTTATGTTTGCTTGTCTTGAAGCACCTTGTAGAGGGTTGTCCTGCTCACCCCAAAATGAGCTGCGACTTCCGTTTTGCTCTGCCCATCAGCGACCATCTTGCGAGCGAGTTCTGCCTGTTCTGGTGTGAAGGATGGTTTGCGTCCTTTGTACTTCCCTGCGGCTTTCGCGATAGCGATACCTTCTCTCTGCCTTTCCCGGATCATGGCTCGTTCAAACTGGGCGACTGCGCCGATGATTTGGAGCTGGAGCTTCTGGAAGGGGTCTTCCGTTTTGCCTGCGGAAAAGGTGAGTCCTTCCTTGTGGAAGGAGACAGAAACATCTCGTTGGTTCAAGCTCTCGATGATTCGCAAAAGGTCCTGAAGATTGCGAGCGAGTCTGTCGATGCTGTGCACATGCAGCGTATCCCCATCACGAAGGTAATCCAGGCAAGCAGTCAGTTGGGGTCTGGATGTATCCTTTCCACTGCATCTGTCGGTAAAAACTTTGTCCAGGTGAAAACCATCGAGTTGCCGGGCTGTATTCTGATCTGTGCTGCTGACACGGATGTAGCCGATCTGCTTTCCTTCCATGCTTAGCCTCCAAATTGTTCAAATAAGATTATAGAGGCTAAACGTATTTGTCAATTAAAGACAAAAATAACCCTAAATGAACAAACTTATCCCTTTCGAATAGTGTTCATTTAGAGTCTACTCCAAATGCTCATTTCCAAAGAGGAGAAAGGGCGTCTACACCTTCCCTTTTCAAGCGTTCACGGATAAAATCATACCGCTATTTTCTCCAGGAGAACGCCATGACCTTTCGTGATATTCTTGCCAAGTTCCGCAACATCTCTTTTTCCGAACGGGATAAGGGGGATCGCTTTGAACGCCTAATGCAGGCTTTTCTGCAAACTGTTCCCTGGTATGAAGGCAAGTTCCAGCATGTCTGGCTCTGGAAAGAGTTCCCCTACAAGAACAACCTGGGTGGCAAGGATACCGGCATCGATCTGGTGGCCCAAACGGTGGAAGGTGACTTCTGGGCTATCCAATGCAAGTGCTATGACGAAAAAGCTCGAATCGACAAACCTGCTGTGGACAGTTTTCTGGCAACATCCAGCAAGCAGTTCGTCAACGACCAGCTGCAAACGACTTCCTTTGCTCTGCGTCTCTGGATTTCTACGACCAACAAATGGGGGAGTGAGGCAGAAAATGCCATCAGGCACCAGGAACCCCCTGTTCAGCGAATTAGTCTTGCTGATCTTGAGAGCGCTCCTGTGGATTGGTCTGCACTGGAGAAAGGAATCAGTGGTGCTCAGGCAAGGCAGAGCAAAAAAACGCCTCGACCGCATCAGCAGGCTGCAATCACAGCATTCCATGAGCATTTCCAGAGCAACGATCGTGGCAAACTGATCATGGCATGCGGTACAGGCAAAACCTACACCTCCCTGAAGATCGCGGAAAATCAAACCGGAGGGAAAGGTCTCGTCCTCTTTCTGGCTCCTTCCATTGCTCTGGTGGGACAAACCCTGCGTGAATGGACAGCGGAAGCCAGCAGCTCCCTTTTCCCCATCTGCATCTGCTCTGATCCTGAAGTCAGCAAAAGCAAGACCAAGGCCGATGATGAGCATGATGGATACAGCGTCACGGATTTGGCATTCCCTGCCTCTACCGATGTGGATGAAATCGTTCGTCAGCTGCGCTTGGCAGAGAAATTCCATACAGATGGATTGACCGTCGTTTTTTCCACCTACCAGTCCATTGCCGTCATAGCTCGTGCCCAGAAGGAATTTCAGCGGGAGTTCGATCTCATCATCTGTGATGAAGCACATCGCACAACGGGTGTTACCCTAAAGGATGAAGAAGAGTCCGCCTTCGTCAAAGTTCACGATGATGCCTTCATCCATGCCAAAAAGCGCATGTACATGACGGCTACTCCACGTCTGTATGCGGAAACCAGCAAGAAGAAAGCCCAGGAGGCGGATGCCTATCTCTGCTCGATGGATGATGAAGCCATGTACGGGCAAGAAGTCTTCCGTATCGGCTTTGGTGAGGCGGTGGATAAAAACCTTTTGGCTGACTACAAGGTACTGGTACTGACGCTGAGTGAAAGCCAGATTCCCGCTGCCCTGCAAGCTGCTGTAGCCGATAGAACCAAGGAGATCGATACAGATGATGCAAGCAAGCTCATCGGGTGTATCAATGCTCTTTCCAAGCGGATGCTCATTGACGAGGGTCTGCTGAAAACATCCGATCCCTCCCCCATGCGCAAAGCTGTCGCTTTCTGCCAGAACATCAAGATTTCCAAAAAGATCAGTGCCGTCTTCAATGATTTCAAGGATAGCTATTACGATAGTCTGACCCAGGCGGAACGGGATGAGATGGTGGGTGTGGCAGCACAGCATGTGGATGGAACCATGCCTGCTACAACTCGTGACGAAAAATTGTCCTGGCTCAACGCATCTCCCTCGGATGGCAATGAGTGCCGTATCCTGACGAATGTGCGCTGTCTTTCCGAAGGGGTGGACGTACCTTCCCTGGATGCCGTTCTCTTTTTGTCTGCCAGAAACTCCCAGATCGATGTGGTGCAATCTGTGGGGCGTGTAATGCGTACCGCTCCCGGGAAAAAGTTTGGCTACATCATCATCCCTGTCCTGATTCCTTCCAATGTGAGCCCGGAAGAAGCCCTCAACGACAACAAACGCTTTGCTGTTGTCTGGACGGTATTGAACGCTTTGCGTGCCCATGATGACCGCTTCAGTGCCACGGTCAACAAGATCGATTTGAACCGCCACAAACCTGCTGGGGGTGGCAGTGTCTTGATTGGTCCCATCGGTGGAGATTCTTCACAATCTGATCAGGATGAAAGCGATATCGGACACAAAGGGGATGGGAAACGGCCTCCAGCCCAGCTTCCCTTGCCTATACCGCAGCTGGAAGAGCTGAAAAATGCCATCTATGCCCGCATGGTGCAAAAGGTGGGGAACAAACGCTATTGGGAGCAGTGGGCAGCGGATGTCGCCAAGATCGCACAGGGCTATATCGAGCGCATCAATCGTCTGATTGCGGTTCCTGGTCCTCACAAGGATGCTTTTGACGAGTTCCTTTCCGGCTTGCGCAAAAACATCAATCCATCTGTCACTCCGGGGGAAGTGGTGGAGATGCTGGCCCAGCATCTGATAACCAAACCAGTCTTCGAAGCTCTGTTCGAGAACTATTCCTTTGTCCAGAACAATCCGGTTTCTCGTGCCTTGCAGGGAATGATCGATCTGCTGGAAGAACAGGCTCTGGAAAAGGATACCGTTGTCCTGTCACGCTTTTACGAATCCGTGAAGATGCGTGTTGCCGGGATCGACAACACTGAGGGCAGACAGCGTATCATCGTTGAGCTGTACGACAAATTTTTCCGCACCGCCTTCCCTTTGACTGTGGAAAAACTGGGCATCGTCTACACTCCGGTGGAGATCGTGGATTTTATCAACCGTTCTGTAGCGGATGTTTTGCAGGCGGCATTCGGTCGTTCCCTTTCCGATGAAAACGTGCATATCCTTGATCCCTTTACCGGAACAGGAACTTTTATTGCTCGTATGATCGAAAGCGGTCTCATCACACCGGAAGCATTGCCTCGCAAATACAAACACGAACTCCATGCTAACGAGATTGTCCTGCTGGCCTATTATATCGCCTCCATCAACATTGAGAACGCCTACCACGCTACTCAGGGGGAAAACACTGCCTACACTCCGTTCAATGGCATCTGTCTGACGGATACTTTCCAGCTGGGAGAAACAAACGATACCAATCGGCTCTATACGCCTGCTCTACGGCAAAATTCTGAACGCGTACAGGCACAGCAAAAATCTCCCATCCAGGTCATCATCGGCAATCCTCCATATTCTGTGGGTCAGAAATCAGCTAATGATGATGCCCAGAATCAGTCCTATCCCCGCTTGGAACAGCGTATAGCCAGCACATATGCTGCTGGATCCACTGCTACCAATAAAAATGTGCTTTATGATTCTTATATCAAGGCATTCCGTTGGGCATCTGACAGGCTGGACAAACAGCAGGGAGGTATCATCGCTTTTGTTTCCAATGGCTACTGGCTGGATGGCAATGCAATGGACGGTTTCCGCAAATGCCTGGAAGATGAATTCAGTGTGGCGTATATCTTCAATCTGCGTGGGAACTGTCGAACCAGTGGAGAACTGCGTCGAAAAGAATCAGGTAACGTTTTTGGCTTGGGCAGCCGGACTCCCATTGCCATCACTGTCCTTGTAAAAAAGCCTGGCCATCAGGGAAAAGCAGTTATCCAGTACCATGACATCGGTGACTACCTGAGCCGGGAAGAGAAACTTGCCATCATCGTCCAAAAGCGCAGCATCCTTGATTCCAGCATGGAATGGGTACAGCTTCGTCCCAATACTCATGGCGACTGGCTCAATCAGCGTAATGATATCTTCAACAGTTTCATCCCTCTGGGCGATAAGGATAACAAAGGGAATAAGCAGACGTTCTTTGTACCGTACTATTCTAATGGTCTGAAAACCCAACGAGATGTGTGGTGCTACAATTTTTCCCAGAAAAAGCTACAGAAAAATATTCAGGATACTATTGATTATTATAACAGCATGGTGGAATCAGGTAGAGAGGCACCTGTGCTTGACGCGACTAAAATAAGCTGGACACGAGCTTTTCAAAATGATTTTCAGAAGAGGCGTACTAAAAAATATGATTCCCGTGCGATATATACAGCAATATACCGACCATTCTGTAAGCAATATATTTATTTCTCTTCTGAAATGAATGAAATGATCTATCAAATCCCGCGACTTTTTCCTACACAAAATAGCAGGAATTTAATCATTTGTTTGCCGGGAATAGGAAGCGTAAAAGATTTCTCTGTTCATATCACCAATACGATTCGAGATCTTGATACCTACGGTGGTATTCAGTGCTTCCCTCTCTATTACTATGAAAAGCGCTCTGCCTATCAGGCGACACTTTTTGATACCGGTAATGAGGAATACATGCGCAAGGATGGCATCACCAACTTCATTCTGGAACGCTGCCGGGAAAGCTATGGCCCCAAAGTGACCAAAGAAGACATCTTCTACTACGTCTATGGCTTGCTGCACTCCCCTGACTACCGGAAAGCCTTTGCTGCGGATCTGAAAAAGATGCTGCCTCGTATCCCCCTGGTGGAGAAACCTGCGGATTTCTGGGCATTCAGCAAGGCAGGAAGAACTCTGGCAGACCTGCACCTCAACTATGAGACACAGCCCGCATGTGGAGAAGTGGTTGTCGAAGAAGCTGAACACGGCAATTTCCATGTGGAGAAGATACGCTTCCCTGACAAGAAAGATAAATCTGTCATCGAGTTCAACCCCTGGATCAAGCTGACCAACATCCCCCTGGAAGCCTACGATTACGTAGTCAATGGTCGATCCGCCATCGAGTGGGTCATGGAGCGCTATCAGATCAAGACCGACAAAGCCAGCGGCATCACAAACGATCCTAACGACTGGGCACAAGAACAGGGTAAGCCAAGATATATCCTCGACTTGCTCCTGAGTATGATTACGGTGAGTCTTGAAACACAAAAAATTATCGACACGTTACCGGCATTAACATATTAGAATAAAATGATTTCAATAGGGAGAATGTAAAATGAACATACTATCAAAATCATTTGACAATAGGATTAATAGTACAAATCTATACATTGAGATGCCTTTTGAGGAATATCTGAATTTTGCAAAAGATATTATAAAAAATAATGAACTACAACGAAAACGTGTAAAAAAATCAAGGACAGTATATTCTTTACTTAAAGATGACTTAAAACAGGGATGTGTTATGCCCCCCCTCGTTTTGGCTATTACACAAGACAAAACTATCGACATCAAAAACATAAGTAACATTGAGTTATTGAACTATATAGTTGAAAATAAAAATAAGCTAGTAATTCTAGATGGACTACAGAGGACATATACTTTAATAGATGCAGATTCAGAGATGAAAGATCAAGACCCCGAATCTTATAGTGCATTTCTTAAACATACCCTACGCTTAGAACTCTATGTTGGAATTAATAAATCCGGAATCCTGTATCGCATGTTAACCTTGAATACAGGTCAGACACCTATGACGGCACGACACCAGGTTGAGATGCTATATCAAGATATGCGGTCTGAGGAGTTTGGAGACATTCATCTTGTAACAGATGTAATGGAAAGACCTGATCCAAGAAAATACGAATTTTCTTTTAAAAATGCTATCGATGGCTTTAATTCTTATCTAGAACGAGACGAACTTCCTATTGATAAAGAGGATATATTAGCAAATATAAAAGTTCTTGGAAATATGTCTAAGGAAAAAATGGATCAAGATTTATTTATAACATTTATGAGTTGTTATGCAAATGTTTTTAAAATATTAAGAGAAGCATCGCATGATATTACTTATAAAAAAGAAGACATTCGAGATGCAATAGATATAGAAAATCCATTTGGAAATTCAGTCTTCAAAGTTTTCTCTACTTCTCAGGCATTGACAGGTTTTGGTGCAGCAATAGGAAAAATGCAAGATTTAAAAGTAATAGAGTCTTTTGACGAAATATCTAGCATAAAGCAAGAGGAGTTAGCCGGTACTGAAGATGAATGGTTTGAGCAATTACTACGTAGACTTGATGAAATAAAGAATAATGCAAGGAAAATAGGTAATGCACAAAGAATGTATTTTCACTACTTTTTTAGGGAACTTTTTAATAAAGACTCAGATTCTTATTTAAATCTAAAACATGCTGTAGAAAATGGATTCCAAAAATATCGTAGTCAATTGTAAGCTAGGGACATGATATGCGACTAAAGTATAAAGATAGTGAATATGTTTTTTCTGATTTTAGCTATAAAAAAGATAAAAATTTTTTTTGTATTACCCCTAAGGATAATACATCCATAGAAATATGCCATTATCCAGTTCTTCCATTAGATGATGAGCACGATGTAAACAACTTTTCATATGAGCTATTTTACAATGAGGACAATTTTGAAAATAATATTTTTCAGGTTTGTGTAGATTCTCAGCGTATAGGATGGATATTTCCAATTAATGCACTTCTATCCTCAGAACATGACTATGCAGATAATATATATTTTTTAAAATATGCTTATATTGCAACATATTTACTGATTCGCGATATAAACAGCATAGATGAAAAAACTATTCCACAAGACGTTAATCTTGTCGACTATTACGACAAAGAAAATACTATTTTTGTCATAGACAAAGAAAATACAAGGCAAATAGAAGATTTTAACATAGAGGACTATATTGTCAGTTTATTTAAGTATGGATATACACGTAATGAGAATGGGAATTTTAGCCCATCACCTATTAAAGGCAATACGCGATTAAATATACGCCCAATTTCAAAAGAACTGAGTGGCAATCCTAATATTAATGCTTTATTTATAAATCAGTTTTCATTAGCTAAAGACAATGAGATTATAAAATTTCACATTTGCTATCAAATTATCGAACTCTTAATTTCAAAAGTTTTTGAGCACAAATTTAAATCGCTTATCGAGAATTTATCAGACAATCCAGAGAATTTATTCGATTTGCGTGAGGACTTGTCAACAATTGCTGCTGAAAAAGAACGAATTAAATGCCTATTTCACGAATATACATCCTATGATTCATTTGATAGAACAGAACTTGGAATACTCTGTAAACAATTCCTAGAGTTAAATCAAAAAAACTATTCAGAAGCTCCTTACTCCAATTTATATTCAGTAAGGTGTATGCTTGTGCATAAATTATACTTATTAAATGACGGATCTTATAATATTTTAGGTAAAATTAATGAACACCTATTAAATATAACAATCGACATGCTATTTTCTTTTCATTTTCCACAATAATTTTTTTAGATTATCGATATTAGCAATGGTGATATGACGATTTCTAGAGTAACGGGACTTTAACCTGATAAGTCATACTCGTTTGTAAGGTATTCGTCAAAGAAATTAAATAATATTTTCCTCTAATCAATCTAATACAGATAAAATATCTTATGCAGATGAATCCTCTTGCAAGGATAAAATTGATCTTATACAGATAGTTTTTCTCCCGTAATACTGTGATGATAAAACCTAATAAAAACACGCTCTATAATTTTTGATAAATTTTACAGGGAAGGAGAGAACCCATAAAAAGATCATCTCCTTCCCCTTTTCATACTATCTAGACTTTAGGCTCTTTTTAAATGCTTGATCATCTCGTTTGCCTCAGCACCTGTCATATTACTACTACCGTGGCTAAACATATCCATACACAACTGATCTATATGTATACGCTTTCTATCAGCCAACTGCTTTATAAAATCTTTCTGTTTCTCACTAGCCAGTTTGCTTCCACCTCCATGTTTATGCTGAGAAGGTGGTAACGCTGTTGTACTAGAATTGCTATTAACTGGATATGTAGAATCTTTCTGAGCCGTAGATACTGATGGATGATATGCTGTTTGAGACGACATGAAATTCATCTGGTCTTGAATCTTTGTCTGAGCATCATTTCTAGCAGCATTGATAATATCGACTGTGTTGTAAGAATTCACTGTAGCCTGATTTGCACTACCAAAGTTGGATACTGTCATCGTACCATCACAGAGAGATACAGATACGATAGCAGTATGTTCGTTTTCAGAATTTGGTGACTGCTGCACTGAAAAACTATAAGATTTTTTGTTTTGAATATCCATGATAATCCCCTTAATTATTATCAGAATTATGAGAATCTATGTTTTTATTTTTAGGTAAACGTGACATGCCAAAGTTTCTCTGTCCATCATAGAGAGGACCTTTGGTATATGCTTTTGCTAAATATAAAGCTTGCTGTTTCACCTCATCTAATCTTGAATCAAACTTTTCAACATCAGATGTCCTGGTAATCATTTTGCCATTATAATCCCTATTGGATTTATTCGTGCAGTAGTCTATCAATCCTTTTGAATCTCTATCTATATCCAGAGTAGAATTCCAAATTGTCTCAACACTCTTAAAGACATGGTTATAAGTCTTAACTCTAGTACCATCTAACAAGAACAAGCAATGGTAGTGAGGATGATCACTTTTGTTTTGTTCACGTACCCAAATATAATACGGATCACATTTACGACGTTTATACTTTTTGACCATATGTGCCATGCAATCAGATATATTTTTTGATGAGGTATCTCCGGTATAATCTTGAGGATATCTAACATCAAACCTGATGGATAATGTTTTACGATGACTACCTGTATAGAAGTCTAACAACTCATTGACACTATTTTTGATATTATCCAGATACTGTACGTTTTTCTTTTTCATGTTTTCACCTCATATTTAGACAAAGAACATCAAATAAGAATGAGCCAATACTCTGCAAATATGCTGACGACATGTTTGCAGTGTATTGGATAAATATACTTTCACATTCCATATCGTTTTTTGTTAAATCAATTACTTTTCCATACTCAACATTCAATCAGCATATTTAGTTGCTGTTTTAATGTTTAAACAATTACTAACTATTTCCTATATAAAGTTACTATTTTTGATATTTAAACAATCTAACTACTTCCTAAATAGAGTTACTATTTTAATATATTTATATTAGTATTACATACCCCCTATATGGTTGAGTGTTACAAACCTTAAGAACAGAGACCTTGAAGAGTAAAACTTCATATTATGTATGTCCGAATTATTTTATACATAAAAAAAGAGCATAGCTTAATACTATGCTCTTTTTTATTCTCATTTGACGAAAACTATATCACAAAAGTAACGCTCTTATATAAACAGAGATCCTTCAAAGCTTACCTATGTACCATAGCTGATGACAAGTTTGAGGAGAGGGGACAGCATTTTTTATTCGATTTTTCCGCTAAAAAATCACTCTACACCATTTTTTCCCTGATCGAGAGAAGATTTCCATAGTTTGAACTGTCTCTTTGGATCATAAAGAGCTTCTATGGAATCCTTGTAACGCTACTTGCATGTCTGCTTCTGAAGGACATTATTCTAATACAAACCTCAAATGTTTTCTCATTCTCTATTCGTCTACCAGAAGCTCAGTTCACTCTCGCTATGAGTCTCCCCTTCAAGTAGCAGTGATGCCCTCTTCTGTACGGCAATTTCAATATACTTCAAACGCTTTGAAGAAAGGTTATAACGAGGATGTTTCTTCAGCTTAAAGTTTAGGAGATGCCGTAATCCTTCACGATGTCTTGACTTCATACAAGACTTAGCTACAGAGAAAAAGTTGCTGTAACACACTGGTGCTTGGACATCAGCAAAATTAATAAAAACATCCTTACTCTCTATTTCTATGGGAGAGGCAAAATTAAATAGTGAGTTCCCGTGATCAAACAATGGTGCAGGAGCTTTGAGAGTATTCGTTGCAGCATCCACAAGGAAACCAAAGTTTCCAAAGTGGCGATCAGTATTGGCAATGACAGCATCAAAGACGAACATATCCTCCAGCATGTCCCTATACTTAGAATCAAGCGTTCCATAGTAATCGATGACTGCCTGCATTCCTCCTTGCTTCACAATATTGCCCACAGGAACAAATGAAATATCCTTGCTGGTGAAAATTTCACACTTTGAACAAAGTCTCGATTTCCATTTGGCGATATTATACTCGATTGCATTCACACCGAGTATCTGGGCAATCTGCCATGCATAGTATTCTGAATAGGGCTCATTTCCTGTATTTGATGCCCCTACAGTACCACCTTTATAAAGGTATATTTTACCAGATTGCCTGCGCCAGCACTTGGGAAGCATACCGTTCGTTGTGAATTCAGGACTTGATACTACAGATGTACGAACAGAGCTGCCATAGCCGGTAAAAGCAATATTGGCTAACAACTCGCTGAATTTATTGTCATAAAGATTGCACTGGTCAAAGTTTTTGGAATCCCCTTCCCGTACAACCCAGTAGCTGTCGTTGAGAGAAAGCCCCTTACTGACATCGATGATGCCCATTGTGCTATTCGCAGATAGACCGGTCTTTGCCAGAAACGAATGGATGTACGCTCTGTTCCTGGGAATCTTTCTGTGCTTCAGCCAACGGGCAAGGCCCCTATCCGACACTTCCATTCCAAGCGGCATGAATGACAGCGAATCCTGATCTATATGCGTTATGGAGATCTCAGGAATATCACCGGTATCCTTAGCGGAAAATCGAATCAGCTCCCTGTCGAAGAGCTTCAAGATATAATCAGCCATGCCTGCTCCGTTTTGGGCTACTCGCTTGCTTACCTGAAATTTTTTCCATGCGTCGGGCTGGGTGCAGATGCGAACAAAACACCTTTCTCCTCTCCGTCACCTGGATGAGGAAGCTCCGTGAACCATCCTAAAAATTAGGGGATACCACAAAATCCTACACTCTCTATGCCTCGGACATACCACGTTTTCCTTAAATCAAAAAGCGTGCTATTCCTCCCTCAATGCAATGGTGTTGCAAGTCCCGTTTTAGCAATATTTCTCTCGTGCTCCTCCGGAGGAGTCTGGTTAGTGTTGGTTGAGGGAGTAGAGAGAATCCAGGAAAGCACATGGCCAGGAAAAGTCGCTATCCTCCCAAGGCATCGGAAGGGTAAAAGACCAGCCTATCTCAGCAGCAGATGGAATACAGGAGCACCAGGCGAAGAGGAGTTTCAGAAGTGTCCTTTACAGAAAATTATTTCTCCCCAGGCATACTAGATTATCATATTGAAATATATCATCTTTTTTAGAAAGTAGAAAATTATTCGCTTGATTTACGACGCATTGGGCACGCAAACGAAGCGTAAACGGAGACAGCATCTCCAAATTTTCGCCACAGTTCGGCCTCATTCAGGCGAAATTGGTACGGAAGAAACCAGAAAACCCCCTTGGGGGCTCGAACCTCCCAAGGGGGTTTTATAGCTCAACTGCGCTGTTTCCCAGTGGGGTTAGCGGGTAATCGGGGTATAGTAGGTCCCCTTGCCTTGACCGCACTTTGCCAGTCTTTTCTCTGAAACCAGCTTACTAAGGCACTGAATCGTTTTGCTCTTGCTCAGTCCTGTGACATCCTCGATCTCCTGCCTGCTCACGGATATCCCTTCTTCAACTGCCTTCAGCACCTTGTTGGCATCAGGGGAAAGAGAGGCATCCTTGCCCATCTCCTGCTGAGTTTTGACTACCTGCTCACGGGAATTGGGAGTGCTTTCCGTATCAGGGTTTATCGGCTGCTCGAAGTGCCCAGGAGCTCTTTTTTCCCATGTGCCTGCAAGCAGCTCAAAGCGCTGTGTGTTCTCATCATGTTCCAGCATCAGAGTAGGATGCCATGCCCCCTGCTTCCATTTTTTCACGGACAACTGGACCACAGCATTTCCTTTTTGAAGAGCCTGCCTTACTGGATTCGAGAAACAGTCGTCAACATTCTCCAGGTCGCCTTCACCGAAAGTCTTGACGTAGAAAATCGTCTTGCACAGATTTTCCAGCGTGTTGTCTCCACGAGCTTGCCCTGTTTTGTTGGCATGGTGGACGAGCAGCATCGCAATCCCCAGTTTCTTCAGCTCTTCGGCAAAGTCAGTGTAAAATCCTGTTCCTCCATGTGTCGCCTCAGGAATTAGCGAGCTGACGTTGTCGATAATGACGATATCAACGTTCTGCCTGCGTAAGTCCTCAAAGATTTTCTCCTTGTTCTTGAGGAGGTTCATATGGGCTTTCTGGAACAGGAAATTTTCGAGAGAGGAGTTTTCTCCGACCCTGGCAATGATTTCGCACAGTGCCTCTTCATCGTTTTCTCCATCATAGTAGGCTACCCTGTGTTTCCCCATTGTGCTGAGGCCAAACACCTCATGTCCTCCAGCAAGCCCACAGGCGATCTTGGCCGTAACGTGAGATTTGTAGGAATTGGTTGGCCCCCACAGCATGACATACGACGACTGAGAAAACAGCCTCTCCCAAGACAGTGGCTGTTTAGGCATCATCTGTCTCGTAGCCATTATTTCGCTCATAGAGGCCAAGCAGAGTTCCCCAGAAGCCCCTCCGGGAGCGACCTCAGGTGTAGTGATGGCCTTTCTCCATTTCTTGTACTCATCTACGGAGAGAGCCTCTCTCTCGATTTTCTTCAGCAGCAGGAGCGGATCTTCCAGATTTGAGAAGTAGTCGTTCTTTTCAGCTCTGGCGTACATAATGCTGTTGCCGTGAAATTTATCTCTCGAATAGGGTTCTTCTGTAATGAGCCAAGGGTAAATATATAAGTTAGTTGAGTCCTCGAGTCTATTAATAATGCTTTTTAAACCATCAAGACGTTCATCTTCATGAGAAGCAACAAAAATAACTTTATGCCCAAATAAGGCGTTTTTCAAATCAACATCATCGTAGTGTCTATCATCAAATACACCAGAGACTATATATCCACCGTCATCGAGCAACTTATAATATTGATCAATGAGGCACCATTCTAAAGCAACCTCACTAGAAGCAAAAAATATTATTGTTTTACTATTATCCTGTTCAATCTTTTTTTTATTAAGACAGACTGCTGGTATAGGAAAGAGACCAATAGTTTGATAACCAAACTCGTATGTTGCCGGAATCCACAAACGTTTTATACCTTCTTTAGTTCTACACTCATACTTGAGATAGCATATCAGTATTTTTCCGAAGATTATATCTCTAATTTCATCAATATACTGCATAGTTATTTCTTTGTATGCAAATTTGCATACCCTCTGAAGACTTCCGATTCCGTACTTTGATTTTCTATAGTTTCCATTTATTATATTATCTATTGACATACTCCCTTTAACTCTATGAACATCAAATATATATTGGCTACATATGCCCATTGCATTTAGAATTTTAGAAAACGCTTGAGGTAAATCACATCCATAGCGTCTCATGCACTGTTCATAGATTTTTTCATATTTATTATAGCCAAAAAACTCTTGTATATGCTCTGCACTACCTACGCGTATATTATTTATCTCACAATAAATATTAAGCTCATCGGAGTAATCAGACTTTACATAGCGTATAGATGCTGGAATGAAAGCCTTTAGAAAGGCAAACTTCAGAAACTCGTAATCCTTATCACGCAGCATTGTATTCTCCTATAGGTCACTAGAATTTATTTCTTACTAAAACAGTTCCTTGAAATCCCTATTCAATTTTTAAAGAGCAGCAGTCAGGACTCAATCCGTGCTAAAGGGTGAAAGGGGAAAAATTTCTTACGATATTTGTCGGATAGCTATCCAGAGACTCGAGTTATGGGTTAAGGGAGGTACAGGTCTCTCATGGTGGTTTCTCCTTCGCTGGGCTAGTTCACCGTTCACGACTCAGGGGGATCTACAACTATGGATTTCCAGTTGCAGGAAAAATTTTGTGCTCCTTCATGAAAGCCTCGACATCAGCTAGGGCATAGCGAACAGATTTCCCAAATTTCGTGTAGGGTAAACCACACCTCTTAAAACGGTGGGCACGGAGTGTCGAAAGGCTCATTGCCGTCAAAACACTTACCTGCTTCTCGGTCAGCCACTTTTGCGCAATTTGTTCGGTATCTACTTCATCTCTCACCTTAGAACTCCTTCAGGCTAAGAACCTTTTTCCTGATGACTACTTGTACTGAATGTACAAAAAATGACCAGACTCCCTTTTTCATCAAAAGGGAGTCTGGTGGAAATGAGGCAGACCAGGTGCTCTAGGGAGATAGCGAGAAACGTAGAAGGTAATCCGCAGGCAAGCAGCATGATTACGCACGAAGATTTTTCATCACTTGGTGCTATTTTTTCGCGTGCGTGTTGGGAATGGTGTTGGGACGAAAGAAAAAGGGGTTACGGATGAATCCGTAACCCCTTGATTTCCTTGGTGGGCAGTACAGGACTTGAACCTGTGGCCCCCGCCTTGTAAGGGCGGTGCTCAACCAGCTGAGCTAACTGCCCAAGCTGCCTTTTCCAGAACGGAAAAGGCATGCCGTCTTCTAATATAAGCCCGTACGCGTGTCAACCGCAGCCGTCGATCAGCTGAATTGCAAGGGCTTTGTCATCAGCGTTGCCATGTCTCCGGCCAGCTTTTCCTTGAGGGCCGCCGCACGCACGGTATCCTTCATGATCATGTCCACCTGACGGCTGTGGATCAGCAGATAGCCGATCAGGCGCGTCCGGCGCAGGGTCTCTTCGGCATCATACGCTTCCGCCACGGCAAACATGGAGTCGTTCTTGATGTCCACACGGAAACCGTGGGTCTCCAGCAAATCGGCCAGCATCCTGGCACGCAGGATGCGACGGCTGACGTCCGCTGCCCCGCCCTTGAACTGGAAGCTGACGAAGTTCTCGTGCTCATCCTCGCCCGCAAGGCATTCCACCGTGCAGAAATGGTACCCGTACCGGGCCTGCAGGATCATATAGCGCGAGGCGATGATGAAGAAGTTCTTGTCAGCCATGGCCGTAGGTGCCGTACTTTCCAGCTCCCGGTTCATGGTGCTCTCGAACACGACGCTCATGAAGCCCGAGGCACTGGTCGCCGGCGGTCCGGCCCAGGGCACGGCCACCATGCCGTTCCACAAGGCCAGCATGGGCTTGCAGGCGATGTCTCCCAGCTCCACCAGAGGCCCGCTGATACTGCGCTTGAAGCCATCATCCATGTCGATGACCCAATATTGCAGCTTGACGCCCACCTTGAGCTGTTTGCCCATGTTGCGGTTGAGGGCCGCCTCGCTGTCGAACATCAGGCCCACGGCCTTTTCATGGCAGAAGCGGGTGATGTCGTGCAGGCTCGTGCAGTTGGCCGGCGAGAAGTCCGGCGAATCCGGGTCCAACAGATGCAGGGGCGTCATCAGGGCCGCCAACTCCTTGAGGCGCTGGTACACAGGACTCCCGGCCATAAGGTTGGGGGGCGTCGCTCCCGCCGGGATCAATTCGGGATGGCTCCCGGCCAGTACCGTGCCCCGGTCGGCCAGCAGCGTGACCTCACCGGCATTTTCCAGCAGCTGGCTGGCATCCGTCAGGCTGAACAGGGCCGGGAGCTTGTATTCGCGCGCCACAGAGGCCAGGTGTCCGGCCATGCCGCCCGTCTCGCTGATCAAGCCTGCGGCCCGGGAAAGCAGCGTGGCCCAGCGGGGCTGCGCCCGCTCGATGACCAGGATGCCGCCACGCGGGAAAGACAGCATGTCCGCATCCTTGCGGGCCACGAAAACCGGCCCCACGGCCACCCCGGAGCTGACGGCCATGCCGCCCTGCGCCAGGACGGGCAGATCCCCCGGGTCCTCTTCCCCGGCCACTGCCGCCGGAGCTTCTTCCGTCTGGTCGGGTACGCTTTCGAACAGCGGACGGCTTTGCAGGACCACGATGCGCGTGTTGCCTTCATAGGGTTCCAGCGCCCATTCCACGTCCTGCGGTTCATTGTAGAATTCTTCCAGTGCCAGGGCCACCTGCGCCAGCTCGCGGGCCTGGGCATCCGTCAGGCTGGGACGGCCAGCGGCCTCCCCTTCCAGATCGGAACGGCTGACGCCCTGAGCCGCCTCGGGAGCGCAATCCAGGCGAAAAGCCTTGTGGGCGATGTGCTTTTCAAGCAGTTCCGGCGGATTCTGCCGACTGAAGGCGAACACGTCCGGTGTGACGGCCCCGTCCACCACGGCCTGGGGCAGCCCGGGAACGGCATTGAGCGTCACCTGTCCCCGTCCCTGCCGGCTGGCCACGGGGTCACGACTGTAGGCCACACCGCCGGCCAGCGCCTGCACCATGCTGAGCACGCCCACACTCATGGGCGCCGCCTCATCCGGGATGCCGCGCTGAAAACGGTAGCTCATGGCCGTGACCGCGTATTTGCTGGCCACGATCTCTTTCCAGACCTCGCAGGCTTCTTCGGGCAGGACATTGAGCTCCGAGCGGTACTGCCCCGCAAAGGTCACGCCCAAGGCATCCTCGCCCACGGCGCTGCTGCGCAGGGCAAGACGCAGCTCGCTGCCGCAACGTTCCACCATGCCCGCCACGGCCTCTTCGATGGCCTGCTCCAGCTGCGGCGGCAAGGGCGCGTTGAGGATGCACTGCTGCAATGCGGCGGACAGGCTGAACAGGTCGTCCATGCTGTCCATGTCCGCGCTCTGGATACGGCGGGAGATCTCGTCACGCAGCCCGTTGTATTCCATGAAGGCATGATAGGCATTGACCGTCACGGCAAAACCATCCGGAACGGCCAGCCCCACATTGGCGGAGACTTCGCCAAGATTGGCCATTTTGCCGCCGACCTGCGGCATGTCGCCCAGACGGATGTCCGTCAGGGGCAGCAGCAGGGGGCCATCCGTGACCAGGCTCTTCCGCTCCAGCACGTCCGTGATGCGGCCGCTGACATCATTGAAAGCGGTCTGCAAACTTTCGTAGTGGTTGTCGGAAAGCGCGTTCAGTTCGCGTACCATCTGGTACACGGCCGTTGCCGCCCGCGTACCGGCACCGCGGACATAGCTCATGCCGAAGGGACGCGAACCGGCCAGGGCCTCTTCCACTTCGCTCATGATCTCGAGCGCGTTCTTGTTGGAGGACAGCAGGCGACGGAAACGGGCACAACGCTCGCGGAGCTGCTTTTTCAGCTCTTCCTCGCGTGCCAGATCCTCGGGGCTCAGCTCTTTCTGCCCGCCCAGCAAGTGTCGCAATCGTGTGAATATGGACATATCACGCAGCGGCGCGAACCGCCTCCTCCATCTTGATGATCAGCTCGTTGATGGCCACGGGTTTCAGCATATAGTCATAGGCCCCCAGATCCATGCCCTGCACGGCCACGCCGAGGGAGGCATGGCCCGTCAGCAGCAGGACAGGCAGTTTGGGCGCGATCTTCTTCATGTGACGCAGCGTCTCCAGCCCATCCATGCCGGGCATGCGCACGTCCATGACCACCACCTGGAACATGGTCTCGGGCTGCTTCATGGCCTCTGTGACGATATCCAGCGCGCTCTGCCCGTCAGGAGCCGTCACGATGGTCATGCCGCGACGGGACAGACGTTTTTCCATCAGCTGCAGGAATTCCACTTCATCATCAACAAAGAGTGCGTGCATGGCATGCTCCTAAGCGTCTTCGCTGGTTTCAAGGGGTTGGCTCGGCGGTTCCGCGGGCAGGCTGATGCAGAATGTCGTCCCCTGCCCCACAACGCTGTTGACCTCTATACGGCCACCAAGCTTTTCCAGAATCGTAAAGCAGATGGCCAGGCCAAGCCCTGTACCCTCGCCCACTGCCTTTGTGGTGAAGAAAGGATCGAAGATGCGCTGCATGGTCTCTTCGTCCATGCCCGGCCCCGTATCCTTGAAGTAGATGCGTGCGCCATTTTCCCAGGGTTCGGTGCGCACGGTGATGGAGCCATTCTTGCCGATGGCGTCGATGGCATTGTCGATGATGTTGATGAACACCTGCTCCAGCTGGGCCGAATCGGAAAGGATGACCGGCACATCGGCGGAGAACTCCTTCTCGATGGCGATATTGCGGCCGCGGGCCTCGGTCTTGAGGAACTCCGTCGCCTGGTCCACCAGCACGTTGACCATGATCTCCGAACGGCCGGGATTCATGCGCCGGCCAAAGCCCAGCATGCGCTGCGTGATCCCCTTGGCCCGCTGCACGTGCTTTTCGATCTTGTCCGTGCTCTCCATGATCTCGTCGTAATTGACCATGTTCTTGGGGTTCTCGTCCTGCAGCAGGTCGCGGATCCAGCCGGCGTTCTCCTGGATCAGCATGAGGGGGTTGTTGACCTCATGGGCCACGCCTGCGGCCATCTTGCCGAGAGCCGCCATCTTGCTGGATTGCAGCATGCGGGCATCGATATGGGCCTGCTTGCGGTCGGCGGCGGTCAGACAGGAGACGATGTAGCGCGTCCCCAGGAAGGCTCCCACCGTGACCAGCACGGCACCCAGCCCCACGAAAAGCAGGATATAGATGCGCAGACGGTGCAGCGGGGCCAGGCTTTCCCGCACATCGTCCACCACCACCAGCAACCAGGGCATGGCATCCAGATGCATCATGGCCGCCAAAGGCTCCTTGCTGCCGCTGTCGCCCGGCTGGGACGGCAGGGGCACAAGAGCGATGCCCTGGCGCAGCACATTGGGCAAGGTGACGTCGAAGTGCTCAAGGATGCGGCCGTAGTCACGGGAATCGGTCTGCAGCACGCCCTGCTCGTTGATCAGGAAGGCATCACTGCGCTCCCCGGAGTACACGCGCTGCAGCAGTCCGTTGATGGCTTCCATGTCGATGGTGGCACGCATGATGAAGCTCTCGCCCCCTTCATGGCGCAGGACGGCGATGATGAAGTGCGGCACATTGCGGAAGCCCATGAACACGTCGCTGACGAAAACGCCCTTGCGCAACACCTCCGTGAACCAGGGGGCATTGACGTAGTTGGCATCGCGCAGGTCGAATGGCCCCACATAGGAGATGTGGCGGCCGTCCATGCCGATGATGCCAAGATCCACGAACGAGCGTCCGCTCTGCTGCATGACCGTGAAGATACGGCTCAGGCGGTCAGGATCCCGCAATTCGGCAAGGTCATGCGTGAAGGCCAGCGTTTTTATCTGGGAAACACGCTCATGCAAAAAGGTATCCAAAGCCCGGTGTTTACTGCTGCAAACGGCTTCGATACCGGCAGAGATCTTTTCATCATAGATGGAATTGATGCGGTCTATGCTGAAGATCCCCAATGCCACCAGCGGCAAAAGGGCAAGCCCCAGATGCGTGACGAACAGACGGCGGAAGATGCGTCTGTATTCCCGTGTGGAAGGCATCTACTCCTCCTTGGCTGAAATCTGGGAAAGGTCTCCACCAGTCAGCAATATACGGCAATGGTTCAGCATGGTCTTGCGGGTCGCCGCCACCTTGGCGCTGTCCTGCATGATCATGTCCAGCTGGCGGGTATGGATGGTCAGATAGCCCGCCACAGCCAGCAGGCACTGCCCCTCTTCCATGTCCATGCCCTCAAGGCGCGCGGTCACGGCGTCATTGCGGACCACCGGCGTCAGGCCGAATTCCCACAACAGATCGGCCACGAAGCGCACCCGCAGGATGCGGCGTTCGATATTGGCCGCCCCGCCGCGCAGCTGGAAGGCCACATAATTCTCCGGTGTACGGTCCCCCAGGCGGGCTTCGACAGAGACGAAATGGAAGCCGAAGCGCGAATGCAGGCTGCAATAGTCGCGCGAGACCATGAAATAGTTCTTTTCCGTAAAATAGGCCGTCTGCGCCGCCGGATCCAGATTGGGATTGGCCGTGGCCTCGAACAGCACGGAAAGGAAGCCTTTGCCGTCCACCGGCGGGGGGCCCTGCCAGGGGTAGGCGTTCATGCCGCGCCAGACAGCCTGCATGGGGATGGAGGTGATGTCCTCCACGTCGATGACCGGCCCGGGCTGGACCTTGCCGAAACCGTCATTGAGGTTCACGACCCAGAACTGCTTGAGGACCTTGTCCCGCAGCTGTTTGATGCGCTGGGCCGCGTACTGCTTGTCGGACCCCAGGGTGAACATGGCGCTGACGGCCTTTTCGTGGCAGTAGCGGGCGATATCGTGATAGGTCTGGCAGTTGGCCGCCTTGAAGTCCACGCTGTCCACGTCGATGGTCAGGGGCAGGATATGCTCCGCCGCATGCTGCAGCACCCGGTACACAGGGCTGCCGGGCAGGTAGTCACGGGGCGGACGGGCCTGCGCCAGCAGCTCGTCCAGCTGGCCGGTGAAGACACAGCCCATCTCCGTGCAGACCGTCACCTTGTCGCCCGGAGTCAGTTTTTCCATGGCTCCGGCCAGACCGAACATGGCCGGGATGCCGAATTCGCGGGCCAGGGAGAACAAACGCGACCCCAGCAGGCCGTCCTCGGCGATGATGGCCCCGGCACGGTCCACCAGCGAGGCCCACTGGTACAGGTCGCGCTGCACCACCAGGATGCCGCCGTCCGGAAAATCCAGAACATCGGACCAGGAACGGGCGATGACCACCGGGCCGCAGGCCCGGCCACGGCTGGTGGTGACGCCGCCGGTCAGCAGGGGCGCGGGCAGGTTGTCGTCCGCGCGGGACTCGGCCTCTTCCTCGCGCTCTTCCTGGGTCCGGGCCTTGATGACCATGGGACGGGCCATGAGCACCTGCGTCCGGCCTGATGGCGTACGCAACCACACCATGGACTGGGGGCAGCCGGACATGTTTTCCAGCGCCATGGCCAGGGCCGCCACCTCAGCGGCCGCCTGATCGGAAAACGCGCTGCCGTCTTCGGCATCATGCATACATCGAGCGCTGACCTTGTACGGCGGTGTCCGGGAAACGTGCATCACGTTGACGGGCACCAGAGAGTATTCCATGTCCTGCGGCAGGCCGTTACAGAAATAGATGTGGACGTTGCCGCCCTTCAGGTCGATGGGATTGGCCGTGTGGGCCATGCCGCCGAAACTGCCCTCCTCCACGGCAAGGCAGGTGATGCAGATGCGGGCGTTGGCTTCCATCAGACCGCGGGCACGCCGGTAAACCAGGGCCTGGGCCTGCTGCTTGCGGGCCAGCGTCGTATGCAGGGAGGCCAGGATGTCCATATCGGGCGCGTTCAGGGAGACCGTGGGACCCCAGACCAGAAGCCCGGGATCCGTACCCGGCGTATCTTCGCCGTCATCCATGCAGGGCCACAAACGCCCCTTGAACAGCAGGCGCATCTCACCCGGGCATCTTTTGCGCAGTTCCGCCAGCGCAGCACAAAATTCTTCCACCAGCCTGTCCGGCAGGGGCGTGCTTTCCGTCAGTTCGCTCAGGCTTTCCGAAAGATCCTGCAAGGTCTCGGGAAGATAGCCTCCTGCGGCCTGGATGCGCCGGTTCATCTCTTCCAGCATCCCGGTGCCGGCAAAAAGGCTCATGCAACCTGCGGCCGTCACCACAAAACCGTCAGGCACCACGTCGGGGCTATGACGGCGCAACTCGCCCAGGCGGGCCGTGGATTTGTCGGCCAGATGGACTTCCGCCGCCCGGCCCGCCTCCTCCAGTGGGATGATGTAGGGCCCTTCCAGCAGCTGCACACGCGGGTAGACCTCACTGGCGACCGCTGTTTGCAGATGGTCGAAGCGTTCGTACAGGGCCTTGCACTGGGAAGGGTTGAGCCGTTCGAGGTGCTGGATGCACTGGTATACCTGCGTGGCGACACTGGTGCACAGGGCCCGCACCCGATGCAGGCCGAAGGGATGGTCACAGCACAGGGTGTACTCCAGGGAGGTCATGTTCTCCTGGAATTTGTTCCAGGCCGTCAGAAACAGTTTGAAACGATGATGGCGGACAGCAAACGTATGTTCAGGGCTACTGTCCGCAGAAGACTCGTTTTTTTTATCGCTGGTAAACCGTTTGAAAAATTTGCTTAAAAACATTCTCTTCCTCGTCCGGAAAAACAAGGGGCGGCAAAGCTCCGCCGCTTTACAGGAGGCCGGGAAAACGATTTGCAGGATATTGTGCATAATATCCCAAGCAGGACGCAGATTCAAGCCCGGTCAGGGATTTCGGCAAATTTCCCACCCGGCTCCTGCGCCGTGATACCGCTCAGAGCGGCGGCTGCCTGTTGCAGATCCTGCGGGGTATTGACATTGAAGAATGCACGGGCATCTTCCGTGCGATAATGTTCGAAGCATTGCAGCTCCAGGGGCACGGCTTCCCGCATCTTGAAGTGCCCTTGCGCCACCGCAGCCTCCAGAAAAGAGACGGCCTCCACCCGGTAGATGGCGGCCAGGGATTCCGTCCAGCCATTGGGCGCCATGAAGGCCGTCATCAAAGATTGACGGGGAGAAGCGGCAAAAGCCGCGATCAAACGTCGCAGCATGCCGGCGTGCATGAGCGGCATGTCACACGAAAGTGCCAGCACGGCAGGGATGCCTGCCTCACGGGCGCGGACCAGGGCCGCATGGACACCGCAGATGGGGCCGGAAGCCGACAAGATGTCCGGCACGCAACATTGCCCGGCATAGGTCTGCCCTGCCCGGCATGATACCCAGACCTGCTCACACAACGGCCCCAACAAAGCGACGCTCCGTTCCAGCAGGGTCGGGGCAGCCTCCCCTCCCAGGCGCAACAGACTCTTGTCCCGGCCCATGCGCCGGGAACGCCCCCCCGCCAAAACGACACCGGCGATCCGTATCACGTTCCCTCCTGCCACTGGCGGCCACAAAAGGCCTTGCCAAGACGTCTTCCTGCCAGCATAATGCCCGCCGGAGAGGCTGGCAAGTCTGTGGTTGACAGACAGCCGACCTCTCTACTAAGTTTTTTGAAAATCATTTTCGGATTGACCCTATGCTCGCAATCGCACTCCGGTACAGCTCTCGAACGGCTGCAAGCCTTCTGATCCTGGCCCTTTTCTCGCTGCTGGCCCTGCCCGTACAGGCGGCCTCCCGGCCTCTCCATGTCCTGGCCACCACGTACCCTGTCTGGCAGCTGGCCCGTCCTCTGGTGGCTGGTCTGGAAAATGTCCGGCTCGACCTGCTGATCCCTGCCGCCACCGGCTGCCCGCATGATTATGCGCCGACCCCGGCCGACCTGACCAAAGTAGCCGGCGCGGACGTGATCCTGATGAATGGCCTGGGACTGGAGGCGCCTTTTGCCCCGGCACTGGCCCAGGCGGAAGCCCACAAGGCCGACTGCAGCCAGGGCATCGCCCTGCTCGCCGGCAGCTCCGACCATGAGGAAGAAGGGCACGAGCATCATTATGATGACAACCCGCATGTCTTCACCTCTCCCGCTGCTGCGTCCCAGATGGCCGGGACCATGGCCGAAGCCCTGATCCGTGCCTGCCCGGAACAGGCTGAAACCATCCGGAACAATGCTGCGGCCCTGCAAAACAGCCTGCAGGATCTGGAAAAACGCCTTGCCGCCCTGGGGGCTGCCCATCCCGGTGCCAGCGTGCTGCTGCAACATGACTCCCTGGCGTACATGATGCGTTCCGCAGGCCTGAAAGTCATGGACGTTTTGCAGGAAAACGAGGAACAGGCCCCCTCTGCCGCCCGGCTGCTGGAATGCATCGAGCACATCAAGAAAGAACGGCCCGTCCTGCTCATAGGCGAGCCCCAGTTCTCGCCCCGTCCGCTGGAGACCCTGGCCGCAGAAACGGGAATCCCCGTCATCCAGCTGGATTCCTTGGCTTCGGGGCCGGAAGGCACTCCTGTGAACCATTTTGAGCAGCAGATGCGCAACAACTGTCAGATTCTTGAAAATGCCCTCTCTCACTAATCAGCCTGCGGCCATCGACATCGCCCATGTGGATGTCCGTCGCGGGGACCTCCACATCCTGCAGGACACCTCGGCCGCCGTCCCCCAGGGGAGCAGCACGGTCCTGGTCGGCCCCAACGGCGCAGGGAAAAGCACCCTGCTGCACTGCATCATCAACGAGATCGCCTATACCGGCGAGATCCGCATGCAGGGGAGCCGCGGCCGGAGACCCCGCCTGGCCTATGTGCCGCAGAACCTGCAGATGGACAGCGCCCTGCCCCTGACCGTGGCCGAATTCCTCTCCCTGGGGCATCAGCGCCGTCCCCTCTGGCTCGGCATCAAGGGCAGTGCCTCCCGGCGTGCCCGCGCGGCCCTGGCGCCCGTGCATGCGGAGCATCTCATCCGGCGGCGCATGAGCGATCTTTCCGGCGGGGAACTGCGCCGTGTCCTGCTGGCTGCGGCCCTGGCCCGTGAGCCCGAGATCCTGCTGCTGGACGAACCGGCGGCGGGGGTCGATTTTCAGGGGGAACGCCTTTTCTGGGAGGTCCTCGACACTGCCCGGCGCCAGCAGGGTTTCACCCAGCTCATGGTGACCCACAACCTGCCTCTGGCGGCCCATTACGCCGACCATGTCATCGGACTGAACAAAAAAGTCGTCGCCCAGGGGCCGCCCCAGCAGACGCTGCTCGCCCCCACTCTGATGAAACTTTTCGGCGTGCCCATCCATCTGTATCCCAACCAGTGCGAACACCCTGAAGCCGCCTGCAACAAGTGCGGTGCCCTGTGCCACGCCCTGCGCATGGCTCCTGCGGGCAAGGAAGACAAGGGGCAGCGTCATGCCTGATATCTCCGCCATCTGCCATATGTTTTCCCTGCTGCCGCTGGACTGCCTCAAACTGAGCTTCATGCAGCAAGCCCTGCTGGCCGTCCTGTTGCTCACCCCCATGACAGCCGCCCTGGGAGTGGAGGTCATCTCCTTCCGTATGGCCTTTTTTTCCGATGCCATCGGGCACTCGGCCTTTGCCGGTGTGGCCCTTGGCCTGCTGCTGTCTGTGGATCCGCACTGGTCCATGCCCGCTTTCGGCGTGCTGGTGGGCCTGGCCGTCATGGCCGTGCGCCGGGGCAGCGCCCTTTCCTCGGATACGGTCATCGGCATCGTCTTTTCCGCCGTCGTGGCGTTCGGTCTGGCCGTGGTCAGCCGCCAGCCGGGCATGGCCCGCACCATGCAGCAGTTCCTTTATGGGGACGTGCTGACCGTGAGCCAGGGCGAGATCCTGTGCCTGGCCATCCTCTTCGTCGCTTTGCTGATCTTTCAGATCATCGGCTACAACCGCCTGCTCTATATCGCCCTCAATCCTGTCATGGCGCGTGTCCACGGCATCAATGTCTGCCTGTGGCAGTATATTTTTTCCGGCCTGCTGGCTCTGGTCGTCATGTTCTGTGTCTGGACCGTGGGCGTGCTGCTGGTCACGGCCATGCTCATCGTCCCGGCGGCGGCAGGCCGCAACTTTGCCCAGACGGCGGGCGGCATGTTCTGGTGGGCCCAGGTCGTGGCCATCACGTCCGGGGTAGCCGGTCTGCTGCTCTCGGCGCAGGAATGGATGTCCACGGCCAGCGGTGCCACCATGATCCTTGTGGCCTGCGTCTGGTTCGCCCTCAGCAGCGTGTGGGCCCGGTTGCGCCGTCCCCACCGGCTTTCGTGACGAGGAGGCCTGGTCCATGAACATGCGAGTCCTGGTCTTTGCCGGCAGCCGCTCCCAACTGCTGCAACACATCCCCGTAGAACGTACGGTACGGAGCTTTCGCGCCTGGGAGCCCCGCCTTGTCCTTTCTTCCGAAAAGGGCGATCCCACCCTCTGGGCCCCCCTGCTCGAGGATTATGGCATCACGCCGTGCCATCGCCTTGGCCCGGCCCCGGCCTCCCTTTCCGATGCGAGCCTGCTGGCCCACATCATGGGCAGTGCCAGCCTGCTGATGCACAGGGAAGCCCCTGCCGCGGTGCTGGTCTACGGCCATTCCGTCACGACGATGGCCGTGGCGCTGGCCGCGACGGAGCTCAGTATCCCGGTCATCCATGTGGGCGCCGGGCAACTCCCGGGAGACATGGACAGCCCGGAAGGACGGCATGCCGAAATCACGGATCGCCTGGCCACACTGCTTTGCTGTCTCGACACTGCCGACGAGCGGTCCCTGCATACCCGGCTGATGGAACGGGGGACCTGCGTCACAGGGGATACCCTCTATGATCTGTTCGAACAGGACCGTCCCCGCCTGCAGCCCTTCGAAGAAGCGGAACGCCACGGGGCAGCCTTCGGGGAGTTCATCCTCTGCTATCTTTCCCGGCCGGCGGCCCTCCGCAGCCCCGACGACATCCGCTCCCTGCTGGAAGGGTTGCAGGCCCTGCACGCCCGGCAGGAGCGCCCCATCCTGCTGGTGCGGCATCCGTCCGTCCTTTCCTGTTTCCGGGAACAGCGGATCCCGGAGGGCATCCGCATCCTGCCGCCTCTGCCGCACACCGCCTTTCTTTCGCTCGTCTGTGCCGGCGCCTTTGTCGTGACCGACTCCCCTTCCCTGCAGCGGGAAGCCCTGTATGCCGGCAAGCGCGCCCTGCTGCTCCCTCCGCTGCTGTCCGGATCGGCCGCTGTGGAGGATGGCTGGCATATCCCCTGCGCCTCTGCCGCAGACCTGGCCGCCGCCGGAGACACCGTACTCCAGCCCTGTCCGCATCCGGGTCTGCCGGGGACCAGCGGTCAGGCTTCCCGCCGGGTGGCCGCCGCCGTGATGGCCATCCTGGCCGACATCGCCGACGGCATCCCTCAGGGGAACGCCGACTCCTGTCCGCAGGGGGATTGATGCTCTATCCCCCACAACCTGTTGACAATCAGGGAAAAACGCGAAACAAGGGTTGCTTGGTGTTTTCACCGGGCAATCTTTTTTTTGCCCTGTACAAAAGAGCACAATCCCCGGGAGGAACCATGGATGCGCTTATGCTGAGTCAACCGGAAACCGTGGCCTTTGGGATAGCCATGGGAGAGAAAAAGGCCAACGCCGGCTGGGTGCGTCAGCTCGTGCTTGCCTTCTGGGCCGGGGCCTTCATCGCCTTTGCCGCGGAAGGTTCCAACATGGCCGCCTTCAACCTGCTTGCCCGGCCGGAGGCCTACGGCCTGGGCAAATGCCTGGCAGGCACCATCTTCCCGGTGGGTCTGATGCTGGTCATGCTGACGGGAGCGGAACTGTTCACCGGCAACACGCTCATGTGCATGGCCCTTGCGGAAAAACGCATCACCCTGACGGCCATGCTGCGCAACTGGCTGTTCGTCTATATCGGCAACTTCCTGGGCAGCATCTTCCTTGCCCACATGATCGTTACGTCCGGCCAGCTCGCCAGCGGCGCCGGGATGCTCGGCGGCGTGACCCTGCGCATCGCTGCCGGCAAGGTCGCTCTGGACTTCCTGCCCGCGTTCTATCTGGGTCTGATGTGCAACTGGCTCGTCTGTCTGGCGGTCTGGTTCTGCTGGAGCGCCCGCAGCCAGACCGGCAAGATGCTGGGCATTTTCTTCCCCATCTGGCTGTTCATCACCTCCGGCTTCGAGCACAGCGTCGCCAACATGTACTATATCCCTGCGGGCATCATGGCTGCGGGCAACGAACTTTTCGCCAAGGCTTCGGGCCTGTCCGCCGAGGCGCTGGCCAGCCTGACCTGGAGCAACTTTGCCATCAACAACCTCATCCCCGTCACCCTGGGCAATATCGCCGGTGGGGCACTGTTCGTCGGCATGATCCACTGGTGGACGCACCGCGGGGCACTACCTGCCAAGCAAAACCACTAAAAGGCAGACCAACCTGCGAGGGAGCCTGATCCCTGCGGGACCGGGCGGCAACGGCGCTGTCCTTCCGTTTCGTCCCGTCATGCTCTTCTCGACTGCAAACGATGTAAAAAGGCGGACATCTCTTCAAAAAGGGATGTCCGCCTTTTCCCATGCTGCCGGATGGACGTCAGCCGCCATTACGCATCTGCCGCCCCACGCCTGAAAGATATGAGCGGGAGCCCCCCGGCGTGACCGGAATCTTGCGGTAACCGCCCTCCTCACAGCCTGTGACACTGCGCTCTCGCGCTCAGTGCCACTCTATACTGTCGATCAGGCTTTCCAGGACGGCATGTTCTCCCATGATGGTGATCACACGCAGATCCGCGTCGGCAGCATGTACGACGGCCACGCCATTTTCCCCGAACGCGAAACTGTAGACGCCATCTTCCTCCACAAGCTCACTGCCGCCCAGCCCCTGGGCCATCTCCGCGGCAAAAGCCGCCGGATCGACATCACGGGATGAAGCCACCGTCACGGTCACGACGGCCTCCCTGCCGGGCGAGACGAAGCCAACCATGGCATCCTTTTCCTCGATGACCTCCCATCCCGGGGGCACATCGGCACTAAATCCGTTGAAATCCCTGGCCATAGCGATTGCAGGCAGGAACAGGAGCAGGGCAAAGAAAACAAACAGCTTTTTCTGCATCGATATCTCCTTGAAGGAAGAGGGCCCCGTTGCGGTACCGGTACGGAGCCTGCGTACCCGCGAAGGCCACCGCACTTTCCGGATGACCGTATGCGCGGCCCGCACGAGCAACCTATCCTGCGCCCCCGTTCCAGACAATCTTCCAAGCAGTCAGATAGGCTTTGACAAGACAAAGACCTGCGCCTAGCATGACAGGGGCATCGGAATCAGAAATGACATGTATTGCCTTCATGTCGCCGATGCCAGAATCCGGATCGCGTTTTTATGGACAGGTTGCTCCTTTCCCTTTGCCTCATTTTTCTCAGTCTTGCCGCGGGTCATGCCGCGCAGCATCTGCTGCGCATGCCCCGTCCCCGGCTGGAAAACGTCCGGAAACGTCTGCAATCCTTCGCTGTCTTCTGCCTCATCCCCTGCTCGGCCATGCTTTCCCTGTGGGGCCTGCCCTCCCCGGATACCCGCTTGCTGGCCCTCCCCTTCCTGGGCATCGCCTCCTGGATCTGGGGCGGCCTTCTTTCCCTGCGCGTCGCCCGGGCCCTGCATCTGGATGCGCCGCGTACCGGCAGCTTTTACTGTTGCGGGACCTTCTCCAATCTGGGGGCGGTGGGGGCGCTGGTCTCCGTCCTGTTTTTTGGGGAAAAGGCCATTGCCATCGTGGCATTGTTCCGCATCTGCGAAGAGATGTTCTACTTCGGCATCTCTTTCCCTGTGGCACGCCGTCTCGGGGGCGGCGAAGGGGCGTTCCGTCTGCGCTCCTTCCGGCCTGATCCTGTGCTGCTGCTCATCCTGACCGCTCTGGGGCTGGGCCTTGCCCTCAACATGCTGGGCGTGCCTAGGCCCGCGCCGCTGGGTTCTCTGGCTGCGGCCGCCATGCTCCTTGCCACGGTGCTCTTCCTTTTTGCCATCGGGCTGGGGCTGCGTCTTTCCCGCGTATCCTGCTACGCGCGCGAGGCCGCGGCCCTGGCTGTCGTCAAATTCATCGGCGTCCCCCTGCTGCTGGTGCCACTGGCCATCCTGGCTGGACTCGGCACCATCGACGGGGGGCTGCCGCTCCGGGTCGTGACGGTCCTTTCCTGCATGCCCGTTGCCATGACGGCTCTGGTGCCCCCGGCCCTGTTCGGGCTCGACGTAGACATGGCCAATGCGCTGTGGATCTTTTCCACCCTGGCCCTGGTCGTCATTTTGCCTGTGCTGTATTTCGTCCTGCCGCTGTTGTGAGATGCTGCCGCGTGTCGTGGGGACCTGTGGCCACGGCAGGACGTTCTATCCTGAGGAGGATGTTTCATGAAAGGTTTCTACCGCTGGGCGGTCATGGCCGTGTGCGCCTGTCTGCTGGCCCTGCCGGCAACGGCAGCTCCGTACAAAAGCGAGTACAAACTGAGCGTCGTGCCCGGCGCCACCTCCGGCTGGGGCATGACCGGCACGTTCTTTGCCGACCTGGTGCGCGAGCGCAGCCAGGGCCGCATCAACATCAAGGTCTACCACTCCAGCCAACTGCTGGCCGGCAAGCAGACTTCGGAATTTTTGCTGCTGCGCAACGGCGCCATCGACTTTGCCCTGGCCTCCACCATCAACTGGTCGCCCCAAATCAAGGAACTGAACCTGCCCGCCCTGCCCTTCTTCCTGGCCGTGCAGCCTGACCGCTACAAGGCCATGGACGCCATCCTGAGCGGCAAGTCCGGCAAGATGATGACCCAGGCTGTGGAAAAGAAGGGCGTCAAGATCATCGGCTGGACCGAGAACGGCTTCCGCGAGCTGACCACCTCCAAGGGCCCCATCACCAAGCCTGAGGACCTGCGCGGCCTGAAGATCCGTGTGGTGGGCAGCCCCATCTTCATCGAAACCTTCCGTGCCCTGGGCGCCAACCCTGTGAACATGAACTGGAGCGAAGCCACCACCGGCTTCCAGCAGGGCGTGGTGGACGGTCAGGAAAACCCCACCAACGGCATCAACATCCCGCTCAAAATCTGGGATTACCACAAGTTCCACTGCGACTGGCACTACATCATCGACCCCCTGATGCTGGGCGTTAACCCCCGCGTCTGGAAGTCCTTCAGCCCTGAAGACCAGAAGCTGCTGCTGGAATGCGCCGCCGAAACGGAAAAGTACGGCAAGGCCCTTTCCCGTCTGGGCATGGACGACGGTTCCGCCCTGGCCTACCTCAAGAGCATCGGCAAGCTGCCCGAGACCACGGATTGCTACGCGGTCATGGAAGCCAACGGCATGACGGTGTCCCGCCTGAGCAACGAACAAATCGCCGCCCTGGCCAAGGCCACGGAAGGCGTCCGCAAGGACTGGACCGCCAAGATCGGTGCTGACCTTGTCAAGGCCGCCGAGGAGGACATGGCCTCCGTCCGTTAGGGGTGATCCCCGTACGGCAGGCTTTGCTGATCTTTGTTTTTTCGTTTTGCGGGGAGGGCCCGGCCCTCCTCTTTCAACCACCGGATGGATTCGATGCTGCGTTTTCTGGATACGCGCCTGGAAGAGATGCTGGGCGCGCTGCTGCTGGCGGTGATGGTGACCATCGCCTTCGTCAATGTGGTCGTGCGCTATTGCACACCGTTTTCTTTTGCCTGGACTGAGGAGCTGACCATCAACTTCTTCGTCTGGATCGTCCTGCTCGGTTCGGCCCGCTCTTTCCGTGACGGCAGCCACCTGGGCATGAGCATCCTGTATGATGCCCTGCCCAAGTCGCTACGCTTTTGCTGCTATCTGCTCTCCATGGCGCTCTGCCTCGGCTTTTTCGGGGCCCTGGCCTGGACGGGCTGGCTGGAAGTACGGGACGAATACGAACTGGAAGTCATTTCCGAAGCGCTGGCCGTCCCTGTCTGGTGGTATACCATCGCCACCCCGCTTTTTTCTGTGCTGACCATGTTTCGCATGTTGCAACGAGCCTGCGCTGACCTGCGCAGCGGCAGCTATTAGGAGGCCCGTGTGGAAACCACATCCTTGCTGCACGATCCGGCTTTCTGGCTGCTGGTCCTGTTCGCCATCCCGCTGATCCTGCGTGTGCCCATCGCGCTGGCCCTGGGCTTTTCCGCCCTGGTCGTCGTCTGGCAGTGGGACCTGGGCTTCAGTATGCTTTCCTACAACTTTTTTGCGGGGATAGCCAAATTTCCCCTGCTGGCCATCCCCTTCTTCATCCTGGCCGGCTATATCATGGAGCGTTCCGGCATCGCCGCGCGTATCGTGGCCCTGATGGAAGCCCTGGTAGGCTCCATGACCGGCGGCCTGGCGCTGGCCACCGTGGCGGTGGCCACCTTTTGGGGTGCCGTCAGCGGATCGGGCCCTGCCACCGTGGCGGCCCTGGGCCTGATCCTGATCCCGGGCATGGCCAAGGCAGGCTATGACAAGGCCTTTGCCGCGGCCACCGTCTCCGTCACTTCGGGCCTTGCCATCGTCATCCCGCCCAGCATCGCCTTCATCGTGTACGGCAGCGTGGCCGATGTCTCCGTACCTGCCCTGTTCGCTGCCGGTTTCGTGCCGGGCATCGTGGTGGCCCTGTTCATCATGGCGGCCGTGCTCATCATCTCCCGTAAACGGGGCTACAGGGGACAGGCCAGCGGCAAGAGCGTGGGCACCGCCCTGAAGGAAGCCTTCTGGGGGGTCATGACGCCTGTGGTCATCCTGGGCGGCATCTACGGCGGCGTGTTCACTCCCACGGAAGCTGCCGCCGTGGCCGTGTTTTACGGTCTGTTCGTGGGGGTGTTCATCTACCGCACCATCAACAGCATCAGCATCCTGGTCGAGATCTTCGCGGCCAGCATCCGGGCCACGGCCGTGGTCATGCTGGTGGTGACCTGTGCGGGCCTCTTCTCCTGGGTGGCCTCCACTGTGGGCCTGGTGGAAAAAGGCTCCGCCGTGCTTCTGGCTGTTTCGGACAACCAGTGGATCGTCCTGCTGATGATCAACATCATCCTGCTGCTGGCGGGGATGCTGCTGGACGCCATTTCCATCTATTACGTTTTCCTGCCGTTCATGCTGCCCATCATGGCCCACTTCAACTGGGATCCCGTCTGGTTCGGCATCATGATGACGGTCAACCTGGCTGTGGGACAGGTGACGCCGCCCGTGGCCGTGAACCTGTATGTAGGCGCCAACATCAGCGGCATCAGCATGGAACGCATCAGCAAGGCGGCCCTGCCGCTGATCTTTGCCTCCCTGCTGGCCCTGGTGGTCATCATCATCTTCCCCGATCTTTCGACCTTTGTGCCGCGCATGCTGGGACAGATGTAAACCGGCAGGCAGCCCTTGCGGCTGCCTCCTGAAGGATATCCAGAACATGAAATTTGCCATCATCTATTACAGCAAGACCGGCCATACCCGTGAGATGGCCGAAGTCATCGCCCGCGGTCTGGCCGCCGAAGGTGGCGAGACCCGCTTCTTCTCCGTGGAAGAAGCCATGGATGCCGACTATATCGACCAGTGCGCCGGTGTCATTTTCGGGACGCCCACCTACCTGGCCAATACCTGCTGGCAGATGAAGCAGTGGTTCGATGAAGGTTCCCGCGGCATCAAGCTAGCCGGCAAGCTGGGCGGGGTCTTCGCCACCGCCCACTACGCCCAGGGCGGAGCCGATGTGGCCATCATGACCCTGCTGCCCCACATGCTGGTCAAGGGCATGCTGGTCTATTCCGGCGGCGCTGCCCACGGCAAGCCCTACATCCATCTGGGGCCTGTGGCTCTGGATGCCGTGGGCAACCATTATGAAGAATGCAAGGCCGATTTCGAGATCTTCGGCCGCCGCTTCGCGGAAAAGGCCCGGGAGCTGTTCCCCAATAAATAGCCTGTACCGGAGCGCGACACAGGCGCCGGGAATAAAAGAGCTCTCTGCCCTTCATCCCGTTCCCTGTGCCGCAAATAGCAACAAAAGCGGTCTGTCCTTCTGGGGCAGGCCGCTTTTGTTATTTAGCTGGCCGTTGGTTAGCTCCGGCAGGCGATGGTACTGGACCTGCACCGGTAACGGCACTGGCAAATCTTTCACCGGACTTTCACTGCCCGGGAATACTTTACCTAGTTCTGGACAAAAAGGTGGGGATGGAACGGATATGCCCTAGCAACGCTTCCCTGTGAATCTTTTCCGCAGTTTTCTCTATGGCCTGGCATCGCCCCATACCGGACCTGACTTTGAAAAGGCTTCTTCGCTTCAAAGCTGCGTCGTCGTGCTGCCCTGTCGTGCGGCAACGGATCCATGCTTTACCAAATCAGGATCGTTCCATCTTGGCCCAGTGACGATAGTCCCGGCAGCCCGCACCTCAAGCCGGTGTATGCTTCCAAGCGATTCCGGCACCCTGCAGGGGACATCCTGATCCGGCATTTTAACGCCCCTCTCGAACTGGCTCTGCTGTTCTGGCACACATGGTAACGGCGTTTTTCCAAACAAAAAGTGACCCACCGGCAAAGCCGGTGGTTCTTCATATGCGCCTGTAAGGCTCTT
>ERZ773104.352-NODE-352-length-72605-cov-27.326382_pt1 | contig 72605 bp, 68 predicted proteins | sample MGYA00511920_ERZ773104 | MGnify/ENA primary metagenome ERZ773104 (study PRJEB29015, sample SAMEA2737857) | human gut metagenome | biome: human gut; feature: human-associated habitat; material: faeces | place: China | collected 2012 ... | reverse complement strand
GAGTCCCGCAGGGGCATCCGGTGATCGTAGATTATTTCTATCATGAGGAAATCCGTGGGACAGAGAATACCGGAAAAAGAAATCGCTAACTTCCAATTTAACGAACAGGAGATGTTGATCGCATGGAAATCCTATATGAACTATCTTGGTTATGGGAAATGTTGGGCATTGCACTTGTTGCTGCGGCTGTCTGCATGGCTTGCGCCGCGCTGATCTGCAAGGCAGTGAAGAAGAAACTCGGCAAAAAGGTGTTGGCGGTTATAGGGGCTGCGGCATTTGTGGGTGCAATTCTTGCGGTCATACTGATTGCCCGGACACCGATGCCGCTTTGTTAAGGCAGGAGGCTTTTGCTATGAATAAGGGAAGATATTCGATTATATTCAGCAGCTTGACCGGCAACACGAAAAAACTCGCCGACACAATCCGCGCAGTGCTTCCGTCAGAAGACTGTGATTATTTCGGTGCGCCGGAAACGGCGGAATTGCACTCTGAAATGCTCTATGTCGGCTTTTGGACGGATAAGGGCAATGCGGACAGTGCTGTCTTGCAACTGCTGTCAAAGCTGAGAGGCAAAAAGTTTTTTCTGTTCGGGACGGCGGGCTTCGGCGGCAGTGCGGCATATTTCCAGAAGATTCTTGATCACATCAAGCTGTCTGTTGACCCAAGCAATACTGTGGTCGGAGAATATATGTGTCAGGGGAAAATGCCGCAGTCTGTACGGGATCGCTATATGAAAATGAAGGCACAGCCGGAGCATCCGGCAAATATTGATGCGTTGATCGATAACTTTGACCGTGCGCTTTCCCATCCGGATGAGGACGATTTAGAAAGACTTAGAAAAATCATTTTGGGGTGACAGCTTTGACAGTAGAAATAGAAAAATGGTTGTACTTACCGAGCAGATAGAGATTCCGGCTTCCTATGAAAAATTAAAGGCATGGACTGCTAACTTTGAGGAAGAGTTTGTGAAATGGAGTCCCTACCACATCGAATGCAATCTCTATAACGGGAACTATCATGCTGGAAGTAAGGTCCGCTTCCGCGAGATTGTTATGGGGCTGGACTACGATGTGACAGGCACGATTACGGAATGCGAACAGGATGAGAACCACTTCTGCATTGTATTCCGGAGCGACAAGAAGACGGCGTTCATCACCTTTGAAGGAAAAAGAACGGAAACAGGATGCAATTTCTCTCACACCGAGGCTTTCGGCATGACCACGCCGGTAATTGGGGCGATCATGAACTTTCTGATCTTCAAGGTGTTTTTCAGGAAAAAGGCAAACTGGCAGCTTATCCGGGACGATATGATTCTGGATAACAGGTATTTATACGACATTCTGACCGAAGGAAAATACCCGGAACGAATCCCGCTGGACAAGCTGCTGACCGGCGCGAAGTAACCGAATGGGATGGCTTGATTATGCCGCTTCAAATCGTCAGAAATGACATCACAAAAATGAAGGTGGATGCTATCGTTAACGCTGCCAACGAGTCGCTGCTGGGTGGCGGCGGTGTGGACGGCTGCATTCATCGTGCCGCTGGATCGGAGCTGCTGGCAGAATATGAAACGCTCCATGGCTGCTTTGCAGAACAGGAATTATCTTGTACTTGAGAGCGCTGTGTGGTACTATATGCTGGTATTGTTCACGATGGGAGAAATTATATGTTCTTTACGATGGATGAGGTAGCACTTATTGACGGCCTTATCGCCACCTACTTTGTTGCAGATTCCGTATCTGAAAGTGTGCGGGTTCGATATTATGAAACGCATCAACACCTCCAAGACAACCGAACCGATTATGTGGATTTGAGGAACATAAAGGAGGCCCTTTTCTTTTTGGCTCCGTTATTTCATGGGAGTATCCAATTTGAAAAGGATATTTGGTCAGTCATTGCAAAGACGCAGAGATTATTAAAAGAGAGCAGCCCTGTTGCAGAGTAAACTGCAGCAGGGCTGTTTCTTTTTCTTCCTATCTTCCTGCATAGTCAATCGTTGGAAGATTTTTATCCCGTTAGGGTGGTCAAAAGGCCCTCTTTTTCTACATTTATTCTGAAGAGCTCTTTAGTTTATGTAGAAGGAGGTCTACATGCTGAATTCGAAGTCTGGGAATATTCAGACACGGCATATGCAATGGAAAACGCACATAGAGTTAAGCATCAAACGCTCTGGAAAGGAGGGCAACAATGGAAGTATTTCTAATCTATCCCAAGTCAGAGCAAGCACAAAAGGAACTTGCCCATGAACTTGCAAAATTTCATGCAGAGCAGGCACTGAAGAACATCTTGAAGTTGCCCTGTTCCACGGAGCAAAAGTTAGAGCTGGTAGATGCAGTAGTGAAGCATTTGAAAGAACAAGCATAATAAATCCACAGGGTTCTCATGAACGCTGACCTGATAGAAAACCGAGCAGACTGATTATCAAGACCAGTCTGCTCGGTTATTCTGTATACGACAGTCACGCAGTACATTCTCATCGCAGTTAAGAGCATTTACCCTCTATTTGAAGTACTTCTCCCAAGTGGATTTGAAAAGTTGTTTTCTGTTCTGCTCCCATTGTTTGAGGTTGCAAAGGCTGATGCCTAGCCTATCAGCATACTCTCTTTGCGTTAGGCCAAGCTTCATTCGAATTGCCTTGATCTGCTTACCCTGGCCGTTTCTCAGAAAGAGATTGTAGTCATCCAGAAGTCTTTCGACTGGAACCTCGAAAAGCTGCGCGATTTTCTCCATGTGCTTCGGAGAGTAAAAGTCCTTTCCATATTCTTCATAATGAATATAAGTACTTCGGTATATACCGGCGTAGTCAGCTACGTCTCTCTGCCGCAAGCCTTTCTGGTATCGAAGCCAGCGGAGCTTGTCCGCTGTTTCAGTGATTTCGGAGAAGTCCGAGAACTGCAGATTGAACTTTTCTGCATCCTGAAACTTGTGCGGCAGTATCACCGGAAATTGAAGAATTTGTAGCGGGGCTACTTTTACTGAACCTGATATATTGGAAATCAGGATGTAGCAGCGGACTTCCACTTGCGCCAGCAGGCGCCATTTTGCACCAAAAGGTGCCTGTTTTGCTACTTCATCCTCCGATAGTTCCGCTAAGTGAGGATAGTATTCTCCACGCATTTGGCAGCGTAGGTCGCAAGCCTCGTACCCTTTTCCGGACGGTAGCTCGAAACGCCTTTGATAAGGCCGATGGTACCGATGGAGATGAGATCGTCCTGCTCGTCAGACTGGGTGTAGTATTTTTTTGCGATGTGCGCGACAAGGCGCAGATTGTGCTCAACGAGCACATTGCGCGCCTCAATGTCGCCCGCAAGCATGCGCTCGACGTATTTCTTTTCCTCCTGTGCCGAGAGCGGGCGCGGGAACGAGCCGCCCGACAGGTGGAGCGAGAGCAGCATGGCGTGCGTAAGCAAATAAAGTGCAATCGACAGCATAAAAACGCCTCCTCTTTTTCTCCATCCTATGGCCGCACGGGAAGTCCCTATGCAGTGCTTCTTTCCATGACATGAAGGAACCATTAGGATTCATTATGTCTTTTTAACAATGTCGAAAAGTGGGTATTTCCGTTTTTTGTGTACTCGTCCAATCTTGCATAATCAGTCGCTTTTCCCCCTTGCAGGGTGAAAAAATGTGTGTTAAGATGCGTTCATCTTCAGGAAAGGAGAAACGTCTGATGACTCAGTTTTTTGCTAATACAACTGCATCTCACTTCGCACAGGCCGCCTGTGCTGCTTTCTCCTGTTCTGACATGAACAGCATGATTATTCTGGACGCCAGCCTTATTCTGCTGGCGTCCTTTATTATTCTGCCTCTGGCAGTACTGGTAAGAAACAAAACTGAACAGCCCGTCCGAATCACGACGCAACTTCGACTTCTCTCCCGATTCTCCGCACGAGATAGAGACTGATATCACGAAAGAGGCTCCGTCGATTCGACGGAGCCTCTTCCTCTTAGCTTTTTCACTTTTTCTCGTTCGGCCGGCGAAAAAAGCGGAAATAGATCCCCCCATTCCACATTTTTCAGAAAGAGAGATCCCTCCAATGGACTTTTTAAACTTCCTCATGGCGCTCAGCCCAATTGTCGTCGTGCTTGTCGGCATCCTGGGCTTCAAAAAATCCGCAAAAACCGTCTCGCCCATCGCCCTTGCCTGGACGCTTATCCTTGCCTTTACCTATTTTAACCTCGACGGCCTCACGTTTGCTGAAAACGTCAAGGTGCTCGACCCTCTGGTCTGGAAAGGCATCAAGGAAGGCCTCAAGATCGTACTGATGGTCTTCGGCGCGTTCACCATTTTGAACCTGCTGCGCGAGACCGGCGCCATTGAGGATGTGAAAGCCACCATTGCGCAGATCAGCGACGACCGCCGCGTGCAGGTCGTCATCATCGGCATGATGCTGCCGATCTTCCTTGAGGGCGCGGCGGGCGCGGGCGCTCCTGCCGCCATCGCCGCCCCGTTCCTTGTGGCCCTCGGCTTTAACCCCACCACCTCCATCGCCATCGCGCTGCTCGGCGACGCGACGCCCGCCTCGTTCGGCGGCGCGGGCCTGACGACCATCAACGGCGGTGCGGCCCTCGTTGACGCGGGCCTTGCCACCGTCGCGCAGAACGCCGCAATGGCCGGCCGCTTCCACATGTTCGGCGTGCTCGTCATCCCGTTCATCATGATCGGCATGGCGTTCGGCAAAAAGGGCTACAAGGGCATTCTCCCCTACCTCACTTTCGCGGGCGTGAGCACGTGCCTGACGATGTTTCTCCTCTCCAACTTCGTCGGCGCAGAGGTCACCTCCATGGGCACGGGCCTCATCTCCATCCTCCTCTCCGTTGCGTATGTCAAGCTCGTCGGCGTGAAGACTCCGGACGAATTCCGCAATGAAAGCGCCAACCATCAGCGCAAGTACAGCTCGTTCAAGGCCATGTCGCCTTACGTCTACATGCTCGTGCTGCTCCCGCTCATCCGCTACGGCTTCCCCGCCGTCGTTGAAAACGGCTTTGCCATCATGTGCACGTTCGGCTACATCTTCTGGGTCGACCTTGTCATTCTTGTGTGCGGCATCCTCGGCGCGCTCACGCTGGGCGTGAACTTCAAGACCTACAAAGAGGTCTGCAAGCGCACCGCGAGCGGCGTGCTGCCGGTGCTCGTCACGATGGGCAGCCTCCTTATCGTCGCCTACATCATGCAGTCCTCCTCCACGGGCATGATGAACCTCCTCGCCTCTGACATCGCCGCCGTCGTCGGCCGCTTCTATCCCGCGGCAGCCGTCCTCATCGGTTCGAGCGGTGCGTTCATCACCGGCACGGGCCTTGGCTCCAACATCATGTTCGCCCAGATGCACATCGACGCCGCGGCGTCGCTCGGCATGAACCCCATCACGATCTTCGCCGGTCAGAACGCGGGCGCTTCGCTCGGCAACCTGATCTGCCCGAACAACACGGTCGCCGCCTGCGCAACGGTCGATCAGGTGGGCAACGAGAGCGAGGTCATGAAGAAGACCTTCAAGGCCTTCGCCATCATCCTTGTTTTGTACATGGTTCTCGCCATGCTTTATACCTGCGTGCTCTTCCCCAACTTCGGCATGTAAGGGCCGCACAAACGATCAGTTAACTACACGGGCACACCGTTTTTGAGAAAGGAAGTATTCTTATGGCAAAGAAAAGAGTTCTTGGCGTGGTCGGTATGGGTCACGTCGGCGCACATGTGGCTTACGCTCTGGCGATCCAGGGCATCGCGGACGAGCTGGTGCTCGTCGACCAGAACGAGCAGAAGCTCGCAAGCGAAGTGCAGGATCTGCGCGACGCGGTCGCCTATATGCCCCACCGTGTGACGGTCCGCGGCGGCGACTTCTCCGACCTCGGTGTCTGCGACGTCATCGTCAACAGCGTCGGCAAGATCGATCTGCTGCGCGGCACGCATGACCGCGTGACCGAGATGGACTTCACCATCCCCGCTGTGCGCGGCTACGCGGAAAAGATCAAGGCCAGCGGCTTTGACGGCGTGCTCATCAACATCACCAACCCCTGCGACATCGTCACGCGCGAGCTGGCACTGCATCTGGGCCTGCCCCGCGGCCGCGTGTTCGGCACCGGCACGGGCCTCGACACCTCCCGTCTTCTGAGCGCGCTGGCGCGCCAGACCGGCCTTGACCACAAGTCCATCACCTGCTACATGATGGGCGAGCACGGCAACCAGCAGTTCGCGCCCTGGTCCTGCGTCAGCTTCCGCGGCGTGCCGCTGGATGAGTGGGCCAAGACCGACGAGCGCTTCCGCTTCGACCGCGACGCGCTGCAGAAGGAGTCCATCAACGGCGGCTGGGTCACGTTCTCCGGCAAGTTCTGCACCGAGTACGGCATCGCCACCACCGCCGCGCGCATGGCCTACGCCGTGCTGCACGATGAAAAGGTCATCCTGCCCGCCAGCATGGAGCTGTGCGGCGAGTACGGCGAAGAGGGCCTGTTCGCGGGTGTTCCCTGCGTCATCGGTGAAAACGGCGTCGAGCAGGTCGTCGAGCTGCCGCTGACCGCCGACGAGAAGGCCACCTTCCACGCCTGCTGCGAGGGCATCCGCCACAACATGGAGCATCTCAAGGAAATCTAAAGAGCAAACAAATTTCGACAGGAGGTCATCCTTATGAATATCACGATCACTAAGACTACCCATCCCGGCACGCTGCCCCCGTCCGACCAGCTCGGCTTCGGCACCGTGTTCACCGATCATATGTTCCTGATGGACTACAGCGCCGACAAGGGTTGGCATGACGCGCGCGTCGTGCCCTACGGCCCCATCACGATGCCCCCGGCCGCGAGCGTCCTGCACTATGGCACCGAGGTCTTCGAGGGCATGAAGGCTTACCGCCGTCCCGACGGCGGCGTGCAGCTCTTCCGCCCCTGGGAGAACGTCGCCCGTCTGAACCGCTCCTGCGAGCGTCTGGGTCTGCCCCAGCTCGACCCCGATGACGCGCTCCAGGCCATCAAGACCGTCGTCAAGGTCGACGAGGCCTGGGTTCCGAGCGATCCCGGTACGTCCCTCTACATTCGTCCGTTCCTGTACGGCACCGACCCGACGCTCGCCCTGCACGGCGTGCACGAGGCCACGTTTGCCGTCATTCTCTCCCCCTCCGGCAGCTACTTCAAAAACGGCTTACAGCCCGTTCCCATCATGGTCGAGACCGAGGACGTCCGCGCGGTGCGCGGCGGCACGGGCGAGGCCAAGTGCGGCGGCAACTACGGCGCGGCCAACCGCGCGGGCGACCGCGCCATCGAAAAGGGCTTCTCTCAGGTCCTGTGGCTCGACGGCGTGGAGCGCAAGTACGTCGAAGAAGGCGGCGGCATGAACGTCATGTTCAAGATCAATGGCACCGTCGTCACCCCCGCGCTGACTGGCTCCATCCTGCGCGGCGTGACGCGCAAGTCCGCCATCGAGCTCTTAAAGAGCTGGGGCGTGCCCGTCGAGGAGCGTCTGCTGAGCGTGGACGAGCTCTTTGACGCCGCGGCGTCCGGCGCGCTGGAGGAGGCGTGGTGCATCGGCACCGCCGCCGTCATCTCCCCGATTGGCGAGCTGTGCTGGGGCGACAGAGACTACAAGGTCAACGACAACAAGATCGGCGCTCTGTCGCAGAAGCTCTACGACGAGCTGACCGGCATCCAGTGGGGCACGAAGCCCGACCCGTTCGGCTGGATCTGCCCGATCGACTAATTTTGCTATTCTCTCATCTCTCGATCTCTCTCATATAGGGAAAAGGCGGTGCACTTGCACCGCCTTTTCCCTATTTTATCGTTTTGTTATCGTTTAAATTCATGCAAATTGTAAAATAGTGCTTCGCTTATTTTGATAGATTTTAAGATTTTGTCTTGTTTTCTATGTCCGACTGTTGATTTTTTAAAATTAAATGATATACTAACCTCATCAATCAAAATAAAAAGGAGGAACTTTCCATGCCTACGCAAAAAAGCACCGCACGGCTGTCGAAAAAGCCGCCGCTGTCGCCCGAGGAGCTCAAACAGATCGACGCTTACTGGCGCGCAGCAAACTATCTGACCGCCTGCCAGCTCTATCTTCTCGATAATCCGCTGCTCGAGCGCCCGCTGCGCGAGAGCGACTTAAAGCAGACCATCGTCGGCCATTGGGGCACCTGCCCGGGCCAGAACTTCATCTACACGCACTTAGACCGCGTCATTAAGCGCGATGACCTCGATATGATCTACCTTTCCGGCCCCGGTCACGGCGGCAACGCCATGGTCGCGCAGGACTGGCTAGACGGCAGCTATACGGAGGTCTACCCCAACATCACGCGCGATAAGGAGGGCATGCAGAAGCTCTTCAAGCGCTTCTCCTTCCCCGGCGGCATCCCGAGCCATGTCGCGCCCGAAACGCCGGGCTCTATCCACGAAGGCGGCGAGCTGGGCTATTCCCTCTCCCACGCCTTCGGCGCGGTGGCGGATAACCCCGACCTGATCGCGGCCTGCGTCGTCGGCGACGGCGAGGCCGAGACCGGCCCGCTCGCAACGTCCTGGCACGGCAACAAGTTCATGAACCCGATCACCGACGGCGCAGTCCTGCCGATCCTGCACTTAAACGGCTTCAAGATCGCAAATCCGACCATCTTCTCCCGCATGAGCCACGAGGAGGTCGAGTGCTTCTTCCGCGGCTGCGGCTGGGAGCCGCGCTTTGTCGAGGGTGACGAGCCCGAGACGATGCACCAGCAGATGGCCGCCGCGGTCGACTGGGCCATCCGCGAGATCAAGCGCATCCAGCGCACCGCGCGAGAGAGCGGCAAGGCGAGCCGCCCCCGCTGGCCGATGCTCGTGCTGCGCACCCCGAAGGGCTGGACCGGTCCGAAGGAGGTCGACGGCAACGCGATCGAAGGCAGCTGGCGCGCCCATCAGGTGCCCATCTCCATGGGCGCGGATGAAAGCAAGCACCTGCCGCTGCTCGAACAATGGCTGCGCTCCTACAAGCCCGAAGAGCTCTTCAACGAGGACGGTACGCCGGTCGAGCTGATCGCGTCCTTCCCGCCCAAGGGCGAGCACCGCATGGGCGCAAACCCGCACGCCAACGGCGGTCTTCTCCTGCGCGACCTGCGCACACCCGACTTCCGCGACTACGCGGTCGATATCCCCGCCCCCGGCGAGGTCGAGGCGCAGGACATGTACGTCCTTGGCACCTATGTCCGCGATGTGATGAAGCTCAACATGGAGTCGCGCAACTTCCGCATCTTCGCACCCGACGAGACGGCGTCCAACCGTTTGCAGGCCGTGTTTGACGTCACGGGCCGCCGCTTCCTCGACGAGCAGATCGAGGGCATCGACGAGCACCTTGACCCCGACGGCCGCGTGATGGACTCCATGCTCTCCGAGCACTTCTGCGAGGGCTTCCTCGAAGGTTACCTGCTGACGGGCCGCCACGGCTTCTTTGACAGCTACGAGGCCTTCATCCGCATTGTCGACTCGATGTTTTCCCAGCACGCCAAGTGGCTCAAGATGTGCAATGAGCTCCCCTGGCGCCACGATATCGCCTCCCTCAACTATATCCTCGCCTCCAACGTCTGGCAGCAGGACCACAACGGCTTCACGCATCAGGACCCCGGCTTCCTCGACCACGTCGCCAACAAGAAGGCCGACGTCGTGCGCATGTATCTGCCGCCCGATGCCAACTGCCTGCTCTCCTGCTTTGACCACTGCATCAAGAGCCGTAACTATGTGAACGTCATCGTCGCGAGCAAACACCCGCGCCAGCAATGGCTGACGATGGAGCAGGCCGTCAAGCACTGCACGCAGGGCATCGGCATCTGGGAGTGGGCCTCGAACGATCAGGGCCAGGAGCCCGACGTCGTCATGGCCTGCTGCGGCGACACGCCAACGCTTGAGACTCTCGCCGCTGTGACGATCCTGCGCCGCGAGCTGCCGGAGCTCAAGATCCGCGTCGTGAACGTCGTCGACCTGATGAAGCTCCAGCCGCACACCGAGCATCCCCACGGCCTGACCGACGCAGAGTACGACACACTCTTTACCAAAGACAAGCCCATCATCTTTGCCTACCACGGCTATCCCACGCTGATCCACGAGCTGACCTACCGCCGCCACAACCGCAACCTGCACGTGCGCGGCTATAAGGAGGAAGGCACGATCACGACCCCGTTCGACATGCGCGTGCTCAACGATATCGACCGCTTCGATCTCGTCATCGACACGGTGCAGCGCCTGCCGCAGCTCGGCAACCGCGGTGCTTACCTCATCCAGAAGATGAACGACAAGCTCGTTGAGCACCGCCAGTATATCAAGGACAACGGCGTGGATCTGCCCGAGGTCCGCGCGTGGAAGTGGAACGACGGCAAGGGCGTTGAAGTGTAAAAGGAGGAAAGCAATGCGTATTGCGATCCCTGTTGTGAGTGGGGAGGTTTTCTCCCCGCTCGCCAATGCCGAAGCCTTCCATTTTTATGAGGACGACCACGGAAAGATCGTGCGCGAGTTCCTCGAGCCGATGGAAGAAAGCGGCACCGACGCTGCCGTCGGCCTTTTGGAGCGTTACGGCATCGACGCGCTGCTCTGCGGCACGATCGACGACACCGAGCGCACCGCTGTCGGCATGGCGGGCATCATGCTCTTCCCCGGCTATTCCGGCAAGGCAGACGACGCCGCGCTGCGCTTTCTGAGCGGCAGCGTCGTGTCCGACCCGAACAACCACTGCAATGCCTGCGGCTTCAAAGGAGCGTGCTCCCTGAAGGATAAAGGCGGCTGCGGCGGCAACTGAACAGCAAAAAGGAGCAAGCTTTCGGCTTGCTCCTTTTTTGCTTGATATTGTTACGATGCGGGGCGCGTGGTGGAGAGGAAGTCCGAGTTGATCCAGCCAAACTTACCGTCCACGCTAACGAACGTCCACCCATCCTGCTTGGCCGCAGCCTGTACCTCGCTGCCGAGCGACACGGTCGTGACCTTGTCATAGCTCGTGCCCGGGCCGCTCCGCAGATTCACGCCGCCGGTGGTGTAGTAGATGTAATACTTGTCGTACACAGTACTCGGCTTGACGGAGACCTCGTCATGGCCCGTGAGGTCGAGCCAGTCGATCGTGTCGTCGCCCGTCTGATTATCGCCGCTCATATTATCGCCCTGCGCGGGGTCGCTCACATCGTTCTCGCCGGTGAGCGAGCCGTCTTCGCCGTTCGTGATCTGGCCGTCCTCGCCGGTCTGCTGGCCGCCGCGCAGCTGCTCGATTTTCGTCTGCGCCGCAGCAAGATCGCTGCGCGCGCTCTTGAGCTTGAAGCCCAGCACGACCACCGTGATCAGGAGCACCAGCGAAAGCGCCAGCAGTCCCATAAAAAGCACATAAAGCGGATTGCGCCGCGGTTTGCGGCGGCTGACCCGACGTCCTTCCATAATGATTCCCCCTTATCGGTTTGTTCGCCTTTATTGTACATAATTTTCACAAGTTATGTCAAGTGCCTTTCCTCTTTAGACGCGCAAATTCACAAAAAGTTCCCGCCCGGTGCAAAAAAAGGAGATGACCAAGGCCATCTCCTTTCAGCGGATTTACTTTTTGTTTGCGCGCTCCTTGCGGCGCTCGAGGAATTCCTTGGGCTCGGCCTCGGCGAGCTTGCGCTCGCGGCGCTCGAGGACTTCCCTGGGCTTTTCGGTGATCGCGCCGGCGGCCTTGAGAGATTCCTTTGTCGCCAGCGGGCCGACCAGCTCGTAGATCAGCACGGAGAAGAGGATGATGTTGCGGATCAGCTCGCCATCCGCGCCGAGCACCTGTGCGCTCACGCACATACCGAGCGCCACACCTTCCTGCGGCAGCAGCATGATGCCAAGGTACTTCTGCACCGTGTGGTCACAGCCCACCGCCTTGGCCGACCAGCGCGCGCCGCAATACTTACCGGCCGAGCGCGCGATGATGTACACAACGCCGATGAGCACGAGCACACCCTGAGAAAAGACGCTCAAGCGCAGGTTTGCGCCGCTCACGACAAAGAACACCGCCAACATCGGCGTGCTCCACTTGTCCGCGCGGTTCATCAAATCGTCCGACAGCGGGCAGATGTTGCAGAACACCGTGCCGAGCATCATGCACACGAGCAGCGGCGAAAAGCCGCAGTCCACGCCCACGACGGTGAAGTCCACTGCGGACAGGCCGACCATCAGAAAGATGAACGCGATGCTCAGCGACAGGCGGTTCGAGTTCGAGCGGAACATCGTCTCAAGCTTCGTGAGCACGAAACCCGCAAGCGCGCCGAGCAGCAGCGAGCCGACGATCTCAATGAGTGGAGAGAGCAAAATGCTTGCGAGGCTGAACTGTGCGCTGTCCATCGCGCGGGCAATACCGAAGGATACGGCAAATGCGATGAGACCCACCGCGTCGTCGAGCGCGACGATCGGCAGCAGCAGATCCGTCAGCTCGCCCTTGGCCTTGTACTGGCGCACGACCATCAGCGTCGTCGCAGGTGCGGTGGCCGTGGCGATCGCGCCGAGTGTGATGGCCGCAGGGACGGACAGCACGTCGGGGCGCAGGAAGTGGAAGATCACGAGCGCAACGTCGACAAAGGCCAGCGCAGCCAGCGCCTGCAAGACGCCGATAATCATCGCCTGCCTGCCAGTCTTTTTGAGCTGGCTCAGGCGGAATTCATTACCGATGGAAAAGGCGATAAAGCCCATCGCCACATCGGAGATCATGCTCAGCGCCTCGACCTGGTCGTAGCTTGCAAAGCCGAGGCCCGGAATGCCGAGCCGGCCCAGCACGAACGGCCCGATCAGAACGCCCGTCACAAGAAACGCCGTGACATCAGGCAGATGCCAGCGGCTAAAAATACGGGTCATCAAAAGCCCTGCGAGCAGCGCAACGGCCAGATTCAAAATCGCAGTCATGGTAACACCTTCACAACAGAAAAAGTACGGGCGAACAGAGCCGCCCAAGGCTCATATTGTAGTCTGTTTGTTCGCAAAAAGCAAGCACTATTTTGCAAGTTTCCTGTCAAAGTAAGAAAAAATGGCAGCTTTTTTGGGCAAAAGCTGCCATTTTGTTTTGTTTCACACAATTCAGTCTGTGTTCGCGCGCACACCGGCGAAGTAGCTGTTGCCAAAGCCGTCGGTGTAGACGCCGCGCAGCGTGTCGCGCAGCATGTGCGCCGTGCCGTCAAAATACACGGGCGAGAGCGCCGTCTCACCGAGCAGCATCGTCTCCGCATCGTGCAGGAACGCTGTGCGCGCCACAGGATCTTCCGACGCTCTGGCGACGCCCATCAGCACGTCGTAGGTGCCGTTTTCATAGCCGATCAGGTTCTGCTCATCCTCGCTGCACCAGCGGTCGAGGAAGCCCATCGCGTCGTCGTAGAGCGCGGTGACCTTTTGCAGCGCGAGCTCGTAGTTCCCCGCTTCCATGCGCGCGTTGTACTCCGACTGCGTCACGCCGCGCAGCATCACGTTCACGCCGAGCGTCGTGCTCCACATGCTTTGCAGCGCGCTCGCCACGGCGTCGTTTTCCGTGCCGGTCACGTACAGAAGCTCGACCGGTGGGAACATGCTCGTGCTGTAATAGCCCGCGTAGGTCAGCTCCTCCTGCGCTTGCGTTGCCCGCGCGCTCATGCCCTCTTCATCGATGGCGCAGAGCTCGCCGCCCGTCGTGCGGAAATCGTCCTCCGTCTCGCCGGAATCCGGAATGCCGTAGGGAACAAGGCCCGTCGCGGGGCTGTTCTCCGCGCCGCCCGCCGCCGTGGCGGCCGCGCGGTCGATGGCAAGGTCAAAGGCCTTGCGGATGTGCTCGTTCGAGAACGTGTCGCTCTCGTTGTTGTAAAGGACGCTCGCCGTCGCGTACACCGCCGTCGGCTTCCAGCTCTCGTCCTGCGAGAGCTCGGCGATCACGCTGTTGGGCAGGTGGGCGATGTAGTCGATGTCGCCCGCCTCGTAGAGCTGCCACGCCTCGTCCGCGCCCGCTGTGAAGATGAAGTGCAGCTCGTCGGGACCGACGAGACGTGCTTCATAATACTCGTCGCTGCGCGCCGCCGTCAGCTCACTGCTCTTCGTCCACGCGCTCACATGGTACGCGCCGTTGCTCACAAGGTCCGGCGTGTCAAAGCCTCCGCCGTTCTCCGTCAGGTCGCGGCGCAGCGGCATCGTGGCGACCGCCGTGCAGATGCCCTCGATAAAATAGGCGCACGGCGCGCTCAGCGTGACAACAAACGTGGATTCATCCTTGGCCGAGACCTGGAGCTTCGTCTTGTCGCCCGTCTCGCGCACGTCGTCATAGCCCGCCACCACGCTCATCAGCGCGTGGTTCGGCGAATCCGTCGCGGGGTCGGCAAGTCTCTGCCAGGCATAGACAAAGTCGTCCGCCGTCACCTTTTCCCCGTCCGACCAGCGCGCAGTGGAGCGCAGCGTGAAGCGGTAGGTCACGCTGCCATCATAGTTCGTCTCCTCAGTGTACTCCTTGGCCATGCCGTTCGTCAGCGTCACCTCGCCGCTGCCGTCGTCGCTCTCGCGCATCAGGTTTTCATAGAGCGCGTAGAAAACGCTGTCAGCGTCCGTGTCGGTGTTCATCGCGGGGTCGAGTGAGTCGATCACGTTGCAGACGCTCACGTTCAGGACGAATTTCTCGTCCCCTTGCTTCTTCTCCCCGCAGCCGGAGAGAAGGCCCAACAGCATCAGCGCACAGAGCGCCAGAGCTGTGATCCTCTTTATTGCTTTCATCATGCCTCCCATTGGCAAAACGCAGCGAAGGCTGCTTGGTTTTTTGTAATACGGAGATATTATAGCGAAAATCGTTCGCCTTGTAAAGGTGAGGGAGGAAGAAGTTACAATTTGTTACCAAATTGCATCTGCTTTTCCGCACAGGTGCGGAGGGATATGCCGCCCGCGTGCGGCAGCGTCAAAGGGGCCATTCTCTTTCGCAAAAGAGAATGCCCCCTTTGGAACCCCAAGAGAAAGGCTTAGATTGGCAGTCTCAGGCTTGAATGACTTTTATGCCTCCGGAATGAAAATACCTGCGCGCGGCGTCGCCGCGTTAGCGTTGCTAGACGATTTGGCCTACTTCTATTATCCGCTGCCGCTCTGCCCAGCTTGTAGAAGTGCGGACTAATTTCCGTCCACCGTCAGCCTCCATATTGCAGCGAGTGCCAGCAAGGCCGCCTCGGCAGACAAAACAGTGAAAATCTGTAGTAGACGGAAATTGCGTAAGGGTAACGAATCGCAGGCAAAGCGACAGCGAAGATAGAAGAAAGTCAAATCGTATAGCAACAAAAATAGCAGGCACTCGATTCGGCAAGCGCCGCAGCTCTTCAAGCTGCTCGCTTGCAATGCAAACCTTTCTCTTGGGGGTTCAAAAGGGGGATATTCTCTTTCGTGAAAGAGAATATCCCCCTTTTATTCGCTCCCCTGCACGGTGCAGGGGCATAAAGCTCTATTAGTCTTCGACTAACTTCCCCTCCGCATCCAGATGTGCCTTTTTCACTTCATTGCCGGTGAACTTGGCGATTCCATCCAGCCGCATGCCGGAGGGATAATCCGACACCAGTGTGTACGCCACGCCGCGGCGCTTGGCGCGGCCCGTGCGGCCGATGCGGTGGACGTAATACTCGTTTTCAAGCGGCACATCGTAGTTGAACACCGCGTCCACATCGTCGACGTCGATGCCGCGGGCGGCCACGTCGGTCGCGACAAAAATCGGCAGCTCGCCGCGGCGGAAGCGCGCCATGACGGCCTCGCGCTTTTTCTGCGGGATATCGCCGTGGATGCAGTCGGCCTCGAGGCCTTCCATCATCAAAAATGCCTTGAGCCGCTCTGTCATGCCCTTCGTGTTGCAGAACGCCATCACGCGCTCGTGGCCCTCGGCTCGGATGATCTGCGCCATGACATGCGCCTTGTCGTTCTGGCCTACGTCGATGCGGTACTGCGCGATATCGGGCTTATTCTCCTCCTTGGCCTGCACGGTGATCTCCTCAGGGTCACGCTGGTACATCCAGCTGATGTCCATGACCTCGCGCGAGATCGTCGCGGAGAACATGCCGAGATTGCGGCGGGAGGACAGCTTGTCCAGAATGCGCGTCACATCGTGGATAAAGCCCATGTCGAGCATGCGGTCGGCCTCGTCGAGCACGACGGTCTTGACGTTGTCGAGCTTGACGGTGCGGCGCTTCATGTGGTCGCTCAGGCGGCCCGGCGTCGCCACGACGATCTGCGGGTGCTTTTTGAGCGCGTCGATCTGCTTGCCGATGGGTGCGCCGCCGTACAGGCACACGATGCGCACGCCCGGAAGATAGACGCAAAGGTCGCGCAGCTCCGCCGTGATCTGCATGGCGAGCTCGCGCGTCGGCGCTAAGATGACGGCCTCGGTCTCCTCGCTGCCGGGCTCGATGTGCTCGATGATGGGGATGCCAAAGGCAAAGGTCTTGCCCGTGCCGGTGGGGGCCTTGGCGATGACGTCCTTCCACTCGCGCATCGGCGGGATGCAGCCCGCCTGCACGGGGGTACTCTCTTCAATATTTTTCTTTTTCAGTGCGCGCTGGACCTCTTCGGTCAGTCCGAGAGAGTCAAAGCGCACGCCCTGTGTGAATTCCATAGCGTTTTCCTCTGTTTTCTCATATTTTCAGTCGTGTATGATTATATCATGGCTGTCAATACGGCGATTTTCGGGCATGCTTTTTCCCTCAATGCGCAGCCCGCAATTTTTGACCGCCGGTCGCTTGTCAGTCGGGGCAGACCATGGTACAATGATCGTACCAATCCCTTGGATGGAGGATAGCCATATGAAAATCGTCATCATCACCGGCAGTGCGCACAAACACGGCACCACGGCCACGCTGACCGATCAGTTCCAGCGCGGCGCAGCAGACGCGGGACACGAGGTCTTCCGCTTCGATGCGGCGTTCCAAAACGTGCACCCCTGCATCGGCTGCGACAAGTGCGTCCGCACCGGTGAGTGCACATTCGCGGCTGACGACATGAAGGAGCTCAATCCGCACCTTCTCGAGGCCGACGCGGTCGTCTTCGTCTCGCCGATCTATTATTTCGACATCAACGCCCAGATCAAGTCCGTCATCGACCGTTTTTATGCCAACAACGCCTCTCTGATGGGCAAAAAGAAGACCGCGCTCATCACCGCGATGGCCGATCCCGGCAAGAAGACCGCCTCGGGCGCGAACGCCACATTCGACCTCATGGCTGACTACCTCGGCTGGGAGGTCGCGGGCCAACTGAACGTTGGCGGTTGCTACACGGCGGACGACCTTCGCGAAGAGGACCTGACCGCCGCCTACGAGCTCGGTAAAAATCTGTAAAAAGTCAATCACGCAAAAAAAGGAAGGCCTGCCTTGCAAGCCTTCCTCTTTTACGCTATTTCTGTACCGCGCAGCCGCCCCATTCGACGACCGTGAAGCCCGTGCGCTCGGGCGCGGAAAGCCCCTGCGCGGGAAGGTCGACAAATCCTTCCGACGGCTGCCACGCCATGAAGACGCGCAGCAGCGTGTCAGGCGCGGGATCGACCGTGAGCTTGGCAGAATCCGTATAAACGTCCTGCTGGAACGAAATGAGATTATAGGCGTTGTCCTGCATCTGCGGCAGCCAGTAGATGATAAACTCGTTCGCCTCCTCGCGATTAAGGCCCAGCTGCGCGAGCGCATCCTCGAGGAACGCCGCGGTATCCTCTCCCGCGACGCAGAAGCCGGTCGAAAAGTCGTAATCCGTCCCCGACGTGCCCTCCCAGTAGAGGTAGCGGTAGGTTTGGCCGCTCTCGTCCGTCAGCGTGCCATCCGGCGCGGCGCGGACGCTCCAGCCGTCACCGTAGGCGGGATAGGCGCACGTCAGCTCGCCCGCAAGATCAAGCGTCACACGCACATCCGTCTCCTGCTCGGGATATAGATAAATCACAGGCTTTTCGTCACTCACCTCTTCCTTCGGTTCCCGCCCGCAGGCCGAGAGCGAAAAGAGCAGCAAACACGCAAGAGCAAGGGAGAGTAGCTTCTTCATGGCAGAGTCCTCCTCATCAGTAGTTGTTCCTTTAGACGCAAGAACCATCAAAAAAGTTCCAAAAGCCTCGCAGAGTTTCACGCCCGCAGGCGTGAAATCTATGTAATCCGTTTTCTGCCGCGACATGTGCGTGGCAGAAAACACTTTGCGCGAAGTGAGCGTCGAATTGTCCGCTTAAATCGGACAACCGAGGCGCAGAACGAAGCGAATCTTTACAAAGAAGTGGCACAGCCACTTCTTTGTAAAAATCAAAAGAGGGACAGCAAAGCTGTCCCTCTTTTGAAATCTTTATTTGTGCGGTACATGCCAGATCGTATCCGCGTACTGCGCGACGGCGCGGTCGGCGGCGAAGATGCCGCTGCGGGCGATGTTGATGAGCGACATGCGGTTCCATTCCTCGCTTCTTGCGTAGGTATCTGCCATGCGCTGCTCGGCGGCGCAGTAGGACGCGAAGTCCTGCAAGAGCATGTATTCATCGTTCATCAGCAGCCGCGAGGCGAGATCGTCGTAGGAAACGCCGTCTGAGAAGCCCGCCTTGAGCTTGTCGATCACCGCGCGCAGGTTCTCGTCGCGCGCGTAGAGCTTCTGCGGGGCGTAGCCCTCGCGCTTGAGGCGCACGACCTCGTCGGCGTGCAGGCCGAAGAGGAACATGTTCTCGTCGCCGAGCCTCTCGTGCATCTCGACGTTTGCGCCGTCGAGCGTGCCGACGGTCAGCGCGCCGTTCATCATGAACTTCATGTTGCCCGTGCCGCTGGCCTCCTTGCCAGCGGTGGAGATCTGCTGGCTCACCTCGCTCGCGGGCATCAGATGCTCGGCGAGCGACACGCGGTAGTTCTCAAGGAACACCACCTGCAGCCTGTCGCGGCAGATGGGGTCAGCGTTGACCTCGGCGGCAAGGGAGTTGATGAGGCGGATGATGCGTTTGGCGACCGCGTAGCCCGGCGCGGCCTTCGCGCCGAACAGGAACACGCGCGGCTGCATGGCGCGGTTCGGGTCGTTTTGCAGCTGTTGATAGAGGTAGATGATATGCATCGCGTTCAAAAGCTGACGCTTATACTCGTGCAGGCGCTTGACCTGCACGTCGAAGATCGCGTCGGTGTTGAGCACGATGCCCTGCGTCTTTTTAACGTAGGCGGCAAAATCGAGCTTATTCGCGCGCTTGATCTCGCCGAGGCGGTTCAGCACCGCGGTGTCGTCTGCATAGGCCTCGAGCTTTTTAAGCGCTTCGGGGTGCAGGAGGTATTCATCCCCGCCCGCGAGCGCGCGCACGAGCTCGTCGAGCCGCGGGTTGATCTGCGCGAGCCAGCGGCGGTGGTCGATGCCGTTGGTGACATTCTTGAACTTCTCCGGCTCCATCGCGCACTGGTATTTAAAAACGTCGTTTCGCAGGATGTCCGAGTGCAGAGCGCTCACGCCGTTCACGGCCATGCCGCCCGCGATGCACAGGTTTGCCATGCGGACCTGACCGTCCCAGATGATGGCCAATTCACGCGTTTTGGCCTCGTCGTGGTAGTAGTTTTCGATTTTTTCCTGATAGCGGCGCGCGATCTCGGTGATGATCGTCCACACGCGCGGCAGAAGTGACTGCATCAACTCCTGCGGCCAGCGCTCCAGCGCCTCGGAAAGCACCGTGTGGTTCGTGTAAGCGACGGAGTGCGTCGTAATGTTCCACGCCGTGTCCCAGTCGAGGCCCGCATCATCCATCAGGATGCGCATGAGCTCGGGGATGACGAGCGCGGGGTGCGTATCGTTGATCTGAATGACATTCTTTTCGTGGAAGTTCGCCGCCGTACCGTAGACCTCGATGTGCTTGCGCACAATGGACTGCACGGTCGCGGAGACGAAGAAATACTGCTGCTTTAAGCGCAGGCTCTTCCCCTCGGGATGGTTGTCCTCGGGATAGAGCACCTTCGCGATGGTCTCGGCCATCGCGTGCTGCTCCTGTGCGCGCAGATACTCGCCCTGCGAAAAGAGCGACATGTCGAGCGGCACGGGGGACTTCGCGTCCCAGAGGCGCAGCGTGTTGACATGCTTCGTGCCGTAGCCCGCGATCTCCATGTCGCAGGGGATAGCCAGCACCTCGGTCTCACCCTCGGGCACGACATGCAGCCGCCCGTCGTCCCAGAACTGGCGGACCGTGCCGCCGAAGCAGACGGTCTCGGTCTCCTGCGGCTTGGGCAGCAGCCACGCGCCGCCGAGGTCCTTCCAGTTGTCCGGCAGCTCGACCTGCTGGCCGTCGACGATGCGCTGGCGGAAAATGCCGAGCTCATAGCAGATGGAATAGCCCGCGGCGGGGATGTCGAGCGTCGTCATCGAGTCGAGATAGCACGCGGCCAAGCGGCCGAGGCCGCCGTTGCCGAGACCCGCGTCAGGCTCGCTTTCAAAGATGTCCGCTGCGCGGAAGCCCAGCTCGTCGAGCGCTTCGGTCAGAATTTCGCCGACGCCTAAATTGAAGGCGTTTTTCATCAGGCTGCGGCCCATCAGAAATTCCATCGACAGGTAGTGCACCTGACGGCGGTGTTCCTCGCGGGTCTCGCGCATGGTGTCCACGCTGCGCTCGGCCATCACGTCGCGCAGGACAAGGGCGCTCGCGCGCATCATCTGCGCGTCGCTCGCCTCCTCCACGGTGCTGCCGAAGCTGACCTTCAGCTTTTCGCACAGCGCGTCTTTCATTTTCTTCACAGAGTCAATGGTCATAGATCGTTTTCCTTTTCTTTATCGGCAGATGGATTCGTAAATGTGGCGGTATTCCTGCGCCGAGCGCGTCCAGCTGAAATCCGCGGTCATGCCGCGCTGCTGGAGCATCGCGTAGGCGCCCTTGTTGTCATGGTAAAGGTCAATGGCCTCGCAGATCACGTGGCACATGTCGCCAGCGTTGTAGTTGGCAAAGGTGAAGCCGTTGCCCTGTCCGTTCCAGGCTTCATACGCGTGGACAGTGTCCTTTAATCCGCCGGTCTCGCGCACGATGGGCACCGCGCCGTAGCGCATCGCGATCATCTGCGAGAGCCCGCACGGCTCGCTCTTCGAGGGCATCAGGAAGAGGTCTGCGCCCGCGTAGATCTGCATGGCGAGCTGCTCGGAATAGCCGAGGTAGACGGCCATGCGTCCGCCGTAGCGCTGCTTGGCGTACTCAAAAAACGTCTCGTACTTCGCGTCGCCCTTGCCGAGCACGACGAACTGTACGTCCTTGCCCATAAATGCGTCGAGCGTTTCGCACACAAGGTCGAGCCCCTTGTGGGAGACAAGGCGCGTGACCATCGCGAGGATCGGCGTATCGGGCCGTTCCTGCAATCCCAGCACGCGCTGGAGCGCTGCCTTGTCCTTCTTCTTTCCGGCAAGGTCATCGGGCGAATACGCCGCTGCGAGGCTCTTGTCGCGCGACGGGTCATAGCGCTGCATGTCGATGCCGTTGAGCACGCCGTGGAGCTTGCGCGCGTTCATGCTCATCACGTTTTCCAGCCCGTGGGCAAAGTACGCGTACTTGAGCTCCTGCGCGTAGGTCGGGCTCACGGCGGTCACGGCGTCCGCCGTGACGATCGCGCCCTTTAAAAGGTTCACATCGCCGCCGAATTCGATCGTGCCGCCGTCGAACCAGCCATGATCCAGGCCGAACAGGTCTTCGACCGTGCGGCTGCCGTAGCGGCCCTGATATTCGATATTATGCACCGTAATGACGGTTCGGATTCCCTTATAAAAGTCGTCGCGCACGGCTTCATCCCTGATGTAGATGGGCACAAGCGCGCTCTGCCAGTCGTTGCAGTGGACAACGTCGGGCTTTTGCGGCAGGGACTTGAGCAGTTCCGTCACCGCGCGGGAGAAAAAGCCAAAGCGCTCGCCGTCGTCATAGTAGCCGTAGAGCTCGCTGCGGCGGAAATACGTCTCATTGTCGACAAAGTACCACGTGACGCCGTCGCGCTCGAGCGAAAAGAGCCCGCAGTAGACGCTGCGCCACGCAAGGCGCACGAACGTCCACTTTTCAAAGTGGAGCTGCTCGCCCCACTTGTCCTTCACGCGCTCGTAAAGCGGCAGGATGACGCTCACGCGGTCTCCGTTTGCCGCGAGCGCCTGCGGAAGGCTGCCGGCCACGTCGGCAAGGCCGCCCGTCTTGCAAAAGGGGACCGCCTCGCTCGTCACATACAAAATGTTCATCTGCAAGCTCCTTTCTTCTGTTTGCTGCTTTCATACAATGCTGCCCTTGCTCACGGCAAGCGGGTAGCTCTCGTGTCCGATCAGCGTGCCGCCGCGGCGGATGTGGACGTCCTTGTCGGCGATGACGCAGCCGAGCGTCACGCCGTCCTCCACCACGGTATTCTTAAAGAGGATGCAGTTTTTGACTTGACTCCCCTTGCCGACCTTGACGCCCGGGAAGAGGATGCTCCCCTCTACGTTGCCCTCGATCTGGCAGCCGTCGGCGATCAGCGAATTGACACAGCGCGAGTCGGGCGCGATGTACGACGCCGCCTCGTCATCCTCTTTAGCGAGGATGGGCCGCTCGGCACACAGGAGCTCGGAGCGGATGGTGGGGTCTAAGAGCTGCATGCTGCGCTCATAGTATTCCCGCACCGTGCGCAGCTGCGCGGCAAATCCGTCCCACAGGAAAGCGCGCAGGTCGAGCTTGTCGCCCATGGCGCAGAGCACATCGCTGCGAAAGCTGTATTTGTCCTGCGCGGCGCACTCGTCCACAAGGGAAATAAGAAGGTCGCGGCTCAGAAGGTAGATCTCCAGGCTGCGGCAGCCGCTCGCCTTGTGCGGCGCGCAGCGCGTCTCGGTGATGCGGCCCGCTTCGTTGACGGTGAAATACGTGGCGTTTTCCACAAACTGGCCGCTCTCGGTGCAGACGCAGGTGATGTCCGCGCCGCTTTCGATGTGCGCGTCCAGCACCTTCTGCAGCGGCAGATTGATGATAAGGTCGCTGTCGGACAGGACGACGTACTTCTGCCGGATCTCGTGCAGGTACGACCGCACGCCCGAGAGCGCCTCCATCTTGCCGCGGAATTCCTCCACGCCGAACTTGCGCGCGTCGGCAAAGGGCGGCAGCAGCTTGAGACCGCCGTTCTTGCGCGCCATGTCCCACGTCTTGCCGCTGCCGATGTGGTCGAGCAGGCTTTGATAGTTGCCGTGCAGCACAACGCCGACGTCTGTGATGCCCGCGCCCGCCATGTTGGAGAGCATGAAGTCGACCACGCGGTAGCGCCCGCCGAACGGCACAGAGCCGGGCATGCGCGCTTCGGTCAGCTCGCGAAGGCCGGGAGCCTTTTCATAGGCAAAGATGATGCCGTGCAGTCCGTTCATCGTACCGTCTCCTTTCCGTCCACGCTGCGCATGCGGTTGGCAGGCAGCACATAGTCATCCGCGACCGCCGCGCCGGGGCCGAGCACCGTGATGCCCCACTGCTCCGGCGGCACCGCCTCGGGCGGCGCGCCGACAAAGGCGTGCTCGCCGACGACGCCGTTCTCGCCAATGATGGCGTAGGAGACGCGCGCGTCCTTTTTGACGACCGCGCCGGGCATCAGGATGGAGTACTGGACGCTTGCGCCCTCCTCCACCGTGCAGCGCTCAGAGAGGACGGAGTTCTCCGCCTCCCCCTCGACCGTGCAGCCGCGCGCGACGACGCTGTGCTCCACGTGCGCGTTGACGCCTAAGTACGCCGGCGGCGCAGAGACGGAGCGGCCGTAGATCGGCCAGTCCTTTTCGAGAAGATCGAGCCCGCTGCCGGTCGCGAGCATATCCATGTTCGCATCCCAAAGAGAGTCGAGCGTGCCAACGTCCTTCCAGTAGCCGGAGAAGCGGTACGCCGCCATCTTTTCCCCGTTTTGCAGCATCTTGGGGATGATGTTTTTGCCGAAGTCGTTGCTGCTCGCCTCGTCGCTCTCGTCCTCGATGAGGTATTGACGCAGCTTTTTCCACGTGAAGACGTAAATGCCCATCGACGCGAGGTTGCTCTTGGGATGCGCGGGCTTTTCCTCGAATTCCGTGATCGTGTCGTTTTCGTCCACGTTCATGATACCAAAGCGCGGCGCATCCTCCCAGGGCACCTCCATAACGGAGATGGTACAGTCCGCGCCCGCTTTTTTGTGGTGGGCGAGCATCTTGGCGTAATTCATCTTGTAGATGTGGTCGCCCGAGAGGATGAGCACATACTCGGGGTCGTACATGTCGACAAAGCCGATGTTCTGGAAGATGGCGTTGGCCGTGCCCTTATACCACGACGCACCGCCCGCGCTCTGATACGGCGGCAGGATGTGCACGCCGCCGTCCGCGCGGTCGAGATCCCACGGCTGGCCCGAGCCGATGTAGCGGTTGAGCTCCAGCGGGCGGTACTGCGTCAGAACGCCGACGGTGTCGATGCCAGCGTTGGCGCAGTTTGAGAGCGGAAAGTCAATGATGCGGAACTTGCCGCCAAACGGCACGGCGGGCTTCGCCATATTCTCCGTGAGCACGTAGAGACGGCTGCCCTGGCCGCCGGCAAGCAGCATGGCGATACATTCTTTCTTCACGCTTGTTCTCTCCTCCTTGTTTCGTTGCCGTCCGGTCACACCTCGGGCGGCTCGTTGGTTTTCTCCTCTTCCTGCCATTCGCCCTCGCCCGCGAAGAACACCGTGCCGAGCGGCGGGATGGTCACGCACAGCGAGCAGGGCTTGCCGTGCGAGGGGATGGACTCGGTCAAAAGCTCTCCTTCGTTGCGCCAGTCGCCCGTGCCGCCGTATGCGGGAAGGTCGGTGGTAAACACCTCGCGGTACGTCTTTTTCGGCGGGACGCCGAAGCGGTAGTCCGCGCGTCCGACGGGCGAGAAGTTGACCGCCGCGATGAGCTCGCGCCCTTTCCGGTCGCGCCGGACGAAGACGACGACGTTGTTGTGGTTGTCGTCGGCGACGAGCCACTCAAAGCCCTCCCATGAAAAGTCAATGTCCCAAAGCGGGCTCTGCGACAGGTAAAAGCGGTTGATGTCCTTGAAAAACCGCTGAGTCTGCTGATTTTCTTTATTTTCGAGCAAATACCAGTCGAGCTGAGAGGCAAAATCCCACTCGTGCCACTGGCCCAGCTCCGCGCCCATGAACGTGAGCTTCTTGCCCGGATGGGCGAGCAGGTACGCCGTAAACGCGCGCACCCCCGCCAGCTGCTGCCAGTCATCCCCCGGCATCTTGCCGCGAAGCGAGCCCTTCATGTGCACGACCTCGTCGTGCGAGATCGGCAGGACGAAATTCTCCGAAAAGGCGTACATCAGCGAGAACGTGATGTCCTTGTGGTGGAACTGGCGGAACCAGGGGTCGAGCTTCAAATAGTGGCACATGTCGTTCATCCAGCCCATGTTCCACTTGAGGTTAAAGCCGAGGCCGCCATCCTTGGCAGGCCGCGTGACGAGCGGCCACGCGGTCGACTCCTCCGCGACCATCAGCGCGTTCGGGTCGACGGAAAACGCAGTCTCGTTGAGCGCGCGCAGGAAGTCGATGGCCTCTAAATTCTCGTGCCCGCCGTTGATGTTTGGCGTCCAGCGGCCATTTTCGCGGCCATAGTCGAGGTACAGCATCGACGCGACCGCGTCCACGCGCAGGCCGTCCACATGGAACTCGCGCAGCCAGAACGCAGCAGAGGAAAGGAGAAAGCTCTTCACCTCGCCGCGGCCATAGTCGAACACACGCGTTCCCCAGCCCTCGTGCTCGCGCTTATTGGGGTCGGCGTATTCGTAGCAGGGCGTGCCGTCAAAGTCGATGAGGCCGTGCGCGTCCTTGCAGAAGTGCGACGGCACCCAGTCTAAAATGACGGAAATGCCCTTTTGGTGCAGATGGTCGACAAAGTACATAAAGTCCCTGGGCGTGCCGTAGCGCGACGTTGCGGCAAAATAGCCGGTGCACTGATAGCCCCAGGAATCGTCAAGCGGATACTCGGTGATGGGCATGAGCTCGACGCAGTTGTAGCCAAGGTCCAGAACGTGATCCGCCAGCTCGCGCGCGAGCGTGCGGTAGTCGTAAAAATCGCCGTTTTCGTGCCTCCGCCATGAGCCGAGGTGGACCTCGTAAATGTTGAGCGGCGAGCGGTCGAGGGGTGCCTTTGCGCGGCTCGCGCGCCATTCGTCATCCCCCCAGCGGTAGCCGCCGAGGTCATAGAGCTTGCTGGCCGTACCGGGGCGGGTCTCGGCGTGGAAGGCGTAGGGGTCGGCCTTGAGGACCGTTTCGCCCGATTGTGCCGTCACGGCGAACTTGTAGGTATCGTAGCGCTTGAGGGACGGCACAAAACACTCCCAGAAGCCGTCCGCGTTCTTTTCCATCGGGTGGTCGTATCCGTTCCAGGCGCAGAAATCTCCCACAACGGACACATGCGCAGCGTTCGGCGCCCAGGTGCGGAAGACGTAGCCGTCTTTCCCCGACCGCCGCGTGCGGTGCGCGCCGAGATAGCGGTAGGCCTCGCTGTTTGTGCCGCCGTAAAAGGCTGCGGCGTCAAATCGTCTGCCGGTTTGTTTCATGCCTCTTGTCCTTTCTCCTCATAGAGCGTATGAGCGCGGCGCAGCACCTTATTCCTCATCCGGTGCGCGCTGCACTGCCGCGCCGCCGAGGCCAAAATCGTCCTCCACGCTCGCCGTGTCGCGGCGGAGCATATTTTCCATCACGCGGATATCGCTGTCGATGTCCATCGCCTCGTTGCGATAGAGGTCGTCGAGCTGCTTGTCAAAGCCCTTGATGAGGGCATCCATCGTCTCTTCGATGCGCTCCTGCGCGCGGGAGAGATTCTCGCCCTCGATGCCCGCCTCTTCAAACTTTGCGTAGCTGTCGAGCAGCTTGAGCGTCGTGGGCAGGTAGTAATTGAGGAACGTCGCGGCCTGCTGCTGCTTTTCGGGATGCTGCTCGACCTCGCGGAAAATTTTGCCCGCAACGGTCTCGAGATGGTCGATCTTCTCGCTCAGCACGGGGTCGGCGATGCGGTCGTTGGCCGAGCGGATGGCGCGCAGTGCGCCCGCATAGCCCTCGTTGGCCTCCTTGGGCGTGACGTCTTCCTTTTTCGCGGTCGCATTCGCGTAGTCGGCAAAGGCGTTGGCGCTGCGGAAGAAGATACCGCGGCCGCTGTCTAAGTACGCGCCCGCGCCGAGAAGCCCCTTTTCGACCATGTAGTCAAGGTCACTCTCGATCTTTTTGCAGCTCTTGCCCGTCACGGTGCAGAGCTCCTCCACGCTGATGTAGCCGCGCTCGCCCATCACGGCGAGATAGCGCGCGATGCGCGCGCTGCGGCGCTTCATGCGCTGACCGGCAGCAAACATCGCGATACCGCCGGCGAGGAAGCCGCACTTGGACAGCATGTACTCGGCCATGTAGGAATACCAGCCGTAGCCGATGATCTCGCCGATGTTCGAGACCAGCCCGCTGCCGGCAACCAAGGCGATAATGCCGCCGATGATCATCAGCGTGCGCGCGGTCTTGTCGGAAGTCTTCGGCGCGCGGTTCATCTGCTTCGCCGTCTTCACCACGGACTTTTCCACCTTGCTGCGCGAGGAAACGTTTGCGTTCGGGCTTGTGGACGTGCGCATGCCGCCGCGCGGCGAACTCACCTTTTTCGGCTTGTCCGAGAGCTTGGAGATGAGCGCGATGAGGCCGATGGGCCACAGGCCGAAGGCAAACAGCGCCGCGATCAAAATCCAGCCGCCGACGTCGACATCGTTCTTTTTCTTCGTTTTTTCGCCGCTCTCGTCAAAGCGGAACGAACCGGTCTCGGGATCGTATTCAAAATCCTTGCTCATTTACCTGTTCTCCTTTTTCTTGCCCGCTCTCGCGGCGCGCTCGCGCTCAAAGTCGACGATCTTCGTCTTTTTACCTGTCTTTTCGTCCAGCACATAGAGCGTATTGAGCTGGGATTTTAGGTTTGCCTTCACCGAGTCGATGTAGTCGCGGCGCAGCTGCGCCTGCTCCTCCTTCTCCTCGTCGGTCAAGCCTTCAGCTTTGGCCTTGTGCGCCAGCGCGTTGATGCGCGCGATCTTTTCATCCATCGTCATTGTTTACTTCTCCTTACAGGTATCGGCGCAGAAGCAGCGCCGTTCTTCCTTTTTTACTCAGGCCGCCGACCTCGGCGACCTCGAACTTGCCGAGGCCGCGGGCGGAGATCACATCCCCCTGCGCGACGGGGGCGTCGCTCTTGAGCGTTTCGCGGTAGTTGAGCCGCACGCGGCCCGAGGAAATGAGCTCCTGCGCCTTGCCGCGGCTCATCGAAAAGCCGCTCGCCGCCACGGCGTCGAGCCGCAGTGTCGAGACCGTGTCGCGAATCTCCTTGACCTTGAGCTCGGGGACGCTCAAGTCTGAAAGCTCGATCTCGCTGACCGAGAGCTTCACGCGCCCCGCGCTCGTCACGTTTTGCAGCAGATACGGCGCGATATCGCGCGAGACGATCAAATCGCACGAGCCCTCCGACACCAAAATGTCGCCGAGCTTTTCGCGCGTGACGCCCTGCGCCATCAGCGAGCCGAGAAAGTCGCGGTGCGTCAGCGTATCTTCCTTGCGATACGTGCAGCGGAGCGCCGTCATGTACTCGCTCTCGTCGGCCTCCTCCTGCCAGTCGGGCAGAAAGAGGAGCATTCTCCGCTCCGCGCGCTCATAGCCGCCGCGAAAGGCGCAGCCGTCATGAATGGCGGCGGCGTGCAGTAGGTCCTGCGCGCTGCGCTGCTCAGCGGGGCTCAAAAAGTCCGTCGCCGACGGGATATTGCGGTTTCTGCTCTGCTCACACTTGTCCAGAATGTGCGCCAGCAGCACGCGCTCATCGCCATTGCGCGCGGCGCGATCCAAAAGCTGCCGTCTGTCCATCATGCTTTCCCATTCTGCGTGCGCCAGAGGGACGCATACTCGCCGTTTTGCGCGAGCAGCGCCTCGTGGCTGCCCTGCTCGGCGATGCGGCCATTCTCGACAACGAGGATGCGGTCCGCCGAGCGGATGGTCGAGAGGCGGTGCGCGATCACAAGCGTCGTGCGCCCACGCGCGAGCTCATCGAAAGCGTGCTGAATTTTGACCTCCGTCACGCTGTCGAGCGCGCTCGTCGCCTCGTCCAGAATGAGGATGGGCGGGTTTTTGAGGAAGATGCGCGCGATGGACACGCGCTGCTTCTGTCCGCCGGAGAGCATCGTGCCGCGCTCGCCGACATAGGTGTCGAAGCCGTGCGGCATGGCCATGATATCATCGTAAATCTCCGCGCGCTTCGCCGCTTCGACGATCTCCTCGTCCGTCGCGTCGGGGCGGCCATAGCGGATATTCTCGCGCACCGTGTCGGCAAAGAGGAACACATCCTGCTGCACGATGCCGATGGCGCGGTGAAGAGACGACTGCGTAAGAGAGCGCACATCTTCCCCGTCGATACGGATCGCGCCCTCGCTCACCTCGTAAAAGCGCGGGATGAGCTGGCAGAGCGTCGACTTGCCTCCGCCGGAGGGGCCGACGATGGCGAGCATCTCGCCAGGCCTTATATGCACGCTCACGTCGTGGAGCACGCCTTCATTCTCCTCGCCCTCGTAAGAAAAGCTCACATGGTCGACGTCGATCTCGCCGCGGCAGTGTTCGAGCTCCTTCGCGTCCGGTGCGTCCTTGAGCGCGGGCTCGACGCGCATGAGTGCCGTGAAGCGCTCAAGACCTGCAAAGCCACGAGCAAAAATCTCAGAGAAATTCGCGAGCTTTCGCACGGGGTTGATGAACGTTGCGATGTAAAGGGAAAACGTGATGAGGTCAATGTAGTTCATCTCGCCGCGCATGATGAGATAGCCGCCCACCGTGATGACGGCGGCAGAGAGCAGCGTCATAAAAAATTCCATCGTCGCGTTGAACACACCCATCTCGTGGTGGAATTTGCGCTTGGAGACCTTGAATTCCTCGTTCGCCGCGTTGAATTTGTCGATCTCCTCTTCCTCGTTGGCAAAGGCGCGCGCCGTGCGGATGCCGGAGAGCGACGACTCGATGCCGACGTTGATGGCGGCAGTCTTCTGCTTCTCGCCGCGCGAGGCTGCCGTCATCTTGCTGCGGCGCGACATGATGACCGCGATGAACACCGGCAGGATGCACGCCACGACCAGCGCGAGCCGCCACTCGATGGAAAACAGGATGGCGAGCGCGCCGACGATCGTCAGCGTCGAAATGAGCAGGTCCTCGGGGCCGTGGTGGGCGAGCTCCGTGATCTCGAAGAGATCGCTCGTCAGCCTGCTCATGAGCTGGCCCGTGCGGTTGTGGTCAAAGAAGCTGACGTCCAGCTCCTGCACGTGCGTGAAAAGGTCGCGGCGGATGTCCGCCTCCACCAGAATGCCGAATGTGTGTCCCCAGTAGGAAATGACATAGTATAAAAGCGCGCGCACAATGAACGCCGCCATCATCACGCCCATCACGATAAAAAACGTGCGGTACTGCTGATTCGGCAAAAGGTCGTACATCGACTTGCGCGTCACGAGCGGGAAGGCGAGATCGATGAGCGCAACGACCGTCGCGCAGACAAGGTCCAGGATAAACAGGCCGCGGTGCGGCTTGAAGTAGGTAAAGAGAATGGAAAGCGGCTTTTTCTGCTGAAATTCACGGGTCGTCATATGGTCGATAGCTCCTGCAAATACTTTTTCAAGGTAATTGTAGCACAGGCGGGCAGTGCTTGCAAGGAAAGCCGCCCCTTTTTGCGTAAAAAAAGAACGGCCCCCGGCCGTTCTTTTTCTCTTTACTTGATGCGCACCGTGATGGTCAGCACCGCGCCGCCAACGGTGGCCGTCACGGTCGTGGTACCCACCTTGGCAGGCGTGATCAAGCCGTCCGCCGAGATGGACAGGACGCTCGCGTCCGCCACCGCCCAGGTCGCGGCCGCGTCCGTGCCGGAAACGCTCAGGCGGATGGTCTCGCTCGACTTGATCGTGCAGTCAAAGTTGCCGTTCGCGTCCTTGGGCAGCGTCGTGCCGACGTTCGTCTTGATGCTCAGGGCCGAGGCATCCACCGTCGGGGTGGACGGGGTTGTCGTGGTGCCGGGATTGGTGGCAGTTGTGTCGCTGCCGTTTGCGGGATCATTTGCGTTCGGCTCATCACCGGTGTTCGGGTCAGTGGTGTCGCCGTTGTTCGCGTTCGGATCGTCCGTGTTCGTATTGCTGTCGTCGGGCGTATTGACATCGTCCTGCACGCCGGGGGTATTGCCGTCGTCGGCGGGCGTGATCTTTGCGACGATCTTGTCACCAAAGAGCGACCAGCTCAGAAGCAGCAGCACGACGACGAGCACCGCCGCCATCGCACCGCGGACGGACTGCGTCTGCTTTTTATCCGAAACGCGTCGGCCGCCGCTCTGTTTGCTGGAGTTGTACTTGATCTTACGGGGATGGTCTCCCTCCTCGCAGAACGGGCATCTGCGATAGCTGGGGGAATATTCTTCGCCGCAGCGCGGGCACTTGAGAAGATTCATGCCGACGCTCCTTTCTTTTGTCAAAATAGAGTCTCTGCGCGCGAGCACACACGGTGCCGCGTTCCTTTACATAATACTTGCTTTTTTGTCCCGCGTCAACCGAAACACGCAAATTTTTGCCGCATTCCGCCGCGCGGCCTTGCTTTTTCGCCAAAGTCTTCCTATAATCGACTTAACAACAAACGATTCATGGAGGGTCTGGCGATGAACACCATCTTCATTGGCATTGCAGGCGGCACCGGTTCGGGCAAAACGACGCTCACCGAGCATCTGAAGCAGCACTTCGGCGACGATATCAGCGTCGTGCACCACGACAGCTATTATAAATATCAGGGACAGGCCCTTTGAAGAGCGCTGCAAACAGAACTACGACCACCCCGACGCTTTCGAGACCGATCTGATGGTCGAGCAGCTTAAGGAGCTCAAGGCGGGCAAGGCCATCCGCTGCCCTGTCTACTCCTACGCAGACCACCAGCGCACAAGTGAGACCGAGCTCATCCGGCCGAGCAAGGTCGTCATCGTCGAGGGCATCCTCATTTTCCAGGACCCGCGGCTGCGCGAAATGCTTGACATCAAAATTTTTGTCGAGACCGACGCCGATGTGCGCATTCTGCGCCGCGCGCTGCGCGACGTGCGCGACCGCGGCCGCACGCTCGAGAGCGTCATCACGCAGTATTTGACGACCGTCAAGCCCATGCACGAGCAGTTCGTCGAGCCGAGCCGCAAGTATGCCGATATCATTGTGCTTGAAGGCGGCCACAACTTAGTCGCCCTCGACATGATCATGCAGCGCATCGCCAGCCACATCGCCTCCGCCGACTAACGCAGCGGTTAAAAAAGCCTCGCAGAGTTTTACCCGCAAGGGGTACGCGGCATCCGTAAGGCGGCAGAGCCGCCAACGGCCGCCCAGGCGTCCGCAGACGCGAAATAAATTGGAATCCGTTTTTCCGGCGGCGTGTACGCCGGAAAAACACTTCTCGCTCCGCGCGTGTCGCAGCCGCCTTTCGGGCGGCAAGGCACAAAGCGGAACGTATCTTTCTCAAAAAGGAGGGACGCAGCTGAAAGCTGCGTCCCTCTTTTTTGAATATCTTTTACACTCCCGCGAAGTGGAACACGACGCCGATCACCGCGGAGACTCCGATAAAGACGATCGGGTGCAGGTCCTTGGTCTTTTTGATGTAGCGCGTGAAGACGAGCAGCACCAGCGCAAGGATGATGCCGCGCCAGCTGATCGCGCCGTCCCACGAGAATTTCATCAGGATGGAATCCTCCTGCGACGCGCTCGTGATCCCGGCGATCACCTGAAGCATCACGCCCGCGCAGGCCGCGCCGATCAGGCCGGTGGAGGCGGGACGAAGGCCATAGAATGCGTTGGCGACATACTGGCTGTCGCGGAATTTGGCGAGCATCGCCGCAACGATCAAAATGACGATGATCGACGGCGTCACCTCGCCGATGGTGGCGACGATCGCGCCCGGCACGCCGCCGACCGTATAGCCGACATAGGTCGCCATGTTGATGCCGACAGGACCCGGCGTCGATTCCGACACAGCCAGCATGTTCATCAGGTCCGTCTGCGAAAACCAGCCCGTGGTCGCCCCGATATCCTTGAGGAACGGCAGCGTCGCCATGCCGCCGCCGATGGCAAACAGGCCCGTTTTGAAAAATTCCCAGTATAAGCGAAGATACAAGGTCATTTTGCCGCCCTCCCCTCAAGATTTTTCAGCACGATGCCGGACATCGCCGAGAGCAGCACGAACCACACCGGCGAAACGCTCAGCAGCATATTCCCCAGCAGCACGATAACAAAGATGACCGCCGTGCGCTTATCCACGACCGACTTTTTCAGCAGCTTGAGCACAGCGTTCAGGATGAGCACGCATACACACACCTGAATGCCCGCAAAGGCGTTCTGCACCCAGGCAAGGTGGGCAAAGTTCGTAATGAGTCCCGCCAGGATCGTGATAATGACGAGCGAGGGGAATACCACGCCGAGCGTCGCGGTGATGCCGCCCATCGCGCCTTTTCTCTTCTGTCCGACAAATGTCGCCGTGTTGACGGCGATGATGCCCGGTGTGCACTGACCGATGGCAAAATAGTCCACCAGCTCTTCTTCCGTTGCCCAGTGCTTATTCTGCACCACCTCGCGCTCGAGGATCGGCAGCATCGCCATACCTCCGCCAAAGGTCATCACGCCGATCTTGGCAAAGGTGAGAAACAGTTCCAAAAGTTCCTTCAAAACACTTTCTCCTTACTCCACATATCCGTAAAGGCCGCGCACGGACACCTCCCCCGTGCGGACGGTCTCGACCGTCCCGTTTTCGCGGCGCACGATGAGGCCGAACTCCTCGTCCACGTCAAGCGCCGTGACTTTTTCCTTCGTATCCTGCCACAAAAGCTGCACCTCGCGCCCGATGGTCACGCAGCGGCGGCGGTATTCGTCGAGATACCCGCTCGTCTCTCCGGATCTGAGCGCCGTATAAAGCGCATCGAGCTCCTCGATCATCGCCGCGGACAGCTCCGCGCGCGAAATGAGCCTGCCCGTCTCGCGCAGGATGGACGTTGCGATCTTCGAGACCTCGCCGACGAAGTCCTCCTCGCGCTGGCTGACGTTGAAGCCGATGCCCGCCACGACGTACTGGAGCTCGCCGGTCTCACCCTCGACGCTCAGCTCGGTCAAAATGCCGCAGAGCTTTCTGCCGTTCAGGATGAGATCGTTTGTCCACTTGATCTGCGAGTGCGTCCCCGCCACGCGGTCGACCGCGCGGCTCATCGCAACGGCGATGAGACCCGTGAGCGGCATCAGCTGCGACGGCGCAAGCTTCGGACGCAGCAAGATCGACAGGTAAACGCCCTTGCCCGCCGCGCTCTGAAAGCTGCGGCCGCGGCGACCGCGGCCGCTCGTCTGCTCCGCCGCGACGGCGACGGTACCGTCCGGCGCGCCGTCGAGCGCGATGCGCTTTAAGTAGGCGTTTGTCGAGTCGATGGAATCAAAGCAGTCGATGCGCTTGCCGACGGTTTCGACAGGTCCCAAGTAGCTGCGCACGGTCTGCTCGGTCAGCGTGTCGGGCAGCGACTTGAGGCAGTAGCCGCGTCCCGTGACGGCGTCGATCTCGTACCCCTGCGCGCGCAGGGCGGAAATGCTCTTCCAGATGGCCGCGCGCGTGATGCCGAGCTCGGCGCTGACGGCCTCGCCGGAGACGAAGTGTCCCTTTTCCCGCAGCAGCAGCGCCAAAACAGTCTCTTTTCCCATAGCGTCCTCCGTTACAAAATGTAACCGAAATTGTTACCCTTTTGAGGTTGACAGTCGGCGGCTTATCGCTTACGATTGACATAAAATATCAAACGCTGCGTTTTTCGCAGCCGCCGTCTTAGGATTGTAGCACGCTTGCCGCCGCATGTAAACCAAAATCTCATGTTTTGGCTTACCCGGCGGTTTCTTGACGAATTCCTGATTTTTCCATTGCCGCGCTCCGCCCCGGCGTGTACAATAAGACGCTGACAAATTATGACAGGAGTTTCCCCGTGAGCTTTTCCGACCTTACGTTTCTTTTTTATTTTCTGCCGCTGTTTTTCGCGGTCTATTACATTCTGCCCTTTCGCTTCAAAAATGCTGCGCTCGTGCTGGGCAGCTTTGCCTTCTACTTCATCGGCGCGGGCGCGCGCGACACACTGCTGCTGTCCGGCGTGCTGCTTCTGCACTATGCCCTCGCCCGCGCAATGGCGGGGAAAGAAGTCCGCACGCGAAAAGCACTGCTGATCATCGCGCTGGCGGCGGACCTCTTTTGCCTCGTGTATTTCAAGTACGCCGCATTTATTCTGGAAAATCTGGGCAAACTGACGGGGACGGTGTTCTCCCTTGTCGAGCTTGCGCTGCCGCTCGGCGTCAGCTTCTACCTTTTCCAGAGCGCGGGGTACCTCATCGACGTCTATCGCGGCGAGGAGGCGGAGAAAAACCTCATTGACTACGCCGCTTTCACCATCGCGTTCCCCCAGCTCACGATGGGGCCGATCTTACGCTACCGCGAATGGCGCGGCGCACTGAAGGAACGCACGATCACGCGCGAGGACGTATTCTCCGGCTTTGAGCTCTTTGTTGTCGGCCTGTGCTTCAAGGTGCTGCTCGCCGACCAGCTCGCGCCGCTGTGGGCATCGCTCGAGCGCATCGGTTACGAATATTTGTCGACGCCGCTCGCATGGCTCGGCGCGGTGAGCTACAGTTTGCAGCTCTATTTCGACTTTTCCGGCTATTCGCTCATGGCGATGGGCCTCGGGCAGATGCTCGCGCTGCCTGTGCCGCGCAACTTTGACCTGCCCTACACCGCGCGCTCGGTGAGCGAGTTCTACCGCCGCTGGCACATCACGCTCGGCACATGGTTTCGCGACTATGTGTACATCCCGCTCGGCGGCAGCCGCAACGGCAATGCCTGCACGGTGCTCTCGCTCACGGTCGTGTGGTTTTTCACCGGCCTCTGGCACGGGGCGAGCTGGAATTTTGTCCTCTGGGGCGTGATGCTGCTTGGATTCATCCTGCTCGAAAAGTTCTGTATCGGCGATTTTCTCAAGGAGCATAACGTGCTCTCGCACGTCTATCTTCTCTTCGTCATCCCGCAGACGTGGGTCATTTTCCGCATCACGCGCTTAAAGGACGTCGGCGCGTATTTTTCCCGCCTGTTCCCGCTGTTCGGCGCACACAGCGCCATCTCCGCGCAGGATGCGCTCAAGCTGCTCTCGTTCTACTGGTGGCTGCTGCTTCTCGCCGTCTTCTTCTGCCTGCCGCAGCCGCGCCGCTTTTATGAAAAGCACCGCGGCAGTTTACTCGTCCAGCTCCCGCTGTTTCTGCTCTTCTGGGTGTGCGTGTACTTCATCGCCACCTCGTCGGGCAACGCCTTCCTCTATTCCCGTTTCTAAGGAGACCTTTCATGTCCTCTCGTCCCTTTTTCCTGCTGCCGCTGTGCTTTGTCAGCGCGCTGGCGCTCAACGCTTACGCCGCGCTCGACCCCACCGGCGTATATCAGGACTATCTTGAAAAACTGGATGCCGCGACGCCGCCCGTCGCGGCAATGGCCACAGCGGCCGCAGACGGGGTCTACCCGTGGAGCGAGCCCAAAGCGCCCGAACCTCCTCCCGTCCCAGACCCCGCTCCGCTTCCGGACCCGGAACCGGAGCCCGAACCGGAAGAGGCCGACTCCCCCTTCACCACGGTGGACGCGAGCTACTTTGACGACGCGCTGTTCATCGGCGACTCGCACACCGACGGCTTCAAGGACTATGCGGGCCTCAATAATGCCGACTACCTCTGCCACAACGGCCTGACAGTCTGGTCGGCGGTCGAAAAGGCGGAGTTCCCCGGCAAGCAGACGCTTGCGCAGGCGCTCTCCGGCAAGCACTACGGCAAAATTTACCTGATGCTCGGCATCAACGAGCTCGGCACCGGCACGGCGGAGAGCTGGGCCGCACAGTACAAGGTCCTGCTCGACGAAGTGCGCGAGCTCCAGCCTGACGCCATCATCTTTTTGCAGGCCATCTTCCACACGACGCAGGAAAAGTCCGACGCGACGTTCTTTAAGAATTCGACCATCGACGCACGCAACGCCGAGCTCCAAAAGCTCGCCGACAACGAAACGGTCTTCTACATCGACTGCAATCCCGTCTTCGACGACTCTACCGGCGCGCTGACGCCGGAATACTCTGGCGACGGCGTCCACGTCAAGGCCGCGTACTATCCGATGTGGAGAGACTATCTCTTCCAGTTTGGCGTGGTGAAGTAACTTCAAAAAAGCGACAAAGCCACTTTTTTGAGAAAGTCTCGCTGCGCCATGCGCGGCGCAAATTTTACGAGACTTGATACGTTAAAAAAGGAACCGCTCTTCGAGCGGTTCCTTTTTTGCGTTGCTTCGTTTTATTCGTGCTTGACCTTATAGCCGCGGTTCAATCTCATTTCGAGCGCGTCGAGCTCTTCGTAGAGCTCAGGCGGCACCTTGCCGATCTTCTCGTAATACTCACGCGCGTCCTCGCACTCCTGGAGCCAGAGCTCGCGGTCGACCGAGAGCAGGCGGCGCATGTCGTACATCGACATTTCAAGCCCCTCCATGTCGATATCGTGGGTGTTGGGTTCGTAGCCGAGCGCGGTCTCCGCCGCGCCGATCTCATCGTCGGCGCGCGAGATGATCCATTGTAAAACACGCATATTGTCGCCAAAGCCGGGCCAGGCGAAGTTGCCGTCCTCGTCGGTGCGGAACCAGTTGACGTTGAAGATCTTCGGCGGCTTGGGGATCTTCTTGCCCATGTCGAGCCAGTGCTGCCAGTAGTCGCCCATGTGGTAGCCGCAGAACGGCAGCATCGCCATCGGGTCGCGGCGCACAACGCCGACGCGGCCCGTTGCCGCGGCGGTGGTCTCCGACGCCATGATTGAGCCGATAAACACGCCGTGCTGCCAGTTGAAGGACTGGTAGACCAGCGGCGCGGTCTTCGCGCGGCGGCCGCCAAAGACAATGGCGCTGATGGGCACGCCCTCGGGATTGTCAAACTCGGGGCTCAGGCAGGGGCAGTTGCGCGCGGGCGCGGTGAAGCGGCTGTTGGGGTGCGCGGCCTTTTCGGGGCTCTGCGGCGTCCAGGGACGGCCGCGCCAGTCGATGGCGCGCGCGGGCGGCGTCTTGTTGAGGCCCTCCCACCAGACGGTGTTGTCGCTGAGGTCAAGCGCGACGTTCGTAAAGATCGTGTCCTTGTGCGTAGAGATGAGCGCGTTGGGGTTCGACTTCATGGATGTGCCCGGCGCAACGCCGAAGAAGCCGTTTTCGGGGTTCACGGCCCAGAGTCTGCCGTCCTTGCCGACGCGCAGCCACGCGATATCGTCGCCCACGCACCACACACGCCAGCCCCACCGCTGCAGGCCCTCGGGCGGGATGAGCATGGCGAGGTTCGTCTTGCCGCAGGCGGAAGGGAAGGCGGCGGAGATGTACTTGATCTCGCCGCGCGGGTTCTGGATGCCGAGGATCAGCATGTGCTCGGCCATCCAGCCCTCCTGACGGCCGAGGTTCGAAGCGATGCGCAGCGCGAAGCACTTCTTGCCCTGAAGCACGTTTCCGCCATAGTTCGAGTTCATCGAGATGATCGTATTGTCCTGCGGAAAGTGGACGATGTACTTGTTGTCCTTGTCGAGGTTGCACTGGCAGTGCAGGCCCTTGATAAAGCCCTCATCGTCGCCGAGCGCGTCGCACACGGCCTTGCCGATGCGGGTCATGATGTGCATGTTGAGCACGACGTAAATGGAGTCGGTCAGTTCAAAGCCGTATTTGGCGAACGGAGAGCCGATGATGGACATGGAGTACGGGATGATGTACATGGTGCGGCCCTTATAGGCGCCGTCGGCCAGAGCGTACATCCTTTCGTACATTTCCTTGGGCTCTACCCAGTGGTTCGTGGGGCCTGCGTCCTCTTCCTTTTCACAGCAGATGAACGTGCGGTCCTCCACGCGCGCCACGTCGTCGGGGTCGGTGCGGTGCAGGTAGCATCCCGGGAGCTTGTCCGGGTTGAGCTTGATGAGGATGCCCTCCTTGACGGCCTGCTCGCGCAGCGCGCCGAGCTGTTCCTCTTCCCCCGTGATCCAGACAATCTTGTCCGGCTTGGTGATGGCGGTCATTTCGTCGATCCACGACAAAACGGCCTTGTTGTTCGTCAAATTCGTCATTTGTTCTTTCCCTCGTAGCATGTTCACGGTGTAATGAAAAAGAAAAATTTTGCACCGCGTCTTGTGTGGTGTGCTGTGCCGCTTTGGGGCGGCAGGGAGCTAACCGATGCACAGGAAAAATGGCTGCTATTGAGTTTGACTCCTTTCTGCCGAAAATTGTAGCAGAATGTCTTATCAATAGCAACCATATGGCTTATCAATTTTTTAAATAGATGATGCTGCGTTATCACACTAACGCATGGATTGCCTTCGCCAGCACGGCAAATTCACTGAGCCCCAGCCGCTCGCCGCGGATGTTGGCCTCTAAGCCGCAGGACGTGACCGCCTGCGTGACCTGCTCTTTTGTGAGCTGGCTGCCGAACGCCGTCATCAGGCTGTTGACAAGCGTCTTGCGCCGCAGGGCGAACGCGGCGTACACCACGCGGAAGAAGAACTTCTCGTCCTCGACCTCGACCGGAGGCTCCCTGCGCACGACGGCGCGCAGCACGGCGGACGTGACCTTCGGCTGCGGCTCGAAGCACTCGCGCGGCACGGCGAACAACAGCTCCGGCTCGGTGTAATACTGCATGAAGACGGAGAATGCGCCGTAGGCGCTCGTGCCCGGCGCGGCGCAGAGGCGCTCGGCGACCTCCTTCTGCACGAGCACCGTGATGCTCTCGAAGCACTTCGACTCGATGAGCGCGGTGATGGCGGGCGTCGTGATGTTGTAGGGCAGGTTTGCGCACACGATGGGCGTGAGGCCTGCGAATTTTTCACGCACAAGCGCAGGGATATCGGTTTTCAAAATATCGGCGGACACGACCTCGAAGTTGTCAAAGCGCGCCATGGTCTCGTCCAGGATCGGCAGCAGCGTCTTGTCAAGCTCCACGGCCACCACCTTGCCCGCGCGCTCGCAGAGCTCGTGGCTCAGTGCGCCGATGCCAGGGCCGATCTCGAGCACGCCGTTCTGCTCGTTTGCGCGCGAGCTCTCGGCGATCTCATAGGGGATGGCGGGGTCGATCAAAAAGTTCTGCCCCATGGACTTTGAAAAATGAAAACCGTGGCGCTTTAAGAGCGCCTCGATGGCAGCTTTGTCATTGCGTTCCATAGCGTGGTTCCTTTCTGCGCGCTGGGCGTAAAAAATTGTAAAATGATTCTACCATATTTTGCGCAAAAGAGTAGTAAAAATTTTTCCCGTGTGATAAAATGCAGAAATCTCAGAAAAAGAGGGAGACTTTCATGGAGCTCACACCGCAAATTCTGATCGTTGTTCTGCCGCTCATCTTTCTTGGCGGCTTTGTCGACTCCGTCGCCGGCGGCGGCGGACTTATCACGCTTCCCGCCTATCTGATGGCCGGTATCCCCGCGCATCTTGCAATGGGGACAAACAAGGTCGTCAACGGCACCGGCACGGCGCTCGCCTCGTTCAAATACTTCCGCGGCGGCAAGGTCCTGCTGCGTCCCGCCATCGTCTCGGGGATCGGTGCGCTGCTCGGCGCGGCCATCGGCACAAAGATCGCTCTGCTCATCAACGAGGACATTCTGAAGATCATGATGCTCGTCGCGCTGCCCTGCGCGGCGATCCTGCTGATGCTCAAAAAGGACTTCGGCAAGGAAAATGACGCACCCGCGCGCGAGTACACGCCGCAGCAGGAGCTGACGCGCGCCGCGCTCATCGGTTTGGGTCTTGGCTGCTATGACGGGCTCATCGGCCCGGGCACGGGCACGTTTATGATCATGGCGTTTACGATGGCGCTTTCGATGGACCTCCTCACGGCGTCGGGCTGCGCGAAGATCGCAAACCTCTGCTCCAACGTCGCCTCGGCGGTGCTGTTCATCTTCAGCGGCAAGGTCTGGTGGCTGCTGGCGCTCCCCGCGGCGGCCTGCAATATGCTCGGCGCCTACTGCGGCGCGCGCTACGCCATGAAGGGCGGCAGCAAGCGCGTGCGCGGCATGATCTTTGTCGTGCTGGGGCTTCTCTTCATCAAGATGGGCTACGAGCTGCTGTTCTGAAAAGACGAATTCTATATAAAAAAGCGGACAGTCAAGGCTGTCCGCTTTTTTCAGTTCTTCAGGCTGTGCAGCGGCGCGGGAATTCTGCCGCCGCGCGCAATGAACTCCGCGCTCGAATAAGGGTGGACCGCCTGCACCGGTGCCGAGCCGAGAAGTCCGCCGAACTCCACCGTGTCGCCCACCTTACAGCCGGGCGCAGGGATGACGCGCACCGCAGTCGTCTTCGTGTTGATCATGCCGATGGCCGCCTCATCGGCGATGATGGCAGCAATGGTCTCTGCGCTCGTGTCGCCCGGAAGCGCGATCATGTCAAGTCCTACGGAGCACACGCAGGTCATCGCCTCCAGCTTGTCGAGCGTCAGCGCGCCGGACGACGCCGCGGCGATCATGCCCTCGTCCTCGCTGACGGGGATAAATGCGCCGGATAAGCCGCCCACCGAGGAGGACGCCATCACGCCGCCTTTTTTCACCGCGTCGTTGAGCAGGGCGAGCGCGGCGGTCGTACCGTGCGTGCCGCAGACCTCAAGCCCCATTTCCTCCAGAATGCGGGCCACGCTGTCGCCGACGGCGGGCGTGGGCGCAAGGGAAAGATCGACAATGCCAAACGGCGTATCGAGCCTGCGGCTCGCCTCCTGCGCGACGAGCTGACCCATGCGCGTGATGCGGAACGCCGTTTTCTTCACGGTCTCCGCCACCACGTCGAACGGCTGTCCCTTGACGCTTTGCAGCGCGTGATACACAACCCCCGGCCCGGAAACGCCGACGTTGATCACTTTCTCCGGCTCGCCCACGCCGTGGAACGCGCCCGCCATGAAGGGGTTATCCTCTACCGCATTGCAGAAGATCACAAGCTTGGCGCAGCCAAAGCCGCCCTGCTTTTCCGTGAGCGCCGCCGTCTTTTTCACCGTCTGCCCCATCAGGGCGACGGCGTCCATGTTGATTCCCGCCTTGGACGAGCCGACATTGACTGACGAGCACACAAGGTCCGTACAGGCCAGCGCCTCGGGGATCGCAGCGATCAGCTTCCGGTCGGCGTCCGTCATGCCCTTTTGCACAAGCGCCGAAAAACCGCCAATAAAGTTAACACCGACATTTTTGGCCGCGCGGTCAAGCGCCTTGGCAAACGGGACATAGTCTTCCGTCTCCGACGCGGCGGCGACCAGCGCGATGGGTGTGACGGAAACCCGCTTATTGACGATGGGAATGCCGAATTCCCGCTCGATCTCTTCTCCCGTTGCGACCATGCGCTCTGCATAGCGGCTGATCTTGTCGTAGATCTTTTCACACGCACGCTCCGCGCTGCTGTCCGCGCAGGAGAGGAGCGAGATGCCCATCGTGATCGTGCGGATATCCAGATGCTGCTGGTCGATCATACGGATCGTTTCCAGAATATCATTGCGGCTTAGCATGATTCTTTCCCTCCCCGCTCAGATCTTGTGCATCGCGTTGAAGATGTCCTCCCGCTGCATGCGGATCACAATGTCCATCTCCGCGCCGAGGACGCTCAGCTTTTCCGTCAGTTCCGTAAAAGAGAGCGAACAATTTTCGAGATCCGCCAGCATGACCATGGTGAAATTTTCCTGCAAAATCGTCTGGCTGATATCCAGAACGTTCACGTTCCACTTTGCCAGCAGCGAGCTGACGCCCGCGATAATACCGACCTGATCTTTTCCCAGTACCGTGATAATGGCTTTCATCCTGTGTTCTCCTTTCGGTTTCTGCCGGTAATTGTATCATGTCACTGCAATAAAGTAAATGTTCCGGATGCGCAACATACGCATCCGGAACATACATTTATCGTACTATTCGACAAACCGCCCCGCTCAGTCGAGGAAGTAGACCGTCGAGTTTTTCTGGCGGCCGAACTGCTTGCACTCCTGATAGGAGTTCATATAGAGGTCAATCGCCGCGCCGCGCACGCCGGTGTCCTCAGCCACAGCGTTGCCGTAGGTATAGCCCGACGAGCCGACGATGAACATCTCTGTGCCCAGCGGAATGACCTTCTTATCCACCGCGACAGTGCCGACATGGACCGTTGTGCCCGTGGCCGTTCTGGTGCCCACGCCGCCGTAGCCCGCGGTATAGGCCGTGCAGGTGACCTTCATCGAGCCGGAGAAGTGGACGGAATCGCCGGACTTCATCAGAAGATAGCCGCTGCCGTCGCTCTTGGTGACAACGGACTTGACCGTGTCGCCGCTCTGCGCCTTGTCGACGAGCGTGCCGGTGTAGGTGATCTCCGCGACGGAGGTGTCGTTCTTCTCCTCCACCGCCTGGCGGGAGACGAACTGGCCGTCGGCGTACACAACCTCGTAAACGATGTCGCGCGTGCCGTCGATGCCCTGCTGGACGACCTGCGTCTCGCCCTTGGGGATGCGGTACGACGTGGAGGTCAGCGTGGTATGGGGAGCCGCCACGGTGGCGGTCTCATAGTAGGTGAAGTCAGAGGCAACGGTGATCTCGACCTCTTCCTCCGTGACGTCGACCAGCACCATCTCAAGCGGGCTGACCGAGATCTGCAAACGGCGCAGCAGCTCGCTGACGCGCTCGCCGTTTCTCGTGGTGGCGTACTCGATATCGTCGCCGTGTGTCACCGTCACCTTTTCACCGGCAGGGAGCGTGACTTCCGCGTCACCGCTCTGCGCGCCGGTGACAATGACGCGCTCCTGCGGGATGTCCGTCGTGCCGTCGAGCACGCTGACCGTATCGCCGTCGGCGATGAGGTACAGCGCGTCCGCGCGCAGCTCGGGCGAACTGTTCAGCAGCATCACAGCCGCGAAGAGCAGAAAGAACATCGCTCTGCGGCAGCGCTGGGCTGTGAACAAATTTTTCAAAAACTTCTGCATGGGATACTCCTTTTTTCGCGGCGTGAGCCGCCGCAGCTTTGCGCAGCTGAGGAAGTGCGCTGCGTCCGGAAAAGATTACAAAATGTAACTTTTCCAAAACTTGCTGGCAGTATACCGCCTGAAAAAGGATTTGTCAAGTTTCCACCGTTTGTTCGTCAAAAGTTCTGTATTTTATAAAATTTTCGATATTTTTCTTATTTTCGTCTTCTAAAAGTTGCGATTTAAGTCATCGAATTCGTGATTCTCTCGATTTATGTAAACCATCGTCACCCCTCTCCCCCGCCTCGCCGCCATCTCGGCGTCGAAGAGGCGGCGCACCTGCCGACGCTCTTTGTCCCGTCCGAGCGGGCAAAAAACTCTTGGGAGCAGGCCGGGTGTGTCCCGCTCCCGCCCCGCAAGGCGGCAAAAACGCGGAAAGCCCTGCAAACACTGGCTTTTTTGCTTCTCCGCCGCACGCTCTATCCCCTCGGACAGCAAAGGAACGCCCCCTGCGCCCTTTCCGGGCGCAGGGGACGAAAAGCCGCCTCAACAGCGTGTCGCGATGCCAAAATATGCAAGTTTGACTTTTTGAAAATTCATTTATTGAAATCCATTTATGTCAACCTGATTTTTGATTTTTGTTGGCAAAGGTCACAAAAATCGCGCTTCTTTTTCGCTTTTCCCGTCAAATGGGCGATCGCAGAGGAAGTTACATTTCATCCTTTTTTTCGTCCGTTTCCCCGTGAAAATGAAGGTAAACGGACGCCGCGGCGTCTTTCGGCAGCACACGTTCGAGGGCGAAAATGTCCGCCTCCCGAATCGCCCTAACGCTCTTGAACGTCTTGAGCAGCGCCTGAGCGCGCACCTTGCCGACGCCCGGAATCCCGTCGAGCGCCGAGCGAGTCGAGGACTTCGAGTGGCTCTCGTGGTGGAACGTGATGGCAAAGCGGTGCGTCTCCTCCTGGATCTGACCGATCAGGGCGAAGACGTTCGGCGCGGCGTGCAGGTCGATCTCGCGGCCCTGCGCGGTGACGAGCGCGCGCGTGCGGTGGCGGTCGTCCTTGACCATGCCGAAGATCGGCACGTGCACGTGCATCTGCGCGCACACGCGCTCGGCGACGCCCGCGTGCGTGATGCCGCCGTCGATGAGCATGACGTCCGGCAGGGGGCTGAATTTCTCGTCCCCGTCCAGATAGCGCTGGATGCGGCGCGTGAGCACCTCTTCCATGGACGCGTAGTCGTCCGGGTGGGCCGACAGGCTCTTAATCTTGAATCTCCGGTAGGCGCTCTTCTTGGGCTTTGCGCCCTCGTAGACGACCATCGACGCGACGATGTCGCTCGCGCCGGTGTTTGAGATATCGTAGGACTCCATACGCCCTGGTGGCTCAGGGAGTGAGAGCATCCCCGCAAGCTGCGTCAGCGTGCGGTTCTCGCGCTCCTGCGCGGTCGTCACGCGCTCGACGTCCTCGCGCGCGTTGCGCTGCGCCATGGCAAGGAGTTCCGCCTTCTCGCCTCTCTGGGGGACGTGGAGCGTCACCTTGCGGCCCGCGCGCTCGGTCAGGATCTGTGCGAGCTCGGCTGCGCCCTCGATCTCGCAGGGCAGAAGAATTTCGCGCGGCAGCACGCTCTTATTGAGGTAATACTGCGGCAGCAATGCAGACAAGATCATCTGCTCGCTCTCGTCCTGCGGCGCGGCGAAGAGGTTCAAGTCTCGACCCGTCACGCTGCCGTCCTCAATGTGCAGTACGGCGCTGCCGCACTTGAGCGCGCCGCGATAAACTCCCCAGATATCGGTGTCGGCGCAGATGCCGGCGATGACCTTCTGCCGCTTGCCCAGCACCTCGATGGCGCGGATGCGGTCGCGCAGTGCCGCCGCCTGCTCAAAGTGCAGATCTGCAGCCTCCTGCTCCATCTCCTCGCGCAGTGCGCGGGTCAGGCGGCGGTAGTGGCCGTTCAGCAGCTCTTCGGCCTGCCCGATGCGGCGCATGTACTCGTCCTCATCCGGCGTGCCGCGGCAGAACGCGTCGCAGCGCCCCATGTGATGGTTGAGGCAGGGCCGCTCCTTTCCAACGTCGCGCGGGAATTTGCGGCTGCACGTCGGCAGGCGGAATGCCGCACAGATCGCGTCGATGGCCGCGCGCGTCTCGTTTCGTCCGCCAAACGGGCCAAAGTACAGCGCGTTGTCGTCCGCAGGCTTAGAGGCCATCGTAAAACGCGGATAGTGCTCTGTGCCGAGGCGCACAAAGGGATAGCCCTTGTCATCCTTTAATAAGATGTTGTAGCGCGGCATGTGCTGCTTGATGAGCGAGTTTTCCAAAATCAGCGCCTCGAACTCGGTCGAGACGAAGATCGTGTCAAAGTGGTCGACCTGTGAGACCATGCGGCGCGTTTTCTCATTGTGGGAGGAATTCTCCTGAAAATACTGGCTGACGCGGTTTTTGAGCTTTTTCGCCTTGCCGACGTAAATGACGCAGCCGGTCTTGTCCATCATCAGATAGACGCCAGGCGCGAGCGGCAGGTCGTTCGCCTTGTCCAAAAGCTCCTGCTTTGTCACGGGACATTCCCTCCTTTCTTTTCATCTCTACATTATAATATATAATAGTATATCCGGTCGAACGGTGCCGGTAAAATGGAAAAAGGCGGCTTCCTGTGGAAGCCGCCTTTCCTGGTTGTTTGTTATTCGCCGAAATTGTTGGAAACCAGCTCGCACAGAGCGGTCACGGCTTCCTTTTCGTCCGCGCCGTCGGCCAGCAGCGTGATGGTCGTGCCCTTGACGATCCCGAGGGACAGCACGCCCAGCAAGCTCTTGGCGTTCACGCGACGCTCATCCTTCTCCAGCCAGATGCCGCTCTTGAACTCGTTGGCCTTCTGAATGAAGAACGTGGCAGGACGAGCATGCAGGCCTACTTCATTGTTGATCGTAACATTCTGAGTATACATCGTTACTACTCCCTCTCCAAAAAAATCTTTCGGACTTTATCGTATCATATACCATCGGGGGCCGATTCGTCAATGCCATTTCGCGCGAAATGGCGCGGATTTGGCAATAAACACAGACAACGCGCTTCCCCGGGCGGGCATTTATTTCAACTCGACCACAGTGACGCCCGACTCGCCCTCGCCATAGTTGCCAAGGCGGAAGCTCTTGACGGCTTTGTTGCGCCGGAGGCTCGCGTGCACTGCCTTGCGCAGCGCGCCCGTGCCCTTGCCATGGATGATCGTCACGGTCTCGAGATGCGCCATGACAGCGGCGTCGATATAGTTGTCGAGCACGCTTTCGGCCTCCAGCGTCTCCATGCCGCGGATATCGAGCTCGCGCGCAGCGGACGCCGTGCGCAGAATGCGCTGCGAGGGGGCAAACTGCGGCTGCTTTTTGGCAGTCGCCGCGCGCTCCGCCGCCTCAATGAGGCGGACCTCGCCGGCTTTGACCTTCATCTGCAAAACGCCTGCCTTGAGCGTCAGCGTACCGTCCTTGACAGCTGTGACCTCGGCCTGACGGCGCGTACCGGGGATCTCGACCAGGTCTCCGACCTCAATGGGCCGCGAGGGCTTGGGAATGGGCTCCGCGCTCTCGTCGCGCACGCCCGCAGCGTCGCGCGCCTGCTTGATGTTGTGCATGATCTCGGCGCGCTGGGCGTTCATCTGCTGGGCATCGAGCTTTTTCTGCTGCTTGCGCAGCGCGTCGAGCTCGCGGAACGTGTCGTCCGCGACGGACTTGGCCTCAGCCAAAAGGCGCTTGGCCTCGGCTTCGCCGCGGCTTCTCGCGTTCTCCTTCGCGCGCTCCATCTGCGTGCGGAATTCGCGCGCCTTGCGCGCGTCCTCCTCGCGCTGGGCGTAAAGGCGGTCGACCTCGGCTTTTTCTTTCTCTAACTGCTGCCTCTTCTGCTCCAGCTGCGTCAGCACGTCTTCAAAGCGGATGCTCTCGCTGTCCATCTGCGCCTTGGCTTTTTCAATGACGGCCTCGGAAAGCCCCAGCCGCTTCGAGATCGCAAAGGCATTCGACTTGCCGGGGATGCCGATGAGCAGCTTGTAGGTCGGGCAGAGCGTTTCCACGTCGAACTCGCAGCTCGCGTTCTCCACGCCCGCGGTCGTCATGGCGAAGGTCTTGAGCTCGGCGTAGTGCGTCGTCGCAGCGATCTTCGCACCCTGTGAACGCGCCTGCTCGATGACGGCGATGGCCAGTGCCGCACCCTCAACGGGGTCGGTGCCCGCGCCCAGCTCATCGAAGAGGATCAGGCAGTGCTCGTCCGCCTCGTCCAAGATCTGCACGATGTTTTTCATATGCGCCGAGAAGGTCGACAAACTCTGCTCGATGCTCTGCTCGTCGCCGATGTCGGCCAACACCGAGGAAAAGATGCTCACGGCGCTGCGGTCGTCGCAGGGGATATGCAGGCCGCACTGCGTCATCAGGCAGAGGAGGCCGAGCGTCTTTAAGCTCACGGTCTTGCCGCCGGTGTTCGGGCCTGTAATGACAAGCGTATCGAAGCTGCGGCCGAGCTCAATGTCGATGGGCACGGCCTTCGCAGGGTCGAGCAGCGGGTGGCGCGCATGGCGCAGATACACGCTGCCGTCCTTTTTGAGCTCGGGGCGCATGGCATTCATCCGGTAGCTCAGCTCGCCGCGCGCGAAAATGAGGTCGAGGTGGACGAGAATGTCATAATCCCACAGAATGTCGCGGCTGAAGCTCGCCGCCTCGCCCGAGAGGGCGTAGAGGATGCGGTCGATCTCCTTCTCCTCTTTCGCTTCGAGCTCCTTGAGCTCGTTGTTGGCCTGCACCACGCCCATCGGCTCGACGAAGATCGTCGCGCCGCTCGAGGACGTGTCGTGCACGAGGCCCGGCAGCTCGCCGCGGCACTCGGCCTTCACCGGCACGACGAAGCGCCCGCCGCGCTGCGTGATCAGCGCGTCCTGCAAAACGTTCCGGTAGCTCGGGGACGAAATGATGCGCTGCAGGATCTGGCGGCCCTTGGCCGCCGCCGCGCGCTTGTGGCGGCGGATTTCCGCGAGCTCGGGCGAGGCCGCGTCGGCGATCTCGTTTTCGTCGAGGATCGCGGTCGTGATCTTCTCCTCCAGAAAGCGGTTCGGGTGCAGGGAGAGGAAGAGCCTGTCGATGACCGTCCCCTCCTCGTCCTCCTTATAATAATCCTGCACGCGGCGCACATTCGTGAGAAGCCCCGCGATGTCGAGAAGCTCCCGCGTGTTGAGCATGCCTCCGCGCTCGGCGCGGGAGAGCGCTTCGCCCACGTCGCGCACGCCGCCAAAGGCAGGGCTGCCGCGCAGCATGATCATTTTGCGCGCCGCGTCCGTCTCGTCGAGCAGGCGGTTGACCTCACCGAAGTCATCCGATGGCGTCAGCCGTCGCGCCCGCGCCTTGGCCTCCGCGCTCACCGCGTGATGCTCGAGCATCTCCAATAGCCGCGGCAGTTCCAGCACGCGGATGGATTTTTCAAACAGTTCACTCATAGTTTTCTCCGAAATTTTGATTTCGATTCGTATTTCTTTCGACAGATATTTCGTTTAGTTGTCAATTTTCATGCTTTTGTAGAAGTCCAGTGTTTTGAATCGCCGGTCAAGCTGCACCTGCGCAAACACCTCGCACGCTGCGGCAAAGCGCTTTTCCGTCTCGCCCGAGAGGGAAAACGACAGCATCCGCTTCGGCTCGGAAAACAGCACGTGGCGCATCGCCGCGAACGAGCCCGCGTCCAGCGGCAGAAGGCCGCCCCCGCCGTGGTCCGCACATTCTTTGCACAGCAGCACGCCCTGCTGCGCGTCAAACACCGGCTCTTTCGGGTTGTGCGTGCCGCAGACGGCGCAGCCGTCAAGCAGCGGCTCGTAGCCCGAGAGCGCAAGCAGCTTGAGTTCAAACGCCGCCTTTACGATGCTCTGCGGCTTTTGCAGCGTGTCGAGCGCGTAGAGCGAGTTGAGCAACAGCGATAAGATCTCCGGCACGGGCTCGTCCTCCGCCGTGACGCACTCGGTCATCTCGGCAAAATACGACGCGAGCGACAGTAGCCCAATGTCCTGCCGGATACCGTCGAACAGCGAGATCGTCGACGCCTCGTCGAGGTAGTACCAGTTCCCGCGCTGATAGAGTACGAGCTCGGAAAAGGCCAGAAGCTCGCTGCCCGCGGCGATGCGGCTTCCCTTGCGCCGCGCCCCGCGCGCCACGACCGCGATCCGCCCGAGCGAGTCGGTCAGAATATTCAATATGTAGTCGGCCTCCTTCGTCGCCGTCGCGCGAAGGACGATGCCTTTGGTCACGAGTTTTTCTGACATAAAACTCCTCTAAATTGTTTTACACCAGGGGGTGTAAAGGGTGGTTGCCTTGCAGGCATGGCGGTTTTTCCGCGCACTGCGCGGAGGGGGAATGCAGCGCGTAGGCGCTGCTGCCGGTCAAAGGGGGTATTCTCTTTCCAAAGAGAACACCCCCTTTGGAACCCCCAGAGAAAGGCAAGGGGGCTTCCCCCTTGACCCCGCACATTGGCAGTTTTTATCTTGAAGAGCTGCACGCGCTGCGCAATCAGGTGCGGTGTACATGGCTTCGCCATGAATCCCTACGTTTCGTGACAACTCTCAACCGCGCCTTACTATCGTGAGGCGCGAGTGACGTTTGCTTGGCGGCGGACTGCGTGCGGAATGCGGCATTGCTGGCGCTCGCCGCATTGATGAGTGCTTCGGTAGACGGTGATTACTGTGTACTTCTACAAGATGGGCAGAGCGGCCCCCGCAAGGGGTGTGCCGCATCCGTAAGGCAGCAGAGCCGCCAACGGCTGCGCAACAGCGGATGATAGGAGCAAGTCAAATCGTATAGCAACGCCAACCGCGGCAACGCCGCGCGCAGGAAGTAGCAATCGGCAAGCATTGCAGCTCTTCGAGCTGCTCGCTTGCAATGAAAAAACGCCTTTCTCTGGGGGTTCCAAAGGGGGTGTTCTCTTTCGCGAAAGAGAACACCCCCTTTGACTCGCTCCCCTGCGCGGCGCAGGGAACCCCTTTGCACTTTTTGCAAGAAGAAAATAAAAGACTTCCTTTTCTAAAAAATCTCTGTTACAATACAGGATACAAATACTAAATCGCAAGGAGAACTTTGATGAAAAAGCTGCTTTGCCTTCTTCTGACGCTCGCTATGACGCTTTCGTTCGCTGCCTGCGGCAGCAAGGCGGACGACAAGACGCCGGAAGAGGACGATCCCACACAGGCGGAGACGAACATCGCCGACAAGCAGGACGAGCCTGCCGCGGATGACGTGGACAAGGACGATGCATCCGACGCTACAGAGATCGAACCCGACGCAAACAAGGGCGAAAAGCCTGACGAGGCACAAAAGCCCGCGGAACCGACCAAGTCCGACAGCAAGAAGGACGAGACGCCCGCAAGCAAGCCGTCCGAACCTGCTAAACCTGCCGAGCCCTCCAAGCCCGCGGAAACACCGTCGGAAACACCGTCGGAAACACCTGCGGCGCAGGACACCGGCGCGCTCTCACTGCTCACGTCTGTCTGGAGCACGTACAGCGAGGATGACAAATTTCCCGCCGCGGGCGGAGACGCAGAGCACAGCGTCGACGACGCGCCCGGCAGCTTCGATGTGTCGAACGCTGACAACCTGACCTATCAGCTGACGTTCCCGTCCGCCGACGTGTCGCTCATCGACGGCGCGGCATCGCTCGTGCACATGATGAACCTCAACACCTTTACCTGCGGCGCGTTCCACGTCAGTGACGCGGGCAACGTTTCGACCGTCGCCGCCGACATCCGCAGCGCCGTGCAGGGCAAGCAGTGGATGTGCGGCTTCCCCGAAAGGCTCGTGATCCTCACGTCGGGGCAGTACGTCGTGTCCGTCTACGGCAATGAGAGCCTGGTCAACACGTTCCGCGACAAGTTCGTCGCCGCCCACAGCGGCGCGAGCACCGTCTACGACGAGGCCATCGGCGCGTAACTTCATCAAAAAAGGAAGCGCAAGCAAAATGCTTGCGCTTCCTTTTTACAATTCGATGATCTGGCAGGGGACGGGGATGGGTAAGTCCTCATGTGTGGAGAGGATCACGATCTTCGTCTCTGCCGCGCGCAGGATGGCGCGCATCGCGGCCTCGCGGTTTTCCGCGTCGAGGCCGGTGAACGGCTCGTCGAGCGCGAGCGCGTCGGACGGCGCGAGCAGCGCTCGAGCGAGTGCCAGCCGGCGCTGCATGCCGCCGGAATAATCGCGTACCTTCTTTTTCCCCACGTCGCCAAGTCCCAGTTCTTCCAGGAGCGCCTGCGCCGCCGCGGCGTTGTAATTCGCGCCGAGGACGAAGCGAAGATTTCCCTCTGCGTCCAGCCCTTCGAGCAGGCAGTTTTCCTGAAAGACCGCCGTCCAGCGAAATTTATCGCCGTTGACCGTGCCGCTGTCCGGCGTTTCCAGCCCGAGCAGCACGCGCAGCAGCGTCGTCTTGCCGATGCCGGAGGGACCGAGCAGACGCGTCACGCCGACGCGCGCGGTAAAGGAAATGTCGTCAAGCACGGTGTTCTCGCCGTAGCGCTTGCAGAGGTGTTCGACTCGAAGCTCCATCATGCTCCCATCCTTTCTGCGATCTTGTCCACGAGGAGAAGAAACAGCTTTTCAAACGCCGCCGAGATCAGCACGATCGCTGCCGTCCAGGCGAAGAGGTCGGCGGTCTGGAAGTAAATCTTCGCGTTGTAGAGCTTCTCACCGATCGAGCCGCTGGAGAGGGCGATGACCTCCGCCGCGGTGCCGGCCTTCCAGCAAAGGCCCAGCGCCGCACTGACGGCAGAGCGGAAGTAGGGAAGCACCTGCGGCAGATACACGCCCCGCAGCGTGCGCGAAAACGGCACGCGGAACACGCGCGCCATCTCCAGAAGAGAGGCGTCCGTGCGCCGGATGCCCTCAAGCACATTTAAGTACACGGGCGGGAAGACCATCAGCGCCGCGATGAACAGCGGCAGCGTTCGGCTGGAGAGCCAGATAAGCGCCAGAATGATGAACGACGCCACCGGCACGGTCTTGACCGCCGCCACGAGCGGCGCAAGCAGCTCTTTGACGCGCGAAAACCGCGCGGAAAGCGCCGCCAGGACAACTGCCAGCGCGCAGGAAAGCAAAAAGCCGCCCAGAATGTGCATGCTCGACGTGCCGATGGCGCACCAGAACACCGCCGTGCCCGCCAGCGAAATGAGCCGCGCGAGCGAGGATACGGGAGAGGGGAGCAGCAGCGCGCCGTGCGGGTATGCCGCGTACAGTGCCATCGCGGCAAGCTGCCAGACGATCAGCCAGAAAGCGACTGCCCAGAGACGCACGTTCTGCTTTTTTCCGCGCATGATCATCTCTCCTTTCCTTGAAATACGGCGGCGGGACAGCGCCCGCCGCCGCAAAGAATTTATGCGAAATAGAAGCTGTTATCCGGCATCTCGCCGCCGACAGCGGCGGGAGACGCATTGTAGAGCACCTCTAAATAACCGGGCAGCGCCTCAAGAAGGTCTGCCCCCGTCAGGCAGACGATGTTGCAGTAGGGCAGTGCCTTTTCCGCGACGGCGGCGTCCACGATGCTGTATTCGCCGATGAGCGCGGCGGCATCCGCGGTGTTGGCGTTCACCCAGTCGACGCTCGCGGCGTAGTCCTTGAGAAAGGCCTCCACGGCGGCAGGATTTTCCTCCACGACCGCGCGGCGGGCAACAATGACGCCCGTGATGAGCGCCGAGCCGTTATCGAGTGCGTCCCATTCAGCATTCAGATCGAGCGCCATGCGCAGGCCCTCGATCTTGCTCTGCGCCACGGTGACAAAGGGCTGGGGCAGGAGCGCAACGCTCGCCTGACCGGAAGCCAGCGCCGCGACACACTCGCTGTGCTCGCTCTTCCAGTCGATCGTCACATCGTTATCGGGATCGATGCCGTTTTCCGTGAGAAGATAGCGCAGGGCGTATTCCGGCGTAGAGCCCTTGCCCGCCGCCACGATGGTCTTGCCCTTCAAGTCGGCCATGGAGTGCACGCTCTCGCCGTTTTCCACGATGTAGAGAACGCCGAGCGTGTTGACCGCCAGCACCTCGATCTCGCCCTCCGTCTTATTGTAGAGCACGGCGGCGAGGTTCGCGGGCACGCAGGCCATGTCGAGCTCGCCCTTGAGGAGCGCGGGCGTCACTTCATCCGCAGAACCGGCAAGGGTAAAGGTATATTCATTGCCAGTCGTTTCGCCGCTTTCGCTGTCCTTCATCAGCTTCACAAGGCCCATGGCCGTCGGGCCCTTGAGCGCGGCGATGGAGTAGTTCGCAGGGGTGAACTCCTCCTGTTCGGTCTGCTGGTCGTCCTGCGCGTCGTTCGGCGTCTCGTCCGCCTTCTGTCCGCAGGCGGCGAGCGAGAAGACGAGCGCAATCGTCAGGCACAGGGCCAAGAGATATTTGAGATTCTTTTTCATTGGTTTTCTTCCTTTCCGATGCTGCCCTCGGGCGCGTAGACCGTTTTGGCGGTGATGCCGTCCAGACGGCCGATCTTGCCCGACAGGGCGGAGATGACGTTGCCCGGCGCGTCGAGCGCCACGCTGATGATATTCACGCCCTTTTCGCGGTACGGCACGCCCATGCGCCCGATGATATACTGACCGTACTGGTGCAGAAGCTCGTTGAGCGGCTGGACAGAGCTTCCCCCGCGGACGATGATGGCCAGCACGGCGACTCTCGTTTCCATTAACGCATTCTCCTTTGTCAAAATAAAAATCATCCCTTCCGCCGTTCAGCAGAAGGGATGGAAACAGCAAATGACGACGCAGCAGGGCTGTGTCTTTGTTTTCCCTCTTCTTGTGGCTCGGAACGCATCCTCGCTGTCAGAACGGTAGAATGAATCTGGTTCGCCGCCGGTCAGAGTAGTCTTCCCGGAAGGCAAAGCGATGATACCACACTTTCGCCGCAGCGTCAAGATAGGGAAGTCAAAAGGAAAAAGCACGCCAAAAGACGTGCTTTTTCCTGTCATTCTTACTTGTCGAAGCTCGGGTTTACGTAGTAGACATTTTTCTCGTCCAGACGGTCTTTGGCGAGGCGCAGGCCTTCGCCGAAGCGCTGGAAGTGTACGATCTCGCGCGCACGCAGGAATTTGATGACATCACTCACGTCTGGATCGTCGGAAAGGCGCAGAATGTTGTCATACGTCACGCGCGCTTTCTGCTCCGCAGCCAGGTCCTCTGTGAGGTCCGCGATGGTGTCGCCCGTGACCTGCATGGTGCTCGCCGACCACGGGTAGCCCGAGGCGAACTGCGGGAAAACGCCTGTCGTGTGGTCGACAAAGTACGGCTCGAACCCAGCCTCCTTGATCTGCTCCTCGGTCAAATTGCGCGTAAGCTGGTGAACGATCGTGCCAACCATCTCGAGATGCCCCAGCTCCTCTGTGCCGACCGTGGAAGCCCAAGGGCCACAAGCACGAAAAACCCTTGCGCTGCAAGGGTTACAGGCCGAAAAAGAGAACGAAAACGCGAATGTGCGAAATGCCGGCTGGCTTCATTCCTTTGACGCGGACTACCACTATCGAGGCTCTGACCTCCACTACCATGTGAATGTGTCCGCCGCGCTTTCGGAGGGAGGTGCGGCATGGTAAAGGAGTTTATTTCACAGCTCCCACCGGACAAGCTGTCACCCTTTGCAAAGCACCCCTATCGGGTGCGGGAGGATGCCGCCATGGACGAGCTGGTGGAAAGCGTCCGCACCCACGGCATTCTAACGCCCTTACTGGCCCGGCCAAAAGGGGGGAGTTACGAGTTGGTCAGCGGTCATCGGCGGCGCTTGGCGGCGCAGAAGTTGGGCCTGCCCACCGTGCCGGTGCTGGTGCGAGAAATGACCGACGATGAAGCGGTGATCCTGATGGTTGACAGCAACCTTCAGCGGGAAAACCTGCTGCCCAGCGAAAAGGCATTTGCCTACAAGATGAAGCTGGAGGCCATGAAACGGCAAGCGGGGAGGCCAAAGAAAAATCAGTCGCAAGTTGCGACAAAATATGATACCGCATCGGTAATCGGCCATGAGTCTGGCGAAAGCCGTGATACTGTATTTCGCTACATTCGCCTGACCAACCTTGTTCCGCCGCTGCTTCAGATGGTAGACGATGGCCGTATCGCCCTTTCTCCTGCCGTGGAGCTGTCCTATCTTACCCGTGATGAGCAGGCGGAGCTATGGAACTTGATCGGACAGGAGGACGCTACACCATCGTTATCGCAGGCACTCCGCATGAAGCAGCTCTCCCGCGAGGCAAAGCTGACACCGGAGGTGCTGTACGTCATTCTTACCGAGGAAAAGCCCAATCAGAAAGAGCAGGTTCGCATCAAAACCGAGTCGCTGCGGAAGTATTTCCCGCGCAATTATTCTGCGCAGCAGATGGAGCGGGAGATCATCAAGCTGCTGGAGGCCCGTTACCGCGCGAAGGGCAGGGGAGAACGATGATTTTCGCATACTGGCGCTATACAAATTTCTTCCGTACAATAGCAGCAGAAAGGAGCGAGGATTATGGAGCAGAATTTACCGCCATTGCCGCCGGTCATTTTTGAGAACGGTCTTTACTACGAGCTGCGGGGCGAGCAGTATTATCCCTGCCTTTTGCCGCCGGAGCCGGACACCACAGAGGACAAGCTGCTGGAAACCATCATCCGCCAGATGGCAGAGGCACAAGGCGTAAACGAGGAGCTGAAAGCACGAGACCAAATGGCGTGGGTAGGAGCCATGAACAACATCAAAAGCGCTGCGCTTGAGATCATGCGCGAGCGGTAAAAACAGCAAAAGAACAACAGCGGAGACAGGTCAAATGCCTGCCTCCGCTATTTTTATGCCCCAACGGGCAAGGAGGAACAATATGGATTATTTCTACGAGCATGAATCAGAGCTATTTACATTTTACCGTGTTCCAAAGGTGCTGTTTACGGAGGAATCATTCAAAAACATGAATTGTGAAGCAAAATTACTTTACGGGTTATTGCTGGACAAAATGGGACTTTCCCGCAAAAGCGGGTGGTTCGATCAGCAAGGGCGCGCCTTTGTTTACTATGGCATCAACCGTATTATGGAGGACTTGGGCTGCGCCCACAGCAAGGCAGAGAAGCTGCTATCCGAACTGGAGCAAGCTGGCCTGTTGCGCCGGAAACGGCAGGGGTTGGGGAAACCGTCTATGCTGTATCCCCTGAAATTCGAAAATCGAATTTCTTGACTTTCAATTTTCGAACTTCAAGAACGCTGAAAATCAGCGCACCTGAACGCTGATTTTCAGCGTCTAATAAGACTGAGTAGAGCGATACTGAGATAAATATATACCAAGCCGAAAAAAAGAATAATAGGGAGGATCATCAGATGAAGAACAAAGAGAACTTACGGGAAAAGCAGGTAAATCTCCGCTTGACGCAGGCAGAATATGAGCGGCTCACCCGCACCGCGCAGGACCACGGCATCGGGCGGGCGGCGTATCTCCGCATGGTGCTGCGGGGCGCGTGGCTGCGGGAGGACGGCAGAAAATCAGAATAGCTTTTTCCGCTGGAATTTGATGCAGGCCGTCACACGGTCACGGATATAAGGAACATCCCGCTTGGCGTAAAACTCCAGCGGCTCTGAAAGGGCCGCCATGATCTCTTTTTCGGCAAAGTCGCAGCGAAGCTGCGGCCCGTATAGATTTTGCGCCGCGTGGACCTGTCGGACAAAGCCCGTTTTCATGGGCTGAGCCTTGAGCTGACGCACCAATGCGGCCGGTTCGATTTCCATGGGATAGTCCCGTGTGTTGGACAGCAAACCCGCGCCGAAGTCAAAGATGGGGCAGTAGTCAAAGCCATCACCGCAGCGCAGCACAGCGATGTTGTTCAGATGCCGGTCCTCGTTGCCGAACAGCATATCCGCCTCGAACAGCAGCGTCAGATAGGTGCCGAAGCGGTCAAGTCCCGTCAGCCGCTCAACCTGCTCCACCAACCACGCAAGGCGGCTCTGAAGGTTGGGCAGGCGGTTTACCGCGGTCTGCCAGTCCGGGCCAACGCCTTTTCGCAGCAGCTCCGCAAGGGTCAGGATGGCCTCGCCCTGACGTAGAAAATTGGCACTGGAGCAGCCGTTGCGGATGTGTCCGTGGACTTGCATCCGCTCCATGCGGTAGGTCACATAGCGAAAGCCCAGCGCATCTGTATTGGTCTGTGCCAGCAGCGCAGAGGTCACGGCTTCAGCCAGTCCCTCGTAGCCGAACAGATCCAGCTTGTACCAGCGGCCATCTGCCAGCCATTTTTCCTGATTGCCCTTAGACGAGGTTTCCGCGATGCGGCTTCCCGTTGTCAGACTGATCGACATATTCAGCCCTCCACAATTTTGATCCAGCACGAATCCTCTGCCATGCGCCCTTCGGTCTTGCGGATGATCGCCAGCGGGTCATAGCAGTCCAGTCCCAAGTCAGACAGGTAATATTTCAAACCGTCCCGCTCCTGCGGCACACAGCGGTCTTTCAAGAAGATTTGCAGATCGTCCCATGTGGGCTTGCGGTTCACGCCGAAAGCGGTGGAAAGGGGAGAACTGGCCTCGTTTTCGATGGCAAGTTGATGAGTGGTTTGGTCAGCGCAGATCTTCGTACAGAGTTTGTTCCCATCGTAGTAGTACAGGATCAGGAGGGCGTGAGCGCTGCTTCGGGCATTGGCCAGAAAGGCATCGTAATCAGACACGGCAGGGCGGCGGATGGTGATGCTTTCCCCATCGAATTGCAGCGTTACGGTTCGGCTGCCCTCAGAGATGCCCAGGGCCTTCATCCAAGCAGATGGCAGAGCCACGCGGTAGCCCTTGGCATCCGGACCGGCGTTTCCACCCGCCTTGTTGATAAGAATATTTGCAGTTCGTTCCTCGTGTAGCACGGTCATTCACCTCAAAAGTTTCTTGCAATTATTATACCTATTGGACACCAATAAATCAAGAAGTTAATTTAACAACAGCGTTGTCACGAAAATGAAACCGCTATACAGAAGCTGCTTTCGCAAGCATAGCATTTGGCCGTCCAAATGCGCTTGTTAGGGGAAGCAATTCCCCTATAACCCCTTATGAATTGAAAGGAAAAACGATCATGAGAAAACGACCAATCAAAATATCGCTCCGTTTGAATGAGCAGGAACATGAACATTTGAAACAGCAGGCTATTCTCTCTGGCTTCCCAATGGAGGTATTCCTCCGTGCGCTGATCTCTGGCATGAACCTCCGATCCCGACCACTCGCTGAATACGCCGAAATCCGGCGTCAACTCGCCGGCATTGGAAATAACATCAATCAAATCGCTCATGTTGTCAACACCCGCGGCTTTGCCACGAAGGAAGACATTGCCGCAGTCACGACAGCACAGCGGGTGATCTGGCAGATCGCAAAGCGGCTTTGAGATAGCTTATTCCGAGATATATGCCGTCTGAACAAGGCCAACGACAAAAAGCAGAGCGCGCAGCCTCCTTTCTCAAGGCTGCGCGCCCGTTTTTTGTTATATCGATCAATTCCCGCTTCTGGGACGCAAGCATCGAAATATTGCTTGTGGATACAGCGTTTTATGGTATAATTACTTTGTAAAATTGTAGGCGGAGCGGTCAGCGAGCTTGAAGGCTTATCGAAGGAGTTGGTGTGATGACAAAGTACGGAATTGATTCAACGGTTATTCACCAAATCATTAATCTGGCAAATAGGCATCACATCCAAACGGTGATTCTCTTCGGCTCCCGCGCGCGAGGGGACTTCCACCGCACAAGCGATATTGATTTAGCTGTGCAGGGAGGCAATGTATGCCGTTTCAGACTGGATGTTGAGGAAGAAACGCATACATTGTTGACCTTTGATGTGATAGATTTATGTTCTGATTTGTCCCCAGAATTGCGGGAAGCCATCAGCAAGGAGGGAGTATTGCTCTATGAAAAAGTTTGATAACTACCGTAAAAATTTAGACGTTCTGCGGCGCTCTGATCAGCAGGATCTCAACAATGAATTTATCATTAGCGGCATCATTGACAAGTTCTCCATTCAGTTTGAATTAGGTTGGAAGGTCTTAAAAGAATTGCTGACTTATGAAGGCATCAATGCAGCTAAGACAGGCTCCCCGCGTGAAATTATCAAGCAGGCGTACCAGTATTACCCTTGCATAGAGGAAGATGTGTGGCTGGATATGCTGTCCCAGCGCAACAATATGGCACATATTTACGATGGAAATGCCGCGAAAGCACTGGCACAGGAGATTATTAGCCGTTTTATTCCGGCCTTTGAAAAGCTGGAAAAAAGCATCTGTGAGCGATACGCCGATCTTCTGGATACGCTCTGAGAAACTATTTTACAAACACATGGAGGCCCACGATGGCACTTGAAAATAAACTTGGCATCACCAACTCCGCCGAGCTTGCCCGCGAGGAGGAGCGTATCAGCAAAAGAAAAGCCGTGGAACTATTTGAGAGCGGCGCTCTGGACAAGCTGGCCCCCGGCAGATTTGCGTCGCTGCAAGCCATTCATAAGGCGCTGTTCGAGGATATTTATGACTTTGCAGGCGAACTGCGCACGGTAAATCTGGCAAAGGGCAATTTCCGCTTTGCGCCGCTGATGTATCTGGAGGCGGCGCTTGGAAACATCGACAATATGCCCCAGTCCACCTTTGACGAGATCATCGAGAAGTATGTGGAGATGAATATCGCCCACCCGTTCCGAGAGGGCAACGGCCGCAGCACCCGTCTGTGGCTTGACCAGATGCTGAAAGCCGGTATCGGACAGGTTGTGGATTGGAGCAAGGTCGATAAAGAGGACTACCTACTGGCCATGGAGCGCAGCCCCATCAAGGACGTGGAGATCAAGGTGTTGCTGAAAGCGGCTTTGACCGACGAGATCAATAGCCGCGAGGTCTATATGAAAGGCATCGATCACAGCTACTATTATGAGGGGTATATGACCTTCAAGGCGGAAGATCTGAGCAAGGAATGAGGTGCAGATTGATTTTGCGGACAAAAGCGCTTCCCAAAGTATCAGTCCCAAAGTTTCAAAGTATCAATTTGATACTTTGAAATGCTCGCTGGAGGAACTGGCTGTTTTGGAGCGGATCGCACAAAACCCGGCCATCAAGCAACAGGAGCTTATGAGCGCAACTGGCAAGTCCATCACAACCGTGAAGCGGATCATGAAGTCCTTGCAGGATAAGAACTATATCCGCAGAGAGAACGGCAAGCGATACGGTAAGTGGGAAGTGCTGGTTAAATAAGAAACTTAGCTTAAAAAGGGAAAATAAGATAAAAACAAATTTGGGGTAGGGCGTATGGAAATCATTGATAATCTAAATCGCAACGTAAAGTCTGATTTAATAGATACAATTAAGCGGGGGAGTAAACTGTCAGTTGCCGCTGCTTGCTTCTCTATCTATGCGTATCAGGAACTTAGAAAACAACTTGAAGGTATTGATGAACTGCGTTTCATTTTCACTTCCCCGACATTTGTAACCGAGAAGGCATCAAAGGTGCAGCGGGAGTTTTACATCCCACGAATTTCAAGAGAGAGTAGCCTGTATGGCACCGAGTTTGAAGTAAAGCTACGCAATGAGCTGACGCAAAAAGCGATTGCGAAAGAGTGTGCAGACTGGATCCGGCGCAAAGCAGTTTTCAAGTCGAACGTCACACAGGAGCAGATGATGGGCTTTATGACGGTCGATGAGAGTACCTATATGCCCATCAATGGTTTTACTACCGTCGATCTTGGCTGTGAGCGCGGCAACAACGCTTATTATACAGTGATGAAGACAGAGAGTTTTGAGAATGCAAACCACTATATCAAACTCTTTGAACAGCTATGGAACGACAAGAAAAAACTGCAAGAGGTCACGGACATTGTGATCGAAAATATCTCTGCGGCGTATCGAGAGAACTCGCCGGAGTATATCTATTTTGTCGCACTCTATAACATCTTCAAAGAGTTCCTTGATGACGTTTCGGAGGACGAGCTGCCTAACGAGGCAACGGGCTTTAAGGAAAGCAGAATATGGGGAATGCTTTATAACTTCCAGCGCGACGCAGTCCTTGCCATTATCAACAAACTTGAGAAATTTAACGGCTGTATTCTGGCAGACAGCGTTGGTCTCGGCAAGACATTTACTGCGCTCGCAGTGATCAAGTATTATGAGAACCGCAATAAGTCTGTGCTTGTCCTCTGCCCGAAAAAGCTCTCTGAGAACTGGAATACATACAAGGGCAACTATATCAATAATTCCATTGCGACAGATCGACTGAGATATGATGTCCTCTATCATACCGACCTTTCCCGTGAGCATGGGCAGTCGAACGGAATTGACCTTGACCGCTTGAATTGGGGCAACTATGACCTTGTTGTCATTGATGAGAGCCACAACTTCCGCAACGGCGGAGAGGTGTCCGGCGAGGACGCAAAGGAAAACCGCTATCTGAAACTGCTCAATAAAGTAGTCCGTGCCGGTGTGAAAACGAAGGTACTGATGCTCTCGGCAACGCCGGTCAACAACAAGTTTATTGACCTCAAAAATCAGCTCGCACTTGCCTATGAGGGCGATGCTTCGCAGATGAGTAAAAAACTCGATACGACCAAAAGTATTGACGAAATCTTCCGTCAGGCACAGAAGGCTTTCAACGCATGGAGCAAGCTTCCTGCTGACGAACGCACGACGGACGAGCTTTTGCGGACGCTGGATTTCGATTTCTTTGAACTGTTGGACAGTGTGACGATTGCACGGTCAAGAAAGCACATTGAAAAGTATTACAACACTTCTGACATCGGCAAATTTCCGGAGCGTCTGCCGCCGATTTCGCTGCGTCCCTGTTTGACTGACTTGGATGATGCGATCAACTATAACGATATTTACAATCTGCTCATGTCGTTGAGCCTGACGATCTATACGCCGTCGAATTATATCATGCCGTCGAAGCTGGCAAAGTACATCGACATGACGCACCACAAGGGAAACAGCCTTACCCAGCAAGGACGTGAAGAAGGCATTCGACGTCTTATGAGCATCAACCTTCTCAAACGTCTGGAAAGCTCGGTTGCTTCTTTCCGCCTGACGATTGACCGCATTAAAAAGCTGATCAACGATACGATTGGGACGATCAAAAATTATCAGTCTGGGGACTGCGTTCTGAATCTGACGGAGATTTCCGGCGCAGAAGATTTTGATTACGACGATCAGAACACTGATTTCTTCTCCGTCGGCAAGAAGGTCAAAATTGACCTCGCTGATATGGACTATGTTTCATGGATGCGCGAGCTGGAAAAGGATGCGGAGAATCTGGAACTCCTGTTCCTCATGATTGCCGACATCACGCCGGAGCATGACACGAAACTGCAAACATTGTTTGATTTAATCCGGAAGAAAATCGAGCATCCCATCAATCCTGGCAATAAGAAGATCATTATTTTCACGGCATTCTCTGATACCGCAGACTATCTCTTCGCAAACGTCAGCAAATTTGCAAAAGAGAACTTTGGACTGGAAACGGCAGAGATCACCGGCACCGTTGACGGAAAGACTACCATTCCAAAGCTCCGGGCAGACCTCAACACGGTTCTAACCTGTTTCTCACCCGTTTCCAAAGGAAAGTCGGTACTCCTGCCCGGAAGTACCGATGAGCTTGATATTCTGATTGCAACCGACTGTATTTCCGAAGGTCAGAACTTGCAGGACTGCGACTACCTCATCAACTATGACATTCATTGGAACCCTGTGCGCATTATCCAGCGGTTCGGACGAATTGACCGTATCGGAAGCAGAAACGACCATATCCAGCTCGTAAACTTCTGGCCGGATATGGACCTCGACGAGTATATCAACCTGAAAAGCCGTGTGGAAACCCGTATGAAGATTTCGGTCATGACCTCCACCGGTGACGATGATCTGATCAATGCCGAAGAAAAAGGCGATCTTGAATATCGCCGCGCACAGCTCAAGCGGCTGCAAGAGGAAGTTGTGGACATCGAGGACATGACCAGCGGCATTTCCATCATGGATTTGGGACTTAACGAGTTCCGGCTTGATCTGCTCGAATACATGAAGCAGCACGAGGACATTGAAACCGCACCAAAGGGTCTGCACACCGTTGTTGGACAGACGGAGGATTCTCCTGCCGGTGTGATTTTCGTCCTCAGAAATATCAATGACAGCGTGAACATTGACAATCGGAACCGGATTCACCCCTTCTACATGGTCTACATCAGCGAAGAGGGCGAAATTGTCTGCGATTACCTCAACCCGAAGAAATTGCTCGACACGATGCGTCTGCTTTGCCGTGGCAAGGGTGAGCCTTGTGCGGAGCTTTGTAAGCGATTCAATGATGAGACGGATGACGGACGCAAAATGGGTGAAATCTCTGAGCTGCTGAGCGAGGCGATCAATTCCATCATTGACGCGAAAGAGGAAAACGATATTGACAGTCTGTTCAAAAGCGGCGGCACATCTGCGCTGCTCAGTGCGGTGTCGGGGCTGGATGATTTTGAGCTGATTTGCTTCTTAGTCGTGAAATAAGGAGGGCTTACGATGCTTGGATTTCCTGCATCTACGGAGTTTGGCAAAAGAATACCGAAGCAGAAGTTCTATGAAAATCTTGATGTTTCCCCTGCTTTGCGCCGTGTGTTTGTCGATCAGATCCGGCTGGTCTACTGGCGAAACAAGCTGGCAGCGTCTACGCTGAATATCGCTGCGGGCGAAGCAGTGGCCGAGATTGAAGTGTTCGAGGTGCGGCTGAATGATTCGCAGCTTGACGAAGCGGTGCTAAAACAAATCGACAAGGAAATCCCGTACCATATCCTCTTTATTCTGACCTGTGACGGCAAGGCTCAGGCGTGGATCGGCTACAAGGAGGCTGCTGCGTCCGGCAGCAACGCCTTCAAGGTAGGACGCTATTATCACACCGACTGGATGCCGGAGGATGAACTGCATCTTAGTATCGACGGCTTGAATATGGATGCTGTCTATGAAAGCCTTGTTCGTCAGATTGCCGGGGACAAGCTGCAAACAGATTCCGGCGAGAGCCTGAAAGAATCTGTTGAGCGGGATGAAAAGAAGAAGCAGCTCGAAAAGCAGATCGCCGCACTGGAAAACAAAATGCGGCGAGAAAAGCAGCTCAACCGGCAGATGGAAATGAACGCGGAGTTAAAAAAACTCCGAATCAAACTAAGGCAGATAACATGACAAGGAGGTTGTAGTGTGCCAAGCGCAAATACAAAGAGAATAGAAGAATCTGCAACTACAGCCCTTAAAGCTGCATTGCTAAGATGCCCTATACTTGATTCGTACATCGACTCGAATGACAAAACACCTTCGTGGGATGGGACAGTATTCGTATATAAGTCTGAGAAGACGAAAAAGGAAAACCTTGCTGGTCGTGTTCCAATCCAGATTAAGGGGACAGAGAAAGTTATTGTATCTGATACTGCAACTTTTTCGTGTAGTGTTGCAGATTTGAATAATTATTATAAAGATGGGGGCTGTGTTTTCTTCCTTATAAGTGTCGATTTAAGTTCGGGCAATTCAAGAATATTCTATAAGACTCTGCTTGTCGTTGACCTTAACAAGATAATCAAGGGTGCCGGAAAACAAAAGACCAGCACAATTCACTTGAATCTTTTTCCTACTGAGGCTAATGAGATTTCCAGCATTTTTATGGAGTTCACAGACAATGTGCATAAGCAAATGGGCTTCATCGGAAAAGACATCCCCACTTTTGAATCATTGGAAGCAAATGGTGCAGAGATCACATCCTTAACTTTTACCGCATCGGGTATTGGATTAACTTTGGATGAGATCCCCAAGTTCCTGTCTACACATGCCTTTTATCTGTACGCAAAGGTCAAAGGCTTGGATGTGGATGTCCCTATTGATAAGGTCACAAATGCGATTATATCAAAGCCCGTGGACGGAGAAGTGCGGATAAAAGATCGATGTTTCTTTTCCTCCTATCGAGTGGTGTATGAGAACGGAAATCCCATCATTCGCATTGGCAAAGGGATTAGTGTTGCCTTAAAAGCAGAGGAAAACCGGATTACAGTACACACAGACAGGCCGGATACTCTGTCCGACTTTATTATTGAAGCAGGCTTCTTTATAGAACTGGTTGAACAGGAAGAATTAACACTGAACGGGGTGACTATCCCGCTTAATGGTGCATCGTTGACAGATTTGCAAGAGAGAAAGAAAAACCTTGAATACTGCAAGGATGTTAAAAAGATGCTGGATTATTTAGGTGTGACCGAAGAACTTCTCCTAAACGATTTGTCAGAAAATGATGAGAAGAATCTAAGGAACTTTACAGGAGCGGTGCTATACAACCGGAAAATAGGGTTCCCCAATATGGAACAGGATCAGTTCTATGGTGCGTTCAAAATTGCAAATCTTGTGATTTGGATTTGGGCGAAGAGGCAATTAGACGGTATGTATAGCATAGATAGTTTCTTCAAGTTGCATCAGATTGCACTTTTTACAGATGACGATGTTGATTTGAAAAAGCCTATCCAGGCATCGCAATTTGTACTGTTTGATAAAAAAGGGCTGGTTCATATCTCTAATATGGACTATGAAATGGTTTACTCGGACATATCCCAGACGCCCCCTTCTCCTGAGTATTGCACGAAGGTTAACTTTTTAGTCCTTGACATGATAGGTGCATACGATGAGCAGACAAGGCACGATGAGAAGTTGCTTAACTTGGCAGAAAAGATATGTGACTGGTTGAAAAGTATCGAGTCCATGATTGACCCGGAGGTTCTGCTTCTTAATAAACTCCAAATCACTAAGCGTCGCAGAACACTTTCTATGAGCGAGATTATTGAACTTGCCAAGCTCACAGAAAATAGTTATCCACCAGCAACAAGATGTGGAGCATACTTGCTCATGGACGCTGATGAAGAGGCACAAAAGTGCTTCGACGAACTTCCGCTCATAGCACAAGAAGAATTTTTGAAATATCCGATTTGCCACTTTGGTAAACCCACAATGAAGGAGGATAAAACCAATGGATAAACTACGCATGGAATCGCCGGACTTGACGGCGCAGAACATAGACCGCATTGCTGCCCTGTTTCCGAACTGCGTCACGGAGATGCTGGACGAGGAACACAGCACGCCGGAGAAGAAGGTGTACAAGCGGGCGGTCAATTTTGAACTGCTGAAACAGATGCTCTCGCCGGATGTGGTGGACGGGGACGAGGCATACGAGTTCACATGGGTCGGCAAGAAGGCTGCAATCGTGGAAGCCAACAAGCCGATCCGTAAGACGCTTCGCCCCTGCGTGGAGGAAAGCAAGGACTGGGACACCACCGAAAACCTCTACATCGAGGGCGATAATCTGGAAGTCCTCAAGCTGTTGCAGGAAAGCTATCTTGGTAAGGTCAAGATGATCTATATCGATCCGCCGTACAACACCGGCAACGACTTCATCTACGCCGATGATTTTATGCGCTCGCAGGAAGAAGAAGACGAGCAGATGGGAATGTACGATGAGGACGAAAATCGTCTGTTCAAAAATACCGATACCAACGGACGCTTTCATTCCGACTGGTGCAGCATGATTTATTCCCGGCTGATGCTGGCAAGGAATCTGCTCAATCAAACCGGATGTGTTTTTGTGAGTATAAGCGATATTGAAATAACAAACTTAAGAAGAATATGCGATGAAATTTTTGGAAGCTCAAATTTTGTTGCAGATTTGATTTGGGCAAACAAAGAAGGTGGCGGCAGCTCAGATAGCAAACTGTTTAGAATTAAGCATGAACACATCCTATGCTATTGCAAGGATATTAATCAGATTTCAATTATCGGCGTTCCCATTAGCAATGCAGATCGTTACAAAGGTTCAGATGAATATGAATCTACCCGAGGGAAGTACTACCTTCAAAAGTTAGGTATGGGCTCAATACAATACTCTATTTCTCTTGACTACCCTATCGAAGCACCAGACGGAAGTTTTGTTATGCCAGCGGATAACAACAACGGACGAAAAGCTTGCTGGAGATGGTCACAGGAAAAATTTAATCGAAACAAAGAAAGAGGCTTTATTGAAATTAAGAAAGATTCTTCTGGATTATGGACAGTTTATACCAAACAATATATGAATTGTGATAACGAAGGGAATCTTATAGAGCGTACGCAACGACCAATGGGAATTATTGATGAATATTCGAGCACACAATCGTCAAAACTGCTTGAAAGTATGCAATTAGGAAGTTTCTTTAGCTATTCTAAGCCTGTTGATTTGATAAAATATCTAATAGCAAGATTAGATTTAGCAGATGGCATTGTTCTCGACTTCTTCTCCGGCTCTGCCACCACTGCCCACGCTGTTATGCAGCTCAATGCCGAGGATGGCGGACACCGCAAATTCATCATGGTGCAGCTTCCTGAACCGTGTGATGAAGCAAGCGAAGCCTACAAAGCAGGTTACAAGAACATCTGCGAAATTGGCAAGGAGCGCATCCGCCGCGCTGGGGATAAGATTAAGTCGGAAAGCCCCATGACCACGCAAGACCTCGACATCGGTTTCCGCGTTCTCAAGCTGGACGACACCAACATGAAGGATGTCTACTATGCGCCGGATGACTACGATCAGGGGATGCTCGCGGGGCTGGAATCCAACATCAAGGATGACCGCACCGACCTCGACCTGCTGTTCGGCTGCCTGATCGACTGGGGGCTGCCGCTGTCCCTGCCGTACAAGTCCGAGCAAATCGACGGCTGCACCGTCCACACCTACAACGACGGCGATCTGATCGCCTGTTTTGACACGAACATTCCCGAAAGTGTGGTCAAAGAGATCGCACAGCGCAAGCCGCTCCGTGCTGTCTTCCGCGATTCCGGCTTTGCGTCCAGCCCGGAGAAGATCAACGTGTTCGAAATTTTCAAGCTCTATATGCCGGAGGATGCGGGCGACATCACCAAGCGCGTGAGGGTGATCTAGGGGGACGCCGTATTATGACACACTTTATGGAAGAAAAAATAAAGATATTAGAAGATTACATTTGTATGCTTGAAGATGCCATAACAAAAAAAGATGTTGGAAAGGCAAAAGAGCTGCAAACAGAGATCATTGCCGTTTACGAACCGGAAATTGATTCGTTAAAGAGTGAACTGGATAATTACAGTTTTACTCACTATGGCGCGAGTACACCTGTTGATTATATTGGGGATGCTAAGCTATTAAGAGCAAAGCTCCAAAATTATAAACTGAATCTTGCGTCCGGACTTTATAAGCCGTTTCAAGGTGCAGATGGGGCAGGGACAGTAACAGTAACGCAACACGTTAACCAAGATGTCTGTACGGAAGTAGTTATTACTCTTGATCAGGTGATTAGCAGCATACAAGATTTACCAGAAACTGAGCTTTCGGCTGAAGATAAAGATATTCTTTCTGGTAAAATTGCTGCCATATCTTCTGAAAAGGACAAGGAAAAACGGTGGGAAAAAGTGAGCGGCACATTGAAATGGATTGCGGAGAAAGGGATTCAAGTTGGGATTGCAGCGTTACCATACATTGCTAAAGCGTTGGAGGCTACCTCATGAAACTGCAATTCAAACATCAAAAATTTCAGGCGGATGCGGCAAAAGCGGTTGTTGACGTCTTTGCCGGACAGCCATATCTCACGCCTACATACATGATGGACAGAGGCCTTGAAGATGGTGAGCAGCAAGCAATCGCAACAATGGACGATTTTGCCGGCTGGCGGAATGAACGCATTGTGCCGGAGCTTTCCGACAGGATGATTTTGGAGCATCTGCAAAAGGTGCAGCGCACAAATCAGATCAAGCCATCGGATAAGCTGGAAGGTCGCTACAATCTGACCATTGAGATGGAAACAGGTGTTGGTAAGACTTATACCTACATCAAGACCATGTATGAGCTGAACAAGCACTATGGTTGGAGCAAATTCATCGTGGTCGTGCCGAGCATTGCCATCCGCGAGGGCGTTTATAAATCTTTTCAGGTGACGCAGGAGCATTTCGCGGAGGAATACGGCAAGAAGATCCGGTTCTTCATCTACAACTCTGCCCAGCTCACGGAAATTGACCGTTTTGCGTCAGACAGCGCCATCAATGTCATGATCATCAACTCTCAGGCGTTCAATGCCAAGGGTAAGGACGCGCGGCGTATTTACATGAAGCTGGACGAATTCCGTTCCCGTCGCCCAATCGACATTATTGCAAAGACCAACCCGATTCTGATTATTGACGAGCCGCAGTCAGTCGAGGGCAAGCAGACAAAGGAACGCCTGAAAGAGTTTAATCCGCTGCTGACGCTGCGCTACTCCGCCACTCATAAGGCGGACAGCATTTATAACATGGTCTATCGCCTTGACGCGATGGAAGCGTACAACAAGCGGTTGGTCAAGAAAATCGCCGTCAAGGGCATCACGGAGTCCGGCAGCACGGCAACCGAGGGATTCGTCTATCTGGAAAGCATCAATCTTTCCAAAGCTGACCCGACAGCGACCATTCAGTTTGACTACATTGGAGCAAAGGGACTTCGCAAGAAAACCGCCACGGTCGGTATTGGCTACAACCTCTATGACAACTCCGGCGAGTCTGGCAAGCTCGACGAATATAAAGAAGGCTTTGTGGTCAAGTCCATTGATGGACGCGATAACTCTGTGGAGTTCCTAAATGGTATCAAAATCTTTGCCGGTGACGTGATCGGCAAGGTCAGTGAAGACCAACTTCGCCGCATTCAGATCCGTGAGACGATTCTTTCTCACTTGGAGCGGGAACGGCAGCTTTTCCATAAGGGCATCAAAGTCCTGTCCCTGTTCTTTATCGACGAGGTTGCGAAGTACAAGCAGTATGATGAGGTTGGGCATCCGTTCAACGGCATCTACGCCGATATGTTCGAGGAAGAGTACAACGACATTCTCAACTCCATGCAGCGGGAGATCGGCGACAAGGACTACATCCGGTATCTGGATGCGATTTCTGCCCACGATACCCATGCCGGTTACTTCTCCGTTGACAAAAAGGGTAAGATGACCGACAGCAAGCTCTCCGACAAGAAGGAGGGCACGTCTGACGACATTGATGCCTATGACCTGATTATGAAGAACAAGGAACTGCTTCTGGATCGTGATCCGAAAAAGTCTCCTGTGCGTTTTATTTTCTCGCACTCCGCGCTGCGCGAAGGCTGGGATAACCCGAACGTGTTCCAGATTTGTACGCTGAAACAGAGCAGCAGCGAGGTTCGCAAACGTCAGGAAGTCGGTCGCGGTCTGCGCCTGTGCGTCAATCAGGACGGTGAGCGCATGGATGCCAACGTGCTTGGAAACGATGTGCAGTCCATCAATGTTCTTACTGTCATCGCCAGTGAGAGCTATGACAGCTTCGCAAAGGGCTTGCAGACTGAACTTGCCGATGCAGTTGCCGGACGCCCTGTGGCTGTTACCGCCGATCTGTTCAAGGGCAAGGTCATTGTGGATGCCAGAGGCAACGAGCAGGTCGTGGACGGCGATACGGCACAGGCGATTTATTTTGATTTGATTGTCAACGGCTATATCGACAAGAAGGGCGTACTGACTGATAAATATTATGCTGACAAAGCAAACGGTACGATTCAGGTTGCGGAGGAAGTGGCAGATAGCCGTGATTCTGTGATCAATATTCTTGATTCCGTCTATGACAGCCGCGCTATGCAGCCGGAAAACGCCCGTGACAAGAATGTGGAGCTGCAAGTTGACCCTGATAAGCTCGCCATGCCGGAGTTCAAGGCCCTTTGGAAACGCATCAGCCCGAAATCAGTATATGTGGTTGATTTTGACACCAATGAACTTGTTGACAAGGCGATTGCATCCATCAACCGAAATCTCCATGTGCCAAAGATCTACTTCAAGGTTGAAACTGGCGCAATGGATGAGATCAAGTCAAAGGACTCGCTTCTTGACGGAAGTGCATTCTCGAAGTCAAAGTCATCTACTTATGACAGCAGCAAGCAAATCCGTGCCAACAGCAGTGTGAAGTATGATCTGATTGGCAAGCTGGTCGGAGAGACCGGTTTGACACGAAAAGCAGTCGTTGCAATTCTGACCGGCATTGAGAAATCCGTTTTTGAGCAGTTCAAATTCAATCCAGAAGAGTTCATTATCAAAGCAGCCGCTTTGATCAATGACGAAAAGGCAACTGCAATCATTCAACACATCACCTACAATGTGCTGGACGAGCATTACGATACGGATATCTTTACCGAACCGACCATCAAGGGCAAGCTCGGAACGAACGCGATGAAGGCACAGCGACATCTATACGACCATATCGTGTATGATTCTACAAACGAACGAGATTTTGCGACCGATCTGGACACGAACGCAGATGTTGCAGTTTATGTGAAGCTGCCGGACAGCTTCTATATTGCAACACCGGTGGGGCATTATAATCCAGACTGGGCGATTGCTTTCTATGAAGGTACCGTCAAACACATCTATTTTGTTGCCGAAACAAAAGGCTCTATGTCCTCTATGCAGCTCCGGCTCATTGAGGAATCCAAAATCCATTGCGCAAGAGAGCATTTCAAGGCGATCAGCAACGGAAATGTGGTATATGATGTGGTGGACAGCTACCAGACGCTCTTGGAAAAAGTAATGCGCTAATATGGATTTGGTATCATTGCTTTGATTGCATAAGAATACCCACAAAAAGTCAGCAAGGCTGTTGGCAAATGCGCCAACAGCCTTGCTAATTCTTTATACACTCAGTAGCAGTTTTGCCCGTTTCTGCACCTGCCGCTCCACCATCCGCAATCTATTTTCGGGCAGGTTATAGCGCGAGTGCTTCTTGAACTTGAAGTTCAGCAGATGCCGCAGCTTCTCGCGCAGCTCCG
>ERZ773104.323-NODE-323-length-75161-cov-12.507363_pt1 | contig 75161 bp, 61 predicted proteins | sample MGYA00511920_ERZ773104 | MGnify/ENA primary metagenome ERZ773104 (study PRJEB29015, sample SAMEA2737857) | human gut metagenome | biome: human gut; feature: human-associated habitat; material: faeces | place: China | collected 2012 ... | reverse complement strand
GCGATATGAGCCATATCTACCATCAGATAAGCACCAACTTCATCTGCAATTTCACGGAATCTCTTGAAATCAATCTTACGACAGTAAGCACTTGCACCGGCAATAATCATTTTCGGTTTGCACTCTTTAGCAATGCGCTCTACTTCGTCATAATCAATAAATCCTGCGTCATTCACACCGTACGGTACGATGTGATAATAGGTTCCGGAAATATTTGCTGGGCTTCCATGAGAAAGATGTCCGCCGTGATCAAGGTTCATTCCCATAACTGTCTCGCCCGGTTTAACCAAAGCAAAGAATACAGCCATGTTTGCCTGGGCACCGGAATGCGGCTGAACATTTGCATAAGTACAGCCAAACAGTTTCTTTGCGCGGTCTCTTGCCAAATCTTCCACGATGTCCACATACTGGCATCCGCCATAATAACGTTTGCCCGGATAACCTTCTGCATATTTGTTTGTCAGTGTGCTTCCCATAGCAGCCATTACGGCTTTGCTGACAAAGTTTTCTGAAGCAATTAACTCAATGTGGTCATTCTGACGACCGGTTTCCTGTTCCATTGCTTTTGCCAATTCAGGATCGGCATTTTTTACCTCATCAAATGAATACATAAATTCTCTCCTTTTTTATTTATTGTAAAGCGTTTTACGCCTCATCAATTGCTTTTCCGATATCATGTCTCATATACTTATTTGAAAAATCAATCCAGTTTGTTGCTTCATAAGCATTCTTTCTTGCCTCTTTCAAATCTTTTCCCTTTGCCGTCACACCAAGCACGCGGCCTCCATTTGTCACGATGCCCTCATCCGTAAGTTTCGTGCCGGCATGGAATACATAATAACCATCTTTACCATCAAATTTTTCAAAACCTGTGATTACTTTGCCTTTTTCGTAATGCTCCGGGTAACCATCGGAAGCAAGTACAACACAAACCGCTGCATTGTCCTCAAATTGAAGGTCAATCTCATCGAGTTTACCATCGATGCAGGCATTCATCACATCAATAATATCATTTTTCATACGCGGAAGAACGACCTGAGCCTCCGGGTCACCAAATCTGGCATTGTACTCTAATACTTTTGGTCCATCTTCTGTAAGCATCAAGCCGACAAACAAAATTCCGACAAAATCTCTGCCTTCTTTTTTCATCGCATCCATCGTAGGCTGATATACTTTTTCTTCACAGAATTTCTGAACCTCATCCGTATAAAACGGACTTGGTGAAAAGGTACCCATTCCACCAGTGTTCAATCCCTTATCACCATCTTTGGCACGTTTGTGATCCTGTGCACTTGTCATTGGTTTGATATGTGTACCATCGCAATAACAAAGCACAGATACCTCACGTCCGGTCATAAACTCTTCAATAACAATTTCATTTCCGGCATCACCAAACTGCTTGTCTAACATCAATGTCTTAACACCAGCTTTTGCTTCTTCTAAGTTGTTGCAAATCAAAACACCTTTTCCAAGTGCAAGCCCGTCCGCCTTCAAAACGATTGGCATTTTTGCCGTCTCAAGATAAGCCAGTGCCTCATCCGGATTCGTAAAGTTCTCATAGGCTGCCGTAGGAATATTGTATTTCTTCATCAAATCTTTTGAGAATGCTTTGGATCCTTCGATAATCGCTGCATTTTTTCTCGGTCCGAATACACGGAGTCCACGTGCCTCAAACACATCAACCACACCGCCTACCAATGGGTCATCCATACCGATAATCGTCAAATCAATCTGATTTTTTTCTGCAAAATCAGCCAGTTTGTCAAATTCCATTGCGGTAATATCAACACATTCTGCAATCTGTCCGATTCCGGCATTTCCCGGCGCACAATATATTTTTTCCACTTGATTACTTTTTGCTACACTTGCTGCAATGGCATGTTCACGGCCACCGCTTCCTACAATAAGAACTTTCACGAGATATCCTCCTAACTGTTATTTACGTTTTACAATTCCATCCACAATTTCTAATTTACCATTGGCAATTAAATCAATTGCTTCCGGAAGAATTTTCCATTCTGCCTGTTCCATCACACGCTTTTGCAATACTTCCGGCGTGTCATCATCAAGCACTTCTACTGCTTTTTGTAAAATAATCGGGCCACTGTCAGTTCCCTCATCAACAAAATGAACCGTTGCCCCCGTCACTTTATTTCCTCTTGCCAAAACACTTTCATGTACCTTAAGGCCATAATATCCGGCACCGCAATGCGACGGAATCAAAGACGGATGAATATTTATAATACGTCCCTCAAACGCTTTTACAAAATTCTCCGGCAAAATCACAAGATACCCGGCTAATACAACTAAATCAATCTGTTTGTCATTTAAACAACGAATCAGTGCTTCTCCAAAAGCGTTTCGATTCTCATAATCTTTGGGAACAAGGACTTCAGAAGAAATTCCTGCCTTTTTCGCACGCTCTAAGGCATACGCTCCCGGCTTATTACTGATAACAAGTGCAAGCTCCGTATTTGTAATCGTGCCCGCCGCTGCTGCATCAATAATTGCCTGAAGATTTGTTCCGCCACCGGATACACAAACGGCTGCTCTTAGCATAACGTAATTCCTTTCTCGCCATCTACGATTTCACCCATGATATAAGGTGTCTCTCCGGCTGCTTTGATTGCCTCAACGGTTTTATCTACGTCCTGCTTATCTACTGCTGTAATCATACCAACACCCATGTTATATGTATTAAACATTGCCTCTTCTGCAATCGAGCCATCGGATGCCAGCATTTTGAAAATAGGCGGAATCACAAAACTATCTTTCTTAATTTTTGCATGAGTTCCCTCTTTTAACATTCTAGGAATGTTCTCATAGAATCCACCACCTGTGATATGGCTGCATGCTTTAATCCGCACGCCTGCCTCTTTAATCTGACGGAGTGCTTTGACATAAATCTTTGTCGGAGTAAGAAGTGTCTCACCCAAAGTCAAGTCACTTTCAAGAGACTCATATTTCTGGTTTAATGTTTCTTCCTTCATGGAAAATACACTGCGGACCAGTGAATAACCATTACTGTGAATACCGGAAGAAGCCATACCTACTAAAACATCGCCGGCTTTCAAATCTTTGCCGGTAATCATATCTTTTTTATCTACGATACCAACAGAAAATCCTGCCAAATCATACTCGTCAATCGGATAAAAGCCAGGCATCTCAGCTGTCTCTCCACCAATCAGTGCGGAATCTGCCTGACGGCATCCGTCTGCTACACCACTTACAATTTTCGCAATTTTTTCCGGTTCATTTTTACCACATGCAATATAATCCAAGAAAAACAGCGGTTCACCACCGGCACATGCAATATCATTTACACACATTGCCACACAGTCAATACCAATTGTATCATGCTTATCCAAAATAAAAGCCAATTTAAGTTTTGTTCCTACACCATCTGTGCCGGAAACCAATGTTGGTTCTTCCATGCCAACAAACTTTTTCATCGAAAATGCACCTGAAAAACCACCGATATCCGTCAATACTTCCGGTCTCATAGTCGATGCAATGTGCTCTTTCATCAGCGATACTGCCTTATAACCTGCCTCAATGTCAACTCCTGCTTTTTTGTAATCCATCTTTGAAATTCCTCCTATATATTGTGCATATCAAAATTCATTGTACCATCTTTTGTACTATCGGTCAACGAATCTTAAATTTCATTTTTTTCGTACCGGAATAATTGCCAACACCTTTTACATAAAGAAGTGCCGTACCTTTTTTCTTGTTTTTCCGATAGGAAAGAATGTAATCTCTTTTTTTCTTTAACTTCTTTCCGCCAAGTTTTACCGTTACTTTCGGCTTAACAGCCTTACCGGTACGTGCATAAACTGCTTTCAAGCCGGTAACACTTGCTTTTTTCACAGAGGCACGGACAATCGTAAAGGAAGCCGTCAATGTACCGGAATAATTGCCCTTTCCAGTGACAACAATGCCGGCAGATCCACGTTTTTTATTGTTTTTATAAAGTAATGTATAATCGGTATTGTTCCTCAAAATCTTACCATTCCAAACAACCTGAATCAAAGGTTTCACCTGTTTTCCGGTATAACTGTATTTTGCTTTACATCCAGTAATTACCGCACTTGCCATTGTCTCCGGACGAATGGTAAAGGTTTTCGTAAGTGAATTTGTATAAACACCTTTGCCACAAATCACTACTTTTGCAGTACCAACATTTTTGTTTGATAAGTAGGTTACGGAATAATCCAAATCCTGCACAAGCTTAACTCCATTTAACGAAACAGTAAACGAAGGGGTCAGAGCAGTTCCGCTGTAACGATAGCTTCCAAGGGAAGATACTGTCGCTTTCGCAATGGAGAACTCCAATTTTGAAAGTGACGTCTCCGCTGTTTCCAATGTAGTCAAATTTGCCACATAAGCTTTCTGTGCCTCACTGAGCGCATCATAGGCCTTTCTTGCACTCTCAATGCGGTCCTTTGCCTTTGCATTCACTGTACCAATCTGATTAATCAATGAGGATACACGGAGTGCTGCATTCATATTTTCTGCATCTAACTGCCTCTCAATAGCCTCTAACTGATTCAAATAAGAGCTTCCAAAATATCTCTTCTGACGATCCGTCATCTGCTCGTAGTCTGCGCGGAGTTTTTTCACCGTATCCTCATCTAACAGAGAATAACCGCCCTCTCCGCTCCGGAGTGTATCAACCTGAATACGCAGGGCACTTGCCACCTGTACATCGGCATTAATCTCACGAAGAGAATCAATATTATAAATAGCTGCCTGTTTGTCCTCATCCAAAGACGCATATGCATTTAAAAGACTCTCAATCTGCAATTTCTTCGAACACATTAAAGCATCTTCCGTCTCTTCAATCTGTCGAATACTTTTAAGCATTTCCAAACGGTCGGTTGCTTCATCCAGTGTTGACAGATTCGAAATCAAATCCGATATATCACAAATTCCGCTGTAAGAATTAACAAATAAACGATAGGATTTGTATGCCTGCTCATAACGTTTGGTGAAATCTTCAAATTCATCATCCGACGCTGCCGTACCAATATCTGTAATCTGTTTTTTTACTTCCTCACAGTTTGTATTTAACAATACGGCATTGTTCATCTTTTTCACAAGTTCAGGTGCCACCAAATCCTGCTCATCCGCAGTAAGTTCCTGATTGTAGTAGCGGTAAGCACGAAGTGCCGCGGTAAGTTCTGTTTTATTCTTCGGCGTTTCTGAGGTCAATGCAATCATTTCCTCAAAGGTCTCAATGTTGCGGTACTGAGTCAGCACATACTGAATTGCCTCTCCACGGTAATAGTCGTAAACCGAAAGTGAAAAATTGCTGGCCGCACCGGCATCTACTGCATCCTGCAATACATCCAGTTTTTCTTTTACGGTATCGTCAAGAACATCATAGACACCTAAATCATCATATGCCTGCTCAACGTCTGCGATAATATTTGCTTTTTCATATTTCTCGTAATTTTCAAACAAGGAATTTTTCATTGCTTTGATTAAACAGTCTGCATATTTTGTATAACGGCGGAGTTCCGCAAATTTACTTTCATACAATCCATAGGCTGTTTTTGCGGACTGAACATCTTCTAAAAATAAGTTATAATCACCGGCAGAAGCATCTGCCTTTAGCATTTCAATTCGTAAAAATGCGCGATCTGCACTGTCTACCAGTTCCAAAAGTTCGCGAATCTGATTCAGTGCATTCACATCATCCGCATCCACTGCCGCTTTTATGTGAGCAGAAGCATTTGCATAACTCTCACTTGCCGTCTTATAATTTTCTCTTGTTAAAGGCCTTGCTAACATGGCATCTACTGCTGTATGAATCGGTGCTGCCAGTTCCTCTAATGCCGCATTCTGTGCATCGGCATAATCCTGATAGAATTTCTGCACGGACTGATAACGGGTAACGGTCTCTGTTGTTGTCTCATCCTCTCCCGGTACCTCCGATGTCGTCTTTGTGGCAACATACGCATCCAATGTGTCAATCTCAGATGTGCTAAGCCCCGTTTGAAGTAATTTTCCTAATTTATCCACTTCATCTGCCAGTTCTTCCGAAAATGTGTAATCTTCCGGCGCAGGTGCAGCAGTCAATATAGTATCAATACAAAGTTTTGCCTGCTCAAGTGCCGAAACTTCTTCTGCCGAAACCGGCATCACCGGCAGAATGCTTATCATCATCAATAGTGCACTCCATAAAGCAATCCATTTTTTCAATCTCATCATCCTCCATATTCCTATGCTTTCTCAACATCTGTTATTGGATGTTACAACAATATATTTTACCTTGTATTTGAAAAAATAGCAATAAGAAATCCTTTTCTTTCTATGAATTTTCTGATACAATAGGCAGGAAAGATAAAATTACAAAGGAGGTACACGAAAATGTCAAAGAAAAGAGGTTCTTTGCTTTCTTATCGCCCGGATATTAAAGTGGTAGATGCTACTCTTCGGGATGGAGGACTTGTGAATGATTTCCGTTTTACGGAAGATTTTGTACGTGATTTATACGCTGCGAATGTTGCAGCTGGCATAGATTATATGGAATTTGGCTATAAAGCATCCAAAGATATTTTTGACCCGAAAGATTTCGGACCATGGAAATTCTGTGAAGAGGCTGACCTTCGCAACATCGTTGGTGACAACGATACGGATATGAAAATTGCTGTTATGGCAGACGTTGGCCGATGCAATTACAAACGTGACATTATCCCACGTGAGGAAAGTGTCATTGATCTGGTTCGTATTGCAACATACATCAATACCATTCCGGCAGCTCTTGATATGGTAAGACACTGCAAAAATATGGGCTACGAAACAACGATTAACATTATGGCGATTTCCAACGCAAAGGAATCAGAAATCACAGAAGCACTGCAGCTGATTGGAGAAAGCGAAGTCGATGGTATTTACTTAGTAGACAGTTACGGCTCTCTCTATATGGAGCAGATTGATGACTTATCTGACCAATATTTGGAGGCAGCTGAAAATACTGGTAAATTTACCGGTATACATGCACATAACAACCAGCAGTTAGCCTTTGCCAACACAATCACCGCTCTTACTAGGGGTGTCAGCTACTTAGACGCCACTGTAAACGGCATGGGCCGCGGTGCCGGAAACTGTGCCAGCGAGCAGTTGTTAGGATTTTTGAAAAATCCTAAGTATGATATTATTCCGCTTCTTAAGTTTTTGGAAAAACATATCGTGCCCTTAAAAGAGTCCGGTGTTGTCTGGGGATATAACATTCCCTATCTTTTGACCGGTCAGATGAACCGTCACCCGCGTTCTGCGATTGCGGCAACAAAGGAAAAACGCACTGACTTTCTTAACTTTTACTTAGAATTAGGTGATAAAGACTGATCTCCGATTTCAAAAAGAGGCATATCCTTTGATATGCCCCTTTTTTTTTGATTTTTTATTTTGCTATGTGTGCCTCGACATTTTTCTTTGTTTGCTGCAAATTTGTTTCTAATCGCTTTAACTCTGTGATGGCTTGTTTTGCATCCTCTTCTGTCGTATCCTCAATCTTTTCATCTACCTTTTTTGACATCGACGTAAGTTTATCTTTCATCTTTGCAAAATCAGCATCTGCCTCAATGTGATTTTTCTGAATCATCGTCTCAATTTCCTTGTATAACGATAACACCTGGCTTTTCTTTGTCTGCACTTCTTTTTTGGTCTCCTCCGTAACAGAATCTGACTGACATCCCGTCACACTTACAACCATAAGCGAAAGACTCAAGAAAAGACTCACTAATTTCCTTTTCATATCATCCATCCTTTCCTATCACTGTTTTTCCCAGAAAGTACCTTCTCTGGTATCTTTTAACACAATCCCTTTTGCCAGCAATTCCTCGCGGATTACATCAGCTTTTGCGAAATCTTTTGCTTTTTTTGCTTCTTTTCTCTCTTCTATTTTTTTCTCAACATAAGAAGCCAGTTCATCGTCCACATCTGCCTCTTTTTCTTCCCACGCTTTCTCTAGCTGCAAAGAAAGTACTTCATCCATGCTCTGCACTAACACACGTTTCGAAGCATCCGAAAGTTCTGCCTTTAACATATCATATAAAACAGTAATTGCCGAACTGGTGTTAATATCATGAGAAAGTGCCTCTGCAAATTTCATCTTCCATTCTTCGCACGCAGCCGTATCCACTTCTCCATCTGTTGATAGATTGGCAATTCTCTTTACTAACTTATCATACGCACTTACTACATTATCCAGTGCATCCCACGAAAATTCAAGCGGCTTGCGGTAATGTGACTGTAAACAGAAGAAACGGTATGCCATCGGATTATATCCTTTTTCCTCTAAAAGAGAAACTGTCAAAAATTCACCCTTTGACTTACTCATTTTCCCATTCTTCGTATTTAAATGATTGACATGGAACCAGTAATTACACCACTTATGACCGATATAGGCCTCGCTCTGGGCAATCTCATTCGTATGGTGAGGAAAAATGTTATCGACACCACCACAGTGAATATCCATATATTCTCCCAAATGTTTCATACTAATGCAGGAGCACTCAATATGCCATCCCGGATAACCAACACCCCAAGGGCTGTTCCACTTCAATTCCTGATTATCAAACTTCGATTTGGTAAACCAAAGAACAAAGTCTGTCTTATTTCTCTTATTTGTATCTTCTTCAACATCCTCGCGGACACCAACCTGCAAATCCTCTTCATTCTGAGAAGATAAAACATAATAATTATCCAATTTTGAGGTATCAAAGTACACATTCTCTCCTGCAATATAAGCATATCCTTTTTCCAAGAGCACCTCAATCATGTGAATAAATTCCGGAATACAGTTTGTCGCAGGTTCTACAACATCCGGACGTTTGATGCTCAACTTTTCGCAGTCAGCCATGAATGCATCCGTGTAAAAGCGGGCGATATCCATAACTGTCTTATGCTCTCTTTTCGCTCCCTTTAGCATCTTGTCTTCCCCGGTATCACCGTCACTTGTCAAATGTCCGACATCCGTAATATTCATGACGCGTTTTACATCGTAGCCAACATAACGCAGGTATTTTTCAAGTACATCTTCCATAATGTAACTGCGAAGATTTCCAATGTGTGCAAAATGGTACACCGTCGGTCCACAGGTATACATCGCAACTTTTCCTTCTTCGTTTGGCACAAACTCATCCACTGACTTTGTCAAAGTATTATATAAATACGTTTTGATATCCATCATTGCTCTTTGTCTCTCTTTCTAACTTTTTGCTTTTCTTCCATTATAAAAAGCACCTGAACATTTTTCAAGTGCTTTTTATGAATCTTATCATTTTGCCAGTTTTTCAATGCCTTTAAATTTTTTAATGATATCGTCTACCGACAATTTATCGACAAGGAAATAATCCATGCCGTTTTTCTCTACCCGGTAAAAGTTAATTCCGTCATAAGGCAGGTAACGAACAGTTACATCACGGTTATTCTCGTGGTACACAATTGTGAGGACCGGCTTACTGCTCTTTGGTTTTACTTTATTATCCGCTTTTCCGGAATACTCAAGCAGATAAGCAAGTGAATACGGCGATAAGAAGTCTCTCTCGTCATCATCTGAAATCTTCTTGCCATTTAATGTCCAGATATTCTTCACACTGCTATCCGTTGCATTATTAACTGCAGTTCCGCTTTCGGTTGTCGCAGCAGTCGGTGTTGCAGTTGTCTTTGAAGTATCCTTTTTCACGGTTTTACGTGTTACAGAAAGTGTTGTATTGCCGTATGTGACATCATATCCTTTTATGCTTGTCGCAAGTACAGAATACACACAGTGGTCCATATTGGTATAGGCATCAAGTTTTGTAATCTTTTCAATCGTGTCCGAACTCATCGTATACACATTCCGGCTTCCTTTTTCACAGACGTAATACGAATCTTTTGTCTTTTTCCCAATCAAAAGATTTAACGACTTATACATTCTTTTGTTCTCCGGAATGATATAGGAAGCATCCGAAGAGGATGAGGACGAAGACGAATCGGACACCATAGCATTTGGTGTTGCCGTAGCTGTCGGTGTATAACCATCCTTTGGCTGGTAGAAATCTACCGTAATCGCAGAATTTGGCGAATCCAGTCCGTATTTCTTAAGGTTCTTGCAGTCATACTCCACCATTTTCTCATATTTCAGAACCGTAAAGTAACCAAGCACTGAACTCCACTCCGACTGACTGGTTGCCAGTGGTTTCGCATACGGTGCCGTAATATTCCAATTAGAGTAAAAATCAACTTTTTCTGCATCCGTCACCTTTTTTGCTGCAAAATCATTGCCTTTTTTATTCTTTACAGAAAATGCAGTCAAATAATCATCATCAATTTCAGGTAGTGTATCCATCTTGATGAAACTAATCTCATCTACGTTAAATGCCGTAATCATCGCGGTATTCAAGCAGTAAATTTCATCATGTCCTGAACATTTTGCGTAGTAGCCCATATCTGATTTTGGCACCTCACTTCCAATCTGATACTGATAGGAAGCGCCGTCTTTTGTCTCAATCGCAACTGTAAATGCCGGTGTTTTCAAACCGTAGTCGGAAAGATTTCCGGATTTAGCTGAAAACTTCTGTGTTGCTTTCACAGGATTAACATTTTTTACCATAGAAGATATCGTCTCATCCGATACCGGAGCACTTTCTTTTCCGTCAATCTTCCATGTCCCCTTTTTCTTCTGGGAAAGTTTCCACGCCTGTTTACCTTTCTTTGTCAAGGTAATCGAAGAAATGTTATCAGACGTAATGGTATCCAATGTAATTTTGGCATTGTCCGAACCGGAATCCGTTGAGTTCGATTCACTTGTCGAACTGCTGTCTGCATCTTTGTCTGATGATTTACCGCGTGGAATCACAAAATAAAGGACCAAACAAATAATCAGTACCACCACAAGGGCAATCATCGTAATGGCATTCTTTTTCTTACTTGACATTATTTTTTCCTCCTTCGGTTCCAAATCAGGAATCCGCAAAGCAGCAGGGCAAGTGGAAGAACTACAACAAGCAAAGCTGTCCAAAAGGTAATATCACCGGAGTTTAACTGTACTGTCTCTTCTAAGAGGGAGCGATCCGGAATATTTAATACTTTAATCTCATCTCCGCCATCACCGACAAGCCACTTCAGGGCGTTTACTAAAATTGCACGGTTATTGTACTGCTCTGCCATCTGGGTACCGATAATACTTGTTGTTGAGCCATAACTGCTGTTTGGCACATCCATAAAGGCAACGGAACCAATCGCAAAAATCTTCGTTGCATGGCCTTCACCCTTTGTATTTTCCGCATATTTATCTTCTGCGGTCATCGCTACACTGAAAGGTCCTGCCTGGTCACTGTCTTTTTTCTCCAAATCCTGTGTATCTTCTTTATCACTGATTTTGCGTGCATAGGATTTATCCGATGTCGTCAAAACCGATTGAACAGTCAATGTGCTTCGCACTTTCTTATCTGCCGTCATTCCTTTACTGTACCAGGAAAGAACGTCTTTTGTGCTCAAATCCGATGTCAAATCACTGTCTTTACTTACCTGCGGTGTCAAAAGCATATAGGCACTGCTTCCATAAGAAGCAAAGTAATTATCCGGATCAAGTACATAACCGGACTGGACATTAATGCCGTAATCTTTTAACAGCTTATTGTAGTACGGTGTATCCACTGTATAATTCAGCAAAAAGATTGCCTTTCCGCCATTTTTCAAGTAAGTACTCAGATACTTATACTCGTTTTCTGTAATATCGGCAGCAGGACTGTACAAAATAAGCAAGCTGCAGTCATCCGGCACTTTTGTATTTTTCGTCAAATCAAAGTCTTCCTTCTCCAATCCGTTTTTCGAGAGAAGTTCTGTAAAGTCATCATTTAAGGACTGCATGCTGTGACCGCCGCCCACGTAAACTTTCTTTGTATTTTTTAATGTTACTTTCTGAATTGCCGACGTAACTGCCGACTCTAACTTCAAGGATTTTGGAACCTGCTCCATAGAACCGGAAGAAGTGTCATACGTCATTTCAATCATATCACTCTGAAATGACAAATACTGTGATTTTCCGTTTTTGTTATTCACCACAATCATGTCATTATCCTGCACACTCTCGCTTGTGTATTTTTTCGCAAAGTTCGGATAAAGAACCGGGTTCTTCTTCTCAACCTTCACCGTTCCCAAACCATCGTAAAGTTTAATGATATTCTCGACATTAATCGTCTTTGTATAAGAACTCGTCTGTGCCTCATGTCCATCTTCCACCAAATAATAAATGGTAATGTCATCCTTTAATCCTTTGACATACGAAATCGTATCGGATGACAGGGAATACAAATAATCCGAGTTCATATCTTTTGACCAGTTCATTCTGGCAATTACAACATTAACAAGCACTACTACGGCAAGCACAATTACCATCGTAATTGTCTGAAAACTTCCCATCTTAAATTTACGGCTTGCAAATTTTTTCTTTTCATTTTTATTCCTGCTCATGATATCCTCCTTTTCCACGCATCCTAATTATAGCGTTGTTTCTTAATTCTCTGAATCGTAAAGAATACAAACAGAAAACTAACACTCACATAATATAACATCGCGCTCACATCCAAAATACCATATGTGAAGTTTGTGTACCGGTCCGTAAATGAAATCGCACTTAACACGTTGTACAGCAAACCATCAAAATGGGATGAGAAAAAGAAATACAAAACAAACAGGACAATTTCAGCCACAAGTCCAACAAGCGCCGAAACCCATTTGTTATGAATCCAAAAATTCAAGGCAAATGCCAGCAAAACAATTAAGGCTGCGAAGAAACATACCATAAAAATTTTACTGGATGGAAGCATATTTGCAAGACTTGTCATCAGCATCGTGAAAATATTGATAACACCAATAGCAACGGCTGCAATCACCTGACTCTCCGTCAAAGAAGAAACAAACACGCCAATGGCAATGTAAGCACATCCCATCAAAAAGAAGCCAAGCGTGCTGCCATAAGCAACCGCATAATTTACCGTGTAAGAAGTACTTCCCTCTTCTGCTACGCTGCGCACTAAATTCTGTAAAATAATCGGATAAAGTGACACAATCAAAAGACCAATTGCAAATAATGTAACTAACGCTAAATATTTTCCAAGTACGACTTTATTAATCGAAATTGGTGACGTATATAACAACTGGTCCGTTTTCTGATGTTTCTCGTCCGCCATACTTTTCATCGTAAGTACCGGAATCAGGAGCAGAATAAAGAAAATCTCAATGGCTCCATAAACGGTAGAAAAGTTCAGCGAACCACCGGACAAATTATACAGGAAGAAAAACAATCCGGTCAGCACCAAGAAAAACGCCAGAAACACCCACGCAATGGCAGATGTAAAATAGGACTTTAATTCCTTTTTATAAATCGCTCTCATCTTATTTTCCCTCCTTTTTTCTTCTGCGGCTGTTTCGCTCCGCCATCTGACGGCTGCCATTTCCGGTCAGGCGAATGAAGGTTTCCTCAAGAGAAGGCTCCTTCGTATGCATTTCTAAAATAGCACATTTATTCTCAGCCAACGCATAAAAGACCGTCTCACGGATATCCGAATCTGCCTCAGAAATAACCATAGCTTTACAGATTTCATCGTCTTCAGAATCGGTCACTTTATATTCTGTAATATGTTCAATGCCCGATAAAATACTGCGGACTAATTCTTTATTTCCCTTAATCTCCATCGTCAGTTCATGCGTCTGCTCAATGTGTGCGGAAATGTTTTCCGGTTTATCTTTGACAATCATCTTACCTTCATTGATAATGATAATCTCATTACATACCGCACTAACTTCCTGCATGATATGGGAACTTAACAAAATCGTATGCTTCTCGCTCAAGTCACGAATCAAATCGCGGATTTCCAAAATCTGTTTTGGGTCAAGTCCAACCGTCGGTTCATCAAAAATAAGGATTTCCGGGTCGCCAACCATCGCGCCGGCAATTCCCACACGCTGTTTGTAACCTTTGGATAAGTTTTTAATCAGACGCTCCGATACATCCGTAATTTTCGCACGGCGCATGACTTTAGAAATCATAGCATCCTTCTTATCTCTTTTTACTTTCTTTATATCACAGACAAAACTTAAGTACTCTCTAACAAGCATATCCGGATAAAGCGGCGGCATCTCCGGAAGATATCCGATTTTTTTCTTCGCTTTCTCCGGCTCATCAAATATGTCTACACCATCTATCTCAATCGTGCCCTCTGTCGCAGAGATGTAACCGGTAATCATGTTCATTGTTGTTGATTTTCCGGCACCATTTGGTCCTAAGAAGCCAACAATCTGTCCTTTTTCAACGGTAAAAGTCAGGTCATCCACTACATTTCGATTACCATAACGCTTTACCAGATGTTCTACTTTAATCAACGTTTGAACCTCCTTTATGTTCATTCACCATAAGGGCTCACTTAATCAAACCCATACCCACATACTATACAATGTAAATGTTACGAAATTATGAACAATTGACACTTCCATAAAAAAGGAGTAGAATACACGAGAGTGAAAAGATGCAAAGGAGAATGAGAAAATGAGTTTCCATTATAGAAAAGAAGTGATCTCTCCGGAAGTGCTTCAGGAATTGTACTCCCTGACACCGGAGCAGAAAGCACAAAAAGAAATTCGCGATGCACAAATCCGCGCAATTATTACAGGTGAATCGGACAAATTTTTGTTGATTATCGGGCCATGTTCTGCTGACCATGAAGATTCTGTCTGTGAATATATTACCCGCCTTGCAAAAATGCAGGAAAAAGTAGAAGAAAAAATTCTGATTGTTCCACGAATTTATACAAACAAACCAAGAACTACCGGCGAGGGTTACAAAGGAATCGTTCACCAGCCTGATCCGGAAAAAGCACCTGACTTTATGGAGGGCTTGATTGCCATGAGAAAGATGCACCTTCGTGCGATTTCTGAAACCGGCCTTTTCTCTGCCGATGAAATGCTCTATCCGGAAAACTGGCCATACATCAGTGATATTTTGTCTTATGTAGCCGTTGGTGCCCGCTCTGTGGAAGACCAGCAGCACCGTATGACCGTCAGCGGCATGGATGTTCCGGCAGGTATGAAAAATCCAACCAGTGGTGATTTTTCCGTTATGTTAAATTCCTGTATTGCGGCCCAGTCCTCACATACTTTCCTGTATCGTGGACACGAGGTAACAACAGACGGAAATCCATTGGCACACACTATTCTTCGCGGTGCCGTAAACAAACATGGACAGAATATTCCAAACTATCACTATGAAGATTTGGAACGTCTGCATGAGAAATATTCACTTCTCAACCTGCACAACCCGGCATGTATTGTTGATGCCAACCATTCCAATTCCGGCAAAAAACACTATGAGCAGCCTAGAATCGTGGATGAAGTGCTGCACAGCCGTTTGGTAAATCCTGCTATCGCCGAATTAGTTAAGGGTGTTATGGTAGAAAGTTATCTGCTTCCGGGCAGCCAGAAAGTCAATGAGCACGAATACGGAAAATCCATCACAGACCCTTGTCTTGGATGGGATGAAACCGAGCGCTTAATTGATAAAATTGCAAGCCACTTATAAGATTTTCTTCATCAGCGGCAAATTACATTTAACTTCAATCAGACAGGCAGTTAAAAAAGCAAAAATCATAAGAACAATTGTGATTTTTCCTCGCTTTGGCTGCCTGTTTTCTGTTGTCGCATAAAACAAGAAAAGATATAACGGCGCCAGTAAAAAGACCTGTGGAATCAGACTGGCAAAGTAGACAATGATGCCAAATGCACTTTTTGCATATAAAAAAAAGACAAATAAAAAACCGTTTCTTATTCCGGTATAAACGACAAATATCTTCTGACTCACCGGTCCTGCCGGACTTATTGCTAAAAGCCATATTAAGGCAAAATACTTTCCATGATTCCACAAAGAACGAAACCATTCCGGAAAAAACGCGGTTTCTTTTGTCCATGTCTTTGTATTATTTTCTAAAGTTGCCTGTAAAATTTCACGAAATGAATTTTGAAAACAGTAATAAAAAACAGCCCCACACAAAAAGCCGATTAGAAAACAGAGACTTATCTTTTGCAGAAATTCTCTATCTAACAATCGGCTGTGATTTGTTCGATGATGTTTATACATATGTCCACTCCTCTCAGGCAGCGCCTTTTACAAGGTATGTGGACAAAGCCTGTATTATTCCTGATTCTTATGTTTTAACATCTGATATGCCATAATACCGGCAATGGTTTTTCCATCTGTAATCCGGCCATCAAAAATCATCTCATTTAATTCTTCCAGCGAATAGCGTTCAATCTGAACAAATTCATTTTCATCCAAATGCTGCTTCGATGGAATTAACTTTTCCGTATAGTAAATCGCAATTTTTTCACTTGTATAGGCAGCAGCTGAGTGATAATCCACCAAATGATGAATCTCATCCGAACGATACCCGATTTCCTCTTCTAACTCTCTCGCTGCACAGACAAGAAAATCTTCCTCCAAAGAATCTCTTCCTCCTGCCGGGATTTCTAACAGCAAATCGTCAATTGCACCGCGGTACTGTCGTACTAAAATGATTTTTCCATCCTCATCCACCGGAATAATGGCGGAAGCCCCTTTGTGCTCCAACACATCCCAGTAAGCTGTATTGCCATTTGGCACTTTGAGTTCGTAAGTATAAAAATCCAAAATATGTCCATGATGTTCCAGTTTTTTACCCATAATTTGAAACTTTTCCATTATGATTCACCACCTGCCAATATTCCTTAATTTTTAAAACTATGAATTGGTGCCGGAATTCGGCCGGTTCTGGTTACAAAATCATCGCATCCAAACGGATTTACCGGCATAATCGGTGCATATCCTAAAAGTCCGCCAAATTCTGCCTGGTCACCAACATCTTTACCCTGTACCGGAATCAGACGAACAGCTGTCGTCTTCTGATTTACCATACCAATCGCCATCTCATCCGCAATGATACCGGCAATCGTTGTTTCTTTCGTATCTCCCGGAATTGCAATCATATCCAGACCAACGGAGCAGACGCACGTCATTGCTTCAAGTTTTTCAAGTGTCAATGCACCCTCGGTTACAGCATCAATCATTCCCTGATCCTCGCTGACCGGAATGAAAGCACCACTTAAACCGCCGACATAAGATGATGCCATAACGCCTCCCTTTTTCACTTGGTCGTTAAGCATTGCAAGCGCTGCTGTTGTACCTGGTGCTCCGGCACGCTCTAATCCAAGGGATTCAAAAATCTCTGCAATACTGTCTCCAACTGCCGGTGTCGGTGCTAACGACAAATCGATAATGCCAAATGGAACCCCAAGACGTTTGGATGCTTCATGAGCAACTAACTGTCCAACACGCGTAATCTTAAATGCTGTCTTTTTAATTGTCTCACAAACGGTACTAAAATCTTTTCCTTTTACTTTATCCAGTGCCGTTTTTACAACACCGGGTCCGCTGACACCAACATTAATTACGGCATCCCCTTCTGTTACGCCGTGGAATGCGCCCGCCATAAACGGATTATCATCCGGCGCATTACAAAAGACAACCAACTTAGCACAGCCGATGGAATCATTATCTTTTGTGAGTACCGCTGTCTCTTTCACAACTTTACCCATCAAAAGAATCGCATCCATATCAAGTCCTGTCTTTGTAGAACCGACATTTACTGAGCTACAGATATATTCTGTTGTTGCAAGTGCTTTTGGAATCGATAAAATCAGGTTTTTATCTGCCTGCGTCATCTTTTTCGATACCAGTGCCGTATAGCCGCCGATAAAGTTTACACCTACTGTTTTTGCTGCACGGTCAAGTGTCTGTGCAATCTTAACAAAATCATCCGGTGTCTTGCACGCAGAGCCACCAATCAAAGCAATTGGTGTAACGGAAATTCGTTTGTTTACAATCGGAATTCCAAATTCTTTGCCAATTTCTTCTCCGGTTGCAACCAGATCTTTTGCCATCGTCGTAATCTTTTTATATACGTTGTCACAAAGTTTATTCAAATCCGAATCAATACAATCCAAAAGGCTGATACCAAGAGTAATCGTACGCACATCCAGATTTTCTTTATCAATCATTTTATTTGTTTCAATGACTTCATTTATATTTATCATAGTTAAGCCTCCGTAATCTAATCCTTATAAGCGATGCATCTTGTCAAAAATCTCTTCCCTCTGTACACGGATTACGCAGCCGATTTCTTCGCCCAAATTTTCCAACTCTTCGGAAGCATCCACGAAGGATTTTGTAAGCTTTGCAAAGTCAACAATCATCATCATATTAAAATATCCATCTACAATTGTCTGAGAAATATCTAAAATATTGATGTCGTTTTCTGCTAAGTAAGTACATACTTTTGCAATAATGCCTACGCTGTCCTTTCCTACTACGGTAATTATTGTCTTTTTCATTTCTTCCTCCATTCTGAAATAGTTTTCTATTTCATAATTATTGTATCGTCAACAGTTTTGTCGGCGCCATACGGTCTGCCACTAACAACTCTGTATCCATCTTTTTCCAAACTGGGTTTTGTTCCAATTCATAACTTACGGTCTGATAGGCAAGTTCCGGAAAATTATTTTCCTTGCTCAAATGACCCAGTAAAATATGCTGCAAACCGGGATGCAGCACTTTTTCAATCAGTCTTGCCGAGGCATCGTTGCTCAAATGCCCCTTTTCACCGAGAATCCTCATTTTAAGTGAGTACGGATAACTGCCAACCTGCAACAGGTTAATATCATGGTTTGCCTCTAAAAGCAGGGAATCGCAGTCTTTCAAATGGTCTACGATTTCATTGGAAAAGCAGCCCATATCGGTTGCAACTCCGATTTTTTTCGATTCTGACTGCACCGTATAACAAACGGGATTTGCCGCATCGTGGGAAATTCTAACCGGCATAATCTCCATATCTTCAATCGAAACCGCCTTTTCCGGCACAACCGCATGGAACAAATCTTCGGAAACACCTTTCATATCACCTTTTTCCCATATTGCCTCAATCGTTTCCTTCGTAGCATAAACAGGAATCTGGTACTTGCGCAGTACCGGTCCTAAACCACAAATATGATCGGTATGCTCATGTGTAATAAAAATGGCATGAAGGTTTTCTATCGGAAAATTTTCCTCCATTAAGCCCTCCCGAATCCGTTTCATGCTAATCCCTGCATCAATTAAAATCCGGGCTTCTTCGCCACCGACATAAATACAATTGCCACTGCTTCCGCTGGCAATACTATATAACTGCATGTGTTTCCACCTCAATTTGTCTCATTTTATATTACATCTGAGAACTTATCTTCTCACTGTCAATTGTAATCCGGTCACGTCCATTCTTTTTGGAATGATACATCGCCCAGTCTGCTCTTGTCAAAAGTTCTCCCGGATTGGCGCAAGTCTGCGGATAACTTGCCACACCAACGCTGGCACGAACTGAAATATGTTTTCCTTCGTAAACAACTTCCTCACTCCGAATCTGATTATGAATGTCCTCAACGATATGATACGTTTCATCCAAATCTTTTTCAAAGAATGCTACAACAAATTCCTCACCGCCATAGCGTCCGGCAATACCGCCATGCTTGAGTGCTCCACGATTTAGTAACGAAGCCACATAACGAATCACTTCGTCACCGCACTGATGTCCATAGGTGTCATTCACCATTTTAAATTTATCAATATCAAAAAGTGCAAGTGAAACCGGCACTTTTTTCGTCATAGCTTCCGCCAAATACTTTCTTAATAGCTCCGTCAAGTGTCTGCGGTTATAAATTCTTGTCAAACCATCTCGGATTGCCATATCATTCATCTTCGCATAAAGACGTGCATTGGCAACACCAATACTAATCTGGCTGGCAATATTCTCATAGAACGCACGGCTGTCCATAAAGGTATTTTCTTTGTTCTTTCCAACAAACAGTGTGCCAAGTCTTTCTTCCTGATTTCGGATTGGCAGGCATACCACCGATGGAAGTTCCTGTTTACCCTCTAATTTAGTAAATAACTGCACAGAATCCGTAACATTATTTTGTATATAAGTCTGAGTCATGCGGAGAATCTCTGACATATCCGTATGTTCAATGGATTCAATCACCTTCTTTTTGAATTCATCTCCTAACACACAGGAAATGGCATACACCCGCCGCTGTTCTTCTTCCATTCCCGGAACATAAAGTTCATGATCCTGTTCCAAAACAATTACAACAACATCCAAATCCAATCGAACCTGTATCATATCAACAATTTTATCTAACATATCCTTTATCTCGATTGATGATATAATAATGGATGACAATTCATTCTGCACCGACATTTCATCATGCGAACGGTTAATCTTTTTATTTGCAAGCTGTAATTCGATTTTTTGAACTCCTAATTTTTCATTTACCCGGTTGATTTTTTCCTGCTGTTCTTTCATCTTATCATTGACTTTATTTAAATCTTCCAGTGCACGGTTCTGGCGGAAAATATCTTTTTCAAAAAAATCCCACATGTGAGACATCATTTCACTGACTACCACAATTAAAACAAGCACAACCGATACCGTCACAAGTTCACGGATAGCAATTCCAACCGTAACACGGCTTAAGTTATCTTGTGCTAACACAACAAGCATAACAAAGGATATCATACCATACAGACAGATATAAGTCACGTAAATAATAACCCGATGAGCCTTTTTCCCAAGAGCAACACTGTAAAAAAGCTCAAAGAAATAAATCAGGAACAGTATCAGGAAAATAATTCCCTCTAATTTTGTCTCTGCCATATAATAATACGCCAATCCAAGTGCCGGCCGCAAAAAGCAATACACTTTTTCTACCTGAATTATCCGCTTGGAATGAACATATTTTTTCTGCATATGGCGATTATGTACTAATTCTGTCACAATACACAACAAAGCGTATACAAAAAGAATCACATACCGGATAGTTACTACCTGATTCCCTGCAAAATAAAAACTAATACAGTAAATCAAAAGCATAACATCCAAAAAAATGTGATAAAACGCAACTTGTTTTTGTTTCCAGAATTCTTTAATTTTTTCTTCCATGCCAAGCCTCCCTTAAGACTCCCAGAACAATTCAATCCTATCACCATCATGAACAGGCTCTGTGAAATCTTTGTCTTCACCATTAATTCGAGTTACTAAACGCGTTCCTCCCGCTTTTGTCATATCAAACGGATATACATCAAACACATCGACAAAAATCGGATTTTTCTTATGTGGCATTTCGACCACATCACCATTTATCGTAACAAATACAGGTCCCGTCACTTCTTCTACCGGTGTAGAAATCGTTTTCTCCTGCCGTAACTGCTTTGCACCCGGAATCACTTCTCCGTCCGCTCCTAATTTTGCCGTATCGAACGGGACATCGCTCATCCAATCCGGCATCGGTTTTAACGGTGCCAACAATGGATCATCATCCATCTGCTCCTGCATCGTTTCTTCTCTTGTTTTTTCCGGCTCTTCCGGCTTAATAACCGGTCTTTTTGTAATTACATCACCGTCAACAATTTTTGCTGATGCGCCAGCCTCTCTTCCATTCAAAAGAACCAAAGTTTCAACATCCATACCGGCAAACTCTAACAATCTCTTAACGGAATAATAATCATAGGTACAGATTTCGTCTCCGTTTTTGACTTCGTAAAACGAGGATACCACCTCACCATTTGCCTCAACTAACTTTGGACATAACAGTTTTCTTCCAAATAAAGTCACGGTAATTTCCGCATTGCACTCCGGAATCTCTTTGATTAACAATTTTCCAGTACTTCCCTTTGTGGAAGGCCGAATCTGTATCGTATCATTTTCCTCTACTTTATCATTCAAACTGACTAGTGTGCCATTTTTCTTGATCTCAGCCACCTCGCCAACTCTTCCCTTCTTTTCCCGGGTTTCACCATTTACCGTATAATGAATACTGTCGCCGCGAATCGGGAACAAATTATCTTTGGAAAAACCATAGCTGACACAAGCATCTAACACCGATACCTTGCCATTATCATATAATTTCACACGCTGCTCATTTACCATTACATGGATAAAGTTATTTTTCTGCTCATAATAAGTCATGCAAATACCAAGCGGTGTCACTAATGTGGAATCTTTGCGGATTCCCTCCTGCTCAAACTGAACCTGTGAAAGTACCTCTGCACCACGTATTGCCACACGCTCATTTGGCAATCCCAGATAATGTGCGAGACTCTCGGTAAATCCCTCATGCTTACCGCCTCCACCGACAACAAATACCGCACTAACACACTGACCGCCATTCAATTCCAAAATACGATCGGCAATGTTTTTGGTAATATTTTTCACAGCGTCTTCAGATATCTGTGCAATATCCTCTTTTGTTACCTGAATTTTGCTTCCAAATATGTCCTTAAAAGAAACACTCTTCTTACGCTCACAGGCTCTTTTTATGTACTCTGCAGTCTCAAAGTCTGTCAAATACTTCTTAGCAATCGCCTCCGTCACTTCATCGCCGGCAAGCGGAATCATGCCAAATGCAATAATACTTCCATCTTTTACAATCGAAATATCACTTGTTCCGGCTCCGACATCCACAAGCGCAATGTTCAAAAGGCGGAATTTTTCCGGAATTGCCATGTTAATCGCAGCAATTGGCTCAAGCGTCAGACTTGCCACATGCAATCCTGCAAGCTCAACAGCCGAATACAAGCCATCCACAACCTCTTCCGGCAAAAAAGTTGCAATCAACTCTACCTCGATGTAATTTGCCATATGCATCTCAATCATTTCCATCGGGTAGCCATTCAAATAATATTTTACAATCGAATAGCCGACACAGAAAAACTTCTTTCCACTGTCGGTCTGCTCTTTTCTTATTTCATCATAAGCCTGTTCCACACCCATCATATCCAGAGAACGAATATGGTCTTCCGTCACCTTTGTCTCTGAATTAAACTGATAGCGGGCTTTGACGCGCTTTGTCTTTAACACTCTTCCGGCAGCCGCAATGCTGACGTCCGATAAAGGTTCTCTCACACGCTTTTCCAAACGCTCTTTGACTTTATAAATCGTATCTGCTACGGTCGGTATATCGTGAATCTGTCCATCAATCACGGCACGCGTCGTATGCTCAATGGATTCCTGAGCAACCACAACAAAACGGTCTGTACCAATCCGGTAGCCAACCGTTCCCACAATGCTTCTCGTTCCGATATCCAATCCAAATACAAGCTTATTGTCTTCTGCGTTCATCATTTTCACCTTGTTCCCTCATCAAAGATTCTACATATCCATTATTCTATCACAAATTTGTCTTTCTGACTAGTAATTCTTCGATTCTTTCTTGCAGCTTTTGCAGGTTTCCATTATTCACAAGCAGTGCATCACATCGTTTTTCCCATTCTTTATCCGATAATTGCACTCTCATAATGGATTCTGTCTTTTCGCGGGAGTATCCTCTCGATTCCATAAGCCTCTGAATCCTTAGTTCTTTGTCTGTCACAACCGCCCAGATTATATCGCAGAGCGTGTCACATCCGGTTTCAAATAAAATTGCCGTTTCTAAGCAGACAACCGGCTCATCCTTCCATTCATTTAATTGTTTACAAATCTGTTCTTTCACAAAGGGATGTACAATGGCATTTAGCCGCTCTCTGCCGTTGTCATCCTGGTAGATTTTATCCGCAAGCAAAGGACGCAGAATCTGTCCATCCTCTCCTGTGATGTCAACACCAAATGTATCGCAAATCTTTTGATAAGGCTCCGTCCCCGGTTTCAGTGCTTCATGACCGAGGGCATCCGCCTCAATAATCTTTGCCCCGTATTTTTCTTCCAGTAGATTTAACACCGTTGATTTACCACAGCCTACGCCGCCAGTAATACCAATTACCATTTTCTTTCTCCTTGGTTTTATTTTGCCTCATACCAATTTATTCCCTGCTTCACCTCTGCAATCAAAGGCACTGCCAAATCGCAGGCATGAACCATTTCTGTTTCCAAAATCTGTTTTACTTCATCAATTTCATCCTTGTGTGTCTCAATCAAAAGTTCATCGTGAATCTGCAAAATCAGACGGGATTTGTAATTGCCTTCTTTTAATTTCTTGTGCACACGTATCATCGCAATTTTAATAATATCCGCCGCCGTTCCCTGTATCGGAGAATTCATCGCAATGCGTTCACCAAACTGGCGCTGCATAAAGTTTTTCGACGCAAATTCCGGAATTGGGCGGATTCTTCCAAACAAAGATGTCACATAGCCTTTTTGTTTGCCCTGCTCCACCAGTTCGTCCATAAACCGTTTCACATCCGGATACGTTTCAAAATAATCCTCAATATATTTTTCAGCCTGTTTTTTTGAAATATTCAAATCGCGCGACAAACCAAATCCACTGATTCCGTATACAATTCCAAAATTAACTGCTTTTGCATTCCGCCTTTGCAGTTCTGTCACCTCTTTATAAGGCGTATGAAAGACAAGTGCTGCCGTCGTTCGATGAATATCAGCATTTTCCCGGTAAGCTTCAATCAAAGTTTCATCCTCTGACATATGTGCCAGCACTCTTAATTCAATCTGTGAGTAATCGGCATCCAAGAAAACGTATCCGTCCTGTGGGACAAAAACTTTTCGGATTTGTCTGCCAAGTTCCATACGAATCGGAATGTTTTGCAAATTCGGCTCAGTACTGCTCAAACGTCCGGTTGCCGTCACATTCTGATTAAATGTTGTGTGGATTCTGCCATCTTTTTCATCGATATCACTCTCTAATCCATCTGCATAAGTAGATTTCAACTTCGTAAGCTGGCGGTACTCCAGAATCATCTCCACAATCGGATCCTCAAAACGGAGTTTTTCAAGAACTTCTGCTGAAGTGGAATATCCTGTTTTTGTTTTCTTTCCATAAGGCATATGCATTTTTTCAAACAAAATTACACCTAACTGTTTCGGTGAATTGATGTTAAATGACTCCCCGGCACGCTCATAAATATCCGCTTCCAGTTCAGAAATGCGCTCACCAAGTTTTGCACCATATTCATGCAATGCCTCTTTTTCCACTAAAATCCCCACCTTTTCCATGTCATAAAGGGTAAATAAGAGCTGCATCTCAATCCGTTCAAACAATGACTGCATTTTTTGTTTTTTCAATTCTTTGGAAAGATTCGGATATGCAAGCGCATTTACCAGTGCACAGTAGCTAAAGTAACGTACTGCCTCGTCTTCTTTCTCTAAAAAGGCAGTTTCTTCCGGCTGTTTACCAAAAAACTGTTCATATGGGTGCATCAAAACAGATGCATAGTTTTCTGCAATCTCTTCTTCTCCAAACTTTTTCTGAACCGGACTTAACAGATACGCAGCCAGATTCGTATCATAGGAGTTTTCCGGTTTTGCATCCGGTAAGAAATCTAACTGACTCTTTAAATCATTGGCAACCAATATATGTGTTTTCAAAAGATTACTGATTTCACTTGTAATATCGTATTCGGACAAATCATCGCCCACTTTGCAAAAAGCAATCTTTTCTTTGGAAAAAGCAACCGCCATACCTAAAAGTCTTCCATCTGCCTCCGTCATAAATAACGTCATCTGTCCGCTGGCACTCGTTGTTACTGCAGCATCCTTTCGAAAAACGGCCTTGACCGCTACCGGCTCTTTCTTTTCAATTGTCTTCACAAAAGAGAGCCAGTCTTTTTTTGTCTCAATTACCTGAAAATATTTTTCCAGTTTTTTATCTCTGCCGGTATCCTCCGAAAATCGCTTTAAAATGGATTTCAAATCCAAAGACTGAATCATCTGGTATGCTTTTTCGTTAAACATATCCTCAAACGTACACTCTGAAAGCACCACTCCCAATTTGCAGTTTGTCCTTATAGTCGCTAAATCTTTACTCATTTTTGCCATGTCCACATGGTTCTTCAACGCCTCTTTCGCACGATTTGGTGTTACTTCTTCTACATGCTCAATCGCATTTTCAACCGTACCAAACATCGTCAGAATTTTAACTGCTGTCTTCTCACCAATTCCCGGAACACCCGGGATATTATCTGAAGCATCTCCCATCAGCCCTTTGAGATCAATAATCTGAGATGGTGTAACACTGTATTTTTCAATTACCTGCGCTGTATGATAGTCTTCGACAACCGTCTTTCCACGACTCGTTTTTGGAATGCGGACCAAAATAGTATCCGTCGCTAACTGCAGCAAATCGCGGTCACCGGATACAATCGAAACAAGATATCCTTCCTGCTCCGCTTTTTTCGCCATCGTTCCTAAAATGTCATCCGCCTCAATGCCTTCTTCCGCATAAATACGGATATTCATCACTTGAAGGAGATTTCGGATTACCGGCACCTGTTCACTCAATTCAGCCGGCATCGGTTTTCTTTTCCCTTTGTATTCTTCGTACATTTTATGGCGGAAAGTCGGTGCTTTTTCATCAAACGCTACTAGCAAATGCGATGGCTCTTCTTCGTCCAATATTTTAAACAAAATATTTAAAAATCCGTAAATCGCATTTGTATGCAAGCCCTCGCGGTTTGTTAAATCCGGCACGCCATAAAAGGCACGGTTCAATATGCTGTTTCCATCAATCAGTACAAGTTTGTTTTCCAATTTTTTGACCTCTTTATTTTTTGATTTTTATTTTCCGTTTGCTTGTGTAACCACTCTCATAGCGTTTTCCTTTTTTGCTGTAATATGCTTTCACACGGATATAATACGTTCCTTTTTTCAGACCGTACGCTTCAAAACGGTTTCCGTTCAATATGTATTTCTGTGTTTTTTTCGCAGCAAAGGAAGATGCCGTCGAAACTTCCATCTGGTACCCATGTACCATTTTCCCACTCGAATAAGTAATCGCAAACGATTTCTTGTTTTTCTTCAATTTCTGAATTTTCGGTGTCTGCGGCACAATTTTAAAGGAAATGGTTTTCTTTCCGGTAAAATTGCCCATGCCCTGTATAACAACCGATGCTTTTCCGATTTGAAGATTATTCCGGTACACCAATGTATAGTCTCTATTTTTCTCTAATTTTACTTTCCCCACCTTCAACGTCACATTTGGTTTCACCCATCTTCCGGTATAACTCTTTGCCTTTTTATAATGACAAGTTACCGAGCGAACCGAACGTTTCACAATGGTATAAGAAACTTTTTTTGTTCCCTTGTAATTACCGATTCCCTTAATCGTAATTGTTGCTTTTCCTAAATTTTTATTATTCTGATAAGATGCCTTGTAATCTTTTCCGGAATCAAGCACCTCTTTTCCATCCTTAACCGTTTCGTTTCCTTTGATTGCCTTACCTTCATAAGCATATTTCTTTTTCAAACGAATCATTTTCTTTGTCAGAGCTTTTTTCTTAACCGGAACTTTCACACGGATAATCACCGTACGGTACATTGCTGTATTTTCCGGCACATATTTCGCACGATAGCCGGAATTTCCATAAACCGGCACAATCGTACTATCTACCCAGCTAAATCTCTCCGGCAGACGAATTGAAGAAAGTTTTTTCTTGTTTGAATATACAAAACTTCCAAGTGTCACTTTCGGAATCTCCGGAATTAGTTTTGGCACATAGGTCGTTGTCTGTCCTGCCAGATAACCGGAATATTTCTTTGCTTTCACCTGGCAAATTAAACGATATCCGATATCTTCTTTTGTCACTTTGTAGGTAAGCCCGGTTGCTCCTTTAATTGCTGCCGCTCCGTCAATGGTCGTGACATCATCTTCTTCTTTTGCATTTGTCGCAAATTTATGAATGGCATCCAACTCATACGTGCCATCGTCATCGCTGTCATCTTCTTCGTCATCATCGTCTTCCGCTTCCAAATCGTCTTCTTCGGCTCCGCCTGTCTCATCTAACACGGACTCAAAACTCTCTGCATCCTCTGCTTTTTTTACACGATACCACTGATAAGACAATTCACCCGGATCCACTGAATCCAGTGATGGTTTTGCGGTAAGCGTCTCATCAATTGCCGGTGTTCCGGTTATTTCCACACTTCCGGCAATTGCCATTTTGTCAGTCGTAAAGACCGCACTTTTTGCCACTGCCGATTCATTTCCTGCATCATCTGTCATAAAAGAATAAATTACATATTCCGTTTCCGCTGCAAGTCCATTAAATGAAAAATTAGAAGCTTTTGCACCATCTACTCTTCCATAACCAACAATCCCATAATGAGAAGTCACACGCGACAATATAAATTTTGTTGTCATGCCACCGCTTTCTTTCTCTGCCTCTTCGCCTAACGCCTTTGGCAGTACCACATAATAAAATTTACCCGGTTCATTTCCGGTAATCAATCCGGAAGAAGTCGTATCGGTATCACTGTCAAAACCGGAAACCGATGTAATCTGTGGTGCTGTAAAATCAGCTACAATTGTAATCGTTTTCTTTGTCGTATCAATCGCATTCTTTGTCGCATCTGCCTGTTTCGATGCTAAATAATAAGCAATCTCATTTTTTCCTTCTGTCAACGTCACAGACATCGTATCTGCCCAATTTGCATCCACTGAAGCCTGACTGCTGATTCGATAGCCTGCCGGTGCTTCTATCTCAACCTTATCGTCTGTCAATCCTGTCCTGTCTGCAATATTAATTGTACCTTTTTCCGTCTTTGCCACCGCATTCGTATGATAAGCACGAATTTCATAAGCCGGAGCATTTTTTGCCAGCTGATAAGAAATTTTCTGTTTCTCATCACTGCTCCTTTCATCCTTTAACACAAACTGCTGTTTTCCGGCAGTTTCCGATGAAATCGTAAGTGTAACTCCATCCGGCAAATCCTTTTCATCGGATACTGCGTAATGCACATCTCTGATAAAGGTACGCTTCTGTCCATAATACTTCCACAAGCCGGAAAATGGTGTTACCGTAACAATTTCTTTTGGTTCAGCCGTAGGCTCTATCGTAGCTGCCCCTCCGGTCACACTTCCACCTGAAGTCACATTTGCATTAAATAATACAATTTCTCTGTTTTTTTGTTCCTTCGCCTGCGTATTCACCGGGGTCATCCCCATAAATAATGCACATGCTAAAATCCATGCTAATCCTTTTTTTAACTTACGTTTTCTCATAAGTTCTCCCTTCTAATATAACTTAATTCATGATAAATTATATTTTACACGTAAATGTGTTGAAACACAATATAAAAAGAAAAGTTTGTGGGAATTGTTTGGGTTCCGCAATTTCGTAGAATAGCTTTGCGTCTCGTGGGCACTCTCGCTCGTTGAGTGCGTAGCGGTATGGGCACTGAAACTACCAGTGCCACATACCGACGTACTCAAACCCACGAGTCGCAAAGTTTTTCTACGGAATTACTGAAATCCAAAGGAACCGGCAGCGAACATTTGTCACAAACATAATCAAACTTACTAACTTTTTTTCTAAAAAAGTGTTGACACATTAAAAAAAGGATGGTATAGTAAATATCGTTGTGAGCGGATGTGGCGGAATTGGCAGACGCACAAGACTCAAAATCTTGCGGTGGTGACATCGTGCGGGTTCAAGTCCCGCCATCCGCACTCACTAAAAAGCACTAAAAACTACGAAAAACGTTGTTTCTAGTGCTTTTTTATTTAACGAATTAGATTCTAAAATAATTTGCTTGTAGCAAATATTTAATGACAATTTATTGGGATTCCAGTAATTTAGAAAAAAGACATTGTGACTCGTGGGTTTGACCACTCACGAGACGCAAAGTCTTTTTTCTAAATTACGGAGCCCAAAAAATTAGTCATATTTTTTACTGTTACATTTTGGGTATTTCGATGCAGTAAAATGATGTGTTTTTTTCATCACCGAACTCGATTTCAAAAAGTATGTATAATACGGTTTTTTGTTGGTGTTTGTGCCATTGATAATCGGGTCGTCAAAGGTCACATCAATGTGATACCACTTACCGGAAAGTTTCACCATATTCCATGCATGGCCGACGCTACCGCTTGAACCGGTTACAAAGCGGCACGGAATTTTAAGTTTACGCATCACCATCTGAAAGGCATGCGAATAACCATCACACACTGCCACTTTTTTCAGCAGTGCTCCCTTTGCTGTGTGGGATACACTCGGTACATATCCGCGTTTGAGACTGTAATAATCATATTTTACATTTCGAATCATCCAATTATGTACTGCCTGTACTTTTTGATAATTCGTCATATCTTTTTTAATAACCGATTTAATAATCTGGTTTACCCGTTTTCCAACTGCTTTTCCGTATACCGTTACTTTGTACTGATATTTTTTACCGCCGGCAGATGCCTGAATTATGGTGGTTCCTTTCTTTTTTGCACGAATTTTACCGCTTTTTGTAACAGATACCACACTCTTTTTCTTACTCTTATACGTTACTGTATTAATGCAGTTGAGCAAAGGAATCGTGTCGGTATCACCCGCAAGAAGGTAAATATGGGAAGATGCAAATTTAATTTTGTTTGTTGTCGTAACGGCAATTCCTTTTTTCTCGGCATACGAATACGCCTTACTTAATTTTGGTGCTGCAAAATTTAAGATTTTTCCACAGTCATAAAGGATATTGTCTATCAATGTAACAGTTTCTTTTGGAAAAGAAATCACACGAAGTGATGAACATTTGGCAAAAGCATACTTTTCAACTGTCGTTACACTTGACGGAAGAATAATTTTCTTCACCTTTGAATTGTTATAAAAGGCAAGCGAAGAAACCACCGTTACCGTATTTGGTACGGTTACGGTCGTATCGCTTCCCCGATAAGAAATCAATCTGCCATTTTCAATCAAAAAATCCGAATTGCCGTAGGTACTGTCGCTGTTTTCTGTCGTTACCTCTCCAGACACAACGGAAAAGGATGCCGGCATGCGCTCTCCTAAGATTTCTCTTAAAATCGAAACCAGCACATCGGTATCTGACTGGCTTCCGTAAATTCTCGCATACTCGTCCTTTGTCACCTCATAGCGGGCGTCATCCAGATAAACATAATAATGCGTCACCTCTGCCGCCCTGCTGTTTTTACAAAATACAGGCAAAAGCATACCGCATAAAATTAATAAAACAACAATTCCTCCGATTCTTCGGATTTTCTGATTTGTATTCATTCTAACCTCTTTTCCAATGCCTCCACAACAATTTCAAGGACTTTAATCCTTGCGTATAACTTGGAATTTGCCTCAATAATATGCCATGGGGCTTCTGTCGTCGATGTGCGTAACATCATCTCATCGACTGCTTTTTCGTAGTCATCCCATTTGTCACGGTTGCGCCAGTCTTCATCTGTAATTTTCCACTGTTTTTCCGGCGTTTCCATTCGCTGCTTAAAGCGTTTTTCCTGCTCATCTTTGTCGATGTGCATCCAGAATTTCAAAACAATTGTACCGGATTTTACCAAATGGGCTTCCATATCATTAATTTCCTGATAAGCACGTTTCCATTCTTCCTCCGTGGCAAAACCTTCCACACGCTCAACTAACACTCTTCCATACCAGGTGCGGTCAAAAATTGCCATGTGTCCGTCCTTTGGAAAATGATTCCAGAACCGCCACAAATAATGATGTGCTTTTTCGATATCATTTGGCGAAGCAATTGGCACCACTTCATAACCACGCGCATCCATACACTGGGTAATGCGCTTAATGGCACCGCCTTTTCCACCGGCATCCCAGCCTTCGAATGCTAGCACCACAGGCACACGCTGCAAATACATCTGATTGTGAAGTTTCTCCATCCGCTTTTGCAAATCTTTTTTCTTTTTCTTATATTCCTCAGGCGTCAAAGAGAGCGTCAAATCCACACCTTTTAACACACTGTTTTGCAGATATGCATCTGTATCCTCACTTTTAGAATCCGTTTCCGGATTTCCTTTTTTCTGATTCTTCTCGACCGCCTGCTCCAGCCCGTTTACAATTGTCGTTAAAATTTTATCTACTGCAAATTTTTTGTCCATTGCCTCGACAATTGTCCACGGCGCATTTGCCGTATCGGTCTGTACCAGCATAGTATCAAATTGTGAGAAACATTTGTCATAATTCTCATTATTTTTCCAGTCTTTTTCTTTGACACGCCAGCTCGTGTCCTCACTGCCTGCCAAATGGTTTAACCGTTTTTTCTGCTCCTTTTTTGTAATAGCAAGAAAAAACTTAATCAAAACAACTCCATCGTCGGTAAACTGCTTTTCGTACCGGCAGATTTCGTCCGCCTGTAAAATATCCGGGAACCCCTGATACCAGCTGTGATCAAAAATATGAATTCTTCCTTTTGCCGGCATTTTCGTCGCATAACGCCATAAATATGGATGCCTTTTATCCTCTTTCGTTTCCTTTTCCATCGTAAAAACCTGAAAACCTCTTGGGTCAAGAGGACGAATCATCCGTCCAATCATTGTTCCTTTTCCGGACGCAGAAAACCCCTCAAACACAATAACAATCGGAATCCCCATACTCCGGCACTGCCGCTGCAGTTCTCCCATACGAATTTCTAAATGTGCCAGTCTCTCATCATAGTCTTTGCGAACTTCTTTTCGCTCCATCATTACCTTATCAAGCATAAGTAACACCCCTTTTCACAATCTTCTTGGTCTGCCCCACATCTGATTTTTACGGAGTAATTGGTACTTAGCATACGCATGTTCCAAAATTTTGCGTTCATTGGCAAACTTCAGCAGATGATATGCCTCATGGTATTTATAATACCCCGAATCCTGAAAATATTCCTCCCTTTGTGGTTTTGAATAGAAACTATCCGACTGCATTAAAAACCAATGAACATCTTTGGATACCGTCCCCTCCGGCACTTCAAATGTGTAGTGGCTTCGGTCAACATAATCAACAATCCGGCACAGCGCACTTGCCTCCTCCTTTACTTCACGTAATGCCGTCTCCGGAAAACTTTCTCCCTGCTCAACTGTTCCTTTCGGAAGAACCCAGCCTTCATATTTGTGTTTCACATTTTTATACAACAATAATATCTTACCCCGGAAAATTACTACTCCGCCACAGCTTGTTGCTTCTATCATTGCAATCCCTCCTGCGTGGAAATCACGTTCCTCTGTACACGTGTTTTTTTTCTTAGTATACCCCATTCTACCAATAAGCGTCAAACACCTTTTTAGCAATCGGAACAGCATAGGCACTTCCGGTTCCCGCAGCCTCTACAACTACGCTGACGCAAAGCTTTTTACCATTTTTTTCCGCGTAGCCGACAAACCACGCATGAGAATCCGTCGAACCGTTTTGGAACTCCGCAGAACCCGTCTTTCCACCTGCCTTATATGGCGTTCCATAGTATAAAGACGTCGCCGTTCCACCTTTTACGGTTCCCCTCATTAATTTCTTTAATTGTTTTGCCTCTTTTTCTGACATTTTCTTCCCGAGTGATTTCGGTGTATTTTCAGAAACCGTATTTCCGTTTGCATCCTCAATCCGGTCAACCACATATGGCTGCATCAATTCACCGCCATTGACTGATGCACAGACAAGTAAAATATTTTGCAGCGGCGTAACCAGTGTCTGTCCCTGTCCGATTGACGCCTGTCTTACATCGCCCTGCGCCGTCTTGTTATCAATCGTAAAACGGGACGATTTCTGCTCCATTTTTTCAAGCGGAATGCTTTTATTGTAATAAAAGGATTCACATAACTTGCGCCACGAATTCCGGTTCAAACCATCTCCGATGGAGCAAAATGCTGCATTACAAGATTCGGCAAATGCCTTTTCCAAATCCACTTTTCCGTGCACTTCACCACCATAGCACTTAATCTGTTCACTTCCTGTTCCAATTTTTCCGGTACAGGTATAATGAAATTTTGAATAATTATCCTGTTCTCTCATAAATTCAAACGCTGTATACAATTTAAAAGTTGACCCCGGCGGGTACAACCCTTGTGTTGCCCGGTTATAAAGCGCCGACTGCTCCCCGGAATCCGATGTCAATTTGTTCCATCTGGCATCCGTCAATTGATTGGGGTCGTATGATGGTTTACTCACCATCGCCAGTATTTTCCCGGTTTCCGGGTCCATCACAACAACCGCTCCACGCTTTGAACCAAGTGCATTACTCGCCGCTTTGGAAAGCCCGACATTCAATGTGGTAACTACATTGTTTCCCGGATTTTTTTTCCCTTTTAGTTCATTAATCGTACTAAGAAATGGATTCAGTCCGGAGGTCAGCATCGTATAACTTTCTGATGCCTCCAACCCGGTTTTCCCATGCGAAGAACGTCCGACAACATGCGCAAACAAGCTGCCATACGGATACTTTCTCGTTTCGTTTCCTGAAGAATCCGTAACTGTCTTTGCCAGCACTTTTCCTTTGTCCGATAAAATTTTACCTTTCGTCACACGCTTGGCTAAAAGTTCCTGACGTTTATTTGCCGAATTATTTAACACTTGATCCGAATCGTGAATGATAAAATAAACCATATATCCGGCAAGAATAAAAAAGATTGCCATCACAAGATAGGTCACAACCGCCATTTCCCGGTTCTGGCGTTTACTGCCTTTTTCCGGATTTTCGATTAATTGCTGCTTGTTCTTCATTTGTCGTGACCTCCTCTCTTCGGTTTCTCACATACATTCCCTGAATAATACTAAAAATCACAATCGTCGTTATAATGGAACTGCCACCGTAACTGATTAACGGCAGCGTCACACCGGTTGACGGAATAAATTTGGTTACTCCACCGATACTCAAAAACACCTGGAAAATCAAAACTACACTCAATCCGAATGCACACAGTTTATAAAAATTCTTTTTCATTTTTAAGGCGATATTGACAAACATAATAAAAGAACTGATGTAAATCAAAATCAAAAAGATACAGAAAATGACACCCATTTCCTCTGCAATTGCAGAAAAAATAAAATCACTTTCCACAACCGGCACACTCTTTGGCATGCCCTGTCCAAGTCCCATGCCAAACAATCCTCCAGTTCCGATTGCAAACAAACTCTGGCAAATCTGATAGCCACCCTGATTCATGTTCGACCAGGGGTCCTGCCACGCCGCCACACGCACACGCACATGCGCAAATAACCGGTACGCCACAACAGACGCCACCGTCCCTGCAAAAAAACCTGCCGCCAGATAGCGCAGTTTCATCGTCGCCGCATAAAGCATCATAAGATATGTCACAAAATAAATCAGTGCTGCGCCCAAATCTTTTTCTAATACAAGGATTCCCACATGTACTGCCGCCGCAATACTAATCACGGCAACACTCTTAAAATCCGTCCGCTTTGCCAAAAGCGATGCGATAAAAAATACATAAATAATTTTCACAAATTCAGACGGCTGCAATTCAAATCCACCAATCGAAACCCAGTTTCTTGCGCCGTATTTTTCCACACCAATAACAAACACCAAAAGTAAAAGCAGGACACCGGCAAGCGCATACTGCCAACCGATTTTTTCCCAAATCGTAAAACGCTCAATAAACAACGGCACTAAAAGACACACTCCCAAAGCAAGCGATGCCATCACAAGCTGTCTGATTGCATAATCATAGGAAAGTCTGCCAAGCATAATAAATCCAATCATCATGCAAATCATCATGTTATTCCAGATTAGTTTTGACATTCCCTTGTAAAACACCTGATAGATTTTCGTAAAAAACAGAAAAAAGAATAACTCAAGTGCCCACAAAACCACATATTTAATTTCTTTTTCTTCCACTAAAATAACTGCACTGCAAACCAAATGAAGCATCACGATAAGCACACGCTGTGCCCGGAATACTCCCTCATTATTTCCTGCCGCCCGTCCGATAAACGCGCGGTAACTGTAGAAGGTATACAGAGCAAATAAAATAACGATTATATATCGTGAAAGTTCTGCTATAATAAGTTCCATGTTTTCAAAACCTTTCTCATTTCATCGGCTGTCTCCCATGTAAAATGGTGCCATGCCGGCTTATCAAATTCCGGCTTTTTCTCGCCGTTTTTTGTATATATCGTATTGTAGCAAAAATCGCAATTATTTACCACATAGAATTTGTCCCCTTTGCCACCAGATACTAAAATTCTCTCTTCTTTTCCATCGCACCTGTCAAGCGTCCGTTTTAAGCATCCCTTCGTCACCATTACTTCTTTGCGCCCATAGCCACGCTTAATTGCCGGGCAGATACCAAGTTCTGCAAGCACTTCTTTTGCGCGCTCATTTTCATGGTAAAATGTTTCGGCAGCAATCCATGGGCAATCCTGAAACCTCTTTTTTGCCACAAGCAGCGCACGGTGGCTGTTAATCACAACCGCACCGACAAACAGCCGGTTTATCAATGTCCTCCACTTTTCTTCCACTCCCGCTTTCATAATCCGTGGGAATGAAAGAATTACCGGACGATTTTTAAGAAGTTTGATTACCTCATCCTCTTCCTTTGCAAATAAAGCTACCGGCAGTTCAATCCACACATCGCTTTCATCCGTCTCCACTGCTGTCCTTAACTGCTCCATCGTAGAAACTTTTAGAATGGAGACATTTTGCCAGACAAAAAGTTCTTTCTTTTTATGCGGTTTTTGCTCTCCCACACTTCGTCCAGACACCGCCTCTCTCTCAAAAGCTGCTAATGCCTCTCGTTTTAATTTGGCGATTTCTCCCATTGGCACAAAGGAATCCTCCTCTAAAGTAATGGAAAAGTCCGTGAGTCTATAATTCGTATTTCCCATTTTCCGAATGCGCTTTTCAATTTCGTCTTTTGTCACAGGACGATTCACGGCTCTTTGTAATGGTTCACCAAACACTGTAACTTCATGCGAAAGTCCCTGCAGTTTCAGAGCAATCGGTTTGCCGATTTTCGCGGTCATTTCGCCTTTCAAAGAAATTTTGTCATCAATAGTTTCGATTTTTTCATCAATCCATGACAACAGTGCCGCATTTTTTGTACGATAAACTTTCTGTCCCTTAAATATCGTACTGCCCCTTTTTACATTGCACGTCACAACGTCACCGGGTGCTGCTTCATTTTTTACCGTATACTCGTATGCTTTTGTATCATCTTCCAGGCGAAATTCTAAAATATCCTGATAATGCAGAGCTTCTTTTACACGGAATACCGCCTGTCCTTTGGACGCTTTCAAAACAGTACCAACACACGTACCAAAATGCCCGTTTTTTTTCGGATACATAATATTTTTCTTATCTGTCTCAAAAAGGTATCCGGCAGAAAATCCGCCGCGGTTATAAATGTCTTTACTCCGCCTGATATCTTTCCACAGCCTGCTTTCTTTATTTTGAACCAATGCCTGAAAAGCCTCGTTCCCCTCACTCTCATAAACATCGACATAATGGCGGTATAACGAGGACAAGTACGCACTGTACTCCTTCTTTTTCATACGCCCTTCAATTTTAAAAGAATCGATTCCGGCATCCACAAGTTCCGGAATATGCATAAGCGTACACATATCTTTTGTGCTGAATAAATGTCCGTTTCCATATGCACTTGTAAATGGAAGTCTGCACGGCTGCGCACACATTCCCCGGTTTCCGCTGCGGTCTCCAATCTCCTCACTCATCAAGCACTGCCCGGAATAACAATAGCAGAGCGCACCATGCACAAACACTTCTATTTCCAAATCGGTCTGTGCTCTCATCGCACGAATTTCCTCAATGGTACATTCTCTGGCAGGAACAAATCTTGTAACACCATAGTTTCTGTATAACTCTGCCTCATCTCCGGATAAAATCGTCATCTGCGTGCTGGCGTGCAAATCCATCTGTGGAAAATTTTCATGTAAAAAAGACAACACGCCTAAATCCTGTACAATACAAGCATCAAGTCCCGCCTCATACAACGGAGCAATCAATGGGAACAAATCATTTTCCAGCTCCCTGTCCGAGAGCAGCGTGTTGACCGTCAGATATATTTTTTTATCGTGCATATGAGCATACACAAGTGCCTCTTCCAGTTCATCGACACTCGGATTTTTAGCAAAAGCACGGGCACCAAAGCGGCTGGTTCCCACATAGACCGCATCTGCCCCCATTTGAAACGAAGCATATAAGCCATCCAGTGAGCCTGCCGGTGCAAGAATTTCTACATTACTCATTCGATTCCTTTCTCCCTCTATCTTGTAAAGAAGGACTGCATTTTCAGCAGTCCTTTTTCTATCTTTTTTGTTTCAATCTAGTTTCTAATTCAACCTGTTTTTTCTCTAATTTTTCAACTGAATCATGAAACTCATCGCGTTCTTTTTCAAGTTTCTTAATGGTATCCTGTAACTCAATAATCTCATGCTTCATGTCTAACACCATTTTGTCTTTTAACTGAGTCTCGGTGCGGTATTCGCTTGCCTTTTTCTTCTCTTTGTAATAATCGTCGGCAATATTAATCGCAAGCAGGGTATTACGCAAATCCAAATCCAGTCTTGCATATCCCTCCTGTTTATGAAATTCCGCCAATTTACGATTAATGTAAGAGGCAATTTTCTGAATGTATTCCGGGCTTTCAAATCCACAAAGTGTATATTTTCTGCCATCAATTAAAACTTCTACATCATTTTTCTTTTTCATCTATGCACCTCACCTGCTCAATTTCCTAGTAATTATACATAAAAAAACATTATTCGTCAAATGACAACCCCAAATGATGATATGTTTTTTCTGTCACAATACGTCCTCTGGGCGTCCTTGCTAAAAATCCATTCTGAATCAAAAACGGTTCATAGACATCTTCAATCGTCCCACTGTCCTCACCAATGCATGCGGCTAACGTATCCAGTCCAACCGGTCCTCCATGAAATGTCTCAATCAGCGCCAGTAAAAGGCTCCGATCGGTGTTATCCAGTCCATATTTATCCACTTCCAGCAAATCCAATGCAAAATTTGCCACCGAAAGTGTAATGTTTCCGTCGTATTTTACTTCGGCAAAATCACGCACCCTCTTTAATAGGCGGTTAGCCAAACGTGGTGTTCCGCGTGAACGTCTTGCAATTTCTCTAGCTCCCTCCCTATCAATCGACACATGGAAAACCTGCGCCGAACGAAGAACGATTTCGGTCAATTCGTCTACTGTATAAAACTCCAAACGATGGACTACTCCAAAACGGTCACGAAGCGGTGCCGTCAGCATACCGGCGCGCGTCGTTGCACCCACAAGTGTAAACTTCGGCAAATCCAGACGGATACTTCTCGACGAGGCTCCCTTTCCAATCACAATATCAATGACGTAATCTTCCATCGCCGGATAGAGCACTTCTTCCACCTGTCTGTTAAGTCTGTGAATCTCATCCACAAACAGTAAATCACCATCCGAGAGATTATTTAAAATAGATGCCATTTCACCCGGTTTTTCAATTGCGGGTCCCGATGTAATCTTTAAGTTCACATCCATCTCATTCGCAATAATCCCCGCTAATGTGGTTTTTCCCAATCCAGGCGGCCCATATAACAGTACATGGTCAAGCGATTCGTTTCTCTGTTTCGCCGCCTCAATATAAATCTTTAAATTTTCTTTTGCTTTACTCTGACCAATATAGTCTTTCAAAAACTTTGGACGAAGACTATTTTCAATTTTGTAATCTTCTTCCATCAGGTCAGTAGAAATCACTCGCTTTTCCATTACTTACTCTCATTCCTTTACAGATTTTTTAAGCTCAATTTCAAAATATCTTCCACAGACATTTCTTCCGTAACTTGAAGTTTGCGTACCGCACCAGCAGCCTCTGATGCGGAATAACCAAGGGCAACCAGCGCCTCAATCGCATCTTTCTTCGCATCTGCTCCGGCCGATACATTTTCTGTGGCAAAAGATTCTTCCACGCCGCCAAAGACATCTTCCAAATGACATTTATCCTTTAACTCAAGAATCAGTTTGCTCGCAGTTTTTGGTCCGATTCCCGGTGCTTTCGCAATCGTTTTTGCATCATCCGAAAGAATCGCAAGACGGAGCGCATCGGTATCCATGGCAGTTAAAATACCAAGTGCCGCCTTCGGCCCAATGCCATTTACCGTAATCAGCAACTTAAACATGTCCATACTGTCTTTCGTCAAAAAACCATAGAGCTGCAACGCATCTTCGCGCACATATGTATAGGTATAAATCTTAACTGTATTTCCAACCTGTGGCAATTCGGAAACAACCGAACCCGGCACTAAAATTTCAAACCCGATATTCTGATTTTCCACAATAATTTTGTCCTCACTCACGGAGTCCAAAATCCCTTTCACAAATGCTATCATAGTTCCTCCCTTATGCCGGATGCATTACACAAGTGCGTCAAACACATGTAAAATCGGCTGAATAATTTTCATCTTTAACGGTCTGTTTTTCCAGTCCTCATAGGTAATCTCAATACTTTGCGCAAATGTATTTATAAAATCGTTTTCCACCGCTTGCCTGAATTCTTCATCATAAATCCAGACACCATTCTCATAATGTAAGTAAAAGCTCCGGTAATCCATATTGATGGTTCCGACAATCGCACAATGTTCATTCATAACTACTTTGGAATGAATGAATCCCGGCTCATATTCGTAAATACGAATTCCATTTTTCAAAAGGATCCCGTAGTTATATTCTGTCATGTATTTAATATGTTTTTTATCCGGAATATGAGGCGTGATAATCCGCACATCCACACCACGGCGCACGGCTTCCAAAAGCGTCTCAATCATCGCTTCTTCCAAAATCAGATACGGTGTCATTACATACATTTTTTCACCGGCATAATGTATCATCTGTTTATACATGCTGCCGACAAAAGAGCGGGTATCTAATGCCGGACCGTCACGCAGTACATGGCAGTACATATCCGACTGAATCGATGTTTTTTCTGCCCGGTACCGCTCATAATCAATCGCCTCATTTTTAGAGCAGACTGCCCACAGTTCGAGAAAAGTAACTACCATACTCCAGACAACATCACCTTTTAACCGTACTCCTTCATCTTTCCATATGCCAAAACGGTCTACTAAATTTGCATATTCATCCGCAATATTAAAACCGCCCGTATATGCCACCTCACCATCAATGACAAGAATTTTCTGGTGGTCACGGAAGTTCATAAACAACTTACTGGTATACTTATGAATCGGATTAAATACTTCTACTTCAAAGCCTTCTGCCCGCAGTTTCTGTGCAAAATCCGTACTTGTGCGAAGCAGTGCCCCGAAATCGTCATATAGAAATTTAACTTCAACTCCTTCTTCAATTTTACGTTTCAAAATATCATGCATCTTATCCCAAATTGCGCCTTCAGCCACAATAAAAAATTCAATAAAAACATATTTTTTTGCCCGCTCCAAATCAGCAAACAAATCTTCAAACGCATTTTCTCCCATATCATAATATCTTGCCTCATTATTTTTTGAAATCGGTGCACCATTAGCTTCCATATAACGCGACATACGGGATGAAACCGGATGTTTTTTCCGAAATTCATCAGACACTTCGGGATGCCATTCTAAGTGTCTGTCTACACTTTGAATCGTCGATTTTATACGACGATTTAATTTGTTTTTTTTGCCTACTTTTCCCCAAAGAGCAAACATAATATTTCCGGATACCGGAAGTAAAATTGTAATGCACAGCCATCCATATTTATAGGACATGCTGCGGCTGTCATTCGTAAGTGCCAGAATGGTAAACACACCAAACAACTCCATTACCAAATAAAATAATGAAGCATACTGGCGCAGTAAAAATGGCAGTACAATCAGAATTGCGAACTGAAACGCAACCAAAACCGCCACAATGCAAGCTCTCAAAAAGCCGCTCAAACTATTTTGAACTCGTCCTTTTAATCCCTGAAGATGTTTTAATGGACGTTTTTCTCTCTGTGCCTCCATATCATTCTCCATCCTTTTCCATCAAATTTCAAATAAATACAGTATACCACATACGGTGGTAATTCGCAAACATTGCACATCCTCTGATTTTCTGCTATGATAAATGCAGATTTTTTACGAGAAGGGATTAACCATGGAACACACAGCAAAGGTACTTACTTCCTATGAAGAACAACTAAACAATGCAGCGTCTATCTTACCGGCTCCGGCAGAAAACATCTGCTTTTTTGATATTGAAACTACCGGGCTTTCTGCTGCTGTTTCGTCTCTTTATCTGATTGGCACAATTACCTTTGAAAATAATGAGTGGGTTCTAAACCAGTGGTTTGCCGATGATTATGTGAGTGAAGTACGTCTTTTGCAGGCATTTTCTGAGTTTTCAGAAAAGTACGAATGGATTGCGCATTATAATGGTGCGACCTTTGACATCCCTTATCTGGAAAAGAAATACCGCACAAATCATATGCCGTCCCCGTTTGCCGGGAAGCAGACACTTGACCTTTACCGGGCAGTCAAACACATCAAAAAATATTTCCCGGTTCCCAATCAAAAATTGATTACAATGGAGCGTCTTGCCGGTTTTACCAGACATGAACTTTTAAGCGGAAAAGAATGTATCACACTTTACACGGAATTTATGCATGAGAATTTTTTTCATAATCCGGAATCCTTAGAAAAAAAGAACAGACTGCTCTTTCATAATGAAGATGATTTGATTGGTACCATTGTATGTGCACTTCTCCTTGCCTACACAACGTATAAACCGATATGCCCGAGTGTACAGACAACGGAACACAGCGTTCTATTTACCGACACCTTAGAGAAAAAAGTCCCGGCAAATCTTTCCTTTCAAAAAGGTGATATCTCCTTTTCTTTTGAAGGGAAATCCCTTTCTATCGAGGTGCCGCTTTGGGAAGGTACGCTGTACCACTTTTTTGCCGACTATAAAAATTATTATTATCTGCCAAAGGAAGATATGGCGGTACATAAAAGCGTTGGCTGTTTTGTCGAACCTGCCTACCGTCAGAAAGCAACTGCCGCTAACTGCTACATCAAAAAAGACGGCAGATTTCTTCCGCTGCCGGCTGGCACCGACTGGGATTCTCCTGTTTTTTCGCTCACCCGAAAAGACAAGAAAGTTTTTATACCATGGGAAGAAAATACGGAACTAGCAACTGATTCCGTCTGCCACCTCATCAATGAATTTATGCATATGCCAGAATAATACCGCCAATTCCTGCATAAACACTTGCAATCCCTCCCGTCTCAACAATGTGAATCTGACAATCCGGGAGTATCTTATTTAATTTTTTCTTTACTTCATATGCTCCTGCCTCCTGCCCACAGTGTGAAATTACAATATGCGAAATCTTTTTTTCTTTATTTTCATTTCCAATTGCACGCACCATCGCAGACAACGCACGTTTCATACCTCTCGCCTGACCGGTCTGGCAAATGGTTCCTTCATCGGTTGATGCCAATATCGGACAGATATGAAAAGCGTCCGCAAGTTTTGCCTGAAGGCCATTTAATCTTCCGCTTCGCTCTAACATCGTCAAATCATTTAACACAAATTTCGTCATCATATCCCTGCGGAGTTTTTTTATCCGCTTACGAATTTCATCTTCGGAATACCCTTTATTTTCCCAGCGCATCAATGCTCCTGCCAGTAATGTCTGCCCCGCGGATGCACTTTTGCTGTCAATGATATAAATTTTCTGCCCCTTTTTTCCTTTGTTCTCCTCCCGCCAAAGTTTTCTCGCCAGGCTCGCGCTGTTATAAGAACCGGAAAGAGCTGAAGAAACCGTTATCACATAAATACGGTCTGCATTTTTATCGAACCTCTGCAAATAAGCATCCGGTGCCGGACACGCCGATTTTGGCAGCACATCCGTCTCTAAAATTTCATCAAACAACTCCTGTTTATTGATATGTCCATCGTCCGGCCACTCTTTCTGCCCCACTCGGATTTGCAGAGGAATCATCCGCAGATGCTCATTATTTCTCATTCCTTCCGATAAATCGCCGCAGCTGTCCATTAAAATCTGGTAACTCAAAAAATCGTCTCCTTTGCTTTTTGAGTTAGGGTTGACAAGATAACGATATCCTATACAAATGCTGCAAAATTATTTTTTTACACTTAGTCTTTTAATTTTGCTCCACTTACTAAAAACCTTTTGCTTTGAATGGGATTTATTTTTATAATATCTCACTCGAATGTAATATATCTTTTTTCTCTTTACAGAAATAGCCACACTCTTCTTTTTTCCCCAGATACTTTTGCTTTTTTTCATCTTTTTATTCGTCGCATATTGAATCTGATAACCTTTAAATCCTCTTATAATCATCATTTTTAAACGAATCTTCACTTTCTTTTTGGCAGCGTTTTTACCAGACTTCCCGGTACTTGTTTTTACCGTATAAGTCGTTACAATTGATGGCGCAATACTTTTAATGCTATCTTCTTCATATCGATATGCTATTCTTTTCTGAATTTCACGATTGCTTCCAGGCACCGGTGCAGAAGCTGACCAATCCGAATATTTTGACCATTTATGGTATTTAAAAAGCTTTTTGTACTGTTGATAGGAACAGCGATACACCGGAATATTAGCCGCAACTCCTTCTCCATATCCAATCCACCAATAGGTATCATTACAATGTTGTGGTAAATCACCATAAAATGCACCTTTGGAATCCCATCCTAACGGTGAAGAAGTAAAAAAGGCATGGAAATTCCAAAACTTATCCGTATATACTCCGTTTACTGTCCGATTCTTCTGATTTCCATAATAGGTTCCATTTCTGCACCAGTGATAATAAATATAACCAATGTGGCTGGTACTTACTGTTGTCTTGTTTGTGGCTGTTTCCGAAGGGGCTACCGGTGCACGATTGTAATATTGATAAATGCCGCTCCTTGCCTCAAAACCACTCGGAAAAGAACTTACATAGTCGACTTGCCCACTTCCTGAAGCAACCCAGCTTCCTCCCGCCTGTGTCCATCCACCTAATGATGTACTGTAAGATGTTTGTGTGGATTTATCACGAAACCGATATTCTGTCCTTTTTTCCACTCCTTTCGCACCTTCTGGCGGCTGTTCTGCATTCCACGATGTCATCACAGCTTTTGATTCACTCTGCAAAAACAGTATTGTCATCATAAACAATGCAACTGTTAAAAATAAATATCCCTTTATCTTCATAAAATGTTACCTCCTCCATTTTTTTAACAATTTTGTATACCTCTTTTTCATTGCTTGTGGTACAACAATCTTACATTTCTTAGGAAATTTGTTCTTTCCTATTTTGGTGATTGTTCGGCTTTTAATCGTTAATTGCTTTAATTTCTTACATCTTGTAAATACATTTTTGCCAATCTGCGTTATTGTAAATTTATAATCATATTTTTTAACCTCTTTCGGTATTGTTATCTTTTTGGTCTTTTTGTTTTTCACACTTATCAAACTCAGCTTGCCCTTCTTTCCTGTCAGCTTTGTGATTTTATAGTTGATACCTTTATCATTAAATATCATTCCCATTTTAACCGTTGACCTTGCCAATGTATTATTAGCGGTTTTATCCGGAAGTGCTGATGCAATCGTTTCTTTCCGTGAGTTTTGAGTTGCTTTTGCAGTTGGATTCGGTGTTACCGTTGGTGTAATTGTTGTTTTCGACGTCACATCTGCTGTTGGGGTGATTTCTGGCACAATTGCCGACGTTTGTGTTGGGGTTGGCGTTACTTCCGGTGTTGTTTCTATCCCATCTGAAGACACAGTTCCAGCCAGTTCTAATTTCCCCAATGCCGACGATATTGATATATGCATAACCGGACGAACACCAACATCTTCGTTTGAAACACTTAAGCCACTATAATAGCTGTCACCAAATACATATCCGGGGCCATCAACAATTGCAGCTTGTTGGTGATTTGCTCCTGGTGTGCGAATCCACCATACTCCATATTGAGACACATTGGATTGGTTTATATAACAGTTCATTGTATATGCTGTGTTTTTTGCCTTTCTGGTAACACTCCTCGAATTATAGTCCACAAATCCATAATTTGTATTAGTTACCTCTTTTATTGATGGAATATAAATTTTGTCTTTTGTTATATTTCCACCTGATGTTCCATACACCTCATTCTTGTCATTTACTACAGTCGTAACCTTTATCACATTTTGCTCTTCCGTTGAAAATGCCTTTCGGTAAAAATTACTGTATAACCATGTTCGCAAAGTACAAGTTTCCCAGGTAACATCAACTTCATTATTATTATATTTTTGACAATCCAAATTTTTATCCGACATAAGGAACACATCATCCCCATCAACCTGCAGCACACGCCACTTAATTGGCTCCTTTGCATCATTTTGGTCTGCTACTCCATCCCCATTTGTGTCATTTTGCCAATAGGTTCCAAAGTATACGCAATCCCAAGTCGACACACCATTTATCATCGTTGGATTATGTAAATTTAAAGTTGCTGCCTTTGCAGATTCATTTGTAACATTCACTGTCAAATAAACACTTTGTAACACTAGTGCCATTATCAATATTTTTGCACATGTTTTCTTCATAATACTCGCTCCTTTAAATCCATCTATCAATTTCTCCTGCACTTTGCCAGCAATTTAATGTATTTCTTCTTCATCGCTTGCGGTACAATAATTTTGCACTTTTTAGCAAATCTGTTTTTTTCCATCTTTGTTATTGTCCGACTTTTAATGGTCAACTTTTTTAGTTTCTTGCATTTTGTAAATACATTTTTTCCTATCTGTGTTACTACAAATTTTATCCCATATTTTTTTATTTCTTTAGGAATTACAACTTTCTTTGTCCTTTTATTTTTTATATCCTTTAACGTCAGATTGCCTTTTTTACCTGAAATCTTTGTAACCCTGTAGCTAATCCCCTTATATACAAATGTTTTCCCTGCTCGAATTGTATCCTCTGTTTTTTTCACCTGAGCAGTTTGAGTTTCGATTCTCGATTTAGGGGAATTCGTGCTGTTTGGCGTCTGCATATTCTTAATTGGTATTTGCGTTGAAGGAATTACTGATGCTGTCGGTACCGGTGTCTCCGTTGGAGTGATTGTTGGTCCCAGTGTTGTCTCCACACCATCTGAAGATACTGTTCCAGCAAATTCTAACTGCTTAGCAGCAGATAGTGACAGATGTAAAACCGGGCGAACCGTGAAATACTTTTCTGCCACACTCCAGCCTGTATAATAACTTCCTCCATAGGCAAGTCCCGCACCGTCAACTAATGTCGCCTGCTGCTTTAATGCCCCCGGTGTACGCAGCCACCATGCTCCATATTCAGGTAAAGTATCATTTTGTTTGCTTAATTGCGCCGAATATAACGTATTTTTAGCAATTCTTGTATTATTTCTGACACTATATTTGCTGGTAAATCCATATTTTGTATTAGAAATTTCTTTTATTGATGGGATGTAAACTTTATCCTCGGTTGTATTGCCACCAGGTGTCCCATGTACCTCATTCTTATCATTTTCTACAGTAGTAACTTTTATGGCATTTTGTTCTTCTTCTGAAAATGCATTCCGATAAAAACTACTATAAAGCCATTTTCTCAGGTCGCAGTTTTCCCATGTAATCTCCACTTCTGACGCATGATACTTTTGACAATCCAATGTTTTATCAGACATCAAAAAAACATCATCACCATCTACTTGCAGGACGCGCCACTTGATTGGTTTTTTTGCATCATTCTTATTTGCTAATCCATCTCCATTTGTGTCGTCCTGCCAATAGTTTCCAAAATACACACAATCCCATGTGGATATACCATTTATCATGGTAGGATTATGGAGCGTTAATGCTGCCGCTTTTACCGTTTTCTTATACACACCAAAGTCACAAAAGAGTAGCTGCATCACGAGCGTTGCTATTAAAATAATTGCACATTTCCTTTTCATATAATCACTCCTTACGTATATTTAAAATGATTTTAATTCAATTCAATATAATCATCACTGCCAATCACCTGGAAATCACTGCTTTTATTTGACTTTTTACTTTTCTTAGAAGATTTTCCAGAACTAGTAGTCGGACGCTGTGGACGCACCGTTGGTCTAGGTGTTGCCTGTGGTTTTTTTGTTGGTTCTGGTCCTTTACTGACAACCAGCTGTATTGTCGTATTTTTCTTGACTTTTGAAGAGGCCTTTTTGTTTTGCGAAATCACCTTTCCTTTCGAATATGAGCTGCTATACTTACTTTTCGTTTTCAACTTCAATCCACTCTTTTTTAATTTGCTTTTTGCTGTTGTCAAACTTTTTCCTTTAACATTAGGAACCGTCATCAACTCTTCACCCTTACTAACTTCCAAAGTTACAACAAGTGGTTGAGACTGATTTAATAAACTTCCAGCTTCCGGTAACTGACTGACAATATTGCCAACCGGAACCGTATCGCTATAAACTTCAATTGTTTTAATATTCGCACCTTGTTGAATCGATTGAATTTGCGGTGTTATTTCCTCAATCTTTTGATTTACAAGATTAGGCATTAAAACTTCCGGTGTTGCTGTTACTTCCACTGTAGGTGTTGGTGATGTTGTCGGTGTAGTAACCGCATTTTCTTTTGATGCAACATTAGTTAATTCTTTTTTATCACCAGAATTTTGTGCTGTAAATACGAAAATTCCTCCAATCAAAACAATAGCTAACGAAACAATCACAGCAAGTATCTTTTTTTTGCCATTAAATTTCACAATTCTATTTTTTTCAACTACTATCTGATCGATTTTTTCAGCTTCATCCATCAAAACTGTTTTATTCTCATCATCCATTAATACTGTACTATTATCATCCAGAACATTTTCACCAACTGCACTCTCAACCTCCATCGAAGCCATATCTTTTTTTGGAATAACACGTTTTTCCTCTTCACCGTATATATCATGAATCAAATCACTCATCGATTGATATCTGTTTTTAGCCAAAACACAAAGTCCTTTATCAATTGCATCGGCAATTTTTGTATCTAATTCGATATCATATTCTTTTAGCGATACGTATTTATCTTCTAATACGCGTTCCATGGATTCCGGTGGAATTACACCCGTCAGCATATAATACATCGTTGCACTCAGTGCATAAATATCCGTCCATGGTCCCTGATGTCCTTTGCTGCGATATTGTTCTTCCGGTGAAAATCCTCTTTTTAGCATCACGGTCAAACTTTTTTCGTCTTCCTCCTGCGCTACTCGTGTAGCACCAAAGTCAATCAATTTGACCTGCCCATCTCGGCGAATCATAATGTTATCCGGACTGATATCTCGATGAATCATACCGGTTCGATGCATTTGCTCTAACGCTTTCATAACAGGTTTCATAACCTTTAGCACATCTTCCGGCTCCATTTTCCCATTTTCTTTTAAGTATTCTTTTAATGTTTCTCCATCTACATACTCCATGATAATGTAAGCTGTTTTGTTTTCATTAAAGAAATCACGAATTGAAACAATACCTTCATATGCTTCTAATTTTGACATACTGCGTGCTTCTTTTACACTGCGACGCATACCCTCTTCAAAACTCTTTTCATCTGCATGATCAAACATATAAATTGTATTATTTCCTGTTGTCGTATCACGGCTGGCTATTTTAGGAGGAAAAAATTCTTTTATTGCAATTGGTAGTTCTAGTTTTTCATCCCATCCAATATATGTGATACCAAACCCACCTTCACCAATCACTTTTCCAATAATATATTTTCCTGCAAGTTTCGTCCCTAAACGCAGACATCTTGGATTGACTTTATACGCATTGGGGTTGAATCCGCAATGAGGACATTTGATATCATCCGTATTAATTTCCTGCATACAGCCCAGACATATTTTTTTGTTATTCTCACTCATACTCTGCCTCCTGCTAATCAATCTAGAAAAACAGCAATTGCTGAATAATTATCCATATTTTCATTTTTACCATTTTTTTTGACAACCTTAGTCATTTTTCCAAGCCAATCCTCTGCTGTCTTCGCTCGCTTCAATGTCTTTTCCATATGTTTTTCATCAATATATTCCCAAAAGCCATCGGAACAAAGCAAAAATTGATGCCTGTTTTCATTTTTTTCAATTGTCTGCACTGAATTCAATATTCCTGTTTGATCGTGCATGCCAACCGCTCGTAACAAACGATTTCTATCCTGATGATGGCGAATTTCTGACTCGTCAATTTCTCCTGTTGCTGCAAGGACTTGACAAACACTGTGGTCTTTTGTTCTCTCAACTATTTTTCCATCTGAAAAATGATATAATCTGGAGTCACCAACATGTCCCCAGCTAACTTGATTATCATCTACAAGCAAAACAACTAATGTCGTCATCATATCTTCGGTTATATCTTCCTGTCCTTTTACTTCCATCAAATTCCGTTGACATTCACTCACCATATCCGTAATAAATTTTTCAAGACATTTTTTTCTCTTTTGGTCATATTTCTTTTTGACTTCCTCCACTACAAATTTTGATGCTACATCTCCTTTTCCCTGTCCTCCTAATCCATCAGCCAAAGCAAAGCAGCCTTCGTTTTCTGTAGCAACAGCATAAGTACTATCTTCATTATATGGCCTATCGCCCTTATCACTAAACACAGCGTATGTAAGCATAATGTCCACTCCTTGTTTTTTACTTAAAGCACTTAACTTTAGCCTCTTGATGCATATACAGATACTGTTTTCCGATAAATGGAAAATTAAAACGAACCTTGTAGCTTGCTTTCACAACAACATCATCACCAATTTTTGATCCAGCAAAATTAATATCACTTACTCCATGTTCAATACCAGCCCATTTTATATAAGTTTCTCCATCCATTGTATTGTTAGATGTTATAACATATTTGAACTCCTGTTTAATAACATCCACGTCCCCTTTATGTGTTATTTCATTTACCTGTTTTCTAGATGGCAACTTGCCTTGTCCAAAAAACAATTTCATATATTCATAAAACTGTGTTAATCCATCTGCCACAATCTCCACCTTTGAATCAGGCAATGTTTCATCATATACTGTTTGAATAGATAGATTTCTTGCCGTCTGAAGCACTGCATGATTCACCATATTTTGTGCAATGTAAAGTTTTCCAAAGGACAATATAAATACAATCAATAAAATAAAAATAGTAAATGAAATTGATGCTTCTATTGTCATAATGCCATCTGAACGCTTAATATCCATTGTAAGTCACCTCATTCATTTTAAATAAATCGATCGAAAAACTACCACCTGACATTGATTTTACTGGTAATAGCGGATTTAAAGTAGCAGTCACATCGCTTCTTAAATATGTATTAGCTTTACTAAGTTTAAATGTTGCCTTTCCTTTTTTCTTTCTTTCCTCATAACGCGTTTCCATTTGTATCACGTCCCCCATTCGCTGTAACGAACGCCCCTGCGGCAGAAGAATTAAAAATAAAAGCAAATATTCTTTGTATGACCAATCCCAAAAAGGTATTTCTTTTGAATCCTGCAGAAAATTTTCTGTCTTCTTTTTATTTTCTTCTTTTTTATCATTTTCCATGGCATCATCACATATATTCTCTATATAAGCCAATAGTGTGCCTTCTGGATCCTCTAATGTTTCTTTTGATAATACTAAATGTTTTTTTATCAAAGGAACTTTTGTCTCCACACGAACTAAAAGATTCATGTCCACATTTGCTTCATAATAATTCCATGCCAAAAAAACAAGGGGCGCAAATATCGAGCAACTGCTTATAATCTCCATGCAATTTTCATCCATTAACATTGTTATCATATTCGAAAGCATTCTTAAAACAAGGATTCTGCCAAATACTTTCTCTTGATTTACTTTTTCACTCGGATTTCCGTACAAAACATATTCCAGATTGCACGAATTAAATATTTGCGCATCCGAGTAATTATCATTTCGAATGTCATCTAACCTTGTTGTTGCTTTATTTTTGATATAATAACTTGTCAGCAATTTGTCTCCAATTCCATCCACTAAACTTTCTAATACAACCTTACCCTGACCATTTATCATAAGTTTAGCAAGCCACACAACACTATCATAAATATTTTTCACATCATTAATTATTGGTTTTAAATTCAGCAAAACCTTTACAACATTAACGTTAGTTCCTGGCATTAATATCATAATCGGATCATGATTACTATTTCTGGAAATCAAATCATAGACCCCCTCATACAAATTATCCATTTTTTGTATAATCTGCTCATATAAAGCATCATCATTCTGGCTCTCTTCTTCTGATAACCGGTCAATGTCTGCCAAGTATTCTGGCGGAACATATTTTTTTGCATCTTCTAACAGTTTTGTTTTATTATTCAAATCTCTTAATCGGTTTTCATTATCATCTGCATCTCTTGAATTATTTGTTCGAAGTGTCTGTTGAGACAATATCACCTTTTTCCCTGGTACACTCCTATATGGAAATGGTGTCAATGTGTTTCTAAGCTTCTTTAACCCTTTAATTATTTTCATAATTGGACTTGCATCCGCTAATACTTTTTTTAATTTCAACCCATTAATAGCTACTGCCAATGTTCCTGCATCTATGTAACTCATGTGATATTTTTTTAAATCAGAAACCGTTGGTATTTTTACGTCGTCCTCTGTCATATTATCAATATTCTTATCTTTTATTTCCTTTGATTTACTCTCACATAATTTTAATCCACCATCCACTTTATTAATATATTTTTGAAATCCGCCCTGAAAGGCTTTATTTATCGCTTCTAATATGGCTTGGCAAATATCTCCCTGTTCACTTCCTAACTCTCCTGATAGTTTTGAAACAGTATCACCAAGTTCTTTTACTTTTGTTTGATAAGCAACCATTTTGTCTTTTACATTATCAATAGCTTTTATATATTTCTGCTGGCAATCCATCACCTTGTTTGTTGCCTTATCTAATTTTTTTGTATTCTTTTTCCCTAACAAATTCTTTTCATTACCTATAATGTTCTCAATTTCATCAATAGTAAATGACTCGCCAATATTTTCAAACTCATACTTACTTTCTTTTACAAGTTTGAACCATTCATCAATCGTTGCATCTTTTTTCAAATTCAGACTATCAATTCCATCAAATCCGGGTATCATATTCTGCAAATTGGTTAATCCCGTTATTTCTGTTTGTTCGTTTGCAGCCAAATACTCTTGAATATTTTTAGCCACCTGAATAATAGATGCAATTTCCTGTTCTTTTGATTTCAGTTTATTTATTATTTCATCACGCTTTTTGATTGCGGCAAGCAACTCATCTTGTGCTTTTTTATATGATGTTCCTTTTGCTGGAATTTCTTCTTTCTGAAAGAATTTTTTTATATTTCTCCAGCCATTTGCCGCACTTTCAAAAATGTTATATCCTTCAATGCTTCCTTCTAAATCCATAATTGTATACATAAATTCTTTTGTTTTAGAGACAAAATCTATGCATGCACTCAATTGCTTAATAGATGTTTGAACTGCATTGTACATATGAGAACCAAAGATTTTCTTCCCTAATTCTTTCAAAATATCTTTTTTGATTTTTTCAAGATTCACCGCATACTCACACAAATCAGCCGGTGCCCGATATTTTGAGTATTCCTGTATCTGCCTAAGTAAAACATTATTTGTTCTTAAACTATAAAAAGTATCTACATCTACATCTTTTGTTAACTTCATTAGTTTAGATGCTGCCACTGCATATTCACTTTCTGTTGGAACAGTCTGGCAATTTGCTTTTAAATACTTTACAAAATTATCTTTCAATTTTTCTTCATCTTGTTCATCAAATGCAAATAATCCAAACTTGCTATACAAAGTCTCATTGTAATCGGCAAGAATAGAAATGGCTGCATTTTGTGCTGCTTCTTCCAATAAGTTTACTGCACTCTTATAACGTCCAATTTCCATCAACATGGTACTAAATATCATAGTTGGAAATAGAACAATTAGTAAGAATATTGAAACAATGCCTTGATTTCTTTTATTCATACAAAATTTCAACATCTCTATGTGACCCTCCTCTATTTCTTTATGTAATCAATCATTTGCCTTACCAATTTTATTTCTGGTGTTTCTGTTATTTTTTCAACCTGTTCCCACAAAAAATCAACCGCATTGATATAAGAAATAGGGTCAACGCATTCCGCACAAGCAGTCACACGAAACTCTACCTTGTCGTTAATTCCAAGCATAGATACAAGTGGAATATGATACGATTCCGTCATCGTAACTATTAAATCTTTCTGCATTGTTTTTCCTTGCTTTATATCAACTTTTGCTTTTATTTTTACACCATCTTTTTTCAGCAAACAATTTTTACTCAATAAATAATAGCCAAACCATTCTGCTTGACGTTCAATTGGCAAATCTAGCTTGTCTGTCGTCCCAAAAATCTCCCGATATAACACACTTCGATTATTTAATTGTTCTTTATTAATAAAGCTCATAAATGGGTCTTTATCAGAAAACCCATAGTTTGCAGAAACACAGCTTACTGTATTATTTGCAACTGTCGTTAAAGTAATTTTTTGATACATTAGTAACACAAGAAACATTAGTATCCCATAAATAATAAGAACCAATGGAAATACAATACTTGCTTCTATTATCATTTCTCCCTTATCATCCTTCATCTTTTATCCCCTCTCTACCACTTAAATAAGTTTCTTAATTATTGTCCACAAATCGTTTTCTTTGACAAAACAAGTTTTGTCCTTTGTAAAATACAAAACATCCTGATAGTCACCCTCCATTTGAAATTGGTTTTCGGCATTTATAAATCCCCATTTCCCATCTTTTTTTACTCCCGCATAACCATTACTGAATGCCTTTGCCTCTTCATATTGTGGTTCTATTACCACATTTCCCTTATAATCTGCAAACCCCCATTTTCCATCTTTCTCAAATGCAAAATATCCGCCCCCATAACATATGTCCACATCATCACAAACAAAAGCTGATACCTTTTCCATTTTAGCATTCAACATATGCCATCCACCTTCTTTAGCAAAAATAACATCGTTTGTAATGCATTCTTGTAGATTGTTTAATTTTATATCGCTATATTTTAAAGATATCCTTTTCCCTTCTCCATTAACAATATACCAGCTGCCGTCTTCATTCACCGCTGCCATATTCTGATTAAATTTTCCCACATAATCAAATTCTTTTGACGTATATGTTCCATCTAATTTTATCCATCTGGATTTATCACCCTTATTTATAACAACCAGACCATCTCCTATTCCACATGATGATTTAACATCTTCATCTAAATACTTCCATCTCTTTCCGTTTTCATCAGCTATATACACAAATTGTCCACTTTTTACAACTGCATATCCATCATAATAAGGGGATGCAAAATCATACATACACCCTATCTGTGTATTACCGAGTCCATCAACATATCCATATTGTTTGCCATCCGAAACACAATACCATTCTCCATTAGAATATTTAACATTCTGAAAGCAAACATCAAGTTTTGCATATTCTTTTGATAATCTTTCATAAGCCTGATTAATTTTATCGCTTGATATATTATTGATCAGTGCCCTTTGAATTACTTCAACCATCTGTTCATTCTCATTCTCCTTGTCGAAATACTCTAATGCCGTTTCATAAATTCCTACTTGATTCCATAATTGATCTACGGATGCTAAAACAAAATCATCAACGATTGTCTGTTCATCTATTTCACCATCCTTCAAAGCCCCTCTATATGCCTGAATCATTTCTCTCCTTACTTCAACCGTATCTGCTTTTTCCAAAGCATCTTGATAAAAATCCAACGCTGCCATATTCAAATTTTTGTCTTTATAATCCCTAGCTGTTTCAAGGGCATTATTTAATTCGTTATCTTCTGTCACTTGCATCTTTGTATTGTCTGCTATTTTTGCAATAGCTAACACATTAAATATAATTAATGCTACAATAATTAACCTTTTTCTCGATTTTGAATTCATTTTTTCCTCCTCAATAGCTACCAACAATAGATGTTACAATATAACCAATCAATATTAACGGTGCAAATGGAATCGTTGTCTTTTTTCCTTTATGAAAACACAGCAACATGACAATGCCAATGATTGCCCCTAATAATACAGAAACAAACAAAACAGAATACACAAAAAAAGCTCCTGTATACAACGCCATTACCCCAAATAGTTTTATATCACCCATTCCAATGCCTTTATGCGTTAATGCAGCAAAAATTAAGAGAACCACGACCAAAAGCAATGCGATACCTTCGGAATACAATTCAAATCGTAAATCACCCCCTAAATTTACATACTCAAAAATATATACTATAAGTCGTATGCACATTCCTGCAAGGAGCATTCCATTTGGTATAATTTTCATTTTATAATCAATCCACGCGCATATCAGTAATAGCACATAGAAAATAATCAATTTTATTAGATTAAGTTTTGTGTCTACATTTTCATAAACTCTGCTTATCATAAAAACAGATATAAGACACGACACCAATAGTCCTGCCAATAAATTTTTTTCATCATATTTTAGTTTATTTTTTTTCCCATTCTTATTTATCAGTTTAAATTTTCTTAAACTTGCGTAGCACAATATATGTGAACATATTGCTATAATTGTAATTATTAAATATTTCATTTTTGTCTCCTCAAAAATTTTTATATGGGGGAGAACAGTTTCCCCCATATAAAAGTATCAACTCATGTTTCGCTGAATCGATCCAAAGTTTAGCGACTACCACCACCAGAAGCACCTGGTGCTCCAGAACCGCCTCCGGATTTTAACTTATCAAAGTTTGTAACATTTGCTTCATTGCCACTAATACTGTTCCAAATCGAATTTGCAAGATCAATAATCTGGTCTTTGAAGAATATTCCAAGTGCAATTACAATTGCTAAAATGATAATAATTTCAATAACTGTAACACCACCATTTTGTTCTTTAAACCAATTTACTGCTCTTATCCTCATCAGATTAAGTTCATGTAAAGCTGCATAATACATATTTTTTCACCTCCTTAATTTATATTCTAAACCCCTATATAAAAGGGAATTAGTAACAATTTATTAAAACATATTGGTAACAATTGGCACCATTACCATAATTAAAATTCCAACAAACATCATCATGATTGGAATTAAAACTTTATTACCAGCCAATTCTGCAAGTTGTATAACTCTTTGTTTTTTTGTATGCCATAATTCTTTTGACATATCACTTAGCATTTCTGCCAGCTCTTTATTTCCTTTTTCCATCCCCTGAATTATAGAAGATGTAAATTTTCTTAATTCCGGTGTGGCACACCGATTAGCAAAACGATTTAATGCCATCTTTAGTGATACGCCATTCTCTATCTCTTCCATTGTTATCTGCATCTGTTTATGTAATTCATCCTCATCTTCATAAGCTATAACTTCCCATGCTTCTGTGACAATCATACCAGCATTGATAAGTAATGCCATAGTAGATGCAACATTTGGAAATTGTAACAAATACCGGTCACTATTTTTCTTTATCTTTTCGGATAACAAAACAATAAAATAGTAATTCACTACAGCAAGTACAACAAGCATCAAAACGACCATCATGAGTCGATCTTTTGGTGAACATACACATAGCAAAAACATAAACACATCTACTAAAAACAATGAGAATGTTAATCTTTGAGCGTAATATACGCTCACATAATATTCTGCATATTTTTCACCATATATTACAACCGCATCTTTTCTCATCTTTAATGCAATTGTGCCTTTCAAATTTACTCGAAGCAATTTCATTAAATGGAATCCTACCCCATAACACTCTTTCAAAACAAATTCTTCATCATCTAATGGTTCTATTACATTCTGATATTTAGATGAAACCAAAAAAATCACTGTCATCCACATACAAATTGTTGTTATTCCACCAATCAAAATATTTAATATCATAAAACAAATCTCTCCTATGCCTTAATATCTAGTACTTTCCTGCCAACAAAGTAAGCAACAATAAATACAAAAATTGATACTGTTGTCGAAATTATTCCCGAGACAGAAACAAAGTTTTCAGCAAATCCCTCTCCAGAGGATTTCAGCATAGCAATCAAAAAAATTGGCATTAGAATCATGATATTCATTTGATTTGCACTACTCGCTACTTTTGTCTGAATCTCCATTTCTATTTCTATTTTTTCACTTAATATTTCATAGCAGTTCTTTATAATTTCTTTTAAATTGCCACCACGACGGTATGCTACTTCAAACACCTTGCCAAAATTTGAAATATCCTCAATCCCTGATCTGTTTCCGAAATCTAAAAACAACTCCTCTATTTGAATCCCATTTTCCATTTCACGTAAAAAAACAGAAACTTCTTGCACAATATAATCTTTTTCTGTATACTGAATCAACAAATCATCTTTTACCGTTTGCATTGCATTTGGCACATTTTGTCCTGCAGCAATCGAAATAGACAATGATTCTAGCATATCCACAAATTGCTTTCGAATCTTTCTTTTTCGATTTGTTTTTAATTGTTTCCTTCGCATAGGCATAAGAATTTTGAATGAAATCCCTCCAAAAACAACCATCACACTCGTGTTAATTATATAAGTAATTCGAGTAGGTTCTCCATGTATATTAATTCCAATTCCACCATAGAATATATAACCAATAATTGCTCCCAACACAAAAAAGGCAATCGCATATAAAACCCATTCCATTTTTTTCATATAATACTCGTTATAATTTAACACTGGTATTTTCGTCGATGACATATACCACTGTGGCTCTCTCTCTTTTTTCTTGCTCATACAAATCCCCTTTCTCATATAACCTGATTAATTCCGGCAAGTTTCAGTTTATAATCATTCACCAACGGATTTTTTGTTCGTAGCAAACTTCCGCTGACTTTTTCCAGTGTACTATTCTCATCTTCTTCGAACACATACAACGGATTTAGTTGTATCTCACCGTCCTGATATCCTAAAACTTCTGTAATCTCCATTGTCTTACGTGAATGGTCACGCAATCTTGACAAATGAACAATAATATCTACTGCGGACGCAATCTGTTGCCGAATTGCTTCCAGTGGCAGCCCATCTGCTCCCTGCAGCACCATTGTTTCTAATCGGCTCAGCATATCATGAGTCGAATTGGCATGTCCGGTCGACAATGAACCATCATGTCCGGTATTCATTGCCTGAAGCATGTCGAGCGCTTCACCGCCTCGAACCTCACCGACTACAATTCTCTCTGGTCTCATTCGAAGAGAAGATTTAATCAAATCACGTATCGTAATTGCACCAGCTCCTGCTGCATTTGCATTTCTAGTCTCCATACTTACCAGATTTTCAATTCCGGTAATCTGCAATTCTGCCGAATCCTCAATCGTAATAACACGTTCCGTCTTTGGAATATAATTGGAAAGCGCATTCAAAAAAGTCGTCTTTCCTGAACCGGTTCCGCCACTGATAAAAATATTGTATTTCGCCTTTACCAGACATTCTAATTTATCCGCAATCTCCTGTGTCAGAGAACCATAGGAAATCAGTTTATCGATTGTCATCGGTTCCTTGGAAAATTTACGAATCGTTACCGTTGGACCACACAATGCAATTGGTGGTAAAACTACATTAACACGCGAACCATCCGGAAGTCTTGTATCTACAATTGGATTTGCCTGGTTGACTTCACGACCTGCCAGACCGACAATACGCTGGATAATATCCTCCAATCTGCGCTGACTCTCAAACTTGCGGTTTAATTTTGTCAAAGTTCCATTCTTCTCAATAAAAATATTGTCCGGTCCATTAATCATTACTTCAGTCACATTATCATCCGATAAAATGGAATCCAAAATACCAAAACCACGAATAGAACCGTAAATTTCCTGAACTATTTGAACCTTTTCCTCAATTGAAAAGAAGCCATCCTTTGTTTTTTCAAAAATTAATTCTTCGATTTTATCTTCCAGTTCTTCATTACTCATAGATGTTATCGCTAGGTTATCCATGATATACTGTCTGGTTTCCTGGATCATGACATCCATCTGTGTTTCTTTCTTTTCCATGTTTTCCTCCACTACGGTTCTACCCGTATAGCAATTGCTGTTATGTTATCGGTTTCCTCTCTTTTTTTATTTTCTTCCACTAACTCCAACAGATTTTTTTGTATTATTTCATCTTTCTTTGCTTTATTCGGTCGAAGTTTTCTCCACATTTCTTTTTCTTGTAATTTATGGACAAATCCATCCGAGCAAAGCAAAAAAGTCTCTGCCAAATCGATATTTCCGGAAAAGAATTCTGTCTGAATATTGCCCCTTGCTCCAATGCACTGCAGTAATTGATTCTTTCTTGTATCTCTCTCCGCTTCAGTCGGTGTAATAATCCCCATCCGGACTTCCTGCATCACTCTGCTATGGTCGTTTGTAATCTGCTCCATCGTTCTTTTACCGATTTTATAAATTCTGGAATCCCCAACATGTATTCCAAAATAGCGTCCCGGCAACATCAGCAAAAGTGACACTGTCGTTCCCATTGCTCCTCCCATATCATTGCCGTACTCTATGAGATACTTATTGTGCTCTACCAAAAGTTCGTCAAGCTGCTTCCTTAATTGATTTACTTCCACTCCCTGTACTAACAGTTCCTTGAATTCACTGTCATACCATTTTTCTATTTTCTCTATCATGGACTGACTTGCGAACTCTCCATGGGATAATCCCCCCATGCCGTCACAAACCACAGCAAGCCCAACATTTCCAACGATTGAATCCTGAATATGGATACACGCCGAATCCTGATTCACTTTTCTCGTTGTACCCACATCGGATACTACACCACATTGAAACTCCATATTTTTTCTCCTAACGCAGTTGCAGTATATATTCATCTCTTCCAAAACGAATGACATCGCCATCCTTGATTTGAACATTAATATTGCTTTGTATTTTCTCCCCATTAACAAAAGTTCCATTTTTAGAATTAGCATCACGAACAAAAACACTTTTCCCCTGCTCATCCAACACGATGCTGGCATGCAGCCTTCCAACTGTCGGTTCAGAGGTTACATAATCTACATACTTTTCTTCACGCCCAATCTTAAAGTCTTTTTTATTAATCGGAATTTGACTGTTTGTTTTTTTATCTATCAAATATGGCATAAATAATGATGCTTCACTATCATCAGCCAATAAAGTTTCGCCGATTTCCTGCACCGCCTCTTTTTCCTTTTCCTTTGAAACATCCACTGATTTTTTCTGTCCCGGAATTTCAAAGGCAAATGAATTCGCCTGTTTTTTCCCCTGTTTCTTCTCTTTTTTCTTTTTCTTTGAAAACAAGCCAATAATGCCTTCCTTTTTTTCTCCTTTTTCTGTTTTCATAACACCAGGGGATACCTCACTATTGGGGTCCGGCACATTGTATATCACATTTGGTTTTTCTTCTCTTTTTACTTCTCTTACCGGTCTTTCACTTTGTCTATTTTCCTTTTTAACGTCTTTGTTTCTTGCTAAACCAAGTGTTTCTATCTTTTCAATTTTTTCTGCATATTCCTTTATCGTAATTTTTTCATCTGTCAAATAACTTTGCAAAGTTTCTAATTTGCCAATATCATCTTTCATATCATAGTTTAAATTATGTAACAGTGTAATCAGAAAATCTTTCCATGTTATCTGTGCCAGCAATTCATTTTCAACAGGAAGAAACATCAATTCAATCTTTCGGCTCGACAAATCAATAAATATGTTCTCCGTCTCCAGCACAAAATGTCCCTCATTAAGCATATACTGCTCGCAATCCATTACTGCCGCAACGATTCCCTGTACCGCCGGATATAACTCCTCCCAGCGAACAAGTCCGCCTAAAAACTGAGACAGTTTCATTTTATTTGTCATTTCATACATAAACCTAATTTCATCATTATTTTGTGCAGATGAAAAAGGAAGAAGTCCTTTAATATCATTATTCTTCAACATCTCCACTTCAACATGATCCATTTGTGCTGCATCATCGACACGATACATCAAAAATTTCTTTTCTCCAAATTCAGCTTCCTGAAAACTAATATTTTTATACATACTCCTGTCCTCCCGGCTGGTATATTGATAATAGGCTGGCATTTTCAGCATTTACAAGGGTGTCCATAATTAATTTTTCCATTCTGGTTTCCTTTATATATGGAAGCTCAGCTAAAATAGGCAAGCCAATTTCCCGCCTTGGTCCTTCACATTTATTTTGTATCACACTTACTTTTGTAGATAAATCAGCCCCATTCATTTCATCATATTTGCTTATACAAGTCATAAGTGTCTGTGTTTTTTCCGTCGTTGTATCACTTCCATCCGTAATAAACAAAACACGGTCAGACAGCGGCATGATTTTTTTTGCTGTATCTTCATTCGCACACGGTAAGTCAATAACAATACAATGAAACTTCCCCATTGCCCGCACAGCATCCAAAAATTCCTTCCATTCACTTTGATCCAGCTCATCAATTTCATTTGGATTCATCGGTTTAGAAAAGAAATAAACGCCACCATAAGTTTGCTTTAACGAACTTTCTATTTTCATTTGCAGATTTCCTTTTCCACATTTCACAGCAAATAAAACATTCGAAAAATTTGAACTTCCTTCTGCGTTAAGAAAATAATCTATATTCGAAAAACTTTCAAGTGACAAATACATCACCTGAAATCCCTTTTTGACAAGTTGCCTGGTGTAGACTAAGGCTGCCGTAGTTTTTCCTACCCCTCCTGCCGCTGAGGTAAAAGCAATCACCGGTGATTCTTTTGACGTTTCATATGAATAAGTAATTCCGCTTTTTTGCTCTGCTATCGTATCTAAAATTCCTTTATATAAATTTTCTATTTTTTGATATTTGCAAATAGCCGGTCTTCCATTCATTTCCTTAATTCCCATTTCTGAGGTCAATATCATACTTTTTCCCTCCGCCTCTTCAGGGAGCAAGGACGCAATTGAAAGCAAAATATCATACGCTCTGCTTGAAATATATTTTTTTAATGCCGTCGAATCCGAAAATGTGACGATATCAACTTCATTAAAATAATAAATTTTAAAGGCACGAATAAAATGATCTATGTATTTTTCGTCGGTATCTGCTAAAACAATTCTTATCTTCATCATACTCTCCTCGTCCAAAAATCTATTTAATAAATATATTTACTTATATTATAGTAAATATATTTACTAAAATCAATAGTTAATCTTCTCTCTATGCTATTATCAGTATCTAATAATAAAAGAAAGGGATGATGATTCGTTGGCTGATTATTCATATTATACTCGACGAATTCGCGATATTAGGGAAGACAATGATTTAACACAACAACAAATTGCAGAAATATTAGGAACATCCCAAACAATGTACGCACGCTATGAGCGTGGTGCAAATGAATTACCAATCCGGCATTTAATAAAACTTGCAGAATACTATCGACTCTCAACAGATTATCTGCTTGGTCTTACAAATGAAAAGAAACCCTATCCAAGCACAAAATAAAGACGAGATAAGAAACCAATCGGTTTCTCCTCTCGTCTTTATTTTATCTGTACACGGCGGCTAGGCCGTCACAATTATTCTGCTGTAGTAGAGATAATCTCTTTTTTATTGTAGCTTCCGCAATTTTTGCAAACACGATGTGGTACCATCAAAGCGCCACATTTACTGCATTTTACCAAAGTTGGAGCAGTCATCTTCCAGTTTGCTCTACGCTTATCTCTTCTCGCTTTCGAAGATTTATTCTTAGGACAGATACTCATGTCGATTACACCTCCTCTGAATTACTCAAACACTTTTTCCATTATACTTGCTTAACTTAGTCTTGTCAACAGTTTTTTAGAAAAAATAGTCGAATTTTCCAATTATATTTTTCAAAAATCTTATTTCAAAAGAGCAACTGTTTCATGAGCAATTGCCAATTCCTCGTTTGTCGGAATAACAGCAACAGTAACCTTAGAATCCGGTGTAGAAATAATCTTCTCCTCACCGCGAATCTGGTTTGCTTCTTTATCCAATGTGATTCCCATATAACCAAAATGATTAAGAATCTGCTCACGCACAACGATGTTATTCTCGCCAAGACCTGCAGTAAATACGATGGCATCTACACCATTCATTGCTGCAATATAAGAACCGATATATTTTGCTGTGCGGTAACTGAATACTTCAACGGCAAGTTTTGCTCTTTCATTTCCTTCGTTAGAAGCCTTGTCCAAATCACGGAAATCACTGGATACGCCGGAAATACCGAGCACACCGGATTTTTTATTTAAGATAACCATAACTTCCTCTAAGGATTTATTCAGGCTGTGTGCAAGATACTCAACGATAGTCGGGTCCATATCACCGCAGCGGGTTCCCATAACAAGACCTTCCATTGGTGTCATACCCATACTGGTATCTACAACTTTTCCGTTCTTTACAGCGGAAATACTGGAGCCGTTGCCAAGGTGGCAGACAATAATTTTAGAATTATCCGGATCCAGGTTCAACATCTGAATCGCACGTTTGGAAACAAAGCTGTGGCTTGTTCCGTGGAAGCCGTAACGACGTACTTTATATTTTTCATAATACTCATATGGAAGACCGTACATATAAGCAACCGGTTCCATAGTCTGATGAAAGGCAGTATCAAATACACCGATGTTTGGCACGCCCGGCATAATTGCCTGACAAGCGCGGACACCGATTAAATTTGCCGGATTATGTAATGGTGCCAAAGGACTGCATTCTTCAACACCGGCGATTACTTCGTCATCTATAATAACGGATTTTGTAAATTTCTCACCACCATGTACCAGACGATGACCAATGGCGTCAATTTCATCTAAGTTTTTGATGACACCATAATTTTCATTCGTCAAAGCATCCAATACCATGCGGATTGCTACTTCGTGGTCCGGCATAGCCTGCTCAATCACAACTTTTTCTCCACCATTTGGCGTGTGGTTCAAACGTCCGTCAATTCCAATTCTTTCGCAAAGGCCCACTGCCAATGCAACCTCTGTCTCGGAGTCAATCAACTGATATTTCAGTGAAGAACTTCCGCAGTTAATAACTAATACTTTCATCATAACCTCCATTTCAGAGCGTAGCTAAATACTATGTCTGTTATTCATACCGTATTATTATACGCCTGAATTTTCAAAAAAACAAGCGTACATTTGTAAATTTATGCAATGGATAATTCTAAATCACCCAATCCCAGAATCCATCCTGCTCTAACTCACTTCTCGAATCTCTGCTGTATTGCAATTCCGGATTTTTCACATTTACTTTCATGCCGGCGGAAACCGATTTAACAATAAATGCATTACCGCCAATTGTAACACCGTCGCCAATGACGGTATCGCCGCCAAGTACCGAGGTTCCGGAGTAAATCGTTACGTTGTTTCCAATTGTTGGGTGTCGCTTTTCGCCCTTAAGAAGCTGACCTCGTTTTGTGGATAACGCTCCAAGCGTAACTCCCTGATAAATTTTTACATGGTCTCCAATTGTTGTTGTCTCACCAATTACAATGCCGGTTCCATGGTCAATGCAAAAATACTTGCCGATGGCAGCACCCGGATTGATATCAATTCCTGTCAGGCTGTGTGCATACTCTGTCATAATACGCGGAATCAGTGGCACACCAAGAAGCACAAGTTCATGGGCAATGCGGTAAACCGTAATAGCAAAAATACCGGGATAAGAAAAAATAACTTCATCGGTACTGTATGCTGCCGGATCACCATCATATGCTGCCTGAACATCGGTGTATAAATACTCTCGTATCATCGGAATTTTCGAGAAAAATTCTTCTACAATTTTTTCTGCTTTATTTGATAAATCCGATTTTGGGCACTGGTCACATGTCTCATCATTTCCCAATACGCGTGCAATCTGTTTGCGGAGATGGTACTGGACAAATTCCATGCGGTCGCCCACTAAATATTTGATATATTCACTTCTCACGCGGTTGGTATCAAAAAATCCCGGAAACAAAATTCGGCGAAGTTCTTCCAATACCTGAATCAATACATTTTTATTTACAATATTCTCCGTATCCATCCGAACTGTCACCGGATACTCTTTGTAACTTTCTAATATGGCTTCTATCATTTTCTCTGATTTTTCGCTCAAAGTCTGCCCCTCCATTCTTTTTCCATCCTTTCTGATTATCGTAACACAAAACACTTCTATTTGTCCATCTCTACCGCATAAGATAGAGTAAAAACCGTGAGGTATTGTTATGATTGTCGGCTCACTTCTCTTTATCGGCTTCCTTTTATTTTGCCCGGAAGCAGCGATTTCCGGCAGTAAATATGGCTGTTCTCTGTGGATTTGCGAACTAATCCCGACACTTCTTCCATTTTTTATTGCCTTAAATTTCTTCCGGCTGCAATTAAAAAAAGCATCCGAGCATCCGGCATTTCTCCTTCTTGGTCTGCTGTGCGGTTATCCCGCCGGTGCGGATTTGGTGAGTAAACAATACGAAAAAGGACTGCTAGCAACGGACAAAGCCTATTTTTATCTTGGATTTGTCAACAATCCAAGTCCAATGTTTATCATGGGGTACTGTTGCAGCACCATTTTAAATGTTTCAACACCAAAAGCGATCCTTTTTTTCCTCACACTGGTTCTGTCCGCTTTTTTAGGAAGTTTTTTTGTTTCTTCCATTCTGAAAATAACCGGCAGAAATAAAAACACTTTCCATAGCAGCAGTACACAAAATGCATGTTCCCCACAAAAGCTTCCTTTCTCGAAACTAATGGATAAAATTATTTTGGATAGTTTTATCCTGATTACAAAAATCGGCGGCTATGTGATTTTGTTTTCGATTTTTGCCTGTTTCTTGAAAATGCTTTTGCCTACCTCCAGTTTATTCGGCATTGCCTGTCTTGGTTCTATGGAAATCACAACCGGAATGTCCTATGTTGAGACTGCACCACTTTCTCTGCAAATAAAAGAAGTTCTAAGTGCTTCGATTCTTGCCTTTGGCGGTCTGTGTGCAGCCGCACAAACGAGCAGTGTTCTATCGCAGTCAGAACTTCCCATTTTCCCATATCTTATTAATAAACTGATAAATGCCGTAATTGCCGGCGGTCTGGTTTATTTACTCTTCTGCATTTTTTAAGAAAGCATCTTCCGGAACCTCAAAGGATTCCTGTCCTTGTGGCTGTGGCTCAAGCTGTTCCGGCTCTTCCGGCATCTGCGACTCACTGGCTGCGGCTGCTTTAGTCGGCTCAAGCTGCATCATAAGTTCTTCCTTATTGCTCCTCATCAACTGAATACTGTTTTTAAGTGCGCTAGTAAGCATGCGGGATTTATTATCAATTTCTTTTAATGATTCTTCCACATGTCCCTGTGCCTCGCTCAGTAAATCATTTGTATACAAAAGTGCCGCTTTTCTCATCTGATCGCTTTCGTCCTGTGCGGCATTCACCAGACGCTCTGCCTCTTCCGTTGCCTGACGCATAACGTCCTCGGCACGCTGATATGCGGTTTGAACAATCTCGTTCTGGTCAAGAATCTGTGCGGTCTGCTGCTGTGCCTGAGAAAGCATGTCCTCCGCACGCTGCTGCGCCTCATTTAAAATGCCATCGCGGTTTGTAATGATTTTCTGATAGCGTTTGATTTCTTCCGGTGCACACAGACGAAGTTCGTCTAATAAATCATAAAGCTGCTCGCGGTCTACGACAACTTTACTTGGATAAAGTTTTGATGGTTTACACTCTTCTACATAATTGTAAATCTCGTCAATTGCCTGCTCAATTCTGGATGGATTCATATTCTTCTCCTTTTCTCGTTCTTCCGGCTCCCTTATTTGGCACGAAGGAACACATGCTGATTGTTTTTATATTCTTTGATTCTCACAATTTCAAACTGCTCGGTGTCGACATAATCGACCGGTGTGTCTAACGAAGTTTCTAAAATCAGAATCGTATCCGGATTCATGATTTTAGCATCACCAAGCCACTCTAAAATCTTTGGCTCAAACCCTCTCTCATAGGGAGGGTCGGCATAAATAATATCAAACGTTTCCTGCTGTCTTGCCAGTTTGGAAATCGCATAACTGACTTCCACCGGAAATACAACTGCCTGACTTTCTAACTTTGTTTTTTTCAAATTTGCCCGAATACAGGAAAGTGCTTCTTTGCCAAATTCAACAAAGACTGCTTCCTTGGCACCCCTGCTGATTGCCTCAATTCCAATTGCTCCGCTTCCACTAAATAAATCCAAAAAACGGCAGCCTGGAATGTCATCCTGTAAAATATTAAAAAGCGTTTCCTTAATCCGGTCAGTCGTAGGTCTTGTCCCCCTGCCCTCCGGAGAGACTAGAGGAAGCCGCCTTGCCTTTCCTGCAATCACTCTCATATCCAATTCTTCCTTCCCAATGCTTATCGTTTTCATTGTATATGATTTACGCCTTTTTTTCAAGGAAAACATTCACCTTACAGCGTAATCTGCCCCAAATACCGGTTCAAACGGTTTCTCAAACGCTCATTTTTCTTATATAGAAGTGCTTTTTCATCCGCAGACATCTCTTTTGCCTCTTTGGACGCCTGCTGCAATAACTTCGCGTCTTCAAAAATATCGGCAATTAAAAACACCTGCTCTCCACTCTGGCGGATGCCAAATAAATCCCCCTGTCCGCGGAGCACCAAATCTTCTTTTGCAATATAAAATCCATCGTTGGAATTGACTAAAACCTGTAGCCGCTCCCTGCTCTCTTTGGTTTCTTTTGTCGACATCAAAATACAATAGGACTGCCACTTGCCGCGTCCGACTCGCCCTCGAAGCTGATGTAACTGAGCCAGTCCAAAACGCTCTGCATTTTCTATCATAATCACACTGGCATTTGGCACATCAATTCCAACCTCAATCACTGTTGTTGAAACTAAAATATCGATTTCACCTTCTGCATAACGTGCCATAATATCTTCTTTCTGCGCCGGTTTCATTTTCCCATGAAGATATTCAATCGTTACCGAAGGTGGAAACTGGCTTTTGAGTTCCTCGGTGTAAAGCATTACACTTTCCAGTTCGGATTCGTCGTCCTGTTCCACCATCGGGCAGATAATATACACCTGCCGCCCTTCTTCAATCTGTTTTAGCATAAATCGATAGGCATTCGGACGATAATCCGTGTTGACTGCACAGTTCTTTATCGGCAGACGATTAGCCGGTCTTTCATCAATCACAGATAAATCCATATCGCCGTACAAAATTAACGCAAGCGTCCTTGGAATCGGCGTCGCACTCATCGCAAGAACATGTGGTTCTTTTCCTTTTTGATAAAGTTTCTCACGCTGCTTTACACCAAAACGATGCTGTTCATCGGTAATCACAAGTCCCAAATCGGCAAATGCAACACCATCCTGAATGAGCGCATGCGTTCCAATCACAATATCCCATTCCCCGGAAGCAATTTTTTCTTTTGCCCGTCTCTTTTCTTTTGCTGTGAGGGAACCGGACAATAATCCAACCGTCACGCCGTAATCTGCCAATAATTTCGTCAGATTTTGATAGTGTTGTGCCGCTAATACTTCCGTTGGTACCATGAATGCTCCCTGATATCCGTTTTTAACGACTTCCAAAAGTGCTAACACGGCAACAATCGTTTTTCCCGAACCAACATCTCCCTGTACTAGACGATTCATCACAAAACCGCCTTCCATATCCATACAGATTTCTTCATATACTTTTTTCTGTGCATCGGTCAGCGAAAATGGAAGATTTTCTAAAAACTCAGCAGCCTCATTTGTCTTTTGAATCCGGTGTGTGCTGATTTCTTTTCCATTTTCACGGATATAATTAAGTGCCATTGTATATAAAAACAACTCATCAAAGGCAAGTCTTTTCCTCGCCTCTTTCAATTCCTTATGATTTGCCGGAAAATGAATCTGACGCATTGCTTTTTTGTATTCAATCAACTGCTGGCGTTTACGCAAATCCGCCGGTAAAAATTCTTTAAAATCCTCTACCGCCATGATTGCCTCCTGCATTAATTTTGCCATGGCATGATTGGTAATCCCCGCCGTAAGCGGATAAATTGGCTGCATTTTCCCTACAATTTTGTAAAATTCCTGCCTTGTGTAACGCTTTGGCTGCACCATCTGCAACCGCCCGTTTCGCTTTTCGACCTTTCCACGGAACAAATATCTTGTCCCCATTTTTAACTGATTTCGCAGAAAAGGCATATTAAACCATGTAATTAACAAAGTGCCGGTCGTATCCCGCAGCGTTATCGTTAAAATACTTTTTGAGCCACGTTTCATAATCTGCGGCCGCGCCATAAGCACGCCTTCTACAGCCGCTATATCTCCTTCTTCCAATGCTTCAATCGGACAAACCGGCTTGATTTCATCGTAGTTTCTTGGGTAGTGCTCTAGCAGTTCTCCCACCGTTTCGATTTTTAATTTATGAAGATTTTGTTCCGCTTTTTCGCCAACACCTTTGACGCTGCGGACCGAGTCTGTTGTCTGCATTGCGATTTCCTTTCCATAAAACACTCAATCCTGTTGAGAATTTTAATCTATACTAGTATCATCCAATCTCTGTCTTTCGCGAATGCAACGCCATTTTACTGTGCAATCATAAAGTTATGCCAGTCTCAAGATTCGCTTTATATCATCCAGATTTTCAACAAAATAAATTTCCTCTTGTCGATCGTTGGAAGACAGACCATTACTATATTGCCAATCATACGCTGCTCCTCTCAAAATTCACTTTTCAAATATTAAATTCATATTAGAGTGTCTTTCTAAAGAATGCTTGTCCTTTTCAATAAATCTCCAAGTTTCCTTATATGTACCTGGGACAGCTACTGCTTCATCCGATATAAAGCTAATAAAATCATTTACCTTACCTTCATATCTTTCAGCAAAATCATCCGACATTTCTTCTTTCTCATCATCCGAAAAATTCTTCAGTACACCATATAATACATGTTCTAAATTACAGGAATTAAAATACAAGCGGTATCCTATATTATGAATTTTACCGGTTGAATAAAGCTTAAATAAGATTTCCGACTTATGTTTATTTCTACGTTCTATTGCTTCAACAACTGCTCCTTCCATATGATCTTCATAATATTGAATTTCCTCAACATCCGCCTCCACCACACAATCTTTTGCAAACACTCCATCTGTATCGGCAATATGAATCACCTTTATAAAGTCATCCCAATGATATCCATACTTCGACTTTATGCCATCTAAGAGACCATCTATCTTTCTAATAACATTATCAACCGTAGTAAATTCATTTGATGTAATATCTCCATGTACTACAGCAAATTGCACCTCTTCGGAAGAAAAAAACTCTTTTAAAATTCCACCGATAGCATTTTCATCACTCGGTCCTTCTACAATTACCGCAATAACTTTTTTTTCATTCATCAGAAAGGCTCCTTCCTGCTTTACGAAATGCTCGCGCAATCTTTAAACTATCCGTCTCTTCATAAATCGCCTCATCCTGTCCACCCAGAGTAATGCTTCTGATATACATACTACGAAGATTGTTATTCTCCTTTACTCTCTTCATATGGATATAGCGATTTTCCGGATTAACAGTTGAAAACATAATACTGCTCTTATCAAGCATCTCAAGAGCACGCAAGTTATGAGATGTAAAAATCAGCTGTCCCTTAGCACTCTTTTGAAAGATATCAAGCAGCTCTCCAAGCATATATTCAAAAATTCCTGCATCTAATTCATCAATCACAAGACAAATTGATGGATTCCCAAATGCCTGAATAAGCACATTCAAGATAGAAATAATCTTAATAATTCCCTCTGATTCCATACGAATAGGAATCGGATTTTCCCCTTCGCGCACAGACATCAACTCTACCTTCCATCCCTCTTCGCCAGAATCTAGTGCCTGTTTCCCATAATCTTTCACATCAATCATCATTCCTGGAATGATTGTATATAATACAGCATTTATTTGTTTAATAATTACATCCAAAATTTTCTTTGTTTCAACATCTAATACAACTGGTTCAGTCAAAGGTACCGCAAAATCTCCCTTTGCACCAATCTTGTTATTTTCTATACGAAAAGCCATTGGTAAAACAAAATTTGCTGTTATCATTCCTGAATGAGTGTTTCTAATAACAAATAAATCCTTAAAAGAAAATTCAAATAATGCTTTGATTACATTAGAATAATTCTTAAATTTATCCTCAACTTTTTGACAGAAAATTTCTCTACTGCTATCTCCAAAAATAAAAGAACAATTACTTTTCTCTGCCATCTTTCTGGCCACGATTAAATCTGTTCTTCTCTCTTTATCCTTACCAATTAACTCATCAAGTCTCTTTTGTGGTTTAAAAATACTCTCCGACTCGCAGCGTATATAATCCATGAAAATATTCTTATTCGTTCTCTTTCCATCCTGGTTAATTGCACAATTCAAAAACTCTCTCTCTATTACAACATCACCATCCATTTTTTTTAACTCAATATTGTATCCAACCTCATATATTTTTTTCTTACCAAATATCTTAAATTCAGCATTCATATGAGCCGCATCATCGTCCACTCCAATATAATCACTTATACTCTGATCAATGGTCTCACCAATCATTATCTGCTGGAGGAAATATAAACCATCTACAACAGCCGTTTTTCCTGAACCATTCTGTCCATAGATACCAAGAATCTCTGCACCGCCAACATTAAGTGATTTTTCATTAGCCATAGGCATAAAAACAGTACCTTTTTTTACATTTTTGATATTTTGCAATGTCAATGAAGACAAACGGACAATAAATTCTCCCATTTTGTCACCTCCACAATTCGTCTATGTACAAAACCATAATAACATATTCTCTGTTTTTAGTCAACGCAATCTCTTTTCTGATACATTTTGTTCTTTTTTCCAAATTTCGATATTATTTTACATTACTACATCTCTTTTTTCTGTTCATTTGGATCTTCACAAGAATTACTTTGTTTAGCATATATCGAGCCTACACACATTCGACTTTCCCTATCCAGCTGCAACTGCCCTTACCAAGTCTCCAATAAAATCTTTTTCTTTGGGATCTGACTCTGCACTCATCAATGTTATTGCCACTAAAGCACCTTCGCTTATCCTCTTTTGTCGCTTTTCATAAAGCACATTATTAGCCCATTGTCTAAATTCTACGCCCCGATTAGATTTCACTCTATAACCTACAGAAATAATTACCTCCAAACAATAAAACTGAAGCGGCCTGTCAGAATTTGGAATGTGCATTTTTTGCACATTTCTTTGTTTAATGCATTATTAATATGTTTACCGATTGCCTTTACATCTCTTCTATAAATCCCATTTTGTCAAATTCATATCCGAATTATACCATAAAAATAACGGTACTGTATATCTTTATTCATATACAGCACCGCTATCTTTTTCGATACACCAAACAACTTCGGACATACTCTACATATGTCGTCAGAACTCCTCCCAACTTCGTTGAGTCCCTCCTCAGTGCATATAATGGACCTGGCGGGAGTCGAACCCGCGTCCAAACCAGAATCCCACGTTCTTCTACTATCATAGTCAGTTCTTTTGTTTTCTTGCGAAAACCATTCCCTCCAAATAGCGGGAACTAACACCCACTAAATATCAGTAGCTTCATGTTTCTCTTACCGATTCAAAGCTTTACCGGCAAGGTTCCCTACAAAGGAATGATGCTGTAACCTAGGTTGTAGGACGCCTAAGCACAACAGCCGCCATAATTAGGCAGCGTAAGCTAATTTATTATTATCAGCGTTTAAATTTAAGTCTGCGTTTTAACGTGGTCACAGTCCACGGATAGCTTCACCGTCTTCAGCTGGCCTGTCGAAACCAGTACAAGCCCGTACTGATAGATAACGTCAGGGTCACAAAGCACCCTAACTGTTATACATATACTATCACACACACATTTACGTGTCAACACCAATTTATCATGAAGATACCAAAACAACTCTTTCGCTAAAATCTACGAAACAGAGTTGCCTTAATGGCTGCCGGCACAAAAAAATATCCGTATTGAAAAGCCAGCGGATTTTTAATTCACTACAAGTGCAAAAATCCGCTGGCAAATATTTGTATTTTAGACTTTCTGCTTACGTTTAGGCATTCCCTACCACGTCAAACTCTTGTACTCACTGACTTTATCACGCATCAGCAAGTCTGCCACTGCCTGCTCTGCCGTTTTATCGGAGAACAAAATTGCGTTAATCTGTTCCACAATTGGCATTGTTACGTGGTTTTTATTGGCAAGTGCCATCGCAGCTTTTGCACAGTTTACGCCCTCGATAACCTGCTTGATTTCTTTCTTTGCTTCCTCTAACGTCTTGCCCTGCCCTAACATATAACCGCAGTTATGATTCCGGCTGTGGGTGCTGATACAGGTTACAATCAAATCACCAATACCTGATAAACCGCAGAATGTTTCCATTTTTCCGCCAAGTTCCACACCAAGTCTGGAAATCTCAGCAATTCCGCGTGTCATCAAAGCAGCTTTCGTATTATCGCCAAGTCCCATACCGTCCAGAATACCGGCAGCCAGTGCAATCACGTTTTTCAGTGCACCGCCAAGTTCAATACCAATCATATCCGGACTTGTATATACACGGAAGCGGTCACTCATAAACACATCCTGTACAAACATCGCCGTCTTTTCCGTCTTTGCTCCGACAACAACCGTTGTTGGTACTCCATGGGAAACTTCTTCCGCATGGCTTGGTCCGGAAAGGACACAGACATCTGCCATCGGCAGCTCATCCTCAAGGATTCCACATAATGTCATCAATGTGTTTTCCTCGATTCCCTTGCCGACATTTACAATAATCTGATTATCTTTGATAAAAGGCTTTGCTTCCTGTGCCGTCGAACGGACAAACGGAGAAGCGACTGACCATACAATAACATCCTGATTGGTACATGCCTTTTCCAAATCTTCTTCAATCACAATACTATCCGGAAGTTTTACACCAGGCAGACGTTCCAGATGTTCTCTATGCTCTTTGAGCATATCGGTCTCTGCTTTCACCTTTGACCAAATCGTAACCTGATGTCCATTGTTTGCACACAAAATGGCAAGTGCGGTTCCCCAGCTTCCTGCTCCTAAAAAACTAACATGTTTCATCTATTCGTTCTCCTTTTCCTTTTTTTCTCCCAATTTACGTTCTGTATGATTCATTAACCGTCTTATGTTCCCCGCATGCTTAAAGTAGGCAAGTGCTGTAAAAAGCAGCGCAATGAAAAGCATAATGACAAACAAAGACGTTTCAATCCTATGGTACTCTAAAATTACATAAAGTGGAAAATACCACACAACAATCAACGAGCCAAGAGACACATATCTGGTAATTCCAACTACAATAATAAATACTGCCAAAAAGACACCAATCATAATCCAGCCAAGACTCGTATTGGATGAAGAAGCAA
>ERZ773104.314-NODE-314-length-76171-cov-13.635990_pt1 | contig 76171 bp, 71 predicted proteins | sample MGYA00511920_ERZ773104 | MGnify/ENA primary metagenome ERZ773104 (study PRJEB29015, sample SAMEA2737857) | human gut metagenome | biome: human gut; feature: human-associated habitat; material: faeces | place: China | collected 2012 ... | reverse complement strand
GAAAAAAAAGAGTTTATTGTTGAAATGAACTTTCCGATTGTAACCGATGCTAAATGAAAAATCCTAATTCCCCAGCTATGCTGGGGAGAATAGTGTAAGTGGAAATGATAAGGATTACAATAAAAAACCTCCTATGCTATATTGAGAATGGTGTCGCAAGCCAAACTCAAGCATAGGAGGTGGTCCAAATGGACAATAAAAGCTTATCACATACACGATGGAAATGCCAATACCATATAGTTTTTATTCCAAAATATAGGAAAAAAGTATTGTATACCTTGCATTTTCCGAGGAAATGAAAAACAAGCCTATTTCTTACTACGCCTTTGAAATCCTTTATTGGACAGGAATTCGTGAAGGAGAGCTGATTGCGCTTACAGTCGGTGATTTTAACTTAAAGAAACGTATTTTGAAAATCAGTAAATCCTTGCAGCGTATAAAGGGAGAAGATGTGATCACGGATCCTAAAACAGAAAAGAGCAATCGTGTGATTGACCTTCCTCAGTTTCTTTGTGATGAGATAGAAGACTATATCGGAATGCTATGGCACAGTCGCAAGACGTGATCCGGGATGGGAAGAACTTTTTGATTTTGAAATAAAGTTTTGGGAATATCTGGATATGAAAAACAAAAATGTTAAAACTGAAGATATTATCAAAGAGTTAGAGCAGCCGAAGCCAGAAAGAAGAAGGAACCGATAATATTCTTGTGATAGGATTCAATGTTATAATAAAAAAATATGAAAGAGAATAGGGAGAAAAACGATGAGCTTTGTATATGCTGAAAAAATCAATGGCACATTAGATATATTGTGTGACACTAAAATAGGTCTAGATAGATTTGCAGGAGTTTCTTTTTCGAAAGAACAAATTGAGGAAATTATTAAATACGGAATAGTTAAGATCTCCGTAATCTGTCCTGAGATTGCTATTGCTTTTGCAGGAAATAATATTTTCTTTGCGTCGAAATTGTTTAATCTGCTTTATGAGATGAGAACATTTTCTACACAAGATGTTGTTGATATGGCCTATAAGATTCATTTAGAGGGGGATATCAATGATATAGAATTTATAGTAGCTAGCTGTGAGGAAAGTGAGTTATCACTTTATTGTATAAAGGGACGAGAAGTACTTGAAGATTGTCCATTTGCGTGGATAGGTTCTCCAACTGCGCATAGAGAATTTCAAATAGTGAGAAATAAAGATAATAACGGCAGGGCGAGCGATAGGACTAGAATGGCTTTTCTTGAAATAGTTCAAAGCTGTTCTGATGACTCAGTTGGCGGTTTTTGTATAGCTGCTGGATATAATCAATCATTAAATGCATTAGGGTATAGAGAATGTAAAACTTTTCAGAATTCGAAGTCACAAATTGTGAAACCAGGAGATAATATTAAGTTCTATATGAGTGCGATGGATGGAGGCTTTTCGTTTGAACAGATTCCAATCTCCGAAGAAGATTTATTATTGCGAATAGATCAGATGGAATATGCAATATTATATTCTAGAAGATTTCGGATGTGCGATAAGGATAAAAAAAATACGCAACTCTTTTCATTAATGTTACCTATGCGAGTTTATGAGGATGAAATTGGAAATTGGAAAAGAGGGTAATTTAGATAGGACATAGTTATATTTATTTAAAATCCACTTGCTATTATTCGCCCCGTCGAATATACTAGATATAGTGGTTGAAATAATAATTTGAGGTATAAGAATGGAATATATGACGGCAAGCCAAGCAGCAAAGAAATGGAGCATATCTCAGCGAAGAGTTCAAATATTATGTGCTGAAGGAAGGATTCCCGGTGTCTTTAAACTTGGAGAAGCATGGGCTATTCCGGCTGATACACGAAAGCCAGAGGATAAAAGACGGAAGGATGAAACTGATAATGGGTAACTATAATGTTATAGATTTGTTTTGCGGATGTGGCGGATTGTCTTATGGATTTGAGCAAGCAGGGTTTAATGTCCTTCTTGGTATTGATAATGATGCTAAAGCATTGGAAACATTTGAACTTAATCATAAAGGTGCAAAATCAATTTGTGGAGATATTACAAAGGTACACTATGAGTCCGATATAAAGCCCTTAATAGGTGATAAAGTTATAGATGTAATAATTGGTGGACCACCTTGTCAGGGAATGTCTCTTTCAGGACCAAGAAAGTTTGATGATCCAAGAAACAAACTGTACCTATCATATATTAGGTTGGTAGATGAAGTACGCCCTAAAATGTTCGTAATTGAGAATGTGCCCGGATTAGTAGGATTATTTGGCGGTCAGATAAAAGACAGTATTATTGAAAAGTTTACCAAGATGGGATACGACATACAGTATAAGATACTTTGCGCATCAGAACACGGTGTTCCACAAAGCAGACGAAGGGTTGTTTTTGTTGGCAGCAGAGTAGGTGCCTTTGAATATCCCGAAGTACAAAAGGTTGAAGTAACATGTGAGATGGCTTTATCTGATTTGCCTCCCCTTATTGACGAATTGGGGACAGAGGTAATGCAATATGAGACTAAGGCAACAAATGCATATCAGAAGTTGATGAGAAAAAAAACATCAGATGTTCGCAACCATATTGCGGCAAACCATTCAGATCGTGTTAAAGAGATAATTGCATTGGTGCCGGATGGTGGTAATTATAAAGATTTGCCTGAAGAGTATGCACATACCAGAAATTTTCATGTTGCATGGACAAGATTTGCGAGTAACAAACCGGCTCCAACTATTGATACGGGGCATAGGCATCATTTTCATTATAAATATAATAGAGTACCTACAGTAAGAGAATGCGCCAGATTGCAGTCATTTCCAGATGATTTTATCTTTTTAGGAAATAAAACGCAGCAGTTTAGGCAGGTTGGAAACGCAGTACCTCCTATAATGGCACAGGAGATAGCAAAAAAAGTGATAGAAACATTGGAGAGTAGTAATGAGTGAATACAAAATACCAGAGGAGTACTACTTTAGAATTCATCATGTCAGACCGAGATTCAAAGGTGACATAGAGAATGTCCTGATTTATGTAGCGGAAGAAGTGGCTCGTGTTGGCGAAAAACCAACAGATGAGTTTGTACAAGCGGTTAATAATGCATTATATCAGTATCCGGGAAATGCTCATAGGGAATTAAAAACAATTAATAACTGGAGAACTGAAATATCTGCTCTATTTGGATTTATAGAGCATACAGATACAACGGATAAGCCTGGAAGACGAGCTGTTGAACTTGCGAATAATCAGGATTTGGTAGAGAGCTTTAAAGTTTTTCTATATAACTTCCAGTATCCAGGCGCACATATCAAGCCTAAGAATGTACTGGAACAAATTGAAGCTGGGGTTAGGTTTAAGCCGGCACAGTACATCTTACAATTACTTAGATATGCTAATAAAGACGGTGGGAGTTCTGTAGGAATAACCAAGTTTGAGGCATGCCATTGTATCTTTAATGACCTTCGTGTTACACGTGATAATGAGGGCGTTGAAGCAACATGGAAAAGAATCAGTGATAATCGTAAGAACAAGATGGAATATGATCAGACTGGAGATGTTGTTAGATACGCTGGCGACATTATTGATTATATGGAAATTGCGAACCTGTTAAAAACGTATGATAGCAGAACTTACTACTTAAATACACTTGAGGAAGAAACCATTATTAAGTTCTGTGAATCTACGGAGTGGTTTGATGAATATGATTCAATGATTGCAAATCGTGCAGGCGATATTGAAACGGTAAAGGCTTGTGTTTCTGGCTGGTTCGCATATGTGAATCGTGATATACAAGATACTGATTTCTCAACAGATATTCTTGCATTTATAGCAAATGATGAAGATGAACTGAAAGAATTGAAAAAGAGTTCTCATGCAGATGGACGTCCAGACCTTAGAGAGTTTCTTGATAGAGAAGAAGCTCTTGATGCAAGAGTTGAATCATACATGGAGAGCTTTACTACAAAGGATATTGGAGACATTGGTGAAGGGCTTGTACATGGTCACGAATGTATGCGTGTAAAACTTGGAGGCAGGGAAGATTTGATACACCTTATCAAACGTATTCCTACTCAGTTTGCTGTTGGATATGACATAAGTTCTGTCGAGCTTGACGAGAGGAAACGATACATAGAAGTAAAGACTACTATTAGTTCTAAGCCTCTTCACTTTAATCGAATTCATTTAACAAAGAACGAGTGGAATACAGCAAGTAGTACGCATGATAGATATTACGTATATAGATTGCTTTTGAGTAAAAGGGAAAGAAAATTATTCCTTCTTCAAGATCCGGTCGGACTATATAAAGCAGATAAGATTGATATGATACCGAGCGATGGTGCGGATATTACATTTGATCCTTCAAAGGTAGGAGAATTTGAGGAGTTGTTAACATGGAAAAACTAAAAGTAGCATCGTTATTCTGCGGTTGTGGTGGAACAGACGTTGGAATTTTAGGCGATTTTGAGTATTTAGGAAAACATTATTCTTCTAATAATACGGAGATAGTGTATGCAAATGATATTGAGCAGAGTGCCTGCGATATTTTCGAAAAGAATTTTGGAATTAAGCCGGACAACAGAGATATTAGGACAGTATCTTCTGATGAACTGCCGGAGTTTGATGTTTTGACTGGGGGGTTTCCGTGTCAGTCTTTTTCAATAGTGGCTCAGAACCCAAAGCGACTTGGCATTAAAGATGAAAAAGGGATGCTCTTTTTTGAAATGTGTAGAATTCTTAGAGAAAGGCAGCCGAAATGCTTTATAGCCGAAAATGTGAAGGGCATCATGACCGCAAACAAAAGAGAAGCATTTCCACTTATTATCAAGGAATTCGAAGACAGCGGTTATGATGTGAAGTATACAGTTCTTAATTCGGCAACCTTTGGAGTGCCGCAGAAAAGGGAAAGGGTGATTATTGTTGGTTTCAGAAAAGATCTGAATATCAACTTTGAATTCCCAGAGACTGTAATATCTGAAGAAAATGATTACGTTGCTTTACAGAACTGTATTGAAGATGATGTTGAAGAAAAATATTTCTTTAGTGAAAGAGCTGTTGCCGGAATGATGAAAAATAGAAAATCAATGAATAAGGGGCGAGCACAGGATGTTACAAAACCATGCAATACGGTAGGTGCCCATTTGGCCAAGGTTTCTCTTAATAGCACAGATCCTGTTCTTTTTACTGAAGGAAGATATAGAAGATTTACGCCAAGAGAGGTGGCACGCATTCAATCATTCCCCGAAAACTTTTCTTTGTCTGGAAGTGAATCAGCTCAGTATAGAGCTTTGGGAAACGCTATTCCGCCGGTAATGTTCTGGTATGTAGCTAATAAGATATCGGAATGTTTGGATGCTGCAATATAAAATGATAGTAAGTTTTATGCATTTGTTAAAATAAAAGATTAGAATGTACTTATGCTAGCGTGGGAGGTTATAAACTGATGGATTACAAGGGATTAAGGTGGTATAAATGTGATTTTCATTTACATACAATGAGTAGTTTATGCTATAAGAATCGTGAAAAGGATACAGTTGATGATTGGGTTGATGAAACTATAAGTAAGGGATTGCAGTGTATAGCTATTACTGATCATAACGATTATAGGGGAATAGATGGAATAAAAAATAAGGCTGAGAGTGAAGGAGTTATTGTTTTTCCAGGGGTAGAGTTATCCTGCACTGATAGTAAGGTGCATTTGCTGATCATATTTAATAATAGTGAAAATGGGGAAAGGGTTCAGGAGTTTTTAAATCAAGTTGGTATTTTTAGCGATAGCCTTGGTAAGAGTGAAGTGACTTGTAATGGTGATATTTTTCAGGTTTGTGAAAAAGCACACAGTATGGGAGCTCTTGTTATTGCTGCTCATATAGATGAGTTTAGTGGACTTTGCGAGATTAGTCATGACAATTTAACGAAAGTGCTTAATCGTGAGTTTATTGATGCGGTTCAAATATCGAATGAAGATGCATGGATATCTAATCAAAAATCTTGTGATTGGGAAATGATATGTTCGAATCTTTCCGAGAAATATGGAAAAGAAATATCGGAGGAGAAAGCAAAAAAATGGCATAAGGCGTATGAATTAGCTGTAAAGTCAGAATTGCCAATGCTTACTTTTTCTGATAATCCTCATAGTGACGGTGAATCAAAACATGGGTTATGGGGAATCGGATGTGATTTTACATGGTTAAAAATGGATGCGAATCCTGATTTGGAAAGTATTCGTCAAGCATTATTATCATTTGATATGAGAATAAAAAGGAAAAATGAATGCTCTGTTCCACCGGATATGTTTCCAGAAATGTGGATAAGAGAGATTGCAATAACGAATACGACTTTAAATGATAAAAGTGACATCGTAGTAAATTTTAATCCGCAGTTAAATGCAATTATAGGAGGGCGAGGAAGCGGAAAATCTTCTATCGTGCGATTATTAGCAGGTGGTATGGAGTCGTTTGACGCAGAGGGCTTGTCAGATATTACAAATGAACAAGATAGCTTTTATCAAGAGAGAAAAAAAGATAAATCGGGTATATATAAAGGCGTTCTAAAATCTGATTCATCTATTCGTATTTTCCTTGAGAGGATGGGAGACTCATATAGGATTGATATAAAAAATGCTAAAAGCATGCACAATCAAGAAAGAATATTATATAAACACATTGACGGAGAATGGAAAGAGATTGCAGATAGTAACTATTTAGATTTTTTTAAGGCTCAGATTTACACACAGAAACAAATATATGAAATTGCAAAAGACGCCAATTCTATTCTTAATATTATTGATGAGGATATTTCGGAGTTAAACCAAATGATTTCTGATAGAGATATTGCTTTTGATAGTGTTATTGCCAATCATTTGGAGGTTAATAACATCCAAAAATCTATTTCAGAAGAGGGAATGATATTATCTGAGTTGAAGGATATAGAGGAGCAAATAAATAAATATGAAAAAAGTGGTATATCTGATGCTCTGAAAGAAAAACAGAAATTTGAGACTCAGTGGAAAACTGTAGAAGATTATGTAACTAAAAAGCTATCGTGGATAGAAAAAATAACAGCAGTAGTTAACGAAATAAATGAGGAAAAAGATGAAATAACAACAGAAATCGACAATGAAATCGCGTTATTGATACATGAGAATGATAAGCAGTTTTCTACCAAATTGGGATCTATTGACGAAGTGGCAAAAGCTATGAATTCATTGATTCAGGAGTTTAATTCGAGCGTTGAAAAATCTGAGTGGAATAAAAAGCGACATGATGCAGAAGACCATTATTCGGATATCGTGAAGGAACTCCAAAGTCAAGGCATTAACCTCGACAGGTTAGATGATTTGTTGGAAAAGAAAAAGAGCAAGTTACGAGATATTGATAGAATAAAAGAAGATAAAAAAAGACTTGTTGCGGCAAAGGAAAAACAAGACAAGTTGTATATTGAGTATGAAAGTGCTGTAAAAAAGATTAGTGAAAAAAGAAAAGAGTTTATTTTTTCTGTTATCGGTAGCGACGCAAATGTAAAATTTGAGATTCAAAAAGGGCGAAACAGATCATCATTTATTCAAATGATGAAAAACGTATTAGGAAAAGAAAATGCTACTATTGATGAAAATATTGAAATGATGGCTGATTTATTCTTTGGAAGAAATGGGATGACCGAATTTAGAAAAAAAGTTCAGGAAATCAGAGATGGAGTAGACACAAAAAGTTATCATGCCAGAATGCGTAATGCCATTTTAGAATTACAACCTGAATCTTTTGCTAGAATGGTTTATTTTATACCAGAAGATGATTTGAGAGTATCATATAGACCTAAAAACTCAAAAAAATATATTCCACTTTCAAATGCATCAGCAGGACAAAAAACTACTGCAATATTAACGTTTTTATTGGCGTATGGAGATTTGCCGTTGCTGTTGGATCAACCGGAAGATGATTTAGACAACAAACTTGTGTATGACTTGATTGTTACACGATTAAAAGAGGCGAAATCAAAGCGTCAAATAATTGTAGTCACACATAATGCAAACATTCCAGTAAATGCGGATGCTGAGTTTATAGTTTCAATGGATTCCGAATCGGAGCAAGTTGCTATAAAGTACGAGGGCACTATGGATGATAAGAATGTAAGAAAAGAAATATGTGATGTGATGGAAGGAACGCAATTTGCATTTGAAATGAGAGCTAAAAAATATCATTTTAGAATAGTAGAGTAGTACTATTATTCTGTGGTTGCAATTTGGTCGCAAAAACTTTTAGAAAAAATAAAATTACGTAGAATGAGTGGAATCCTACCACAATATCTAGACCATAAAGCACGATATAGAGCCAATATAAAGTATCGTGACTAGAGTTTGAGTGATATAGAAATAGCGAGAATGAGACCGTTTCAAGTTTTGTGTAAACGTTAAAAACCGATATAAGATTTGTGAATAGTTACAAATGGGCAGAGCCGACTTCGCGGGTTCTGCCTATATCTGCATTATATAGGAGTTTTTAGGCATCAGATGCGGTATCTTATGTGTATGATCATGATGATTATGACGATTACGATTGTATGGATGAAGCATTGTATTATACAGGATATAATGAACGAGAGAGTATAATAAAACTAAAAAATGTAGCTATGTTAGAATTGCCATTTATAAAACTTGAAAATACAATAATCGAAAAAAATGACTTATGAACATAAGGGAAAAGGAAAGAATGAATATTGTTTGGATAAGAAAATATTTATAAGTCATTCCTATAAGGATGTACGATATGTGAAAAAATAGATCTTCTTGTTGATATGGGGAGTCGCGAAAAAACAGATTTTGTTTGTACTAGCAAAATGTTAATACTTATTTATAATAATGAAGAGGTGAAATACTATGAATATAGTTGATAAAATAGGAGAGAAAGCCATAAATTTGGTGACAGAGCACATATTAAAAACAATTGAAGACTCAAAAAAAGTTGATTTATGGAGACGAGCAGTTAAGAAGGCTTGCGAAGCAACGGAAGGAATAGATGACGCGTTTGCTGATTATATTATAAAATCTCTTGCGGTACAAAGACATTTCATATGGCTTACAAGTAATAAATCATTAGACGATATATATCGTAGTTTTATACTAACAATAGCTATTGAGCTTTGTTTATTCAATGCAGAGAAAATATATGCAATTCCATTAGGAATAGCAATATTGGACAATTGGTTTGAGATGAATGGTGTGGATTATAAAGATAAAAGAAATCAAATAGTAATTGATACAATCATAAAAATTGTAAATGATAGAGAGCTGTTGTATAGAGAATATTTTTTGATGTATAATGACCCGCTTGCCAAGGATACGATTAGAGTGTATTACCCTAAAAATGACGAGACATGGGTAAGTTGGAATAAAGATTACAGTGTCGATATAAAAGTAAATCTCTCAAAGGGAACGGAATATGGATTTTGTAGAAAAGGATTTTCTTATAGTAGAATTATAGAACAGGATTGTGAAAAAACTTTAAAAGTGGCGTATATCGATGGTGACAGGGAAATATATAGATTTAAGAATGAGGATGTGCTAGGTGTAGAGGACAAACGGATTATTTGGGTATGGTGAGAAAGTATGCATTTAGCTGTTGAACATGTGATGGAAAAATTGGATATCTCAATACAAGGTAAAATTAGAAATATTCTGAATAGTGGCAAAAGGGTTAAATAAGTAAACACCATCCGAGAATTGGTATAGAGAGTAGAAATAGCAGGAGATAAAGGGGCTAATTGAGTCATCCCACCCTCGCAACACCCCGTTGCTTTTCCCCATCCTCGCAATCTGTTATGATATCCATAACGGAGGTGAGTACAATGGAGACAAAGGACGTTATATTAGAACTTCGAACAAAAAGGGGATTATCCCAGGATGACCTAGCTGGCAAGGTCATGGTCACAAGGCAGGCGGTGTCACGCTGGGAAAACGGAGATACAGTGCCGAATACAGATACGTTGAAACTGCTCTCAAAGGAATTTGATGTATCGATAAACACTCTGCTTGGTGAACCGAGGAAACTGATATGTCAGTGCTGTGGAATGCCGCTCAAGGACGATGCCATTATGGGGCGGGACAGTGATGGTGCGCTGAACGAGGATTACTGCAAATGGTGTTACGCCGATGGCACCTATACCTACAGCAATATGGATGATCTGATCGATGTATGTGTGAAGAATATGGTGGGGGAGAATTTCACTGAGGGGCAGGCGAGAGCATACATGAAAGAACTTCTGCCAAAACTCGATTACTGGAAACGATATGAGTCGCTCAGCGATGGCGGACAGTTTGAGGCATTTAAGAGGCAGCTTATAGATGAGATAAATGCCCTTCAGATAGAGGGGATGCCTCACCTTGAAAGACTCAATGCGCTTGTTGGCAAATATGTGAATCTCGAGTATCGTCTGCCAAATGGCATGAATGTCAGATTCCTTGATGACGAGAAGACATATCTGGGAAATCAGCTGGAATGTGAATTTGGCGGAGACAGATGCTTTGGAGTTCTGGCGGATATGGATTTTATTTTGATATCGACATATGAGGCGGAAGGTACAAATTCGGAGCTGGTTCTTTATAAAAAGAGGTAGTATAATGAGTTAGGTTATTTCATCAATAATCTTTCACAATTTATATTACAGGGGGAAATACATATGATACAATGTGCCGGATGTGGCAGCAATCTGGTATATGATATAGCAAGAAAGAAAATGTACTGCAAAGCATGTGGAAATGAATACGAGCCGGAGAGTGTCGACAAGGATGAGGACAGCGAGGAACGCAAGCTTATGGAGCTTACTGTATTCATTTGTCCGCAGTGCGGTGGGGAGATATACAGTACGGATGAATCAGCGACGGGATTCTGCAGTTACTGCGGGGCAGCAACTATGCTTTCCAGCCGGCTGAAAAGCGAGCGAAGACCGGATTATGTGATACCGTTTGCGGTGACGAAGGACATGTGCAAGGCATCATACGCCACAGTCATGAAGAGGGCGATATACGCTCCGAACAGGCTGAAACACAGACGAAATGTGCAGGAGTTTCGTGGAATCTACATGCCTTATTGGCTGTGTGATGTTGACCAGAAAGGTAAAACCGCTGTCAGGGCGACGGACAGCTATAGCTTAGGTGATAATGCAGTCAGTCATACATATAATGTAAGATGTTTTGCAGATAATCATTATGAGAATATAACTATGGATGCATCATCGCTGTTTCCGGATGATCTCAGCAGCAAGGTGGCACCATTTGACTCGGCGGATATGAAACCATTTTCCATGGGATATCTGAGTGGGTTCTACGCGGATCTGCCGGATGTGGATTATGGTGTGTATAGGGATAAGATAGCGCGGGTAACAGGCGATATGGCGTATGATGTGATGATGAGTAAGATAAAGCATCATCTATGCACATATGATGCTATCGGTGAACCGGATGAGCCATTGTCAGAAACGATGGATATAAAGATCACTGGAGTAAAGACAGGGTTGTTTCCTGTATGGCTTTTGTCGTACAAGAACGGAAAGCGTATTGCATATGCGGCGGTAAATGGCAGCACGGGAAAAGTGGCTGCGGACATACCGCTTGACATCGGAAAGTTCCTGCTGGGATGCCTGATAGGAGTGATCCCATTATATTTTTTGCTGAACTTATTTCTTACGGTGAGGCCTGGCGTTCTGCTGGCATTTGTATCTGCGATAGGTGCGCTTGTGACCATGATATATTGCGATGAGATGGAGAAGATAGCAGATGTAGAGACACATGAAAATGATGTGGGATTCTTCGCAAGGCACACACTCAATGCAAAGAAAAGTGGAGGCAAGAAGAAAAAGCTACAAACAAAAGAGCTGCCAACAAAAAAGCCGCAAAAAGACACAAAAAGAAAAATAAAAAATAAGATAACTTCATTTGTGAAGTTTTCCTGTTTTCTGGAAGTCATACAGCTGATAGTGTGCATAATAGTATTATTCTGCCTGAAGTTTGATATAAATCCATTTCTTTTTAACTGGGATATTATGGGAAAGGCCAGTTATGTTGTGGCGTGCATCTCGTGTCTGGTAGCCATTTATGGGGCAGTAAAAGGCATAGCAAATGTTAGAAGAGTAAAAAGAAAAAGTGGCGTCATGGGATTATTTATTGCATTTGCCACCATTCTTTCTGTAGCGGTCGTGTTGATAAAACCCGTTATGGATAAGTATTATTATGGATGCGTGCTTCTAGTGTGTGCTGCAACCATTCTGACGCTTATAGATCTGGTTATCAGCCACAACCGGATGTCCACAAGACCACTTCCGCAGTTTGAGTACAAGGGAGGTGATCATCGTGCGTAGAGCGGTAATTGCCAGAGTGGTGATCACTGTAATGATCATACTGCTGTTTCTGGTTATGGGATGTAATGGTGTAGTGACTGCTCAGGCATCAGAGAAGGATCAGGATGATTCGTACAGTCACCAGCATGAAGTGGTAATCAAAGATGATGCAGATGTGTTGACTGAAAGTCAGGAGGCACAATTGTCGGAGACTATGAAGGAGACTGCCCGTTATTGCAATGTATTGTGTGTGACATCGAACTTTATGTACAAATCTACAGCATACCATGCGGAATCTGCCTATAAAAGAGAATTTGGCACCCTGGATGGTGTTATGTTCCTTATTGATTTGTATAATAGACAGATATACATCTATTCGTATGGTGAACCATACAAGATCATAACCAAGACAAATGCTTATACGATAACAGACAATGTCTATGAATATGCAAGTGAAGAGAAATATTTTGAGTGCGCAAATGAGGCATTCCAGCAGATAAATATGCTGCTGACAGGAGAGCAGATAAGCCGTCCAATGAAGCATATCAGCAACATACTCCTTGCAATAATATTTTCTATATTGCTTAATTATCTTCTGATGAAAAAGACCTCGAAGGTTTATGACATGGGTTCAAAAAATTTACTTACCGGTACAAAGGTTTCATATAACATGAATCAGAAATATGATATGATCAGTGAAACAAGAAGTACAAGATCCGGATCCGGCGGTCATGGCGGAATCGGCGGCGGTGGATTCGGGGGCGGAGGCATCGGTGGCGGCGGTGGAGGCCACAGCTTCTAGTCAAAGAGAAGAAAATCTGACAAAATATAAACGATGAAAAATGCTGTGAAGAATTTTCGAAATTCACAGCATTTTATTTTCATAAGGAGGGACCCACGTAAGTGGGAGGATTCCTTGTGAAGTACGCAGACGCCGCGCGAAGCGCCTAACATGCGTCTGCTCCTTTTGTAACGTTTTTTTAGTTTACTGGTCTTATATGTGAAGGGAGGTAAAAACTTGGCGTCAGGAAAAGAAAAAAATGGAATAGAAGAAATATACGAAAAGTACTACAAAGACGTATATCGTTTTGTGCTGGCACTGTCTAAGAATCCCCACATAGCCGAAGACATAACACAGGAGGCCAGACTCTCTGGGAGGAGAACCAGAATCTGCCGATCCTGAACAGTGAAAAATAGAATGTGTATGCCATACAAAACTTACATTACAAATAATTAAAGTAAAAACCACCCTTTTTTGCCATTTAATTGAATGATCCATGATATACTAGCATTGTGCATGAAGTTCGCACTGTATTTACAGGGGAATTGCCCCGGATATGAAAAGGATAGTAAGTTAAATGGAAAATAAGAAAAAGATGGTGTTCAACGTATTGTTCCTGGTTCTCATATTTGCCGGAACGATATACGGAGTGTTTCACGGCGAGGATATAGGACAGATATCTGATATACTTCAGACGGTGAATCCTTGGTGGCTCGTACCGGGAGTGGCATGTGTCGTGGTATTTATATGGGGAGAATCAATTATCATACACTATATGATGCGGAATCTTGGCGTGAAGGTAGACCGGGGAACCTGTTTCCTGTTCTCGTCGGTTGGATTCTTTTTCAGCTGCATCACACCCTCTGCGTCGGGGGGACAGCCGGCTCAGATATATTATATGAAGAAAAAGAAGATACCAATCCCTGTTTCCACACAGGTGCTGCTCATAGTGACGATCACTTACAAGCTGGTGCTGGTACTTCTGGGACTTGGAATAGCTATATTTGGACAGAGTTTTATACATACATATATAGATGATGTGCAGTGGGTATTTTATCTTGGACTTGTGCTGAACGTTGTGTGTGTGGCAGGAATGGTGCTGTTCGCATTTCACCCGTCGCTTGCAAAGGCATTTGTGGTGAATGGCAGTAGACTTCTTGAGCGGATGAAGTTTTTAAGACACAAGAAGTCCCGTGAGGAAAAGCTCGCGGCATCAATGGAAAAGTACAACCAGACTGCGGATTACATGGTAGGACATTTCGGGATGCTGGTGGTAGTGTTCATTATAACAGTTGTGCAAAGATTCTCACTATTTGCAGCTACATGGTTTGTGTACAAGGCGTTTGGACTTTCAGGATCATCATCATGGCTTATCATTCTCATGCAGGGAGCCATAGCAGTTGCGGTGGATATGCTTCCCCTTCCGGGTGGTATGGGAATCAGTGAAAAACTCTTTATGGAGATGTTCTTGCCGATATTTGGCAGCACATTGCTCCTGCCGGGCATGATACTCAGCAGAGGGCTGGGATACTATACTGAGCTGATAATCAGTGCAATATTTACAGTGGTGGCAAGCTTTGTGATAGGAAGGAGATCTGAATGAAACCGAGATCAGAGATGAGCATGGAACTTTATGATATGATGCTTGACCGGGGGTATCCGGAGGAGTTCTGCGACCTCATAACAAAGAATCTGAATACCGACTTCACTGCCGGAAGGATGATAGGATACCTGTCTCACTATCAGGAGCTGCCGCTTGAGGAAATCGTGGATGAGATGCTTTCCATCCTCACAGATAGAAACAGGATCATGCAGAAGAAAAAACTTGAGAGCAATAATGCCGAGTGGAACAGGTTCCTGGAAGAGGGATTTGGACTTTCGGATGATGAATAAACGACACATATCTGGGTGCTGAATAACAAAAAATAAGAAAAAGCAGTCTGCGTACATCACCAATGTTATACATGGTGATGATCCGTCAGACTGCTTTTGTCTGTTTAGCCTATACCTCCGAGCAGGATACCAAGTATCAATACGAGAAGACATACAGGACAGTAGATGTATTTGCAGATAGGAACGAACTTCTCCGTGAATTTCTTTTCTCTTCCTGTGTTGACCTGCTCTTCAACATATTTTTTGCCGCATACCCAAAATAACATGATTCCGGCAAGCCCTGCGCCGAGCGGACAGATGTAGATGGACAGAATATCCATCCAGTCTGACACGATACCCTGGATGCAGATTGACACGACAACTGCAATGGCACCAATGATGGCACATGCGGGTTTTCTGCCGACACACAGTTTTTCCTGAACAGTTGCAATCGGTGCTTCATACAGATTGATGAGTGATGACAGTCCGGCCATAAATACAGCCACGAAGAAGATGATCGCTATGATATATCCTCCAGGCATTGATTTGAACAGACAAGGCAGGAAGATGAACAGCAGTCCGGGACCTCCCTGATCGAGCTGAGCTCCGGCAGTCGCCATGGCAGGTATTATGACAAGCGCTGCAAGCATGGCAGCGATGGTATCGAAGAGGGCCACGCGTCCTGCAGCTTCCGGAATGTCCTCACTGTCGGGAAGGTAGGAGCCGTATATCAGAGTTCCGTTTCCAGCGACAGACAGTGAGAAGAATGCCTGTCCCAGGGCAAATATCCATGTTTTTGGATCCGCGAGAACCTTCGGTTCTATGCGGAATATGTATTTGTATCCATCTATTGCACCCGGCTGGCATGCCGCGTATATAGCCAGAATGATGAACAACACAAAGAATGCAGGCATCAGGATCTTATTTGCCTTTTCGATGCCATTCCCTACTCCAAACATGAGGATGACGATTCCTATGACGAGGGCTATAATCTGCCACATATTATTGCCAAATGCAGAGGCCATGCCGCCAAATTCAGCACTGAATCCGTTTATGTCAGCCGGAGACAGCGTGCTTCCGGTGAAAGCACCGATCATATACTTGAGTATCCATCCCATGACTACGGTGTAACCGATCGCCATTGCAAGGGCACCGAGCACAGGTATTCCGCCGAGCAGCTCTCCAAGTTTTCGTTTCCCTTTTCGTTCCATAGCGATTCCAAATGCGTCGATTGGTCCAGACCTTGTAGCACGGCCAAAACTCATCTCGCCAATGACTCCGGTAAATCCTATAAGTACTACAAATATAAAATAGGGGATGAGATAAGATCCGCCCCCGTACATGGAGACCCTTGTGGGAAACATCCAGATGTTGCCCATTCCCACGGCTGATCCGATGCAGGCAAGGATGAACCCCCATTTGTTGTTAAAAGATTCTCTGGTTTTCATGTAATATTCCCTCCAAATATGTTTGTCCCCGCACCGCGCCAGATCTCCTTAATATCGTGAGTATCGTGCGAAAATGCGTTAACTTTATTAATATACATGAATTTGTTTTGGATGTAAATTAAATTGTTTCCTGCGCATTACCTCTTGCGCATTACCCTTGCGTATTACCAACATGCAGATTACAATATATTAGGCAAAAATGGTTGTGTATTAAAAATGAGCCTGAATTTATTATCTGAATTTATTATGGATAGATGTTCGACAAGGGAGGCAGAATTATGGGATCACAGAACACAAAATCACAAAAATATGAGCATATAGTACATCCATTTCCACCGCTTTATGATGATGATTCGGAGATCCTTATATTGGGAAGTCTGCCATCAGTGAAGTCCAGAGAGCAGATGTTCTTTTATGGACATCCCCAGAACAGATTCTGGAAGGTTATGAGCAGGGTGCTGGGGGAAGAACTCCCAACCACCATTGATGAGAAGAAGATCATGCTTCATGCACATCACATTGCACTCTGGGACACTATATACAGCTGCGACATAATAGGTTCAAGTGACAGCAGCATAAAAAATGTAATTCCTACAGATCTTGGGAAAATAATCAGTTCATCGAAGGTGACAAAGGTCATATGTAATGGAAAGACATCCGGGAAGTATTTTTCAAAATACCAGCAGAAAGAACTCGATATAGAACCGGTGATACTTCCATCCACAAGTCCTGCAAATGCAGCATTTTCTGTGGATAAGCTGGTTGAGATCTGGGGGACGGTCATTCCGGATAGCTGTAAATCTCTTGAAACTTTTCAAAAGACGGGTGGTAAAAGCCCAATATAACTGCTCAAATGTAGATATAACGTAAACAGAATCTCAACATTTTCTAAAGCTTAAAAAAGAATGATGTACAATGTAGCAGAATATGTTATTATAAAGGACGCAGCCGGCTGACACTGACAATTCAGATACAATGATACAAAAGGCTGTAGCAAGGTAATCAGAGATTAAGGTCGGATCAAAAGGAGAGAAAAAATGGCACTTAGTTTTATTGAGATACTTAAGGTAGTGTTCCTTGGTATCGTTGAGGGAATCACAGAGTGGCTGCCTATCAGCAGTACAGGTCATATGCTTTTGGTAGATGAGTTTATCACGCTTGATGCCAGCGACAGTTTTAAGGATATGTTCTTTGTCATCATACAGCTTGGCGCAATACTTGCGGTAGTAACTATTTTTTGGAACAAGATGTGGCCGTTCCAGATGAAAGATAAGACACAGTCGGTATTCAAGAAGGATACATGGAGCATGTGGTTTAAGACGGTTGTTGCCTGTATACCGGGAGCCGTAGTTACGTTATTGTTTGATGATTTTATTGAGGCTCATCTGCACACCGCAGTGGTTATATCGATAGCTCTTATATTTTATGGAATTGCATTTATCGTGATCGAGAACTGGAATAAGACCAGGACACCTAAGGTTGAGACACTGAATGATATTACATACAAAACCGCTTTTTTCATAGGAATGTTCCAGGTGCTTTCGATCATCCCGGGAACTTCACGTTCAGGTGCGACCATCATAGGCGCATTGCTTTTGGGCGTATCCAGAGTGGCAGCTGCGGAATTCACATTTTTCCTCGCAGTTCCAGTCATGTTTGGCCTCAGTGCACTTAAGCTCATAAAGTTTGGACTTTCATTCACCAGTGCAGAGCTTGCTATACTTATAATAGGATGTGTAGTGGCATATCTTGTTTCTATTGTGGTGATCAAATTCCTTATGGGCTACATCAAGAAACACGATTTCAAGATATTTGGATGGTACAGAATAGTCCTCGGAGTTATAGTTCTTTTGTATTTTGCCTTCTTTGCGTAGAATTTTAAATGATGTGATATAAAAATTGGATAAAAATATAACAAACACCCCATAATTTCATTTGCAAATGAGATTATGGGGTGTTTGTGTGTATAGTTTCCGGTTTAGAACAGGTTCATGGCACCGATGATCCCCTGGTTGCCTTCAAGCTTTGCAGGTACAATATACGTGTCCGGATCCTTTACCTGTGGCATATCAATGTATCCGGAGAGAAGTTCGGTGTAATATTTGCGGATCATAGGAAACAGAAATTCATTGGACATGACGCCGCCCCCAAGGACTATCCTCTCAACAGAGTAGCACATGGTATAGTTTACAAGAGCTTCTGCTATATAGTATGCTTCCAGATCCCATACAGGTGAGTCAGCGGGGATATCTTTGCCCTTCATCCCGGTTCTTCGCTCCAGCATAGGTCCCGCAGCCAGACCCTCCGCACAGTTCTGATGGAAACGGCATGTACAAGGGGTGTCGTCACCAGCACGTCTCGGGATAAGTATATGACCGGTTTCAGGGTGCATCATTCCGTGGATCAGATGTCCGTCGACTACCACACCTCCGCCGATTCCGGTCCCTATGGTCAGGTACATTCCTGAATGAAGGCCCTTGAGTGCGCCGAATAGAAACTCGCCCCATGCAGCTGCATTTACGTCTGTATCTACAACAACCAGACACTTAAGAGCCTCACTGAATGTTTTATAGAAATTGAATCCCTCCCATGCTTTCTTAGGACTCTTTAAAATGGTTCCGTATGATGGGGAATTCTGGTTTACATTTGCCGGTCCGAATGTTCCTATGCCAAGTGCTGATATGTTGTGGTTCTTAAAATAGTCTATCATGACAGGAACAGATTGATCAGGCGTATCTGTTGGAATAGATATTCTGTCTATGATGTTCTTGTTTTCATCGCCTATTGCGCATACCATCTTGGTACCGCCGGCTTCGAGCGCTCCGTAGTTCATATTTCCTCCTCGTTGCTGCAGTAAGACAGCATAAAATAATATAAAAAAGTTATATCTATTATAATATGAAGACCGATACATGTCACGCATAATGATGCGAAAAAGGCAGTAACATGATGTACATTTTTTCGGACACTTGACAAAGTAAGATAGAGCCATATTAGGGAATGCAGGAGGTGTCATTATGTTAAAAGGTTATTTCGTGTCAGATGGATATATGGGATATGTGGACGGTCAATATCAGTTATTTGCTGATGAGAGTGATTATATCGACTATATTGAGAACTAAAAGGAATGTAACTTGAGTTTATTAGCTAATTAGCTGTTGCACATTATTATATGTATGTTATGATGCTGTAACGGGTTAGCAGATAAGAGGGTTATATATGCATGTATTAGAATATGTGCATTATTTGTATTGTATAAAGAAGATACTGCGAGACTATGTATGGGCTAATGATCAGAAAGAATAAGACGTAATATATGAATGTCAGAGGAGAACATAGTGGAGAAAGTATTGAACAGTACAGTATCAGAGAAACAATTAAATAGAAAAGAACATGTGATGGATATGACAGAAGGGAACAGTCTGAAACTTATCATGAAGTTCTCGATTCCGCTGCTCATAGGTAACCTGTTTCAGCAGGTCTACAGTGTGGTAGATTCAGTGGTTGTCGGAAGGCATCTCGGGGCAAATGCCCTTGGAGGAGTCGGTTCGGTTGGAATGATAAGTTTCCTGTTCTTTTCTTTGTGTAGTGGGATGGCATCTGGGATAGGTGTTGTCATAGCGAAGTATTTTGGTGCAAAGCGTGATGATCTTGTGCGAAAAGCCATAGCAAATTCCATTTACGTGATATTGGGAGTTGGTTTGCTCATGAGTGTGCTGGGGTTCTGCCTGACGGGACCGCTCATCAGGCTTATGAACACGCCTGCGGAGACAGTTCCATACGCGTATACATATATGAAGATAACCTGTGCCTTTACGGTGGCAGTTGCGGTATATAATGGAATATCTTCGATACTGCGGGCTCTTGGTGATTCGAGAACTCCGCTGATATTCCTTATGATCGCATCAGTTATAAATGCTGTGCTGGACATAATACTTGTGGTATATCTGGATATGGGAGTTGCCGGAGCTGCGTATGCAACTGTATTCAGTCAGATTGTCTCGGGAATAGGCTCGATAATATATGCAGTGAAAACCAATTCATATTTCAAACTCAGACGAGAAGACTTTAGGGTGGATCACAGTATATTAAAAGCAGATTTCAAGATAGGACTTCCGATGGCAGTCCAGACTTCTATGATATCCATATCGTGCTCACTTCTTCAGGCGCTTATAAATGGATATGGCCCTGCGGTCATGGCAGCTTACACTGCAACCGGAAAGGTGGAGGGGATAGTATTCCAGCCGTTTTCATCGCTTGGGCTTGCACTTTCGACATTTGCCGGACAGAACATTGGAGCAGAGCAATATGACAGAATAAAAAAGGCTGTATGGCAGGCGGAATGCATAACAATAGGTTTGAGCGCTGTACTCTTTGCTGCAATACTGCTTTTCAGAGAAAACATCATTCATTTCTTCGTGACGGATCAGGAGGTTATCCGCCTTGGCGCAAAGGGCATGGTGATATCGGGCAGCATGTATGTTGCACTTGGAACTATCTATACGTTGAGAGGTGCCTTAAACGGCATGGGTGATGTGCTATTCTCCATGATAAATGGTTTCCTGGAGGTCGGCGGCAGGGTTGTGTTTGCGCTGATCCTCATGTATGCTTTGGATATGGGATTCTGGGGAATCTGGTATACGAATATATTCACGTGGATAGTCATAGCACTGACAGCTGCGGTGAGACTGATCGTGTATCTGAAAAAGGCACAAAGAAATACTAACCAGATGTAATTATAAAATAATGATGATTAATGAAAAAAGACCGGACATGCTTAGGTATGACCGGTCTTTTATATTTTGACAAAAATCCAGTGCTATATTATTTTAGATATATAACAAATGGGAGATGCAGATCATATGTCAAATGAGATAACAGGAAATACTGCAAAAGAGAAAAGTCTGGATAGTACACACATAAGGAGTATAGTTGTACTTGCCATGTTCAGTTTTGTATTTCTGGGGACAGAGTTTTTCTATGACAATCGTGCTGCGGAAGTGGTGGATGCAAGGAAAGTACTTCTTTATCAGAGCGTGTTATTGCTTGCAAGCGTAGTGGGGGTATTCATGTATGCCCTGATCCAGAAAAAGGCAGGAGACAATATCGCAAAAAAAGTGCTTATAGCCTCGAATTTTGTGGGGGTATTTGCACTTGCAGGGATAATGTTCGGAGATGAAAGCATAATATTGTTGTATGGCATAGTGTTCTTCATTATCTGGGGTATGACAGGATGCTGCACATATCATGCTGTGGCTGGTGCATATACGGATAGAAAGCATCTCACTGTGACGGTTGGCATATCATATGCTGCGGGGCTGTTTTTACAGTATATTAATTATAATGTCATAGGAAGCATGACGATACGGCTTGTGGTGTTCATATTGGCTGTCGTGGTAATTGTGACAATATTTATGGTATATAGTGATACAGCGTACGCACCAGAGAAGATAGGGGATGCGGAGCAGAGTTCAGGCAGCAAGTCTATAGCATTTGCGTTCGTGATCGTAATATTGCTCATGACTTTCATATTTTCAGAACTTGACAATATTGTGACACTTGTACATGCAGAGGGCGGAGCAGATATAGGTCAGTGGCCAAGACTTTTCCTGGCGATCAGCGGTATAGCAGCGGGATTGCTGTTTGATATAAAGGATCAGAGATTTATGAACCAGATGATGTATTGTGTAACAGTGCTGTCTGTAATTGCAATGTTGGTCATAGAATTTGGGGGAGCGTTCCTCATAGGACTCATTGTATTTTATCTCGCAGCAGGATTTTTTGTTGTTTATTTCACCACAGGATTTATAAATGTCTCCTACACCATGAAATGGCAGTCATTTTGGGCGGGAGCAGGCAGGACGATAAATAATATTGGTGCAGGTATTGTGGGAGTTATATCATATGTGATCGTTAAAACGCCGGGGATCATGGCGATGAGCGTCACAGTTATACTGTTACTGGTTTTCATAAGTATAGCAGTGTTTGTGCTTGAGAGCCTTCAAAAGAAACAATATAGACAATATGATGAGGAAAAAGTGATGAGATCATCGAAGAGTTTAAGTGAAAGAACTGAGGTGGACTTTGAACGATTTGCAGACATGCACGGTCTCACTGGCCGTGAACGGGAGGTTTTGCAAAAACTCCTTATATCTGACGAAAGTATACAGAAGATTGCTGATGAACTATATATATCCAGGGCATCGTTATACAGACATATATCATCCATGAATGAAAAGACAGGGACTAAGTCAAGGGTAGGTCTGATACAGTATTATTACAGTTGGCACGAGGAATGACACTATAGACGGGAAAGTGTTGGATGACTAGCCGTGTCAGGAAAATTAAAATGACATTATTGATTAAAAAAATGAGATAAAACTGTCCAAAATTGAATATGAGACATATGTAACGTTACGAAAACGGCAGCAAATGACTATAATCTATGATATGAAACAGATGGGTGGAAGATGCATTTCATCTGTATACGAGAACTATCAAACTATCCTATCAAACTATCATAGAAAGGGGAATGACTATGAAACATTTCAGAAGACTAACATTTTTGCTGTCGTTTATTTTAATTCTGACAGCGGGCGGCGTTGTGGCGATGGCTGCGAACAATGGACCGTGTGAAGATGAGGAAGAGAGCTATGCATATGTTCAGTTTTACAATTCGGAGAAAGACGACATGATATATGTGTACAGCTTCAGAACTCCACAGGAAGGAATAGCGACAAGTGCAAAGGGTGCAGTATATGACAAAAAAACAAATACGCTGACACTCACCAATTGTAATATGCCAGACTATATGCTCAGCATGAATATGATGGGAGACAATTTCAAGATCAAACTGGTTGGTTCAAGTCACATAGGTATGTTGTGTGCCTGGGGATATGGATATGGCGGTTCGGTTGAGATTATTGGTGATGGTAAGTTATATGTCAATGAGGAACAGAAGAAGTCAGATGCCATAGTATTACAGCCGGAAGGAACAAAGTCTTACTTCAGGATAAGTGGGAATGCGGAAGTGTATGTATATGCAGGTAAAACAGATGGAAGTATTGTTATAGCAGATTATACAACTGTTTCTGATTGCTTTGTCGTGAATGGACTCACTGGTCTGAAAAAGGAGCAGGCGTCCGAGATGAGGTATGATGAAATACAGGCGATTATTGTAGACATGGAGAATTCACATGATTGTCACGTATATACAAAGGGCGATAATGGGAAAAAATATACAGTAGAAGATTATGTCAGAACTTACTATAACGATGATGGAAGTATAAAGGCAGAAAATGTTAAGGGATACACGTTATATGAGCTTATGCTGATGCCTGGATATACAGACAAATATTATATGCGTGAAATTGATGCCACGGATGGTGTTTTTGATCCGGAAAAGTACGGTTATACAGATACGGAAGAAAACGTAAATGGGTATTCATACAGATCAACTATGCCGGCAAAAGTATATATTGATCAGAATACTGGCGACCGGTGTGTGTTCATGCGTGATGCAGTAGATGATAGTTATAAAGAGTTTGAAAATTTTAAGTATGATATCAAAGGTGAACTCGGAGATGTGACGGATAAATATGGAAATGTTATGTCGTACTGTATGGTTGAAAGGTCTAAGGATAATGTGAAATTCACAGATGTTGAGTTTTATGATCCTGATTATTTATTGTCACAGGGTTATAAGATTTCAGGTGAACTGGAGTACATAAAGGGACTTTATAAAGTGTACAGCAATGCCAAGTCGGCAGTCCTCACCTCAAAGACCCAGACTGTTTGTAAGCATACATCAAAGGTAAATAAGGTTACGAAAAAGGCGACAATGACGACCGATGGAATCATAACCACAACATGTAAATCCTGTGGCAAGAAGCTTTCAACATCAAAAATCGCCAAAGTGTCTACGGTTAAACTGAGCGCGGTGTCATGTGTATATAATGGCAAAGTCAGAACACCAGCCGTTCAGGTGAAGGATTCAGCTGGGAAGGCTCTGGTAAAGAATACAGATTACAAGGTCACTTACAGTGCGGGGAGAAAAAGTGTAGGAAAATATCTGGTAAAGGTCACATTTGCAGGTTCTAAATATTCTGGAAGTAAAAGGATGGCGTTTGAGATCAATCCAAAGGGAACAACGATAGTAAAGAAGGCGGCAGGAAAGAACAGTATTGCGATAAGATGGAGTGCCCAGGAGGTAGAGACCTCCGGATATCAGATACAGTGTTCGACTGATAGCCGATTCAGGAAGAGCAACAGGACTGCCACGCTGCGAAATAACGCCACGACATATTACAAGATATCAAAATGCAATACCGGCAGCGTTTACTATGTGAGGGTAAGAACATATAAAAATGTGAAGGTGAGCGGAAAAGTTGTTAAAATCTATTCAGCATGGAGCAAAGTGGTTGCGATAAAAGCAAAATAGATGATCAAAAGTAAACGAAGACCAGAAAAATATCACAGCGGGCATTTCATATGACATGGAATGTCCGCATTATTTATATGTGGAAAAATCACCTCAAAGTATTATAATATACGGTGAATTTAGTATTGAGCTAAGAACTGTGAATGGAGAATAATATAATATGAAGAAAATACTCGTGGCAGTGGATTCATTTAAGGGAAGCATGACTTCCATTGAGGCGGGGGAATCCATAGAAAAGGGAATAAAAATAGTACTGCCAGACAGTCAGGTCAGGGTTAGGCCTGTGGCTGACGGCGGCGAGGGTACAACAGAGGCGATTATATATGGAAGAAAAAATGTTAATGCAGAGAAGTGCACGGTGACGGGACCGCTAGGAGAGCGGCTTACGGTGAGTTATATCACATACGATGCAGATGAGGGAAAGACAGCGGTCATGGAGATGTCAGCTGCTGCGGGACTTCCGCTTGTACCGGAGGAGCAGAGAGATCCTATGCGCACAACAACTTACGGCGTCGGTGAGATGATAAGAGATGCGGTCTCAAAGGGCTGTGAGCGTTTTATCATCGGGATAGGTGGCAGTGCTACAAATGACGGCGGGATAGGAATGCTTCAGGCACTTGGCTTTTCTTGCCTTGATGCGGATGGGAGGGATGTGCCCTATGGAGCGGAGGGACTTGGAGTCCTAGAACGTATCATCAGCCCGTATAAACCGGAGAGAGGTGGAAATACTGTAGAATTTTTTAGTGTTGGTGACTCTGGCATGCATAGCGGAGACGACGTAGATGTTGCATTAAAGTTATCTTACTGCACGTTCTTAATAGCTTGTGACGTGACGAATCCACTTGTAGGTGAGCTTGGATGCAGCCGTGTATTTGCACCGCAAAAAGGTGCGGATGCGGAGTCTGTTGAGCTTATGGATGTATATATGAAGCATTATGCTGATGTAGTGGAAAGATCCGCTGAAGGAAAATCTGACAGATACACCCCAGGTTCCGGCGCGGCTGGGGGCCTCGGATATGCATTTCTCATGTTCCTCGGCGGAAAACTAACGCCGGGAATTGATATAGTTTTGTCTGAGACAGGGCTTGAGACAGATGTAGAGTGGGCGGATACAGTCATAACAGGTGAGGGCAGGATAGATGCCCAGACCATGATGGGTAAGACCCCATTGGGAGTCGCAAAGCTTGCAAAGAAACACGGTAAATATGTGATCGCCATAGGAGGATGTCTCGGAGATGGTGCAGAGAAATGTATCAAAGAAGGCGTGTTCAATGAGTGCTATGCGGTAAACAATGTGCTTGGTATAGATGACAGTGATACGGAGCAGGTGAGAACGGCGATGAAGCCTGAAAATGCTGTGGTGAATCTGACGACGTGTGCCGCAAAGATCACAGAACTTAAGGAACAGATGTCGGCGCGTGTGTGCAGACCTGCACGGCTTAGATAGATATGGTATTTTTACGAGGAGGATAAAAAGATGACAAGAGAAGAATCGTGGGAATTACTCACAGAGTACAACAAGAACGAGTTCAGGACATTTAGACCATGATCCGGGGTATAAAGAAAATCGGAGAATTTGTCCGCAAAGAGACAGTGCTAAGTGTGGCACTTTTTCTGGCAGTGATATCGGCATTTGTTGTGCCTCCGGACAGAGCGTATGTGGACTACATAGATTTCAGGACACTTGCGATACTTTTCTGTCTTATGACGGTGGTTGCGGGATTTTCACAGCAGGGGATTTTTAACATCGTAGCAAAGGGCATGATAAATCGTATGGGGTCACTCATGGCGGTGACATTTGTGCTTGCATTTATGTGTTTCTTTTTCAGCATGTTCATCACAAATGATGTGTCGCTCATAACATTTGTACCGATGACACTTACGGTCCTTGGTATGGCAGGCGAGGAAGTACTCACCAGATGGATGGTGCCGGTGATAACCCTCCAGACTATAGCTGCGAACCTTGGAAGCATGCTGACACCTATAGGCAACCCGCAGAATCTGTATTTGTATGGACTTGCCGGAATCAGTGCAGGCAGGTTTGTATTGCTTATGCTGCCATATACAGTGGCATCAGCAGCGCTTCTTGTGATATGGATCATAGTATGTATGAAAGGAAAAAACAGGCAGCTTGAGATCAGACTCTCGGACGGAGATGTACAGGTTGACAGGAAGCTTGTCGGAATTTACTGCATACTTTTTGTGTTGTCATTGCTCACCGTGGCGCGGATCGTCCCATACTGGGTGACATTTGCGGTAGTGCTTGTGGTTGTTCTTATATGCCAGAGAAGATTACTGCTGAAGGTAGACTATTCGCTGATATTCACATTTGTGGGATTCTTCGTATTTATAGGAAATATGGGAAGGATCGATGGATTTAGGATATTTGTAGAGAATGTGCTTGGCGGGCATGAGATGATCACCTCTGTTATTGCCAGCCAGGTCATAAGCAATGTTCCGGCTGCAGTATTGCTGTCAGGATTTACAGACAGTTACACAGATCTGATAATCGGCACCAATCTAGGCGGACTTGGAACTCTGATAGCGTCCATGGCAAGCCTGATCTCATTCAAATACGTGGCGAGACAGGACAAGGGCGCCAGAGGAAGATATCTGGCATACTTCACATTTGCAAATGTGCTGTTCCTGGCGGTACTAATATGCATTTGGAATATAATAAAATAAACGTGCCTTACGATGAATAATATTCACTGCTGTCGTACATTGTGTAAGACTATTTTAGCCAAAAAATTATTGCCCTTAGATGGCAGTAGTCATAAAATAGAAGGGTAAGTTTCTTCAAATTAAGGAGGCAGATAATATGAGTAAGAATCTTGGTGCAAAACCTATGCTGGTGCCACAGCCGGTCATGATGATCGGAACATACGATGCCGATGGCAATGCAAATGTCATGAATGCGGCATGGGGCGGAATAGTCGGAGCAAATGAGATCATATTTGACCTTGGAAGTCATAAGACTACCGAGAATATAAAGCTGAACAAAGCGTTCACAGTTGCCATTGCTGATGCAGAGCATGTGGCAGCCTGTGACTATGTGGGAATCGTGTCGGCAAATGACGATCCGGACAAGATGAAGAAGTCTGGTTTTACAACCAGAAAGAGCGAGTTTGTAAATGCCCCAGTCATCAACGAGCTTTCACTGACAATGGAGTGCAAGCTCAAGGAGATCATAGACGGGGACAAGTTCCTCGGCGAGATCGTAAATGTTGTTGCAGACGACCGTATCCTGGGCGATGACGGCGAGATCACATATGAAGAGTTCCATCCTATCGTGTTTGACACCATCGGACATGGATATTTTGCACTCGGCGACAGGGTTGGCGATGCTTTCTCAGAGGGTAATAAGTTGAAGTAGACAAGCTTGTAACTTGGGAAAATCATCAAATTGTACATTGTAACATGAAAAAATTAGCCGTTTTTGGAAGAAAAACCTTAATTTTTCAAGCAAATGTTCAATATACATATGGAAAAAGGCGAAATAATGTGATATAACAGACACATACAAAAAAGCACAAGCTAAAGTAGTATGTGTTAAGTTTTCTATGAAAACTTGACATGTAGCACCAGCCATTTGCCGAAGGCAAATTTTGCATGGCTGGTGTTCAAGAAGAAAGGAAGATGTAGATATGGATAAGAAGAATATCGATTGGGCAAACCTTGGATTTGGCTATGTTCAGACAGATAAGAGATTTGTAGCAAATTATAAGGATGGAGCATGGGATGAGGGTACACTCACAGAGGATCCTAACGTAGTATTAAACGAGTGCGCAGGTGTTCTTCAGTACGCTCAGACAGTTTTCGAGGGAATGAAGGCTTATAGAACAGAGGATGGACGTGTTGTATGTTTCCGTCCTGACCTGAACGCAAGCAGAATGGCAGACTCAGCAAAGAGACTTGAGATGCCACCTTTCCCAGAGGATAGATTTGTACAGGCAATAGTAGATACAGTAAAGGCAAACATTGATTATGTACCACCTTACGGATCAGGTGCTACATTATATATCAGACCATATATGTTCGGTTCAAACCCTGTTATAGGTGTAAAGCCGGCAGATGAATATCAGTTCAGAATCCTCACAACACCAGTTGGTCCTTACTTCAAGGGCGGTGCAAAGCCTATCACAATCAAGGTTTCAGATTTCGATAGAGCAGCACCTCACGGAACAGGACACATCAAGGCTGGTCTTAACTATGCAATGAGCCTTCATGCAATAGTTACAGCACACAAAGAGGGATTCGATGAGAATATGTATCTCGATGCAGCTACAAGAACAAAGGTTGAGGAGACAGGTGGAGCAAACTTTATCTTCGTTACAAAGGACGGCAAGGTAGTTACACCTAAGTCAAACAGTATCCTCCCATCGATCACAAGACGTTCACTGATGGTAGTTGCAAAGGATATCCTTGGACTTGAGGCTGAGGAGAGAGAAGTATACTTCGATGAGGTTAAGGATTTTGCAGAGTGCGGTCTGTGCGGTACAGCAGCAGTTATCTCACCTGTAGGCAAGATCAACGACCACGGCAAGGAGATCTGTTTCCCAAGCGGTATGGAGAAAATGGGACCAGTTATCCAGAAGCTGTATGATACTCTCACAGGAATCCAGATGGGCAGAATCGAAGGTCCAGAGGGATGGCTCAAGGTAATCGAGTAATGATCGAGTAATTCGATGTGAGATAATAATTATTGAGAACATTATAACCCCACGGATGTCTGATGGTAAGTCGGATGTCGGTGGGGTTTTTGTGTATCCAAGTTAGTTCAGTGTAAGAAAGATTAGCCCCATATACTAACAATTAGAATTGACTTGCACCGACCCTGAAGAGTTATAATTGTGTAGACAATAGAAGAAACGAAAGACAAATTGCATATCGGATAGTGCATTGAAAAATAATATAATTCATTAAAACAATTATTTTGAAGGGGTGGTTACTATGATGTCATTATCAGATACAGTAAACGGTTTCTCAGGTGAGATAGCCTGGAACTGTGCGGACAGATCACTGTTCGGCGCATGCCAGCTTGAGACCGGAGATCAGGTGCAGGTCGTATCGTCTTACTTTGGCAATGTGATAATCAAAGTAAAGGGAAAAAGACTTGCTATAACAAGGGATGCGGCGGAGCGGATAAAGCTGGCTTAGATTGAAAGTCAGAAGAAACGGAAAAAAACGGTAGTTGCTGGAGAACAGCGGCTGCCGTTCTTTTGTCATAAAAATTATTAAATCTTTATAGATATTTAATTGACTAAGAATATATGCAATGATAAACTTTCAAAGATATTCAAATAAAGTAAGAATACGCTTGGAAATGTAAAGGGGAAAACAACGTCAGCTAAAGCATGGCATTTTCTCCGTCAGAAGAAAGCGTAGATATCAGATGAATGTATCCTTGCATAATGTATATTAACGTTTACAACATAACATCACCTGTACAGGTGATGTTATGTTGTGCACATAGAAAGACTAGAGGGGGATACATTCATCTGATTAATAATTGTTCAAGGAGGAAATGACATGCAGATATTCAGAAATCTGAAGCCGTATTGGAAGTCGGTCATTATCATAGCCCTGCTTCTCGTTCTGCAGGCATACTGTGATCTGTCACTTCCGGACTACACCTCAAAGCTCATAGATACCGGTATACAGAACTACGGTATAGAGAACTGTAGCCCAAAACAGATCCCGGAGAAAGCCTATAACGTGATAGACGGATTTATGGATGACGATGAGAAAGCCGTATGGGAGAAATATTATAAAGACGGTTCGGATGGTTATTATTATCTGACAGAAGACGGCGAGAAACACATAGAAGAAGTGGATAGTGCCTGTATGAAGGGACTTATGATGTATTACTATCCCTATCAGATGGTGAACTCTGACGAGGACAATGCAATTAAGGCAGGACTCGATAAGATGGGAATCACCCTTGACGAGATGCCGGAGGAGATGTGGGCGCAGATCGGTGAACAGATGAAGCCTACGGTTGACGGCATGCTCGACAGCATGGGTGAAGACTATATGGAATCCACAGCCATAGCATGTACAAGGATATGCTACGACAGCTTTGGCTACGATTATAAGGCAGGACAGATGTCATATCTGAAGTGGGCAGCGGTGAAGATGCTTGGGATGTCACTTCTCATGGCTGCAGCTGCGGTTCTCATAGGACTTGTGGCGTCAAGGGTTGCGGCAAGCGTTGCCTGCGGACTCAGAGAGAAGGTGTTCAACAAGGTTATCGCATTTTCGGATGCTGAGATCAACAAGTTCTCAACCGCATCTCTTATAACGAGATCTACAAATGATGTCCAGCAGATACAGATGGTTACAGTTATGATGCTCAGAATGGTTCTATATGCACCGATACTTTCTATTGGAGGAATCGTCAAGGTTGTTGAGAATGGAGCCGGAATGGGCTGGGTAATATTCATCGGTATAGCAGCAGTTGTGATTCTCATGGGAACGCTTATGGTCATCGCCATGCCAAAGTTTAAAGTTATGCAGACACTGGTGGACAGAGTAAACCTTGTGTCAAGAGAGATACTTACAGGTATCCCGGTTATCAGGGCATTTGGCAGAGAGGAACGAGAGGAAGAGAGATTTGACGAGGCAAATAAAGACCTGACGAAGAACACATTGTTCGTCAATAGAGTCATGACATTTGCAATGCCTATACTCATGTTCATCATGTATGCCATAAGCATACTCATAGAGTGGGTGGCAGCTCACAAGATTGATGCGGGTGTCCTCCAGGTAGGATCAATGACTGCATTTATTACATACACAATGCTTATTATCATGTCGTTCCTTATGCTCAGCATGATGTCAGTCATGCTCCCTCGTGCCAGTGTGGCAGCAGACAGAATACAGGAGATCATAGATACGGATGTGACGGTTCAGGACGCAGCCGGGGCAAAGAAGCTTGAAGCACCAAGGGGTGTCGTAAAGTATGACAATGTCGCATTTGCATATCCGGGAGCAGATGAGAACGTACTTGAGAATATCTCATTTGAGGCCAAGCCTGGACAGACTACGGCGATCATAGGAAGTACCGGTTGTGGTAAGAGTACACTGGTTCAGCTCCTCCCGAGATTCTATGATGTTACGGAGGGGTCGATAACGATAGACGGACAGGATATAAGAGACCTCACCATGGAGAGCGTGAGACAAAATATCGGTTTTGTTCCGCAGAAGGGAATTCTGTTCTCGGGAACGATTGCGTCCAATATAAGATTCGGTGCACCAGATGCATCTGATGAAGATGTCAAGCTTGCAGCTGAGATTGCCCAGGCATCCGACTTCATAGAGGAGAAGGAGCACGGTTACGACAGTGCGGTTGCCCAGGGCGGTGGAAATGTGTCCGGTGGTCAGAAACAGCGTCTTGCTATAGCCAGGGCCATAGCGAGAAAGCCGAAGATCCTGATATTTGACGACAGCTTTTCGGCGCTTGATTTCAAGACGGATGTGGCAGTCAGAAAGGCACTTGGCGAGCACGTAAATGACAGTACAGTATTTATCGTTGCACAGCGAGTAAGCACCATACTCTCAGCAGATCAGATACTTGTGCTTGACGAGGGTACGATAGTCGGCAAGGGAACTCACAAGGAACTCATGCAGACCTGTGAGGAGTACAGGCAGATAGCCGAGTCGCAGCTTTCCCCATCGGAGATAGCAGCCAGTCTTGGAACTGACTCAGAAAGGCAGGTGTAGGACATGGCAGAACAGAATCAGACAAATAATCAGAGAAGTTTCAGAGGCCCTAGAAGAGGCCACGGTCCTATGAGGGGCGGCGAGAAAGCCAAGGACTTCAAGGGAACGATAGGAAAGTTATTCAGATATATAGGCAAGTACAAGGCAGCGGTTGTTGTCGTTGCTATATTTGCAATTGGAAGTACAATATTCAACGTAGTATGTCCGAAGGTACTCGGCAAGGCGACAACAGCCCTGTCCGAGGGGATCATGAACAAGATAACAGGCAACGGCGGAATTGATTTCACGTATATCGGTAAGATATTGCTGTTCTGTCTCGGTTTGTATGTGCTAAGTGTGACATTTAGCTTTGTTCAGGGCTTCATCATGACCGGTATCACCCAGAAGGTGTGCTACAGGATGAGACGTGAGGTATCCGAGAAGATCAACAGGATGCCGATGAGCTACTTTGAGAGCAGAACCTATGGCGAGGTACTTTCAAGGATCACAAATGATATAGACACCATGGGAAATGGTCTGAACCAGAGTATCACACAGCTCATTACATCGGTTAGTACGGTCATCGGTGTAATCGTGATGATGCTCACGATCAGCCCGCTTATGACACTTATATCAGTGCTGATACTTCCGATAAGTATCATGCTCATGATGTTTGTCATCAAGAAATCCCAGAGATTCTTCAAGCAGCAGCAGGAATACGTGGGACACATAAACGGTCAGGTTGAAGAGGTGTATGGCGGACACAATGTCATAAAAGCGTTCAATAAGGAGAACGACGTTAGAAGAGAGTTCCATGAGACAAATGAGACTCTGTACAAGTCAGCATGGAAGTCACAGTTCTTCTCAGGACTGATGCAGCCTATTATGATGTTTGTCGGTAATCTGGGCTATGTGGCAGTTGCCATATCAGGTGCGGCTCTGGCGATCAGAGGAACTATCCAGATAGGTGATATCCAGGCATTTATACAGTACGTGAAGAACCTCACACAGCCTGTTCAGCAGGTTGCCCAGGTCACAAATATGATGCAGCAGATGGCAGCAGCCGCTGAGCGAGTATTTGAACTTCTTGAAGAGAAAGAAGAGGAGCAGATAGTAGAGAATCCTGTATCCACAGAGGGAATCAAGGGTGAAGTTACATTTGAACATGTAAAGTTTGGCTACAATCCGGATCAGATCATCATCAAGGATTTCTCAGCCCATGTAAAACCGGGACAGCAGGTAGCCATAGTCGGACCTACCGGAGCGGGCAAGACCACCATGGTCAAGCTGCTTATGAGATTCTATGACGTGAATGGCGGTGCTATACTTTTGGACGGACACAATATTAAGGACTTCAACAGGCGTGAACTCAGGGATGTATTTGGCATGGTGCTTCAGGATACATGGCTGTTCAAGGGCACTATCATGGAGAATATCAGATATGGAAGATTGGACGCTACGGATGAGGAAGTTATCGCAGCGGCAAAGGCAGCTCATGCACATAGATTTATCTCGGCACTTCCGGGTGGATACAACATGGAGCTCAATGAGGAGATAACAAATATCTCCCAGGGACAGAAACAGCTCTTAACTATCGCAAGGGCAATTCTTGCTGACAATCCGGTCCTGATCCTCGATGAGGCTACATCGTCAGTCGATACGAGAACAGAACACAGGATTCAGAGAGCCATGGACAATCTGATGAAAGGCAGGACAAGCTTTGTCATAGCCCACAGACTGTCAACCATCAAGAATGCAGACATCATCCTTGTTATGAAGGACGGTGACATCATAGAGCAGGGTAACCATGATGAGCTCATGGCTCAGAATGGATTCTATGCGGATCTGTATAACTCGCAGTGGAGTTAAAGAATATTGAATAATAGGGTATGAAAGCCTGTATAAGCCTATATGAAATCATATTTGACGATTGTCATTGTGGATGATTTCACATAGGGATTATGCAGGCTTTTTATTATAGATTTGGCGGTTTATAGAATTTTAAGCATTGATAGTGGAGTACTCTTATCATATTCCATAGTTTAAAACTATGACGAGCCTCAAAATAATAGTATTTTCCATGGACAGCCTATCCTGCTAGAATATCCTCAAGTTAAGAAAACGAGAAAACACTACGGAGGATAAAGACGTATGAGCAAATTACAGACACCTTTCAGATACGATTTTGTAGGAAGCTTCCTGAGACCACAGGTACTCAAGGATGCGAAGGCAGCATATAGGGACGGAAAGATCTCCAAGGAGGAGTTCGATAAAGTTGTTGATGAGGAGATCATCAAGGTCGTTGCAAAGCAGAAGGAACTCGGATTCCATGCGATCACAGATGGCGAGTTCAGAAGAACATTCTGGCATCTTGACTTTATGTGGGGACTTGATGGCGTTGCCCATGAGAACACTGGAAATGGTGTGAAATTCGATGCAGAGCTTGCAGTTCTTGACGACACTTATCTTGTAGGCAAGATAAAGGCAAAGGCGCACCCATTTGTTGAATATTTTAAGTTCTTAAAGCAGTTCGAGGATGAGAATACTGTTGCAAAGTATACGATACCGGCTCCTGCACAGACATTTCAGCAGATGATAGTACCTGACAATATTGCAAACACAAGGAAGTTCTATCCTGCAAATGAGGAGCTTATCCAGGACATTGGAAAGGCTTATCAGGATGTAATTAAGCAGTTTTATGATGCAGGCTGTCGAAATCTTCAGCTTGACGATTGTACATGGGGCGCCATAGTGGGGGATGCCGCAAAGCAGAGATATAAGGCACTTGGAATATCACTTGAGGATGTCAAGAAAGAGCTGCTTGCAGTGAACAACCTTGCATTGGAGGGAAAGCCGGAGGATATGGTTATTACATCACATATCTGCAGAGGAAATTATCACTCAACATTCTTCACCAGTGGTCCTTATGACACAGTTGCAGATTACGTATTTGCAAATGAGAATGTGGATGCGCTGTTCCTTGAGTATGATGATGAGAGATCAGGCGGATTTGCACCTCTTGCAAAGGTTTCAGAGAACAAGAAGGTCGTGCTCGGACTCATCACTACAAAGTCTCCGGTTCTTGAGGATAAGGAGAAGGTCATTGCAAGGATCCATGAGGCTGCAAAGTATGTACCACTTGACAGATTATGCCTGAGCCCTCAGTGCGGATTTGCATCATGTGAGATCGGAAACAAGCTGACAGAGGATGAGCAGTGGGCAAAGCTCAAGCTCGTTAAGGAGATAGCAGAGGAAGTCTGGTCATAAAACAGAATATTATAGAAGTGAAGTGGCGGCGAACAGAAGCAAGAATCTGTTCGCCGCTTTTTTGTGTTATGAAATCTGTTATATACAAGCCTGATCGATATATGATACTATTAAGAAACGCGGAATCCTTGCGTGAGTTATATTCCCAGTGCTTTTGCTCGTGAGGATACTTCTTCTGAGAAAGAAGAATACTAAAGAAAATGTGTGTTAAAAAGCAGAAATATAGATATAGTTAGGAGTTAGATTCATGAAAAAGATTGTAGAGATGTGGAATAGGGTGTCGCTGATCGCGAAGATATTGGTTGGAATAGTGATCGGTGCGGTGCTGGGACTTCTGGTGCCGGGGGCAACGGGAATAGGCCTGATCGGAACCATGTTCGTCAGGGCGCTCAAGGCAATTGCGCCGATACTGGTGTTTGCCCTTGTCATCAGCTCAATTGCAAATGCAGGAAAGGGAAATGGCCAGCAGTTCCGTATGGTGACGATCATGTATATGCTCAGCACGCTATGCGCAGCGGTAGTGGCGGTGAGCGCAAGTTTTATTTTCCCTGTAACCATGACACTGGACCTTGAATCATATCAGGCGGATGTCGTCCCATCGGGAATCATGGAGGTCCTCCAGAATCTTTTGCTCAACATCACCGATAATCCCGTAAATGCGATACTCAACGCAAATTATCTCTGCATACTTGCATGGGCACTTTTGTTTGGACTTGCCATGCGACGGACAAGCAAGTCTATAAAATCTGCACTTGTATCCATATCGGATGCGGTATCAACCGTCGTGAGGTGGATCATCGGGTGCGCACCATTTGGAATCATGGGACTTGTGTTCACGACAGTATCGGAGAGTGGATTGTCGATATTCAAGGAATATGGCAGATTGCTGCTTGTGCTTGTGGGCGCCATGCTTACGGTTGCATTGATCGTAGATCCGCTCCTTGCGACTATCGTCTTAAGGAGAAATGCATATCCACTTGCATGGAGATGCCTCAGAGAGTCAGGTGTGACGGCGTTCTTCACCAGAAGTTCTGCGGCAAATATCCCAGTGAACATGTCACTTTGCAAAAGACTTGGACTTGACCCGGATGTGTATTCGGTATCCATACCGCTTGGCGCGACCATCAATATGGATGGTGCCGCCATCACTATAACTATAATGGCGCTTTCCGTTGCAAATACCTTGGGAGTGTCGGTTGACGTTCCGACAGCACTCATGCTCAGTCTTATGGCAACCCTTGGGGCGTGCGGTGCCTCAGGTGTTGCGGGAGGTTCGCTGTTGCTCATTCCTATGGCGTGCTCGCTGTTTGGAATCCCGCAGGATATATCCATGCAGGCTGTTGCTGTCGGAATGATCATCGGAGTGGTCCAGGATTCACTTGAGACGGCAATCAACTCATCGGGAGATGTACTCTTTGCCGCTACAGCGGAGTACAGACAGTGGCAAAAGGACGGCAGAGAGTTTAAGATAGGCGCCATCGTGAATCCAGATGAGTAGGATATTCCCATATAAAAAATAATCGGGCATGTTCAGGAAGAAACATACCCGGTTATTTTTGCCTTTATATTCCCCGTATCCCTGATTCCACAATTCCATTTGAATCTTTAGAGATTCCCTCAAGAACATGCGGAATTACCAACATATCCGTTCCGCATTTAGGACATGCCGCAATTCCCAGCAGTTCGCTGGTGCTTTCCAGACGATATTCAGACTGATATTCTATACCATCTTTCTGCCACATAAAAATGTGTCCGCATTTGAAACACTGCACTTCCCTGAATGTATTCCCCATAATAAATAATAACCTCCGTTGCAGTTTAGTCGTATTTTTAGTTTAACTCATCGCTATTAACAATGAAAGAAACAACAGGTTTATCTTCATTAAATGCAATATTAAACACAAACAGTATTCATTATTTATAGAAACTTATCCAGCTCCGCATCCACATTCTTCCTCTTCTTGATCTTTGGGTGGTCGATGACTCTTTCAAATATACAATATCCTAAACATTGTTTGCAACAGATGAAGAACTTTTATATAATTGTAGACAGTATGCGGAAGCTAAGATAACATATGAAAACTGAAAGAAAAACGGAAAAATGAACACTATGAAGAATGAGCCATTGTCTGGCAGATTAATGCCAGATACAGAGAATAACAAAACAGAATATAAGGCACATTACCATCTACCCGGACTTTTTGAATTCTACGAGCTGTACAAGGTATTTCTGCCGCTATACCGTGGGCACAGGGAATATTTTTATGACTGGTGTGATATCGGTTCAGTGTATGGCGCACCGGGGGACTGCCTCTGGGGCGGTGGCAGAGTGGGATATGGTGACAGCGATGCCGGAGATGTGCTGGAACTTATGAGTGAGTATGGAATATCGGCGAGGCTGACCTTCAGCAACTCACTACTGGGGCCGGAACACCTTGCTGATAAGCAGTGTAATGACTTGTGCAGGACTTTTGAGGATGGCAGGGCTGTTGCAGATGACACCCGAAGCAGGAGTATCATGCTAAGACCTAACCAGGCAGAAGGCAGGGCATATGTTCAAAATGGCGTCATAGTCCATTCGGAGCTGCTGCTTGACTATCTGCAGGAGAATTATCCGGGACTATATATGGTTTCATCGACAACAAAGGTCATTACGGACTTTGATCTGTTTTCAGCAGAGCTTGACCGGGATGAATTCAGGTATGTTGTGCCGGATTTCCGGCTGAACAAAGCATTTGACAGGCTGAGAGCACTTTCGCAAAAGCAGAAAGACAAGGTGGAATTCCTGTGCAACGAGTGTTGTTCGTTCTCCTGTCAGGACAGGAAAGCCTGCTATGAGGATGTGAGTCGTATGGCTCTCGGTGAGAAATCAATTCACCGCTGTACATCGCCGAACGCAGCAGGTGGCTATCGTTTTTCAAAGGCGATGGAGAATCCGGGATTTATAGGTATAGATGATATAAAGAACATTTACCTGCCACTGGGGTTTTCCAATTTCAAGATAGAGGGGAGAAGTCTTGGAAGTGCCATAGTGCTGGAATTTCTGCTATACTATATGACAAAGCCAGAGTATCATCTCAAGGTTAGAGAAGAAATATATCTTGACAATACGCTGGATCTGTTCTAGGCATGCATATAACTGAAAAAATGATGATCGAAAGGGGAAAAGGGGTATGGAAAGAATTAAAAATTTATCTAAGACGCAGAAGGTTCTGATGATCATTATAGCGGTAATGATCATAGCATTTTCCATAATTTATCCGATTATAATGTCCATAAAGGGAATAGAGTTCAGGGATGACTTTTTGACTCGAAAAGAAGAACAGGGAAAGGTGATATATACAGATGAATATACAAGCATCACAGTATATGATGACCAGAGAATAGAATTTAAGTGTTATCACCGATTTACAGGAGACGAATATAGGGACATAACATATGGACCATATAGCTGGATGGAGGATCCTTCTGTCATACCAGCAGGGACAGAGGATGGCATGTTATCATCTGATGATTATATCGGAGTAAAGATCATGGAAGGTGATAAGGTGTTTTTTAGAGGCGCTGTCTCAAAAGATGGCTACATGGTATACAATGCGGACGGCACGATGGCAAACGATTTTGATGTGGTTTTAGGAGATTATTATGCAAATCCACCGGATATTTATGAAATAGTGAAGTTTATTACTGGTCCGCAGACTACAAACAGAGGAAATATAGTATTATATATATTCGGAATCATTATATGCATTATTGCAGTCGTAAGCATGTTGTTTCCTGATGAACTTTTCAAACTGGCTATGTGGCCCAGAGTGAGAAACTTGCATGATGTTGAGCCGTCGGACTGGGAACTTGCAGTCCGTGTCATTGAGTGGTACGTGCTTACAATTGGTGCATTTGTGGTATTTGTGATTGGGCTTACGATGGGCAGTGTGACGTGATGACACCGGATGTGAGAATGAAAAAAGTGCTTAGCGCATAGATCATAGACAAATAGACGAAAGGACAACTTGAGTAACATGGCATACACACCGAATGATATATATGATTACATAATTGAGAATGACAGGGAATCAGAATTCCTGCAGGCGATAACACTCCATAAACAGAACTTTTCCATAGGAGAGATTACAGACAGGCGTTTTCTCGTAAAAGAAGACAAGACGGTAAAGTTTATATCAAAGATGTATAAGATAAATATACAGATCACGGATGACGACATCATAACAGCGGTCATGAATGGCCTCTATGTGAGTGCATTTATATCAAGACAGGGCGATGCCTACAATGTGCATTTTCTCGTACATGCGTATCCGGAAAATATGAAGTCGCAGTTTGACGAAGAGATATTAAAGGAAGTCCTGCGATACATGATCATGATGACTATTGTACGGCTGAGACTGGATACGCCGGAGAAGGTGGAAGAATATCTGGGGAGCAGGGAGTAGCACTTTATGTAAATAAAGCTTATAGCCGCACCCCATGTGTATACGGAAAGTCAGGGGATGATATGTGAAGTATATCACAATCACCCCCCTGGCTTTTTTATGAATAATATTTGGCTGTTATAAAGTAGTTTTGATGAAACAAAAAAGCTGTCTGAAATAATTCAGACAGCTTCTGTCACGTGCGCAAGAGGATTCGAACCCCCGACACCTTGGTCCGTAGCCAAGTGCTCTATCCAGCTGAGCTATGCACACATGTTGCTTAACAACATCAGTTATACTACAACAGATTTGATAAAATGTCAAATGAAAAGTTGCAAATATTTCAATTTTTTCATTCTACCTGAGGTTGAAAAATATCAGTAATAAATAACTGTAGTTATTCTTCAGGTGATTCTCTCTTAAGTTCAGGAATATACCTCTGACCATATATGCTGTTCTTGATGGACTGCATCTCAAGGTCTGTTGCGGATATCACATCTGCGCATTTCTTAAGTCTTGCGGAGATCATGTCCACGTTCGGGATATCCTTCTTATATCTGAGCTGGTGATCCAGGCTCGCCCAGAAGTCCATCGCGATTGTTCTGATCTGTACCTCCACACGCATATTCCTTGTGTGGTCTGCGAAGAACACAGGAATCTCGACTATGACATGCAGACTGCGGTAGCCATTTGGCTTTGGATGCGATATGTAGTCTTTTGCTTCAATCAGGGTGATGTCGTCCTGACTTATGAGCTTTTCTGCCACCATATATATGTCGTCGATGAATGGGCAGATGACTCTTATTCCGGCGACATCATCCAGATTGTTCAGTATACTTGCACATGTAACCGGACAGCCCTTGCTAGCAAGCTTTTTGGCAATGCTGACAGGCTTTTTGATCCTTGACTGTATGAATTCTATAGGATTTCTCTTATATCTTACGCTGAAATCATCGTTCAGCACTTCGAATTTTGTCTTCACCTCTCTGATGGCACATGAATACATCATCATGATCTCCTCAAAGCTCTGCATCTCCTGCATGAAGGGATTTTCCTCCGGGCGCAGAAGGGAATTGATGTATTTGCTGTTCAGAGCATTTGTCTGTATTGATTCCATAACTCCTCCAAAATGTAAAAAACTGAAATGGTGTGTCCTGTTGCACAACTATGTGTATTATACTACATTCCACTTGTGCTTAAAAATAAAATTTTATAAAATACCTGTGAATGATCAATAAATACTGACAGGCATAACCCTTTTGCTTTATTTGTCAGTTCACAGAGTCAGGAGAAGACAATGAGCTATTTTGATGAGATGATCGCCACGGAGCGTATACCGGATTCCTATGTGGGATGGGAACAGTACAGACGTGAGGTGACGGAATATATAGAAAATAACTGCCGGGTAAAAAAAGAATCCGGGCAGGATGCAGATGCAGCGAATTCAAAGCCTGTGCTTGCACTGTGGGGAATAGGACCGGCCGGCGATATAGATATAGGAAGATTGGCAGATAATTACAGGCTGGTGCTCATAGACAGAGACAGGGAAGCTTTGCTTTCGGCAGTCAGGGAATATGGGCTGAAGGAACAGGATTATATAATAGCGGATATTCCATTCTGGCATGTAGACGATGACCAGTACCGCTTGTATGAGGCGATGCTTGAGGACTGTGCGGACACCGAGCATATACTTGAGTTCCTGACAGGCATAGCGACTGCCAATTCCGGTAAATATATTGGCAGAACGGAATCTGGGGATATAGTAAATGACACTGACAGGTATCTTGATATATTTGATTACAGTGTGGCGGTCGGGCTTCACAGCCAGCTCAATTCCAGATTTGCTGCATTGCTTTACCACTACAGGGACAATTATCATGACGAGGATCTTAGACTCATAAGCAGTGCCATCTCGGGGCTGAACGAGGCGGCGGTGGAGAGACTCAATGACTACATGTATCATATGACAAAGGATGTCCTCATATATGGATATGAGGTCGTTGCATGTGAGGATCAGACATGCGCAGAGAAGCTTGCAAATGCATTTGACAGGCGGGATGTGGAGACGATGAAGTCGGTGGAGGACATAGAAGGTGTGGCACAGCTCATGAAGGATATGTCGCTTCATATGAACTACGACGTGGAGCTGGTTGACAGCCGCCATATGGTATGGCCATTTGACACGGCTGGTGGCAGTAAAAATTACGTGATGGGATTTGCCGCCATGCGGAAGATATGATGTTGCAAATAGGCGGAAAAGATTAAAAAGTTAAATTACATTCCATAAAAATCAGTTGATATAACGTATATTATCATGAGGAGGGAGCTATGACAGACAGAGAATTTGAACAGTGCATGTCTGCGATGGCGGCGGGCGACAGGGATAGCCTGCGGCACATATATGATGCGTATCTGAAGCTCATATATGCTGTGGTGTACGACACCATAGGACAGCGCGAGGAGGCTGAGGATGTGACATCGGAATTCTTCATCAAGCTGTACAGCATTGCGGGAAGCTATAAGCCGGGAAATGGACATAAGAAATGGCTGGTCACGATCGCCCGGAATATGGCGGTGGACAGGATCAGGAAGATAGACCGTGAGGCTCTGGTGGATGAGATACCGGAGACCGGGCAGAGTGGCAGCATGGAGGAACAGGTTGTGAACAGCGTGTCACTGAAGGTGGCCATGGAGTCGCTTAAGCCTGATGAGCGGGAGATAGTTGATATGAAGGTGGCTGGAGGATTTACCTTCAGAGAGATATCAGAGATAGTTGGCAAGCCGATGGGAACAGTCACGTGGCTTTACAACAGTGCGATCAAGAGACTTAGGAGGTGCAGACTATGAACAGACATGAAGATGAACTGGAAAAGGAAATAGCTGACAAATATATAGAGAATATGGATGCACCTGATCTCTGGGGAAAAATAGAGGCAGGACTTGATGCGGTGGATGCGCAGCGGGTGCAGGATAAGAAATCTGGAGATAAGAAGTTTGGAGTCAAGAAAGACCGTAAAGTTAGGAACAGAAGAACCATCCAGATCGTTTCCGGTCTTGTGGCAGCGGCAGTGGTGTGCGTGCTGATCGTAGCCGGACCGTTAAGGAACAGCCGTAAGAGGGCAGGCGATAAGACAGCGCAGGACAACAGTGTGAAGGTGACTTCGGATGAAAGTTATTATGCAGAAGAAAGTGACGCGGCTGCGGCAGACGATATTCAAGGCGATGCTGCTGAAATGGCAGAAAACGCCACGGCGAGCTATGATGTACAGAGAAATACTGATGCTCAGAATTCTGTGAATAGTGCTGACTATATCCCCATGATCATGTTGGATGGTGTGCTCTACAGAGACACATACGACATGGTTGATGCTGACAGCGTGGATGAGAGCAAAGCGGCCTACGCTGAGAGCTACACCGATGGCGTGCCGGCAAATGACGGCGAGGTCAACTTTGACATGAACCCATCCAGAAACTCAGCCTACATTGTGTGTGATGATGGCAGCCTTGTAGTGAAGGTTGAGGGCAACTGGTACAGATTTGAGAGGGCAGAATAGCACAAACAAATCAAAAATTAAAAAAATACAGAAATTACCATAAAAAATAATAATCCCTTCGTATATAGAATATAAAGCTTGACCGGTAGCTTGAAATTCATATTACGGAGGGATTTTTTATGATGAAATATAATTCAAAAATATTTGCAAGATCCATATGCGCAGTTATGGCAGGGATTATGATGGTAGAAGGTCTTACGGGCTGCGGTAACGATGATGCAGTAGATGGCAGGGGAATGCGCCTTGAAAAACAAAATGGGGATAAGACAGAGATAACAGGGATCGCAGAAAAGTACAGGGAAAAAGAAAGTAAGCAAAAAAAGAAGTCGCTGCAGGACAATGGCTTGAGTGGAATATTCAACAGTACGTCGAATGATGTTATGTATGCGGAGGAAGCTTGTGATGTGGCAACAGTCGCTGGAGATACAGCGATGGTGACAGATACTTCAAATTCTATGTATACAGAGGTCGCCTACGATACGAGAGAGTATGACAGCGTGGCGGAGAATGGATTTGTATCCACAGCAGACAGACCACTCTCCACATTTGCAGCAGACAGGGATACGGCATCATACAGCAACGTCAGGTCGTATATAGAGTCCGGCAGTCTTCCTCCTGATGGAGCGGTGAGAATAGAGGAGATGTTGAATTATTTTACCTATGACTACAGAAAGAAGCCTGAGGACGGAGAGAAGTTCTCTATATACACAGAATATTCGGACTGCCCGTGGAACAAGGACACAAAGCTTATGATGGTGGGGATCAACACAGACGAGATAGATTTCGGGGACAAGAAGCCTTCAAATCTGGTGTTCCTGATTGACACCTCGGGATCCATGTACGATGACAATAAGCTCCCTCTTGTGCAGCAGTCATTTGCTATGCTCGCGGAGAATTTGGATGAGAACGACAGGGTGAGCATAGTGACTTATGCGGGGGAGGATACTGTGGTGCTTTCGGGCACATCCGGTTCAGAGCAGTACACGATAAATGAGGCGCTTTCAAGTATGACAGCCGAGGGGTGCACCAACGGCGGTGATGCCATAATCACAGCTTATGAGCTGGCGGAGAAAAACTTCATAAATGGAGGAAATAACCGCGTCATACTTGCGACAGATGGTGACTTGAATGTGGGTCTGACCAGCGAAAGCGACCTTGTGGATCTGATAACCGAGGAGAAGAAGGAAAACAACATTTTTCTCAGTGTGCTTGGGTTTGGAACGGACAATTTGAAGGACAACAAGCTTGAAGCGCTGGCAGATAATGGTGATGGAAGCTATGCATTTATAGATTCCGCGTATGAGGCAAAGAAGGTGCTGGTGGACGAGATGGGCGGCACACTGAACACCGTTGCCAAGGACGTGAAGTTTCAGATAGAGTTCAACCCGACAAATGTAAAGGGATACAGACAGATAGGCTATGAGAACCGCGCTCTTGCGGATGCGGATTTTGCAAATGATGCGGTGGACGGCGGTGAGATAGGTGCAGGACACATGGTTACGGTGCTGTATGAGATAGTGCCGGCAGGATCTGATTTTGAAGTACCTGCGGCCAATCACAAATACGGAGAAAATACCAATCAGGTGAATACAGCAGAGTCAACATCACAAGACCTTCAGGATAAGTCAGATAGCGCAGAGAACTACGCAGGTGAGCTTGCAACAGTGAACATAAGATACAAGGAACCCGATGGCGATAAGAGCAACCTTGTGAGCTGTGTGGTGAAGACAGACAGCTACAACGGCGGAATGTCCGCTGACATGAGTGCGGCAAGTGCAGTGGCGGCTTATGGCATGCTCCTCAAAAACAGTGAGTACGCGGGAGCAGCAGATCTTGATATGGTTCTGTCACTGGTTAGTGGGAAGACGGGAAGTTCATCCGACAGTGATGACATTATCGATATGCAGTGGCAGGATTTTGCAGATATGGTACGTCAGACTCAGAAAATCAAGGGTTAGAGAAAACTCTTTTATTTTATTGATAATTCTTGTATAATAACAAATTAGAGTGTCTTATTAGACGAAATAAATTAAAAATATCAATAAATAGACAGAAAGGGTAAGATTCATGGGCGAGAAGAAGATTATGCTTGGTAACGCAGCCATTGCAAGAGGCTGTTATGAAGCAGGTGTCAAGGTGTCAGCGGCATATCCTGGAACACCAAGTACAGAGATCAGTGAGAACATGGTGCAGTATAAAGGAGACATTTACTCAGAATGGTCACCAAATGAAAAGGTTGCCACAGAGGTAGCTATTGGTGCATCATTTGCTGGGGTAAGATCCATAGTGTCGATGAAGCACGTAGGTGTGAATGTTGCATCAGATCCACTGTTCACAGCAGCATACACAGGTGTGAACGGAGGTATGGTACTTGTTGCAGCGGACGATCCTGGAATGTACTCATCGCAGAATGAGCAGGATTCAAGACTTGTTGCAAGAACAGCCATGATTCCGGTGGTTGAGCCTTCAGACAGCCAGGAGGCAAAGGATTTCACAAAGTATGCATTTGAGCTTAGTGAGAAGTATGATACTCCTGTAATGCTCCGTACAACCACAAGACTCTCACACTCACAGGGAGTTGTAGAGCTTTGTGATAGACAGGAGATTCCTGACAAGCCATATGAGAGAAATATAAAGAAATATGTCATGATGCCTGGCAATGCTATACCACGTCATGTATTCGTAGAACAGAGACTCAAGGACATGGCAGCAGATGGCGCTGACATGCCGATCAACAGAGTTGAGATGAGAGACAAGAGTGTGGGTGTTATCACTAGTGGTATCCCTTATCAGTATGTGAGAGAGGCTATGCCAAACGCATCAGTCTTAAAGCTTGGTATGGTAAATCCACTTCCAAGAAAGATGATCGAGGATTTCTGTGCACAGGTTGACAAGGTATATGTCATCGAGGAGCTTGAGCCACATATCGAGACTCAGGTGAGAGCGTGGGGGATAGATGCAGTTGGTAAAGAACTACTCACAGTTCAGGGCGAGTACAGTGCCAACATGCTCAGGGAGAAAATCCTGGGCGAGAAGGTTGAGACTGCTGAGGCTGCTCAGGTTCCAGCAAGACCACCTATCCTCTGTCCTGGTTGTCCACATAGAAGCGTATTCTCAGTTCTCTCAGAGCTGAAGATACACGCAGCAGGAGATATCGGGTGCTATACACTTGGAGCCGTTGCGCCACTCAGTGTTATTGACACAACAGTCTGCATGGGTTCATCTATCTCTACCCTTCATGGAATGGAGAAGGCAAAGGGCAAGGATTACATCAAGAACTGGGTAGCAGTCATAGGTGATTCAACATTCCTTCACACAGGTGTGAACTCACTCATGAACATGGTATATAACCAGAGTACAGGAACAGTCATCATACTTGACAACTCTACAACAGGTATGACAGGACATCAGGATCACGCCGCAACAGGCAAGACACTGATGGGAGATCCTACATACGCCATTGATATTTACAATCTCTGCAAGGCACTGGGAATCCAGAACGTCCATGAGATAAATGCATTTGATATAGAAGGTCTTAAGAAGCTCATCAAGGAGGAGACAGCAAAGGATGAGGTATCAGTCATCATCACAAAGTCACCTTGTGTTCTCTTAAAGACAACAAAGATAACAGGAAGATGCAAGGCAATACCTGAGAAGTGTAAGAAGTGCGGTATGTGTTTAAAGCCGGGATGTCCTGCGGTTATCAGGCAGGAGGATGGAACCATCCGTATAGATGACACACTCTGTACAGGCTGTGGACTGTGCATGAAGCGATGCAAGTTCGATGCTATAGAAAGGGAGGAGTTCTAATCATGGAGACAAAAAATATTATGATCGTCGGCGTAGGCGGGCAGGGAACACTTCTCACAAGCCGTATACTTGGTGGAATCACCACGGCAGCAGGATATGATGTCAAGCTCTCAGAGGTTCACGGAATGAGCCAGAGAGGTGGAAGTGTTGTTACATATGTAAGATATGGCGAGAAGGTCAATGAGCCTATCGTTGAAGAGGGCTGTGCAGATGTGCTCATAGCATTTGAGAGACTTGAGGCGCTCAGATATGCACACTTCCTGAAGAAGGATGGAGTTATCATAGTCAATGATCAGAGAATAGATCCGATAACAGTAGTTACAGGCGTAGCACAGTATCCGGATGGAATCATAGAGAATCTGAGCAAGGAGTATAAGGTAATATCTGTGGATGCCATGGATGAGGCTAAGAAGCTTGGCAACAATAAGGTATTCAATACAGTTATCATAGGTATCGCAGCTCAGCATATGGATTTTTCACATGATGCATGGGTAGAGGTCATCAAGAATACGGTTCCACCTAAGACGGTTGAGAAGAACCTTGAGGCATTTGAGGTTGGATATAATCTGTAAATGATAATAATAAACTAATAAGATGGCGGGGGTTTGTTAATTAGTTATTAAAAACCCCGCCATTTTATGTATTAATGATGGAAAAATGAAACCATGTATGGTAAAATGTATACAAATTTACTTGCATGGGGTATCAAGGTTATGAATGATATGTACAAAGAAGATATAGAAGCAAGATGGCAGCTGCTTGTATGGCGGACGGTCATTGCTATATGTGGTGTTACATTTGCGCTTTCATGGATATTGTATGGGGTTCATAGGGTAGAGAAGAATATAGGCAGCGGTCTTTATATGCTGGAATACATATTTATTCCGATGGCCATACAGATCATTACACTGGTGGTGTGTTACTTTATGATCAAAGCGGACAATATATCCAATGAGAAGAAAAATTACGTGGTCATAGGATTGATATTCGTGTCTATAGGAGTTATATCATTCACATATTATTCCATTTTGCCACTCATCATGTTGCCAAGCTTAACCATAGTTGCCACGGCATTGTTTGCGGATCAGTCACTAACCATATGGTCTGGTGTTGTGGTGGCGATACTAACCGTAATTGATATGGTGAGGTATCATTTTGAGTACACTGACAGTGTGGCGGGGCTTAACTGGGTCGGAGTGCTCAGCATATTTCTTTTGTTGATCATTCTTTTGTGCGTGATGGTGGTTATAGTCAACACACATACAAAAGCACTTATGAGTTCTATAATGGGCAGCTACAACAGACAGGTCACTCTCATGAGTGAGCTTATGATAGATCCGATGACGGGACTTTACAACAGACGTTCATTTGAGGACAGTCTGGAGAAGGAGATAGAACGTGCCGAGCAGACAGGAGCCAAGTCGTATGTGACTATATTTGATATAGATCATTTCAAGGAGGTAAATGACACATACGGACATAGCAACGGTGATATAGTCATCAAGGCTCTCTGCAAGATGATGAAAGAGAAATCTAAGGATATGGGGCTTGCGTTCAGATACGGCGGCGAGGAGTTTGTCATACTGTTCCATGATGTGGAACTATCAAAGGTCATGAATATTGTAGAGGACATAAGAACAGAGTTCAGATGTTATTATTTCCATTTTATGAACAAGGATGGAATCACATGTAGCTGTGGTGTGGCAGAGTACATCAAGGGTGAGAGCTCAAAGGCCTGGTTTAACAGAGCTGATTCAGCGCTTTATAAGGCAAAGGAGTCAGGACGTAACAGGACGGTCATAAGCGAGTGATGTATATTCATATGATATTTTAGATACAGAATACAAGATGAGAATATAAGATGTGGAACAAATAAAACCTTGCATCATTTCCCGGAACGGGTGATGCAAGGTTTTATTTGTTTCGTATATTTATGTTTGTTAGAGTTATTCAACATATTCATTGAGCCATTCCACAATCCCGTTGGATATTGCCTTGGCGTAGTTTTCAATATTTTCGTTAAAGTAGTCCAGATCATCCTGACTTGTCATAAATCCCATCTCTATAATCATGCTTGTCATATCCGTGTCACGGATCACCGCGTAATCGTCGTCACTGTCTCCCTGGGTTCCAATCCTCACACCTCGGTTGTCGGTTATGCCAACTTCCTCAAGGTTAGTCAGGATGTCGTCTGCCGCCGCGTAACTGCGTTCCGAACCTGAACTATGTATCCATATCTCTATCCCCTTTGTGGTATTGGCTGTTGCGGTTGAATTGCGGTGTAGGGATACGAATAAGTCCGCTTTCGCCTTGTTTGCTATGACTGATCTTGAAGCGAGCTGTGTATCGCTGTCATCAGATCTTGTCAGAACCACGTTGACACCGCTCTTTTCAAGGGCATCAGCAACCTTCAGGGCAAGCCGGAGATTGTCATCTTTTTCGTAGCTTCCATCGAGTCCAACAGCTCCCACATCGCTTCCGCCGTGGCCGGCATCCACACATACGGTATATGTATCATTTGCTTTTTTCAGGCGCACAGTCTGCTGTCTGGCTTTGCCGGAGTTTGCCTTTGCCAGAAATATTCCAAGCACGAGAACACAAATCAGCAATATAATATTTATTACAACCAGAAATGCCACAAGGGCACGTAGTTGCTTTACTGTCATTTTCTTTTTTCGTTTGCTCATATTTCCTCCAATAAAAATACCATCAATAAACATAAACGAATTTTCGATCTTTTTCAACCCTGTACAACGGATTAGTTGAAATGTTATAATTATCAGAAAATATAAACAAAAATATAAACGAAGGATGTGATTGACAATGATAATCGATTTTCACACACACACATACCCGGATAAAATAGCGGCGAAGACTGTGGAGCTTCTTGCGGGAAGATCCGGAACTGTGCCGCACTCAGACGGAACACTCATGGGTCTTGAGAGTGATATGGAGCACAGACGTGTGGATATATCCGTGGTGCTTCCTGTTGCCACTTCGCCGAAACAGTATAAGCATATAAATGAATCAGCACAGGTGGAGAATGAACAGTTTGCGGACACCCATGTGTGGTCATTTGGCGGTATACACCCGGATAACGACAACTACAAAGAGATACTCAGGGATATAAGTGACAAAGGACTTAAGGGGATAAAGCTTCATCCGGACTATCAGGGGGCGTTCTTCAACGATATAAGATACAAGAGGATAATAAGCTATGCCACGGAGCTAGGACTTATCGTGGTCACTCATGCAGGGCAGGATATAGGCCTTCCTGAAGTGGTGCACTGTACACCGGCAATGACGGAGGAGGTGCTGGATGAGGTCCAGCCGGACAAGCTTGTTCTTGCCCATATGGGTGGGTGGCAGATGTGGCAGGATGTTTTGGACAGGCTGTGTGGCAGGGATGTATATCTGGATACGGCATTTTCATATGGACATATACAGTACAGGGATGGAGCAGTACACAAATGGAAACTTATGGATTCCGATATGTTCAAGGCAATAGTGGAGAAGCATGGCGCTGACCGTGTACTCTTCGGAACCGACAGCCCATGGTCAGATCAGTCCGAGGCGATCTCAGATATAGAGGGATTAAAGTTTCCCGAGGATGTGAGAAAAAAGATAATGGGGGAAAACGCGGCTCGTCTGCTTCGTATATAAATACTTTGTAAAACTGGAAAAAACTATTGCAAGTAATTTAAAAATATGTTACATTTTTATTACAGTATTGAATTTTCCACAAATACTACAAGCCGATTCCTATATGAATCATATACTAGTTGAGGACAATAGAGACATGTCGATGCCTTCCGACATGTCTCTATTTTTGTATATATGGATATCAGAAAATGGGGTATACAGTGTATTGATATGTTACAGATAAATTGAAAATATAATATTTTGAGATATATAAAGTCATTACAATAAAAAAGACTTGAAATCATATGATCTCAAGTCTTTTTTTAAGAGCTGGGCTACAAGGATTCGAACCTTGAAAATGCTGGAGTCAGAGTCCAGTGCCTTACCATTTGGCGATAGCCCATTGCCTCAACAAATGGTAGTATATATTATTGTTCGGAAAATTGCAAGTGTTTTTTTGAAAAAATTTAAAAAAAATTTGTAAGCCTTCAGAATGGCTGTTTTGGCTTGTCGAGTAGATAAAAATAGGGTATAAAATTATATAGAAATTGCATCGGGGGTAGAACATAAATGTATTCATATGACGCTATAGTTAGATACAGTGAGACAGGCGGAAGAAAGACATCGAGCATGGCGACCATCGCCAACTATTTTCAGGATTGCGCTATCCTTCAATCGGAGGAGGTCGGAATAGGTCTTGATTACCTTGCAGAACATAACAGAGCATGGTTTTTGATATCATGGCAGATAGAGGTAGATAGATATCCTGAGCTTGGAGAGCAGATAAAGGTCCGCACATGGGCTTATGATTTCAAGGCATCACTCGGATTTAGAAACATAGATGTGATTGATGGTGAAGGAAACAGGATTGTCAAGGCAGCATCGATATGGAGTTATGTTGATACTGAGAGCATGCGTCCGGTCAAGATAGACCAGGAGGTTGCAGAGGCTTATCCGATGGAACCTGCAATAGATATGGAATATGCGCCGCGAAAGATAAAACTTTGGGATGAATATACAAAGGTGGATACACGGCATGTCATGTCGTATCAGATAGATTCCAACAATCATATGAACAACGAGGCTTATATAGCTCTTGCACAGGAATATGTGGAAGATATAACAGATATTACAGCGGTCAGGGCAGAATATAAGATGCAATATGTCAAGGATGATGTTATAGTAGTAAAGAGGGCTCGTGATGGAAAGTATGTACAGATACTTTTGTGTGACGAGGAGGACCGGGTAAAGTGTGTTGTCCAGTTTGAACTCAGGGCATAGAGAAAACACTGGTACGGTCAGATTATAATAAGAGGACGGTATAACGATGATAAGAATAGGTGAATGGAACGATCTGGTTATCAAGAGAGAAAGAGATTTTGGCGTGTACGTCGGAAGCGCTGATGACGACAGGGAAGTACTCCTGCCAAGAAAACAGGTTCCAAACGGCGCGAAGATCGGGGAACATATAAATGTGTTCGTGTACAGAGACTCGGATGACAGAATAATTGCGACGGTTAAGGTTCCATATATAACTATGGGGAAGATGGCAGTGCTCAGGTGCGTTGGAACAACCAAGATAGGTGCATTCATGGACTGGGGACTTGAGAAGGACATACTTCTTCCATTTAAAGAGCAGTCAGGACCAGTCAGGGAAGGCAGAGAGTATCTGGTGAGAATGTATACGGATAAGTCGGACAGACTGTGCGTATCAATGAAGGTCTATGAATATCTTAGTTGCGAATCTCCATATAAGCAGGGCGACGAGATATCAGGCATAGTGATAGAGTACAAGTCGGAATATGGAGCATTTGTCGCAGTCGACAACAAATATGCGGCACTCGTACCTGGCAAGGAGATTCACAGTGCAATATATCCAGGAGATAAGATCCAGGGAAGGGTTGCGGATGTCCGTGAAGATGGTAAACTCAATCTCACGCTTCAGAAACCAGCAAAGATACAGACTCGTGAGAATGCGGAGATGATAGTTAACATAATAGAATCCTATAACGGCGTGCTGCCATTTAATGATAAAGCCGACACATCAGTCATTGAGAAGGAATTTGGAATAAGCAAGAGATCGTTCAAGATGGCGGTGGGCAAGCTGCTCAGAGACGGTCTGATCCGTATAACTGAGAATAATATCGAGCTACTTACAGAGGAGGAGAGAAAAGAGCTTGCAGCAAAAGGAACGACAAAGGATGACGTTGTAAAGAGGAAAAAAACTCAGAAATCATTTGGACAGACGTATGCAGGAGACATATCAAAGACCAGGAATAAGCCGGAGGGAAGCAGCAGAAAAGAATTTGCAGGGAAAACTGTTCCAAATAGGTCTGGAAAGGTCAAATTCACCCGCAGCAGCGGTGGAAGACGAAACAACTGGCATGCTATGCTGGCAGAGCAGGAGACAGACAGCACGGATGATATTTGAATATGATATAATGAGCATTGCGACTGTTGCGCTTGCGCAAACCGTCATAATGCGAATGCCTACATGGAGCCGGTAGGCGACATGATATTTTAGAATTATATTCAGATATATCATTATAAAAGAATTATAAAATAATAACAGGAGGATGTTGACATGAAGACAATTATAAGTACACCAAAGGCACCGGCAGCAATAGGCCCATATTCACAGGCTGTTCTTGTGAATGGAATGTTATTTACATCAGGTGTTATACCTATCGATCCGGAGACAAATACATTGGTTCAGGGAGATGTTGAGACTCAGGCAAGACAGGCAATCGGCAACCTGAAGAATCTTATTGAGGCATCAGGTTCATCAATGGAAAAGGTAGTAAAGACAACTGTATTTATCAAGGATATGAATGATTTCGGAAAGATAAACGATATATACAAGGAATTCTTTACAAGTGATTTCCCGGCACGTTCATGTGTTGAGGTAGCAAGACTTCCAAAGGATGTTCTGATCGAGATAGAAGCCATAGCAGTGGTAGAGTAAGATATGGAGATTGGAGAAGCAAGAAAGAAAGTAAAGGGTGCGACGTGGTTTTTCGCATCGCTCATAGGGGTGTACCTGATAGTCCTTGCAGTGCTGATGCTGAGCGGACTTGGGGGAAGGATATCAATGATCCAGAACCTGCTTATCAGCCAGGGAATGATATTTATTCCAACTCTGGTATATATAAGCATAACCAGGTGTGATATCAGGGAGACCTTAAGGATAAGAAAGACACACTGGTCGGCGATCTTTATCGTGCCGGTTTTTGTACTTGCACTTGAACCTGCCATGTCGGTCATCAATTCCATAAGTCTCCTGTGGGTGGATAGTGCCACAACGGAGCTGACAGAAGGCCTTGTGGCTAAGTACCCATTCTGGGTATCAACGGCACTTATGGCACTCACACCGTGTATAGTCGAGGAACTCGCATACAGGGGAGTCATTCTGGGCAGCTACAGGTACAGCAGCCGTCTGTGGGCGATTATTGTATCCGGATTATTGTTTGGTGCAATGCACATGAACTTTAACCAGATGGCATATGCTGTGGTTCTGGGAATTATGCTGGGACTTCTGGCGGAGGTAACGGGAAGCATACTGCCGACTATGTTGGCGCATTTTTGCTTTAATGAGATATCTGTCTGTATAGGCTATTTCCTATATCATGACAGCTCATTAAAAAAGGTTGCGGAGTCTGCATCTGAAAATATCGTAACGACAAAGCAACTCATAATAACTATAGTCAGCATGACACCGTTTGCGGTCGGTGGGTTATGCGTAGCATTTGCCCTTCTATATGCCCTTGCGGTCATCAATTGCAGGAAGGATGAAGTCTTGGGAATGTTCCGGAGACAAATGAGATTTGCAGATGATGGTTCAGAGATCCGGAGAGCAAGGATAATCTCGATTCCACTTGTGCTCTCACTGGCAGTGTGTATAGGATTTATGGTAATCAGTGAGATCTTATAGTGAGATTTACGAAATATAGTGTTAATATGTAAGCTTGGACAACATATGATCCAACATCAAAAAATGCCTGCAGATAATATATCTGTGGGCATTTTCTGTATGTTGATGAGTATTATTACTGATCTCTGTCGAGAAACCAGTAGAACGATATGGTGTACAATCCGGCAACTCCCACCAGTGTATATATGATCCTCGAGAATGCTGTGCCGGAACCAAATATACCGTCCACGATGTTGTAGCTGAACAGACCTATGATGCCCCATACAATGGCGCCGATTATTGTAAGCGTCAGGCATATACAGTTAAGTGTTTTCATTGTAGACCTCCCAAATTTATCTGCGCCATAATAAGACGCATTTATATATTCCTACAATGTAAGTGTGTACTGCAAAAGGAATTTTTATTCTGAAAAATCAGATTAACTGTGAGATACTTGACACTTTTGATTGACTGTAGTACATTTACATTTGAATAATTGTTCAATTGGCACAGATATAACGCTTCGTCTGTTTTATTCAGAAGAAGCGTTTATGTTCATATACGGAAAGGACAAGGTGGAAATATGATAGATTTTGGCGAGTATGAACTTGAAAGCTCAGATCTCTCGGATCTTGCAGAGTTGTTCAAGGTATTTGGAGATTCGACAAGGATATCGATCATGTTCGCATTGCTCAAGCAGGAGCTGAGTGTCGGTGAGATAGCGGACAGGCTAGAAATGAATGCATCAGCGATATCGCATCAGCTCAGGGTACTTAAGCAGGCAAAGCTGATAAAAAGCAGAAGATCAGGTAAGAATATCATATACGAATTGGCAGACGAGCATGTGGTTACGATTATCAAGCAGGGCGTTGATCATATTTTGGAATAAGAGATGGGGTATTTGGATGAAGGTAGAATCACTTATATTTGATATGGATGGAACACTGTGGGACAGCGCTGAGAATGTAGCGAGATCCTGGACTGAGGTGCTTAAGGAGAAGTCTGATGCGGACATGGTGGTGACTGAGTCTGACATAAAGGCGGTTATGGGCATGCCTATGGATGCCATAGCAAGAAAGATGTTCGGTGAATTTCCAGAGGAGAGGCAGATGGAACTTGTGGATGCCTGTGGCGATTATGAGAATGACTATCTTAGGCAGCATGGAGGAAAACTCTATGATGGCGTTGAGGATACATTGGCAAAGTTATCAGAAGCGCACAGGCTTTATATAGTGAGCAACTGTCAGAGTGGGTATATAGAAGCATTCCTTGAGTATTATGGATTTGGCAGATATTTTAAGGATATTCTGTGCTGGGGTGATACAAAGGTATCAAAGGGCGAGAGCATAAAGATACTTATGGATAAGAACGGTATAACTGATGCTGCGTATGTGGGAGATATACAGGGCGATTGTGACAGCGCAAGATACGCAGGCATAAAGTTTATCCATGCCGCATATGGATTTGGTAAGGTCGAGGATAAGGATGCATCTATACAGCGGTTTGAGGATCTTTTGGATATTGTAGAGTAAGATTTAATGAACCTGGGGATATCACAGACCTAGGTGATATTGTGGCAGCAGCTATATAGTTTAATACTAAAAAAGAACAGACAGTATTATTAACCAATGGTACTGCCTGTTCTTTTTTTGCATATATATATATATATATGAAATGGATAAAATTATTTGTTCATGTGCTCAAGAGAGGCAGCTACAAATCCTTTGAAAAGAGGATGTGGCTTGTTTGGCCTTGACTTGAATTCAGGATGAGCCTGGGTTCCGATGAACCATGGATGATCTGGAATCTCGATCATCTCAACGATGTGTCCGTCAGGTGAGAGACCGACCAGCTCCATTCCATTGTCTGAGAGAGCCTGTCTATAATCGTTGTTGACCTCATATCTGTGCCTGTGGCGTTCGTGGATGTATTCTGTTCCGTACAGCTTGTACGACTTGGAATCCTTTGCAAGTACACAAGGGTAAGAACCCAGTCTGAGAGTTCCGCCGAGGTCTGTTACATCGTGCTGGTTTGGCATGATATGTATGACCTGATGGAATGAGTTTGGGTTGAACTCTGAGCTGTGTGCATCTGAATAGCCAAGTACATTTCTTGCAAATTCAACTATGGTAAGCTGCATTCCGAGGCAGAGGCCAAGGTAAGGAACATTTTGTGTACGAGCGTAATTAATGGAAGTGATCATGCCCTCGATACCTCTGTCGCCGAATCCACCAGGAACGATGATTCCATCCACATCGCCGAGCAGCTCGGAAACATTGTCCGGGGTTACGAGTTCGGAATCGATCCATTTGATCTCAACCTCAGCTTTGTTAGCGACTCCAGCATGCTTCAGGGATTCCACAACTGATATGTATGCGTCATGCAGTGAAACGTATTTGCCAACAAGGGCAACCTTCACAGTGGTGGTTGGATGTTTCCATGCATCTATCATATCTGTCCATTCTTTCCATGCATGATCATCTGGTGGGGGACATTCCATGTCGAGACATTCGCAGACAACGTCGGCGAGATGCTCTTTCTCCATTGCAAGAGGGACCTCATATAATACGTCTACATCAAGGTTCTGAATGACATTTCTGCTTGGAACGTTACAGAACAGAGCAATCTTGTCTTTTATTCCTTGATCCAGAGGAAGGTCAGAACGGCATACAAGTATATCTGGCTGGATTCCCATTCCCTGAAGATTTTTGACGCTGGCCTGCGTAGGCTTTGTCTTGATCTCTCCAGAAGCCTTGAGATAAGGAATGAGGGTAACATGTATCATGATGCAGTTGTTAGGACCTACCTCGTGCTGGAACTGTCTGATAGCCTCAAGAAATGGCTGGCTCTCTATGTCACCGACAGTACCACCTATTTCGATGATGGCAACCTCGGTGCCCTTGGCATCGGGATTCCTGTAAAATCTGTCCTTTATCTCATTGGTGATGTGGGGAACAACCTGGACGGTGTGTCCGCCAAAATCACCGTGTCTTTCTTTCTGAAGAATGCTCCAGTAAACCTTACCGGTTGTTACATTTGAATTCTTGTTGAGACTTTCATCAATAAAACGCTCATAGTGTCCGAGATCTAGATCGGTCTCAGCACCATCATCCGTTACAAACACCTCGCCGTGCTGAATGGGATTCATTGTGCCGGGATCAATGTTGATATATGGGTCGAATTTCTGACTGGTCACCTTGTAGCCTCTCATTTTGAGAAGACGACCAAGGGAAGCAGCAGTAATACCCTTACCGAGTCCTGATACAACACCACCAGTAACAAACACATACTTGACTGCCATAATTTTATCCTCCATAAAAACTTAAAAAACTACATTAACATATTATATGCAAGCCATATTCAAAAGTCAATTTAGAAAAACAAGTTAAAACAAAAAAGAACTTGATAAAATAATGCTGGAGCAAATGAAACAAATGTTTTTGAACTTAAATACGTGATAATCTAAGGTAAGTATGTTATCATGAAAAAAACTGAGGTGTTGTGACTGAATAGCCTGTGCTGAAGGTGGAGATCTATGAGAACTGTAAAATTCATACATATATCAGATGTACTCCTGGGAATAGATGTGGATAAGGAAACATCCTGGGGGGACGACAGGAAAAAGGAGATATATGAAACATTTGAAAAGATAATAGAGCGCGCAACAGATATCGGAGTGGATTTTCTGTTTATATCCGGCAATCTGTTTGATCATAAGCCTGATGACGGGGAACTTGAGTGGCTTGACGGTGTGCTTGGGAGCCTTAAAGACACAGTGGTTATATATGCCGCAGGATTTAACGACAATCTTGGTGGCGGGGCGGCGATCATGTCCTACAGGTTCAGATCCTCCGTGTGTGTCATTGGCAGTCCGGCGATGGGCAGCTATTTGTCACTGGGTGGAGGGTACAGGGATGCACAGGCCACGATGGCGATGGATCACCTGCATTTTCCTGAGAAAGACCTAGATGTGTATGGCGTGAGCTATTTTGATGACAGGATGGATACGCATGCCATAGATGAAGCAGAGCCGGATGACAGAGCTGTGCACAATGTGCTTGTGGCCTGTGGCGGTGGCAGACACAGGATGCCCGTTAATTGGCACAGTCTGCATGACAGGGGTTTTGATTATATAGCTATGGGAGGCCGCCAGAAATATTCGGTAGAGATACCGGGCAAGGTCTATTATCCGGGAAGTCCAGAGGCGGTGTCTATGGAATCCACCGGTCCACATGGGTATATATATGTAGAGATAGGATCCGATGGGACAAAGGCAGAGTTTGTGCCTGTGGCGGCAAGGGAATACAAGCGGATCGATTATCATGTAGATAATTATACAAGGGACGGCGAGCTCGGCGAAGCGATAGAGAGACTTCTTAATATTGAAGGAGTCGAAAATATATACACTATCAATATAGTGAGAGAAGGTGGCTGTGAGAAAAGCTTTGATATTTCAGAAATGTTGTCGGAATACAGGATCCTGGCGGTGAATGGAGAGGAATTTGAGCGGACGGATTACAGCGAATATGTAAAAGCCAACAAAAACACGGAATTTGGAAAACTGCTAGAGAAACTGGACGATTCAGATATTGATAGCAGCAGTGGAGCAAAAATGGCTGTGGATAGGATGATAGATATGTCTATGCTCTATTGTAAAAATAATAAGAAAATGGGAAATGATGTATTTCGTGAAATGAAAAGGCAGGTAATGAGCTTGTTGGAAATAGAATGTCATGCCTATGAAAATCAAAGAGATATTAAGGAATATCTTGAAATTAGAAATGATTATATCATCAGTCCTGATGTTTTAGAACAACTCAACCTAGTATGGGCAAAAGAAAGGGCGATGGAGCTGGAGATTACAACACTTAGAAAACGAGCAGAAGAGTTGCCCCGAAAATACAGAAGAGAATGGATCCTTATGGGAATCAGAGCGACAGTCATACCAATGATGACGATGGGGATTTTGTCAATAATATTGTTGTCAGCCACATTGAAAAGAACAGGAGGTTCATTTCCTGATGATAGATTGGTGTATATCCTAATATTTATGATGCTAGTCATTTGGGGGTTTTATTGTGCGGGATATGTATTTGCTAAATACAGGGGAATCATAAAAAAAGACGGCAAAACCAGACTGCATGAAGAACTTGAACATAATCAGACATGCTTAAATGCCCTGTGTGCAGACCGTGATGCAATTCACAAAAAAAGGACAGAGCTGCAGATGCTTGATGGACGCAGAAGGGATATGTATGAAAGCATGAATTACAGGGAGAAAAAACTGGATGTGAAACTCCAGAAGCTCCGTCTCGTGAGGTCTGCGTTGGACATGCTACGTGAATAAAAATGATCATTGGGGGTTAAGGCAGTCTTGTCTGCTCCGCCTGTATTATGGCTTTTTCGTTTCTGAATGTCTGAATAGCGACCATTTGAATAGAGCCGAGTATGAGCAGAAAGCCAGCCAGATCCATCCCGGAAAATTTTGTACCGAGAACCAGCCATGTCAGAATAGCGCTCGTAACAGGTTCAACTGTGACAAACAGACTCGCTTTGACACTGCCAAGTATACTGATTCCTATGCCGTATATAGTAAATGGAATGAGTGAGCCGACAATAGCAACAGCAAGGGAAGCTGTGAGTATCTGTATGTTCATATGGGGGAAGGTAAATGTCCTAGTTACAAGTAACAGGATGATGGAAGCGAATAGAGAAGCCCATCCTATAACGTTGACAAGCCCATACGAATTGTATAATTTCTGCGGATAAAGACAATATATAGTAAAGCAAACGGCTGATATAAGCCCCCAAAAAAGAGCAGGGAATGATATGGCAAGAGAATTAAGTCTGCCGTGTGTTGCAATCAGAAATATCCCGGCAAATGCGCATATTACGGATATGGTTTCGTAATTTTGTGGTTTTTTATGCATGAATATAGCAGTGTAAATCAAAATCATAATGATATATGTAAACTGGATGACTGTGCCTGTGGCTGCATTTGAATGCTCGATTGAGGCAAAGTAGGTGAATTGTACGCCCATCACTCCGGTGAGGGAGAAAAAAATCAGAGATATAACACTTTTAGGCTTTGACCATATGGACAAAGCCTTTTTATCTTTTTTTAGTGCAGAGATAAAGAGTAATACTATACCGGATATAAACTGACGAATGATAGATAACTGGATTGAATTCACATCGGATGCCTGAAAGATATATTGTCCCAGAACTCCGCTGATTCCCCACATGATTCCGCATGAAAGCACCAGTATGATCCCGAATTTTTGTGAATGAGCAGTTTGTGTATTAGTCATAGCATTACTCCTTCTAGTAAAAGTGCCATTATTTTAGCACTGCTCCGGCATTATTTCAACTGTTCTTCAGACATGGAGCCTTAGTGTCAAATGAAGGATTGAAGGCATAGAAATTCTTGAAATCAAGATTATCCTTCACGGCTTCCAGACACTCACCAAAACGCTGAAAATGAACAATCTCACGTTCTCTAAGGAATTTTATCGGTTCAGCAACATCCGGGTGATCTTTGCAAAGGCGGAGAATATTGTCGTAGGTTGATCGCGCCTTCTGCTCCGCAGCCATATCCTCGAAGAGATCTGTTATAGGATCCCCTTTGCACTGAAATTCACATGCGTTGAATGGAATGCCGCCGGCGGCCTGTGGCCAGATGCCTGTAGTATGATCGATATAGTATTTATCGAAGCCAGATGCCTTTATCTCTTCCATGCTCAGATCTCGGGTGAGCTGGTGTATGATGGACCCGATCATCTCCAAGTGACCGAGTTCCTCGGTGCCGATGTCGGTGAGTACTGATTTGACCTTGTTGTCAGTCATTGAATATCTCTGCGAGAGATATCTCATGGATGCACTCAACTCGCCGTCGGGACCGCCGTACTGACTGATTATATCCTGAGCAAGTTTTGCGTTTGTCTCCTTTATATTAACAGGAAACTGTAGTCTTTTTTCATAAATCCACATCAGCAGTTACCCTCCCTTTCCCATGGCCATGGGTCGTTAACCCATGTGAAATAATTGTCATCATTTACCTGATATTTGTTGAGAGGACCATACAGACTGATGTAATCCTTCACAGCCTGCTGCCTCATGCTCTGGTAGTTTTCATAGCTAGATAGTGCGTGTTTGCATGATGGGTGCAGATCAAGGTAGAGGGCGATGTCGTCCATGGCAAAAGATACTTCTGTTATAAAACGCATGAGCTGTTTCTTGTTCATTTTGTTCATGACTGTTTCCCCCTTATGCCGCAGAATATGAGATTGAGATCCTTAAACATGGTGCCTTCCTGAAGACCGCACTTGGCGTCATAGAGATTTTCGAATGGTTGTTCCGGAATATAAGTCATGCCCACAGGACGTCTTCTTGAATCCTCCGGGCATGTTTTTTGTTCATCTTTTGCAGGGCGGCATCCGCCAGCCTGATTGGTGTATTTGACCGTGGTGCCCTGGTTATTGTAATAGCAGCGTCCCTGGCTGCCACGGCTGCAGTTTCTGTTTGCTTCCACAAAAGCCTCCAGATATAACATTCTCTGTATAGAGTATGCTGTGGGAGAGCTGGTGTGACAGCTTAATTTATTCCTTTCATAGATAACTGTATACGCTTTTTGTTCAGATCAATGCCGATGACTTTGACCTGAACTATATCTCCAACACTCACGACATCGAGAGGGTGCTTGATAAATTTGTTGGACATCTCAGAGATATGCACAAGTCCGTCCTGATGCACTCCGATATCCACAAATGCGCCGAAATCAATAACGTTTCTGACGGTTCCCTTGAGGATCATTCCCTCAGTGAGATCTTTCATCTCCAGCACATCGCCCCTTAAGATAGGTTTAGGCATCTCATCACGTGGATCCCTGGCGGGTTTCTCAAGCTCCTTGATAATGTCTGTGAGAGTTATGATTCCTGTTCCCAGTTCTTCGGCAAGTTTCTTGACATTGCCTGCGGTTTTGGAAAGCTCCTTAAGGTTGCCATTTGAGATATCATCTGAGCTGTAGCCGAGGTGTTCCAGAAGGGCGGTGGCTAAATCGTAGCTTTCCGGATGGACAGATGTCGCATCAAGCGGATTTTTTCCATCGCTGATTCTCATGAATCCTGCGCACTGTTCAAATGCCTTAGGACCGAGTTTCGCAACCTTGAGAAGTTCTTTTCTTGTGGTGAAACGACCATTTGCCTCTCTATAATCCACGATATTCTTTGCAAGAGTCTTGTTGATTCCTGAAATGTGTTCCATGAGTGGCGCTGAAGCTGTATTGAGGTCGACACCGACCTTGTTTACAGAATCTTCAACAACGGCATCAAGAGCCTCAGCGAGTTTTTTCTGATTCATGTCATGCTGATACTGTCCGACGCCTATAGCCTTCGGGTCTATTTTTACAAGCTCTGCGAGAGGATCCTGAACTCGTCTGGCGATGGAGGCGGCACTTCTCTGCCCTACATCAAAATTAGGAAACTCCTCGGTTGCGAGCTTACTTGCGGAGTATACCGATGCTCCTGCTTCATTGGTTATCACGTACTGTACAGGCGTGTCCAGCTCGCTGATAAGCTCCGCAATCACCATCTCAGACTCTCTGGATGCTGTTCCGTTTCCAACGGATATCAGAGAGATGCCGTACTTTTTGATGAGAGCTTTCACAGTCTTTTTTGCCTCGGCGACCTTGTTCTGTGGGGCGGTAGGGAATATGACCACAGTGTCAAGAACCTTGCCGGTTGGATCCACCACTGCAAGCTTACATCCGGTTCTGAATGCCGGATCCCATCCAAGTACAGTTTTACCTGCGATAGGAGGCTGCATGAGCAGCTGCTGGAGATTGGATGCGAATACCTTTATGGCACCATCCTCGGCGCTTTCGGTGAGGAAGTTTCGAATCTCTCGCTCTATGGCAGGTGCGATAAGTCTGGAGTAGCTGTCGTCTATGACATTATCCAGAATCTCTGATGTGTCAGAGTTATCCCTCGCGATGATCTTCTTTCTGAGGTAAGAGATTATCTCGTCCACTGGAGCCTCAATCTTCACGGTTATGAATTTTTCTTTCTCGCCTCTGTTTACTGCAAGTGTGCGATATCCGGTCATCTTGGATATCGGGGCAGAGAAATTGTAATACATTTCATATACAGATTCAGCATCAGGATCCTTGGCGGTCGTGTTGATAAACCCTTTTTTAGTCGTGAGGTCACGGATCTTCGTTCTGTAATCTGCTGTATCAGATATGTTTTCGGCGATGATGTCCATGGCTCCAGCGATGGCATCGTCCACAGTCTCCACGCCCTTTTCAGTTGACACATATTTTTCAGCCTCTGTCCTTATCGGGGTGGAAGTCATCTGAAGTGATATTATATTTGCAAGCCCCTCAAGTCCCTTGTCCTTTGCGACTGTGGCTCTGGTCTTTCTCTTAGGTCTGTAAGGCCTGTACAGGTCGTCCACCAGCACCATGGTTTCGGCTGCTTCTATCTCAGCACGCAGCTCTGGAGTAAGTTTTCCCTGCTCATCAATGCTTGCGATAACCTGGGCTTTTTTATCCTCAAGATTTCTCAGGTATGTAAGTCGCTCGTGAAGTGTCCTGAGCTGTTCGTCATTGAGTGCACCAGTTGCCTCTTTTCTGTATCGGGCGATGAAAGGAATGGTGTTGCCTTCGTCTATGAGTTTTACAGCCGCCTCGGTTTGTGAGGTGCGACATCCTATCTCCTCGGAGATTTTTTTGATTATATCCATGTATAAACTCCTTTGTACAAATGTCTAGTGCCAAATTATAAATATATCATCATAAAGTAAAATATGATAGCGGCACATCTGTAAAGTATATAAAAAATACGTGGATTATTCAAGACCGCTATGTTATACTCTGCTTAGTTGAGAACCACGTAAAAGGGATAAGATAAGGTTGGGAAAGCTGGATATGACAGATAAGATGGATACAAAACCAGACTTAATTCAGAAAGCCAAGGATATGGCAAAGAGCTACCATGAAGGACAGACACGCCGGGGAAGCGCCGGCTTTGTTCCTTATTATGATGAGCATATTCTTGGTGTATATAATATATTGAAAGATGAGTGTCAGATAGATGACGAGGAGGTGCTTGTGACGGCACTTCTCCATGACACGGTGGAGGACACGTCCTGCACGCTTGAAGATATAGAGAGAGCCTTTGGACCGGAGATAAAAGAACAGGTAAGGCTTCTCACCAGAATAGATGGAGAACCGTTTTCTGTTTATGCCAGACGCCTGTTTGCAAATGGCACAGACAAGACTATACTTGTAAAACTGGCGGACAGACTGCACAACCTCAGAACCATATCATATATGCCTGATATACAGTGGATACAGAAGAAGGTAAAGCAGTCTTACACAGATATACTGAATCCTTTGCATGAGACCATGAAGGGGATTGACGGACCATACAATGACAAGATCAACAAACTTGCTGATATGATAGAAGATCAGATACTTACGGTACAGAGAAAATTAAAGTTGAAAATATAAGAGATAAGATAAAATATAAAAGATCCTGCAGCTATATAGCCGGTATCGTTGATCGGCGGTTTGAAACACATAGCGGCAGGATTTTTTCTTTTGTTAAAAAATATGTGTAATAGCAATAAAGAACGCAGCTCAGGTATAGTATCAATATAGAAATTAATAAAATATTTTGGTCTCATCGATTATCCTGTATATGCCATCGGAGTAATCCATTATTATGACGTTGCAGTTTTGTTGGAGTCCACCGGACCAAAAATCCTTGAGATCGTGTTTTTTGACGTGCATCATCATAGCTTTGTTGATGGCACCGTGGGCTACTATCATGACTCTCGTGTCAGTTTTGGCAAGAGGCTCGATATATTCAGTCATGAATTTGGAGGCTCTGTCACACAGCTCCTGGAATGACTCACCACATCCTATAGGATGGTAGAGTTCAGGATGTTTGAAAAAATACTGAAAATCCTGACTTGGATCCTTTAATAGTTCAGACATGTTCTGTCCCTCCCAGTCACCGAAACACATTTCCTTGATGAGGTCGTTGGTTACTATAGGTATGTTTCTGTCTCCAACTATAAGGCAGGCTGTTTCGTGTGCTCTCTTCAGAGGGCTTGAGAACACTATGTCAAAATGAGTGTTCCTGAGATTCTTTCCGGTTATTATTGCCAGTCTTCGTCCGTTTTCGTTTAGTTCAATATCGGTTCTTCCCTGAAGTAGTTTCTTTTCATTCCATATGGTTTCACCGTGTCGTACTATATATATTTCCATTTTGTAATCTCCGTTATTATGTTTGGTATAAAATGCTTAAATGTCTTCAATCTGCCAGTCTATAGGTTCAACGCCGTGTGCGGTGAGAAAATCGTTTGTCTTGCTGAACGGACGGCTGCCCCAGAATCCTCTGTATACAGAGAGTGGACTTGGGTGGGCTGACTTCAGTATCAGATGATGTGGATTATTCAAAAATGCTGCTTTTTTCTGTGCATAAGCCCCCCATAGAATAAATACGATAGGTTTGTCCTGCTTGTTGAGTATACGGATTGCGGCATCTGTGAATTTCTCCCAGCCTCTTCCTTGATGGGAGCCGGCTCTGTGTGCCTGAACAGTCAGCACGGCATTGAGCATGAGGACTCCTTGATCTGCCCATTTCTCAAGATATCCGTTGTTGGGTATTTTACAGCCGAGGTCATCGTGGAGCTCCTGGTATATGTTAACAAGTGAAGGTGGGATTGCAACTCCTGGTTTCACGCTGAAACTGAGTCCGTGTGCCTGCCCTGGTTCATGATATGGATCCTGGCCTATGATAACGCACTTGACCTTTGACAATGGTGTGTAGTGGAATGCGTTGAAAATATCATCAGCGGGTGGATATACGGTCTGCGTTGCGTACGCCTGACCGACAAAATTAAAAAGGTCTCTGTAGTATTCTTTGCTGTATTCGGGCTTTAAGTATTCGGCCCAGTCATTTGTTATAGCGGGCATATATATTATCTCCTTTTTGAATCAAATTCATTTGTATATCTGTACTTGAAATATTTTATCACAGCGCGGAAATAATGTAAAACAATCGGTGGACTTTTGAGGTTTTGAGTTGTAAGAAAAAAGCTGACATGTTATAATTATGTAGTGTTGTGGTATCCGATAAATATCAGTTAAGTTGAAAGGAGCATATATGTATGGAGAAAGCATATAATACTATGAAACATGTAGGAGCACTCAATATTGCACTTGGAGTTATAACTATAGTTACAGGTCTTGCGGTTGGCATACTTATGCTTACAGCAGGTGGAAGATCTCTCAAGAACAAGAGATTTATAGTTTGGTAAGGCTGAAATATAAGTTAAAAATATAATATGAGATGTACACCGTAAAGTGTACTTCAGAAATGTGTTATAACGCATTAAAACAAATGCATTAAAACCATTAAAACATAGAAAAAGGTTGACATCTGACTTTGTAATGTGTTAGAGTCAACCTAGAAAATGCAATGAAGAGGAGTAGTAGAATCCTGGAGATGTTCAGAGAACTGCCGGTTGGTGTGAGACAGTGATTGAGAGGATTTGAACTCGCCTTGGAGCAGCCCGCTAAAAGATACGACGTTACACAGTAGCGTTGAGCGTATCGAGTAGGATGGGACGGAGGCTGGCCGTTATAGCAGAAGGATATAAGATATGTAAAAGATATGTATTTGAGTTGTATAAGATCTGCATGTCTGTATCTGTAACGAGAGCATATTTTGTAATTATTATGAAGTATGAAATAGAGTGGTACCGCGTAACTTACGTCTCTATAGTATGGGAGATGTGAGTTTTTTTTATGGTTTAAGTTGACTGTCGATATCAGATAGCGTTACAGAATCCTAAAAATATTTATTTCAACATTTTAGAATTAGGAGGATTTATCAATGAAGAATTATCAAAATTACAAGCGCGGATATTTTATGCCGCCGGTGGAGTGCACAGACTGGGTAAAGAAAGAGTATATAGACAAAGCTCCTGCATGGTGCAGCGTTGACCTCAGAGATGGCAATCAGGCGCTTATAGTTCCAATGAGTCTTGACGAAAAGCTTGAGTTTTTCCAGGAGCTTGTGAGAATAGGTTTCAAGGAGATTGAGATCGGTTTTCCGGCAGCATCAGAGACAGAGTATGAATTCTGCAGAACACTTATAGAAAAAAATCTCATACCTGATGATGTTACTATTCAGGTACTTACACAGGCAAGACCTCATATTATCGAGAAGACATTTAAGGCTATAGAGGGATGCAGTAATGTTATCGTACATCTTTACAACTCAACATCATTTGCACAGAGACAGCAGGTGTTCAGAAAGTCAAAGGAAGAGATACTGAAGATCGCTGTTGATGGCGCAGAGCTTCTCAACAAGATGGCAGAAGAATATGGCGTGCCATATCAGTTCGAGTATTCACCGGAGAGCTTTACAGGAACAGAGATGGATTATGCGCTTGAGGTGTGCAATGCAGTTATAGATGTGTGGAAGCCAACTGCTGACAGAAAGGTTATAATCAATCTTCCTGCGACCGTAGAGATGTCACTGCCGCATGTCTATGCAAGCCAGATAGAGTACATGAGCAAGAACCTCCACGACAGAGAGAATGTGGTATTATCACTTCATCCTCACAATGACAGAGGCTGCGGAGTTGCCGACGCAGAGCTTGGTATACTTGCCGGAGCAGATAGAATAGAAGGAACACTGTTTGGCAATGGTGAGAGAACGGGAAATGTAGATATAATCACACTGTGTATGAACATGTTCACTCACGGAGTTGATCCTGAACTTGACTTTAGCGATATTCCAAAGCTTACAGAACTCTATGAGAGAGTTACAGGAATGAAGGTATATGACCGTTCCCCATACACAGGAAAGCTTGTATTTGCTGCATTCTCAGGCTCACATCAGGATGCCATAGCAAAGGGTATGAAGTTCAGAAAAGAGCAGGGCAATGGAATGTGGACCTGTCCATATCTGCCGCTTAATCCAGAGGATATCGGAAGAAAATATGATGGAGATGTTATAAGAATAAACAGCCAGTCTGGAAAGGGTGGAATCGGATTTATACTTCAGACAAAGTATGGATTTGACCTGCCTGCCAAGTTCAGGGAGGACCTTGGATATACTGTTAAGGATGTATCAGATAAGGAACACAAGGAGCTCAGCCCTAAGGAAGTTCTTGATATATTCCAGAGTACATATGTAAATGTTGATGGACCTATAAAGATGCTTGAGAACCATTTTGTTCAGGGAGATGGAATATCGACGGAGATCACTATTCTCAAGAATGGTGAAAAGAAGGTGTATCATGGCAAGGGAAATGGACGTCTTGATGCAGTCAGCAACGCCATTAAAAAGCATTTTGATATACAGTTTAAGGTCGTATGCTATGAGGAGCATTCTCTTCAGACTGGATCCAACTCACAGGCTGTGGCTTATGTCGGAATTGAGATTGAAAACGGCAGTGTTGTATGGGGGGCAGGAATAAAGGATGATATCATCGATGCCTCTGTACATGCACTTGTAAGCGCAGTGAATAGAACAGGTAAATTATAAAACCAGATCGTATATGCGATAATATAATAATAAAACCGGAAGACCTTGTATGTAAAGGCTTCCGGTTTTGCTGTTGTATAACGGCTATTTCGTGAGCTGTGTCTAGATCTGTGATCAAAAATGATCAATCTGACTGCATGGTTTTCAGTTTTTTATAACAGTAGCCTATGATATCCTTACGTGTCACGATGCCAATAAATTTATTCTGATCGTCTACGACCGGGACAAAGTTCTGAGCCATTGCACGGGCTATCAGATCTTCCATGTTTGAGTTGATCGATACGGAGGCGTACTCGAATTTCTTTGGGATGTCACTCAGAAAGATCGTCTCGGCGGTCTTGAGTGCACTCATTGAATTCTTTTTGCAATACCAGAGAATATCGCCCTCTGTTATAGTTCCAACGTACTCGCCATTGTTTGACAATATAGGGATGGCAGAGTAGCGGTGTATCTCCATTTTTTCAAGTATCTGTCTGAGGGAAAAACTATCCTCAATATATGCAACCTCACTTTTGGGTGTCAGAAAAAATAAAATATTCATGTTAATTCTCCTTGATGCAAATAATAAGTTTGAGTAACAAACTGACTACATTTAATTATAGGCGATAATCCGTTGAAGTTCAATTGAATAAAGTGTGAAAAAGAGGCATTGCATGAAAAAAGGGCATTTTACGTTCGACAAATGGAAAATATGTTGTTTTCAGAATACACAGATACAACATTGTAATATGTCTGAATTTGCAAAAAGCTGTTGTTAAATGTCTAGCTATTTGATATTATTAAAATGTATGTACAATTTGGAAGCGATATAAGGAGGTTTGTATGGGAACAGAAAATGTTTTCCAGGAAAATCAGGAATATCTTATAAAGGCGAGAGAGCTGGTGACAGCTATAGATGATATGGAGGATGAACTTGACCAGGCAAAGGCGCTTCAGAAGCGTACTTCCAGGAGTTTATCCCAGGAAGAGAAAGGTCTGGCGGACGAGGTTGGTTCAACACTCAAAAATAGAAAAATAGAGATAGAAGATGGATATGATGCAAGACTTGCGGAGAACGGTGCAAATATAAGAAAGCTTCAATCCAAGAAAGACAAAAAGAAGACTGAACGCATGGGAAACAGGATAGAGAGCGAGACAGCCGCGCTCAATGAGGACAACAGGCAGTTGCGACTTGAGGCAAAGGAATTGTTCAAACAGAATCATGTATCAGCGTTCTGTAATAGTGGATTCTTTTACTGCATGTTTGCACCGAGCGGCGCAGGGGAGATCATACGGCTTATTTTGCTTATAATACTGTTTTGTCTTGGTATCCCGGCGTTGGTTTCTGTGACACTTTCGTATACAGTGTTTGCGGATGGAGTGGATAAGCTTGTATATGTGGTTATAGGACTTTCTATTATAATATTTGAATTCATTGTCTATTTCATTGTGTTCAATATGGCGAAGGTGAGAAACTTGGATGTTGTACGCGAGGGACGACAGATACGAAATAAGGTGAGAGCAAATGACAGACAGATCAGAGCCATAAGAAACTCTATAACAAGAGACAAGGATGAGAGTGTTTACAATCTCGAAAAGTATGATGATAGACTCAAGGAACTTGAAGAAGAGAGAGAAGATATCAGCAACCGCAAGATAGAAGCCATAAAGGTGTTTGAGAATGAAACGAAGCAGGTGATTGTGGCAGAGATAACAAGCCGCAGACAGCCAAAGATAGACTCCCTAAAGGAGGAATTGAAGTCTCTTGAGGAGAAGATCAATGCAATGGAGAGCAAGCTGGCTGATATGCGGAGTCATCTCACTGATAGCTATGTCACATTTCTTGGAAAAGATCTTTGTACAGAAGAAAAACTTACAGATCTTATATCCATTATGGAAGAAGGTACAGCAAGTACGGTGTCGGGGGCTATAGAAGTATACAAGGGAGAGGATTGATACAACCGTATATAATTTAAGTTTATGGTTTATCAGATCCTATGTGGAAGCTTCGGTCCGCATGATGACGTCGGCGATGTAATGCGCCATGTTGTTTACAGTATACAATCTTGTACTCTGCAGAAGACTGAGTCCTGGTTTTCCAGACAGATTAACGATCCCGGTAATAGACAAGTCGCCTATTGCCGGGAGTTTTTTATTTACACCTATACCGGGAAGAAGCGGAGCTTTGGTGAGAGTTACCATCCCCACATCTGTTCTGTGCCCGAGCGACGCGTCCACGGCGATCACAACCGGGTATTGGTGCTCTGTATATATCTTCTTTATCGTATCGTTTAGGTTGAGAGCGTGGACTGGGTGCTGCAATGTGCCATATACTCTGTAGGCACACTGGGAATTGGAAAGCAAGCTGCCTACGAGCGGGCCAAGAGCATCGCCTGTTGCCCGGTCTGTTCCTATGCATAGAACAACTGTGCTCCTATCTCCACTGCGCAGGGACTTTAATATTTTGCACATTCTGGCGGACATATCGTCCGCGGATGAAGTGATTGTGGGATTGTAATATTCAGTTCGCCTGAGCATTCTTCTGCGATCGGTTATATTCATATGGTAGACCTGCCTTGATTCTATAATATTAGATTATTTCCAAACAATGTAAAGTTTACACATCTTTGGCTTAATAACTGAGAAATTAATGTGATGATAAAAGTCATATAAAAAAGAAAAAGTCAATAAAATAAAAGCCTCCGGTGACAGAATTTCCTAAAAAAAAGATAGGATGGATGCTATCATACAGACTACTAAAATAAAATTCGGGAGGTAAGTTATGTATGATAGAGATAGTATATGATGAGGAGAGAGAAAAAAACAGTGACACAGGGAGAAAGAAATATGAACTCCCAAAGAATATCAGACAGGTGGGAAATGCTCCAGGAAATTACAAGATATATATAGAAGATTATGTGATGACGTATCTGAGAAAACTTGCTGCCCCGGGAAATATGATGTGCAGAGGGGCGATACTGCTTGGAAGGATATACCGTCAAGATGGCGAAAAAGTTATGTTTATAAGCGGTGCGGTGGATGCGCAGAATCTCGAATTTGATATCTCGATGATAAGCTTTGACGACAGCGTGTGGAGCAGCTTGTATTCAGAGATAAACAAATATTTTGATGACCTGGTTATAGTCGGCTGGTTTTTATCCAGAATGGGATTTTCGACAAATATAAATGAGCAGATGAAAAAGCTGCACAGGGATAATTTCCCAGGGGATGATAAGATATTGTTTCTCATGGATTCCCTCGAGTGCGATGAGGCGTTTTATTATTATGAAAATGGCAGTCTTGTGAGAGAAAAGGGATATTACATATACTATGTTCGAAATGAGAAAATGCAGAACTATATAATAAGCAGAAAAAATGATGCGACGGAGTCGAAGAGGGATGCAGTCGCTATAAAGGATAAGACCGTGGTGGAGACATTCCGTGAGAAGGAGCGCAGTAGAACGAAGAACCACCGGAAGGGAAGAGGCGGATTTGTACGTGCTGCTGCGGGCATCGGAGTCGTGTGTGCTGTGTCTCTGGGGGCCCTATGGTGTGTGTCACCGTCCACATTTGATAGGCTGGGGGATGCGGTGATGCGAAAAAATGGAGGGGAAGTTCAGGTGTTCATGAACAATGCTGACGTCAGAAGTACAGACGAACCGTCAGGTGTTATAAATAAGGGAAGCTCCAAGCGGAATGTGAATATGCAGCAGATAGATACACAGGAGGGAGATGCACAGACAGAGCAAACTCAGTCAGCAGACCAGGCATCCCAGGATAGAGCGCAGCCTGACTCAGGAAGTATCACAGAAAATATCACAGAAAATATCACAGAAAATACAACCGATGTTATAGCAGCGGACTCTGGTCAGAATATATATATCGTGGAGGCCGGGGATACCCTGGTAAGTATTGCGATAAAGATGTATGGTGATCAGACTAAGGCCGATTATATAGCCACTGTGAATGAACTGGATATAGACACCCCCATATACGAGGGGCAGAAAATAGTTATTCCATATATAGAGTAAAAATGCTATAATGAGCGTGTTTTTTATGAAGAATACTCATTATGCTGAGAGGAAATCTGAGCGTAATGGGAGAATTTTTATTGGTGAGAGATTTTACTAACGGATTATAATTTCAGAGGATGAGTGTAATGAGTTTATTTAATAAGAACAGAAAAAAAGAAAATTATAAACACGAAGAAAAAGATGAATCAGTAAAGGCTCTTTATGATGAGTGTGCAGATGATTCGGTGGATAATGTAATAGAAGTAAAGCGCACTATGGGCAAAAGAGGGCGTGTCATAGTGGCAGTGGCTGTTGCAGTGATTGCCGTCGGACTGAGCATATCGTATATGAGGTATAGTGCTGTAAAGACGTATGACGGGTTTGATGTTGTCAAATCGGTTGAGACATCCGGAGACAATATAGCGGATTATTTTGTGTTTGCAGGAAATGTTCTCAAGGTTACAAAGGATGGAGCGTCATATATTGATGAAACTGGCACGGTGAAGTGGGATGTCAGCTATGCTATGAAGATGCCTAAAGCAGAAGTGTGCGGTGATTATGCCATAGTTGCGGATATGAATGGCAAGGATGTATACATATTTACCACTGAGGGAGAGGTGAGTCGTCAGACGCTGAGTTATGATATTGCAAATGTTGACATAGCGCAACAGGGAGTTTACTGCCTTGTTCTCATTGGGGAAGATGGTTCATATATAAGCGAGTATGATAAGGACAGTAAGAAGATATATGAGAAGAAGGCATCTATAGATAAGGATGGATATCCTCTGGATATAGATATCTCCAATGATGGTGTAAAACTAATAGTAAGCTATTTAAGAGTGAATGGCGTCAAGACTGAAACGGTGTTGGCGGCGTACAATTTTGGTTCGGTGGGACAGAATAAAAATGCGGACAGACTTATGGATTCATATACTATAGAAGATTCACTATATCCTACGGTGAAGTTTATCGACAACGATACCATCGCCTGCTTTGGCGATAAGGATATAAGGCTGTACACTATGGTGGAGGAACCCAAGGAGAAAACTGTCATAGATCTGGAAGGCAGAGAGATGCAGGGAGTGTTTTATAATTCTACCTGTGTTGGGTATATAGCTTTGGCTGATTCTGGCTCTGGCTCAAAATATAAGATATACACATATGGAAGTAACGGAAGCCAGAAGTCTGTGGTTAGCTATTCGGATTCATATGACAAGATATATGCGGCTCAGGATGAGATAATAGTTGTGGGAGATATGGACTGTAGTATTTTCAGATTGAATGGAAGTACCAAATTCAAATACTCGTTTCCCAAGAAGCTTGTCAATGTGGTTCCGGATGCAAACAAAGAAGAGTATGTAGTGATATCTGAAAGTGAAACGCAGATAATAGCTTTAAAGTAGATAGTAAATAGATGCAATTGCAGATCTGTTGATTTAGTGAGAGGAGACGTGTTATGAATCTTATGTTACTTGCATTCCTTGCAATCGTATTATTGTGCGCACTCCTGGGATATCACAGAGGACTGCTTAAGAGCGCGCTCAGTGCAATAGGGATAGTTGGGGCTATTCTGCTTGCAAATTTACTAAATCCATATGTAAGGACTTTTATCTGTGAGCATACAGGTATAAGAGAAGAGGTCAGACAGAGGATAGAGTTGGGGCTCAATGCTGATCAACTTGATGTACAGGGGTCAGTATATGGAAAGGAAGGGTATCTTGAGAATACAGACCTTCCGGAGATCGTAAAAAATTATATACGAAGCAGCGACAGTATAAGAAAAGGCCAGGAGACATTGTCTGAATATGTACAGGATGTGGTGGACTATCTGACGGATATGGTAGTTAGTGGAATTGCATACATAACAACAGTATTACTGGTTGCTTTGGGGCTCATAATAGCGTTGGCGCTTTCTAATCTGGTCAGTGTGATACCTGTGGTTGGCGGAATAGATAAGACTGGGGGGATTGTGTTTGGATTTGCCCAGTCAATACTCATCGTATGGGGGCTGATGCTTGTAATCACGCTTTTTTCTGCGTTTAGCTGGGGAACAGATATGATGAAAATGATCGATGAAAGTAAAATATTGACATTTGTATACAAAAAGAATATTTTTTTGAAAATAGTTGTTGACATATTGGATAATATTTAGTATAGTGTCACTTGCTGGTCGTGACCGGCAAGTGAAAACAATGAATCAGGTCAATATGTCACTGAGACATGATTATAAATTACCTGAAAAAAGTTGTTGACATACACACTTCGGTGTGGTAATATCTAGAAGTTGTCGCCGAAGAGGTCAGACATCAGCAACCGAAAAGACTCTGAAAAAAAGATAAAAAGTTGTTGACAAAGAGCTTCAGATGTGATAACATATAGAAGTTGTCGCTGAGAGGCGAGAACATAAAGAACCTTGAAAAATTAACAACAT
>ERZ773104.300-NODE-300-length-78498-cov-6.369173_pt1 | contig 78498 bp, 67 predicted proteins | sample MGYA00511920_ERZ773104 | MGnify/ENA primary metagenome ERZ773104 (study PRJEB29015, sample SAMEA2737857) | human gut metagenome | biome: human gut; feature: human-associated habitat; material: faeces | place: China | collected 2012 ... | reverse complement strand
AGGGAGACTTATGTCTCATTTTCAAACCCGCGTCAAGAACTTTTTTGCCATCCGGAAAATTTCTTTCCCGTCACCCTTTCGGACGTGGCCAGCTCATTGGCGCGAACGGCTTTATGCGCCTTTTCGATCCCACCGTCAAGCATTTTTCCGCAAAAAATTGGGCCCGTTTGTAAAAGCGGACAAGTTTTTTTAATCAACCCATTATAAAAACAAGAAAAAAATCTTATTCAACCACACGACTTTTCTGTCTTTATGACCTGGACTCAGGCAGGCTGTTGCCCCGACAATTCTCTGCCCGGTCATCATCGTATGCACGTTCACAAAAATATCCTTCATTTTTTCCTTGTGTACGGCGGACGGCTACTTCCCCTGAGGGATGCGCAGGCTGCGGCGGAAAGTAAAAGCCACATCTTCCCCGCCGCCATAGCCTCACTTTTCCACCATGAGGCGATCGACTTAGCAAGGCATCTTGGCTTTCGATAAAAAAGGTTTACGAACGTTCTCCCGGCTACAAGCCTACATTCAACCTTGCCACCGCTCCCCGGCTACCATCCTTGCTTCCGGCTATGGCTGCCGAGTTGGCTGTACTCTCCGCCACAAAAAAGGAGGGGCTCCGAAAAGCCCCTCCCCCATGGTGGCGACCGTTACCTGCCACCGGACGTTCAGCGTATATAGATCTAATCCCAGACAACCATCCCGATCTGGTAGGCTGCCACGGAGACGGCAAAGGCCAGCAACGTATTGAAGACCATGCTGAAGATCAGCCAGCGCCAGCCACCGGCCTCACGCTGGATGACCACCAGGGAGACGAAGCAGGGCGAGTACAGCAGCACGAAGAGCATCAGGGAAAGGGCCGTGGCCTTGTTCCAGTTGGGATTGTTCTGCAGCAGCTGACCCAGGCTCTGGGCATCCTCGGGATCCACATCACCAAGGGAGTACGCCGTGCCCATGGTGGAGACCACGGCTTCCTTGGCGGCCACACCGGCCAGCAGGGCGATGTCCGTGCGCCATTCGAAACCGGCGGGCAGCGTCAGGGGTTCGATGGCCTTGCCCAGGCGACCGGCATAGCTGTAAGCCAGCTCGGCGGCGCCCTTCTCTTCTTCCAGCTTGGTGATCTGCTCTTCCAGGGCGGCGCGGCCTTCGTCTTCGGCAGGCAGGGCTTCCATCCGGGTCGTGAGCTGTTCGATCTGGGTGTCGAACTTAGCCGACTCGGCTTCATCCAGCTTGGGATAGGTCAGACCGGCCCAGATGATGATGGAGATGGCCAGGATCACGGTACCGGCCTTCTTCACATACATCCAGGTACGCTCCCAACAGTGCATGAGCACGCTGAACAGAGTGGGCAGGCGATAGGGAGGCAGTTCCATGACGAAGGGGGTCGCCTCGCCCTTGATGATGGTGGAGCGCAGCAGGCGGGCCACCAGCAGGGCAAAGACCCAGCCGGACAGCATGACCAGCATCATCACCGTCGGGGCCTGATCGCCAAAGAAGGCCGCGGCCAGCAGCAGGAACACGGGCAGCTTGGCGCCGCAGCTCATATACGGCAGGGTCAGCAGGGTCGCCAGCTTTTCCTTGGGGCTGCGCAGGGTACGCGTGGCCATGGCGCCGGGGATGGCGCAGCCGCCCGCGATGCCGCCCGCGATGATGTAGGGCATGACAGAGGCGCCGTGCAGGCCAAACGCGCGGAAGATGCGGTCCATCATATAAGCGATGCGCGCCATGTAGCCGCTGTCTTCCAGGAAGGCGATGAGAGCGAACATGATGACGATGAGGGGCGCGAAGCTGAGCACACCGCCCACGCCGCCGATGATGCCGTCCACCACCAGGGATTGCAGCTCCCCTTCAGGGATGATGCCGGCAAAAAATTCACCCAGCGCGGCGCAGGCGTCTTCCACCCAACCCTGGGGATAGGCGCCGACCTCGATGGTCACATAGAACAGGCCATACAGCACGGCCAGCATGATGAGCGGGCCGAAAAAGGCATTGGTCAGCACCTTGTCCAGCTTGTCGGAAAGAGCCAGGCGATCCTTGCCCGCATCCTGGCGCACCACGCCGTCACGCAGCAGCCCGCGGATATACCCGTAGCGGGCATCGGTGATATAGGCTTCCATGGAGATGTTGTGCCCGGTACGGATGTGCTCGGCCACCTTGCGGCGCACGGCATCCAGCTCCGCCGCGGCCTCGCTGTTGGCCTGATGCACTTCCTTGCGGATCTCGGCATCACCTTCCATGAGTTTTACGGCGATCCAGTGGGCCGCGTACTTTTTCAGCAGGCCTTCACGGTTGATGATGGCACACATGGCCCGCAGACCTTCATCGATGTCCGCGCCGTAATTGAGCTCCAGCACCCGGCGCCGGCCTTCGCCGGCCAGGCGCACCGCCTCGCCGAGGGCCTGCTGCAGACCTTCACCGGTACGGGCCACGGCGGATACCACGGGGATGCCCATCATTTTGGACAGGCGGTCCATATCGATATGCACACCGGCCTTGCGAGCTTCGTCCATCATATTGCAGACCAGCACCACAGGAAGGCCCATCTCCATCATCTGCACGGTCAGCAGCAGATTGCGCTCCAGGGCCGAGGCATCCACGACGTTGATGACGGCCTGGACATCGCCGCTGCCCAGCTCGGCACGGGCCACCAGCTCTTCCATGGAGTAGGCGGTCAGAGAATAGGTCCCGGGCAGGTCCACCAGGGTGATGTCGGCGTTGCCGTGGCGCACATGACCTTCCTTGCGATCCACCGTGACGCCGGGGTAGTTGCCCACATGCTGCCGCGCTCCCGTATAGGCATTGAACACCGTGGTTTTACCACAGTTGGGATTGCCTGCCAGAGCGATCCGCAACGCTCCCGTGGCCATTTTACCCTGACCATCATCAAACCGGGCTTCAGCACTCATTCCAAAAACTCCTCTTTGAGGCCTTGTGTGTCTAATTAGTGGAACAAAGGTAAGGGTTCGAAAAAACGAATTTCATTTCCCGAACCCTATCCAACCTGAAAATGAATGTCAATATTTATGAGGACGACAAACAATCACGCAAGCTGGACACTCCGCAGGAGTGCACCAGATGGATGGGGATATTGCGGGAGCGGGCATGCAGCAGAGCCTTGCGCTTGGCTTCATGCGAGACTTTGTTGGTGAAGACGATGATGGCATCAGGGTTGCCGATCTTGTCCACGAAATTCCGTTCGTTACGACTGATGCATTTGAGGGTTGCTCCCCCTTGCCGGGCAGCGGCGATATAGTCCTGCTTGAGTCTGTCCATTCCGCCGATGAGAGTGACGCACATATATGGCTCCTTATCTTGTTTTCACGCTCAGCCCCCACTTGCTGCAACGCCAACTTAATTGAAAAAGAATTTCAATGTCAATAAAATATTTTCATCTGCTCCGTTCTTCCTCAAAAAAACAGGAGCCGTCTCCGCACAGGCAGAAACGGCTCCATCTCCAAAAGGGGCTGCATCCAGCGCCCCTCAACACACCCTGAACAGGGAGGTATCCCTAAAGTTTACTTCCAACGGGCGATGAATTCGGCAGCAGGCCTGCCGGCATCCAGATGTTTCAGCAGGGCACTGCCGAAGACCACGGCATCGGGCAAAGTATCCGGCGGCAAGCCCTGCATCTGCTCCGGCTGTTCCAGGCCAAAGCCCAGCGCCAGCGGCAGATGGAACACGGAGCGAGCCCGTTGCAGGGTCTCGGCGACCTGCATCTCCATGCGGGCACGCTGTCCGGTGGTCGCCATGGCCGAGACCACATAGACATAGCCTTCGCTGACGTCCGCGTACAGGCGCATCCGTTCCTCCGGCGTATTGGGGCCCACCAGAGCGATCAGGGCCAGCCCCTGTGCGGCGAAGATACGGCGGATATCTTCGGACTCCTCATAGGGCAGATCCGGGATGATGAAACCATGCACACCGGCCTCGCGGGCCTCCACCGCCAGTTTTTCCACCCCGTATTGCAGGAAGGGATTCAAATAGCCCATCAGGACGATGCCCGCACGGAAGACCCCGGCGCGCAACTTCAGCTCTTCCATGATCCGGGCCAGACAGACACCGTCGCTCAGCACCCGGCGCGAGGCCTCCTCAACCACGGGCCCGTCGGCCACAGGATCGGAAAAGGGGACACCGATCTCGATGATGTCCGCCCCGCTCTCGTCCAGCTCCACCAGCGCGGGCCAGAAACGCTTTTCATCCGGGAAACCGAAGGTCACGAAGGGGATCAGGGCATGACGTCCGGCGGCACGGGCCGCACGGATCTTTTCTTCAAGGATATGCATGACGAACTCCTGGAGCGGCCGATGACGACCGCCCCGTTATGGCTGTTGTTATATGGCTCTCTGTCGGCCTTTTTGAAACGGACAGCAGAAGATGTGGCAGTTTCCGCCTTCATGCAGAGGGGACAGGCATCCCCGGTGCGGCTCTCCTCCCGCCGCTTTCCTAAGCCGCAATCCCGCAGACGCGCTAGCAGATGTCCCCGTTTTCCGGCAGGTTCAGGGCCTTGCGCACGATGGCAAGGTCCTTGTCCCCGCGGCCGGAAAGATTGACCACCACCTTGCTGCCGGGCTCGAATTCCTCGGGATGATCCAGCACCCAGGCCAGAGCATGGGAAGATTCCAGGGCGGGAAGGATGCCTTCGGCGTGGCACAGCTTTTCAAAAGCAGCCAGAGCGCGGGCATCACGGACCATCACATAGCGCACACGGCCCGTCTTGTGCAGGAATGCATGCTCCGGCCCCACGCCGGGATAATCCAGCCCGGCCGAAACGGAGTGCGAAGGTTCGATCTGGCCATCACTGTTCTGGAGCAGCATGGTACGGTTGCCGTGCAGCACACCGGGGCTGCCCAGATTGAGCGGCGCGGAATTGAAGCAGCCTGGCTCGCCCGTACCTGCGGCCTCCACACCGATGATGCGCACGCGCTCATCGCCCAGGAAGGTATGGAACAGGCCGATGGCATTGGAACCGCCCCCCACACAGGCCACCACAGCATCCGGCAGTCGCCGGGCACGGGCCAGCATCTGCTCCCGCACTTCCTGCCCGATGACCTGCTGGAACATGCGCACCAGCGTGGGGAAGGGGTGGGGCCCGGCAGCCGTGCCGAAGCAGTAATGCGTGGTCTGCTGGCTGACGATCCAGGCACGCAGGGCTTCATTGATGGCATCCTTGAGCGTGCGCGACCCGCTTTCCACCGGATGCACGGTGGCTCCAAGCAGGCGCATGCGCATGACGTTGGGGGCCTGCCGCTCCACGTCTTCCGCGCCCATATAGATGGTGCAGCTCATGCCCAGACGGGCGGCCGCCACAGCCGTGGCCACACCGTGCTGTCCGGCGCCGGTCTCGGCCACCAGCGCGGTCTTGCCCATGTATTTGGCCAGGAGCGCCTGCCCCAGGGTGTTGTTGATCTTGTGGGCACCGGAATGCAGCAGGTCTTCACGTTTGAGCCACAGTTCAAACCCCAGTTCTTCGGAAAGACGCGGACAGAAGGTCAGGGGCGTGGGCCGTCCCGCATAATTGTGCAGCAGATCCTGCAACTCATCCTGAAATTGCTGCGTCGGCATGATGTCCCGCATGGCGGCTTCCACTTCCAGCAGCGGCGGCATCAGCAACTCAGGAACGAAACATCCCCCAAATTCGCCAAAATAGCCTTTCTTCATGGTCGTTCTCCACTCTATCTGAACTGTATCGTTTTTTATAACTTTTATCCGGCCGGCTCTCCAGCCCTTCCCAAAGCAGGCCGTCAGGCCCGCACGGAAGGTCCTGCCGGACCATCCCGAAAAACTTTGACGGCAAGGCGGGCCATCTCCACCATGGCCCGAGCATCTTTCCGCCCCGGCGCTTCTTCCACGCCGGAATTGCAGTCCACGCCGTCCGGGCGGCACTGCGTCAGCGCCTGCCGGAAATTGGCGGGCGACATGCCCCCGGCCAGCAACCAGGGATGGGGCAGGCGCAGGCTGCCCAGATCCTCCCAGGCCAGCGTGCGGCCGCTGCCGCCGCCTGCCCTGCCGGCATCCAGCAGGTACAGGGAGCAACTGTCGGCATACTGTCCTGCTGCGGCTTCCAAAGAGGCCGCATCGCCGTACCGTTGCGGCCACAGGACCCGGATCACCCGTTCCGGGCCCAGCTGCCGGGCACATTCCTCGGACTGGTCGGCATGGAGCTGTGCCATGTCCAGCCGCGCCAGCCGCATGATGCGGGCTATCTCGCCACTGTCCTGTCCGGTGAAGACGCCCACGCGCACCATGCTCCCGCTCTCCAGGCGGGATACCGTCACGGCATCCACACAGCGGGGGCTGCCCGCATGGAACACGAAGCCGCAGTGCGTGGCCCCCAGCCGGGCGGCCAGCTCCACATCTTCCTGCCGCCGCAACCCGCAGAATTTAAGCAGCATGATGCCCTTCCTCCCGACCATGGAGCAACCGGTGCAAGGCGGCGCCGGGCTGCCCGTCCTGCATGAGGGCCGTCCCCACCAGCGCGGCGGAGAATCCGGCCCGGGCGGCATCTTCCAGATGCTCGCGGCGATCCATACCGCTGGCAGCGATCCAGATCTCTCCCTGTTCCGGCGGGTAGCGCCGTGCCAGTTCCAGACAGGCCTGCCTGTCCACCCGCAGCGTATCCAGATCACGGGCATTGACCTGGATGATGCGCGCCCCGCTCTCCCGGGCCAGTGCCAGATCCTTGCTGCCGCAGACTTCCACCACGGCCTGCATGCCGAGGCTTTCCGCCTGCTCCCGCAGACGGCGCAGCAGCGCGGCATCCGGGGTCAGGGCCACGATGAGCAGCAGGGCCGCTGCCGGCGTGGCTGCCGTGGCCCGCACCTGCAGCGGATCGAAGATGAAATCCTTGCGCAGCAGAGGCGTCCCGGGGCAACGGGCAGCCGCCCTTCCCAGAAAATCCAGCTCACCGGCAAAAAAACGCCGCTCCGTGAGGATGGACAGGGCCCCGGCCCCGGCCGCCACATACTGCCGGGCAGCTTCTTCCACCGTCAGACTATGGCAAATGGGACCGCGGGAAGGCGAGGCCTGCTTGAATTCCGCGATGACGGTCAGCGGCACGCCTGCCTGCCGCCGTTGCAGGGCCGCGGCAAAATCGCCGCGTTTCCCGCCGAAGGGGACAGGCAGGTCCCCTTTTCTTTCCTGCTGTCGCAGGTGCGCCACTTCGTCAGCCTTGGCCCAGAGAAAACGCTCAAGCAGCATGGAGGACCCTCCTTCCCAACCCGGCACGTACCGCTTCACGGGCACGGGCCATGCAAACATCCAGCGGCATCCCCTCTTCCATGAGGAAGATGGCCAGCCCCACATTAAGGGCCACCATGTCGCGCATGGGACGTGGGCCTTCACCATCCAGCAGGCGACGCAGCACCTCCACGGCTTCCTCACGGCTCTCCACCGCCAGATCCTCCGGCGTGCAGCTCTGGAAGCCGAATCTGGCCGGATCCAGCTCCAGCGGGCTAACCTTGCCGTTGTGCAGCAGCATGGCCGTGGCCGGGCCCATGGGCGTCAGCTCGTCATAATTGCCAGCCCCGCAGACCACAGCCGCCCGGTAAAGAGCGGATTGCGACAGGGTATCCGCCAGAAGGGGCACCAGCTCCGGCCGGGCCACGCCCATGAGCAAGTGGCTGGGCCGGGCCGGATTGATCATGGGACCCAGCAGGTTGAACAGGGTACGTACTCCCAGCTCCTTGCGCAGCGGGCCGATATTCTTGAATGCCGGATGGAAATGCGGGGCGAAGAGGAAGGCGAAATTGCGTTTGGCCACCATATCCGCCACTGCCGCGGGATCGGTATCCAGCGGGATGCCCAGGCTCTCCAGAGCATCGGCACTGCCGCAGGTGGACGAGACCGCCCGGTTGCCATGCTTGACCACCTTGTAGCCCATGCCCGCCAGCACCAGCGAGGTCGCTGTGGAGCAGTTGAAGGAATGGCGACCGTCACCGCCGGTCCCCACCACGTCGATGCACGGGCCCGAGATGCCCTCCACACGTACGGCACGGGCCAGGGCAGCCCGGGTGGCGTGGGCCAGTTCCAGGGCGCTCTCGCCCTTCATGCGCAGGCCCATGAGGAAGCTCCCGGCCTGGGCAGGCGTCAGTCTGCCGTCCATGAGCGCTCCGAAGCTGCGGGATGCCATGTCCGCCGTCAGGTCTTCCCGCCGCGCCAGATGTTCCAGCACCTCGGCCATGCCGCCGTCCCGCCCCTGACGGGGCAGGATGGCCTGCGGGAAATTGCCCAGCAGGCGCAGGCCGTCCGGCGTCAGGATGGATTCGGGATGGAACTGCACGCCCACCCACGGCCTGTCGCGGTACTGCAGGGCCATGACCTCGCCTTCAGGGGCGCGCGCCGTCACCGTGAACAGCGCATTGCCCTCCCCTTCCCCGCTATGGACCACCAGGGAATGATAGCGGGCCACCTTCATGGGATTGGGCAGGCCTTCGAACAGGCCGCTGCCGTCGTGCACGATCTCGGACTGTTTGCCGTGCATGATGCAGGGCCCCACATCCACCCGCGCCCCCGCATGCAGGCCCAGCAGCTGATGGCCCAGGCAGACGCCCAGCACCGGCACATGATGCGGCAAACGGCGCAGGAATTCGGGGCAGAAGCCCGTCTGCGAGGGGTGGCCCGGCCCGGGCGAGATGCAGACCATCTCCAGAGCGGGATCCGCGGCCATGTCCAGGATGGCGGGATCGTCGTTGCGCAGCACCACGGGCTCGTGCCCCAGGGCGTAGAATGCCTGGACCAGGTTGTAGGTAAAGGAATCGTAATTATCGATGAGCAGGAACATGGTCGTCACCCTCTTCAAGCACAAGGCGCATGATGGCTGATTTGTTGCAAACTTCTTTCCATTCCAGAGCGGCATCCGAATCATGGACGATGCCGCCGCCGGCCTGCCAGAACAGGCGCCCTTCGCGGCTCCACATGCTGCGGATGGCGATGCCCATGTCCAGGTCCACGCTGTCCTTGTCCAGTCCCAGCCAGCCGATGCAGCCCGCATAGGGCCCGCGGGCACGGCCTTCCAGGCTGCGGATGATCTCCATGGCCCTGACCTTGGGCGCCCCGCTCACCGTCCCTGCCGGGAAGGTGGCCGCCAGCACATCCAGGGCATCGCGTCCCGGAGCCAGGCGGGCCGTGACCCGGCTGGTCAGATGCATGACATGGGAAAAACGCTCCACATCCATGCAGCGCTCCAGGTTCACGCTGCCGGGCTGGGCCACCCGGCCGAGGTCGTTGCGCCCCAGATCCACCAGCATCACATGCTCGGCCTGTTCCTTGGGATCGCTCCGCAATTCCTCCGCCAGACGGGCATCTTCCAGATCGTCCCGGCCGCGACGGCGCGTCCCGGCGATGGGCGACAATTGCAGACGGCCCTTCTCACAACGCACCATGACTTCCGGCGAGGCCCCCCAGAAGCAAAAATCTCCCAGACGCATAAAGAACATGTACGGCGAGGCATTGTAGCGACGCATGCGCCGGTAGAGCACGAAGGGATCCCCTTCGCAGGCCACGGAAAAGTTCACGGAGGGCACCACCTGTATGGCCTCGCCCTGGTGCAGCATGGCCTTGATATTTTCTACCATGGCCTTGTAGCCGTCCTCTCCGGGATCGGCGCGGACGTCACCGCTGACACGGAAGCTGCCTTCCACGCCGCGACTGCCCAGCACCTCGCGGTGTCCGCCCAGGCTAATCTGGCACAGCCGGTTGTACAGATGGTCGAAGACCAGCTGCGTCCCGGGCAGTACCAGCATGCTTTCCGCCTCTTCCGGCGGCATGACAGCGGCCAGACGGGGCTGGAACAGGGAGGCCATGCCAAAGCCCACCCAGCCGTAAAGGGCTCGAGTTATGGCCGGAAGGCCTTCGATCTGCGCCGGGGCCTCCAGATGCAGGCCTTGCATCAGGCGGCGCAGACCTTCCACAAAAGGCAGCCCCTGCAGGACGGAGAGGGGCGCAAGACGTTCGTCCTCGATGCGCAGATCCAGCCGCCCTTCACGGCAGCGGACATACAGGGCCATATCGCAGGCCAGAACACTGTAGCGTCCCCAGCGGCCATCCACCTCGGCACTTTCCAGCAGGATGCCGTCCTGCCGGCCCACCATGCCCAGATACAGGCTGATGGGCGTATCCATGTCGGCGGGCAGCCAGCGGGCCTGCTGCCGCAAGGAAACGAGAGGAGCATGGGAGGCCGCGTCGGGAGGTGTGGTCGTCTTCATAGGGTCATTCCTTCAAAACATAAAAAAAAGCGCCGCTCCCCTGTGGGGGAACGGCGCTTGCTCAATGCATGTGACGTATCAATCGCAACAGGCTATGCCTGCACGTCCCCCGTACATTGACTCGCGCGCCACCAGAAGGTGCGGAAGCAGATGTGGGAGAAAGTGCACGACATGAAAAGTAATCCTGTTGGTTAAAAGTTCTTTGCGTAGAAAATCACAATTCTTTTCGGCTGTCAATTATTTTCCGAAAAGAATCTCCTGGTAGCTGGGCAGATCCCACAGGTCATCAGCCACGCGGGTCTCCAGCAGGTCGGCATAACGCCGCACTTCACCCATGATGGGCAGCACTTCTTCGCAGTAGCGGGTGGCACGAGCCAGGAAATCGCCCTTGCCGTCCACACTGGCCAGCGTGGCTTCCAGGCTGCGGGTGGCATCCTGCAGGCCGCGCAGTTGCTCGGTGACTTCGTCCAGCGTGATGGTGCGGAAGTCCTTGCCGATGGCCTTCATGCGGGCAGCGGTCTCGGCCAGTTCGCCCTGATAGCGCATGGCCGCGGGGAAGATGATGGTCCGGGCGATGCGGGTGGTCAGGATGGCTTCGGTACGCACGGTCTTGCAGTACTGCTCCAGATAGATGTCATAGCGGGCCTTGAGCTCGGCACGGTTCAGGATGCCCAGACGCTCGTACAGGTCGATGACTTCGGGACGGATCAGCTCGGGCATGGCCTCGGGCGTGGTACGCAGGTTGGGCAGGCCACGACGTTCGGCTTCGGCATGCCAGATGCTGGAGTAGCCGTCGCCGTTGAAGATCACGGCGCTGTGCTCTTCGATGACATGCTGCACATAGTGCTGGATGGCCGCGTTGAGATCCTTGCCGCGGGCCAGGTCGCCTTCCAGGAAGTCGGCCGCGTGACCCAGCGAGTCGGCCATGATGGCGTTCAAGGCCGTGATGGAACCGGCAGCGGACTGGCTGGAGCCCAGGGCGCGGAACTCGAAACGGTTACCCGTGAAGGCGATGGGGCTGGTGCGGTTGCGGTCGCCGGGGTCCGTGGGCAGGGGCGGCAGGGTATCCACGCCCACGTTCATGACACGGCCGCTCTTGCTGTTGGCGGCATCGTCGATACGGCCGGCACGGAAGGCTTCGAACACTTCCGTCAGCTGGTCGCCCAGGAAGATGGACATGATGGCCGGCGGGGCTTCGTGGGCGCCCAGACGGTGGTCGTTGCTGGCGCTGGCCACAGTGGCACGCAGCAGGCCGCCGAACTTGTGCACGGCACGGATCATGGCCGCACAGAACACCAGGAACTTGGCGTTGGCGTGCGGGGTCTCGCCGGGGTTGAACAGCGTGCCCAGTTCGGCATTACCGATGGAGTAGTTCACGTGCTTGCCCGAGCCGTTGACGCCGTAGAAGGGCTTTTCGTGCAGCAGGCACTTGAGCCCGTAACGTTTGGCCACGTTGCGCAGGGTGGACATGATGATGTGGTTGTGGTCCACGGCCAGGTTGCTGGCCTCAAACAGAGGCGCGATCTCGTACTGGCTGGGGGCGGCTTCATTGTGGCGGGTGCGCACGGGCACGCCCAGTTTGTAGAGCTCGCGTTCCACTTCCATCATGTAGGACAGCACGCGCTGGGGGATGACCCCGAAGTACTGGTCGCTGAATTCCTGGCCCTTGGCCGGACGGGCGCCGAACAGCGAACGTCCCGCCACCTGCAGGTCGGGACGGGCAAAGTTGAAGTTGTGGTCGATGCAGAAATATTCCTGCTCCAGACCGGCATAGGAGACCACAGGCAGCTTGGTCTCGATGCCGAACAGCTTCAGCACGCGGCGGGCCTCACGGTTGAGGGCCTGGCCGGAACGCAGCAGCGGGGTCTTCTTGTCCAGGGCCACACCGGTCCAGGAAAGGAACATGGTGGGGATGCACAGGAAGGTCCCGTTGGGGTTTTCCATGATGTAGGCGGGGCTGGTCACGTCCCAGGCCGTATAGCCGCGCGCCTCAAAGGTGGAGCGCAGGCCGCCGGAGGGGAAGGACGAGGCGTCGGGCTCGCCGCGGATCAGCATGGCGCCGGAAAATTCGGCGATGATGCGGCCCTGTCCGTCAGGCATCAGGAAGCTGTCGTGCTTTTCCGCCGTCTGACCGGTCAGGGGATAGAAGATATGGGTGAAGTGGGTGGCACCTTTTTCTATGGCCCAGTCCTTCATGACGGCGGCCACGGTATCGGCGATGCCGGGATCCATGCGCTCGCCGAACTCGATGGTCTTGTGCAGGGCCTTGTAGACATCCTTGGGCAGGCGTTCACGCATCACCTTGTCGGTGAACACGTTACAGCCGAAAATGTCGGTGGGCTTGGTGTCGTAGAAGTTCAGCGGCGACGCTTCCGGCTTGTAGGTGGTGATGGCCTGAACGGCACTTCTGCGGGCGGAATTGCTGCTCATGAAAGCTCCCTTGTCAACGTCCGGGAACCTAGTTGACGCTGACGATTTCGATTTCGAAGGTCAGTTCCTTGCCGGCCAGGGGATGGTTGGCATCCAGGGTGATCTCTTCGTCCGTGACTTCGGTGATGGTCACGTCCATCTGGCCCTGCTCATTGGAAAGCTGCAGCGGCACGCCCACGGTCAGCGGGATATGGTCGGGCACCTGGGCGCGGTCCACGGTGAAGACCAGCTCGGGGTCGCTTTCGCCATACGCCTGGGACGGGGGAATGGTGACGGTCACGGTCTCGCCCGCTTCGTGGCCCATGACGGCGGCTTCGAAGCCGGGGATGAGCATGCCTTTGCCCATGGTGAATTCCAGGGGTTCGCGTTCGCGGGAAGAATCGAAAACAGTGCCGTCGCTGAGAGTGCCGGTGTAGTGCACACGCAGGGTGTCGCCATTCTTGATAGCCATGGATACTCCGTATGATTCGGGCAAGCCCGGTTGATTACAAAAAAAGAATGCGCGGCAAAAGGCCGCGTGAAAGGCTGGAACCCGGATGCCGTTGCGGCATTTTCCACCGTTCCGCTGTTTTGGAATAAAGCAGGGGGGCTGCCATGTCAATGCGGGCGGGCCCGCCCTCCCCTGCGGCACGGCCCCGGCGGCCATGAAATCGCCCTTGCCACGGGCCTGCCATCTTGACAGCCGGGGGAGGCAACAGCATATATTGAGCGCCCAAACAATTCCTGAGCCGGCCAGAGCCGGCAGCCTTTCAGACCAAGGAATCCCTATGTCCCAGATCCGCTCCAGCTATACCGACAGTATCAATTTTTATGGTGGCCATTCCCCTCTGGATCTGGCCCAACAGTTCGGTACGCCGCTCTATGTCTATAACGAGACCGTGCTGCGCCAGCGCTGCCGCGAACTCAAGGCCCTTTCCTCCCTGCCCGGTTTTGGCGTCAACTATTCGGTCAAGGCCAACACCAACCCCGTGCTGCTGCGCATCATCCGCGAAGAAGGCCTGGTGGTGGATGCCATGAGCCCCGGCGAGCTGTACATGGACCAGCTGGCGGGCTTCACCGCCGACGAGATCCTCTACATCTCCAACAATATCTCTGAGGACGAGCTGCGCAATGCCGTCCAGCACGGCGTGCTGATCAGCGTGGATTCCCTTTCCCAGGTGGAGACCCTGGGCCGCGTCAACCCCGGCGGCAAGGTCATGGTGCGCTTCAACCCCGGTATCGGCGCCGGCCACCACGCCAAGGTCGTCACCGCCGGCAAGGAGACCAAGTTCGGCGTCTCGCCGGAGCTGCTGGACGATTTGTTCGCCATCCTGAAAAAATATGACCTGCATCTGGCCGGCATCAACCAGCACATCGGTTCCCTGTTCATGGAAGCCGATGGCTATATCGCCGCTGCCGAGGTCCTGCTGCATCTGGCAGAACGCCTGCCCGCCGACGTGCTGAAAAATCTGGAAGTCATCGACTTCGGCGGCGGTTTCGGCATCCCCTACCACAAATATGAAGACCAGCCCCGCCTGGACATGGATGACCTGGGTCGCCGCCTGCATGGCCTCATCAGCGGCTGGGCGGAAAAGACCGGCTACACCGGCCGCTTCCTGGTGGAACCCGGCCGCTATGTGGTGGCCGAATGCGGCATCCTGCTGGGGAGCGTCAACGCCACCAAGACCAACGGTGACAGACGCTACGCCGGTACCGACCTGGGCTTCAACGTGCTGGTGCGTCCCGCCATGTACGACTCCTTCCATGATGTGGAAGTGTACCGCAAGGGCGCGCAGGGCCCCGATACCGAGACCGTGGAACAGAGCGTCGTGGGCAATATCTGCGAAAGCGGCGACATCCTGGCCAAGAACCGCCAGCTGCCCCTGCTGCATGAAGGCGACGTGCTGGGCGTGCTGGACGCCGGGGCCTACGGCTTCGTGATGTCCTCTTCCTACAATCAGCGTTGCCGGGCCGCCGAGATCCTCATCCAGGCCGACGGCAGCGTGCGTCTGATCCGCCGCCGCGAGACCCTGGAAGATCTGGCCACCTGTTACGAGGGCCTGCTGTAACCCAGGGCCATCTGCCTGATTTCCCATAAGGGGGAAGGGGACTTTTCCAAGCGGGAAAGCCCCCCTTCCCCCTTCGAACACTTCGTCCCGCTACGATCTTCCCGCTTTTCCCCTGCAGTGACGACGGTCTGACCAGCCCGGCAGCCACTGGGACATGCTCTCCTCAAGGATCACCGTCTTTGTACGCCGCCTGTCTCCAGCTCTGCCGAAAGCGCGTACAGCTCCCCCAGCAAACCAACGGGCCGGTCACGACCTGCAAAGACTGCCGGAGCAGGCCGTCTTTTCGCCCCGGCCTGATGCCCTGCCGCCGCCAACCTTTTCCGTGCCCTCCGCACGCACACATTTCTGGAACACCTCATGCCGGAACCGGATCTCAGCGTTTCTCCCCGTGCCATATGGAAGCTCACCTGGCCGCAGATGCTCATGATGTATCTGGTCTTCTTCATGGGCTTCATCAATATCTGGGTGGCCGGACGCATCAGTGCCGACGTGCAGGCCGCGCTCGGCATGGTCAACCAGTGCGGCCTGTTCCTCATGGTCGTGGCCATGTCCATGTCCAGCGGTGCCACGGCAGCGGTCAGCCAGTCACTGGGGGCAAAACGCATGCGCCGTGCCCAGCGCTATGTGGGCACCACCGTTCTGGGCAGCCTGCTGGCCGGTATCCTGGTGGCCTTGCTGGGCTGGCAACTGGGCGGCCCCATCCTGGGCATCCTCCAGGTCCCGGAACGCATCCTGCCGGTCACCGCCGGTTTCTGGGACATCACCATGCTGGCCCTGCCCGCCCAGTATGTCTATGCCGCCACCGGCGTCATGTTCCGCGCCACCCGGCAGGTCCTGCCGCCGCTCTGGGTGGCGGCCACGGTCTGCGTCTTCGACCTTCTGGGCTGTCTGGGGCTGGGCCTGGGCTGGTTCGGCCTGCCCTGCATGGGCTATATGGGTATCGCCTGGGCCAATGCCGGTGCCCAGTGTCTGGGCGCCATGGCCAACTGCCTGCTGCTCTGCCGGGCAGGGTACCTGTGCCGCCGGGCCCTGCCCACCACGCGCTGGTTGCGGGCCGGTCTGCCCTATCTGCTCAAGGTGGCCCTGCCCGCGGGCGCGGCCCAGATCGTCTGGCAATCCGGCTACCTCATGCTTTTCGTCCTGGTGGCCTCCCTGCCCTTCGACAGCATCAACGCCCTGGCGGGCCTCACCGCCGGCCTGCGCATCGAGGCCCTGCTCTTCCTGCCGGGCATGGCCTTCAACATGAGCGTCTCCGTGCTGGTGGGAAACTGCCTCGGCATGGGCGAGCCCGCCAAGGCCAAACGCGTCGCCCTGCAGATGATCACCATCGCCTCGCTGGGCATGAGCGTCGTGGCGGTCCTGCTCTGGCCTTTCCGGGCCGAACTGGCGGCCCTGCTCTCCCACGAGGCGGGCACGCAGGCCCAGATCATCAGCTATCTGACCTACAACCTACTCTCCACGCCCTTCTCCATCGCCAGCACCGTCATGGGCGGCGTCATGGTGGGCGCAGGTGCCACACGCTACAATCTGATGGTCTACGGCGGCACCTTCTGGCTGGTTCGCCTGCCGCTGGGCTGGCTGCTGGGCCACTGGCTGTGGGGCACGGCCTCCGGCGTGTTCCTGGCCATGCTGGTCTCGCAGTGTTTACAAACGGCCATCATGTTTTATGTTTTGCTGTACCGCGACTGGGCCCGCTTTGCCATGCGCGCCCGGCATCATCACGATAACAGATAAACAACAGGTTCCCCTGATGAAGAATCTTTCTTTCACTCCCGTCACCCTGGACGGTCGTTCCGAATTCTACGAACTGTGGCACAAGACCCCGCGCCGCTCCCTAGACTACAGCCTGCCCAACATCTGGGGCTGGCAGCAGTATTTCGGCCTGCAGTGGGCCTTTGACGGCGATCTGTGCTGGCTGCGCCAGACCGTGCCCTTCGTCACCTACTGGGCCCCTGTGGGCGACTGGGACGCCGTGGATTGGGCTGCCAGCGGCATCGATGCCTGCCGCAGCTTTATCCGCGTGCCCGAAGAGCTGCTGGAGCGCTGGCGCACGGCCCTGCCGGACAAGGTCGAGGAACACGACTCGCGCGGCCAGTGGGAATACCTGTATCTGCAAAGCGACCTGGCCACCCTGCCCGGCAACCGTTACCACAAGAAGCGCAACCATCTGCGCGGGTTCGAAAAGGCCTACGGCATCGACTACCGGCCGCTGGACGACGCCATGGTGGAAGACGTGCTGGGCCTGCAGGATGACTGGTGCCAGTGGCATGAATGCGAGGACTCCCCTTCCCTGCGTGCCGAGAACGAGGCCATCAACCGCGTGCTCTCCCACTGGGAGCTCCTGGACGGCCTGTGCGGCGGTTCCCTGTATGTGAACGGCCAGATGGTGGCCTTCAGCGTGGGGGAAGCACTGGACGAAAAGACGCTGGGGGTCCATTATGAAAAAGGGCTCAACGGTTTCCGCGGCGTCTACCAGACCATCAATGCCTGCTTCTCCCGTGAGGCGGGCAACGGCTTCGAACTGCTGAACCGGGCCCAGGACTTGGATGAAGAAGGCCTGCGTCAGGCCAAGATGACCTATCTGCCGACGGACTTTCTGCGCAAGTATCAGGTGAGCTTCAAATAAGGGGGCATCATGACTCGGTCTTTCCTCTGGACAGGGGTACGGCTGGCGGCGCTGTGCGCGCTGCTGTTGCTGGCCGCCTGCGGCGGCAAGCAGATCCCGCCGCGTGACGGCATCCCTTCCCCGCATCTGGGCACCATCCGTGACATGCGGACCTTCCCGCAGGATCTGACCGTGTTCGCCCAGCAGGCCGGCGCCGACACGCCCCTGCTGGACAGCCAGGCCCAGGCGGAACAGGATGCGCGCTTCAACCGCATCTTCTTCGGCCCCTGGGACATGCGCAAAACGTCCATCCGCAAGCGGGACGTGGAGATCTATTTCCGCAAGGCCAAGGGCTACAAATACGGCGACGTGCGCTGGACCCAGGACGAATGGGACGCCATGCGCGCCAACGCCGGCCTGAAGGGCTTCCCCAATACGGCCATGTACGGCATCACGGTGCGCAATGCCGACCTGCGCGAGATGCCCAGCCACACGCCGCGCTTCAGCGAGCCCACGCCTGATCCGCGCATCAATCCTTTCGACTACTTCCAGTATTCCCTGCTGCCGGTGGGGACGCCGGTCTTCATCGCCCACACCAGCCGTGACGGCAACTGGTATTATGTGGAGACCCCCGTGGCCGCGGGCTGGGTGGACGCCAATGATATCGGCATCGTGGACGAGGCCTTCGAGGCCAGCTACAAGACCGGCAGCTATGTGGCCGTGCTGCGCGACAACGTCCCCCTGCCCGGCAGCCTTGCCGGACAGGTCAATATCGGCACGGTCCTGCCCCTGGCCCCGTCCCAGAGCGACAACACCCGTCTGGCGGTGCTGGTCCCCGTCAGGAACGGCAGCCGGGCGAGCGTGGTCACACTGACGCTGGCCCACGAGGAAGCCGCCATCAAGCCCCTGCCCATGACCCCGGCGCAGGTGGCCCTTATCGGCAATGTCATGATGGGGCAGCGCTACGGCTGGGGCGGCATGTTCGGCGACCGCGACTGCTCCGCCCTGACCCGTGAGCTGCTGACCCCCTTCGGCATCTGGCTGCCCCGCAACTCCCTGTCCCAGGCGCGCAGCGGGCGGCGCATCATGCTGGACGGCATGAGCATCAAGGAAAAGGAAAAGGCCATCCTGCGTGACGGTGTCCCCTTCCTGACCCTGGTCTGGCTGCGCGGGCACATCATGCTCTATGTGGGCCCCTACAAGGGACGGCCCGCCATCTTCCACAACGTCTGGGGCGTGCGCACCGTAGAGGGCGCCAGCGATAACGAACGCTTCGTCATCGGCCGTGCCGTGGTCAGCTCCATCACGCCCGGCAGCGAACTGCGCAACCTGTACCGCACCACCACCTTCGGTGACCGCGTGAATAGCATCACCGTCCTGGGAGGCCGCTGATGAGCGGGGAAAGCCCTCGTCAGCTGGACTTCCGCGTGGCGGGCGCTCTGGTGGGGCAACGGCTGGACAAGGCCCTGTGCGGCCTGTTGCCAGAGCTTTCCCGGGCGGCCGTGCAGCGTGCCATCACGGCCGGTGCCTGCCGCATCGACGGGATGCCGGTCGCCACGGCCTCCCTCAAGCTCAAGACCGGCCAGGAGGTCTGCCTCGATCTGCCTGATACGGCCAACGAGCTCCGCGCCGAAGACGAGGCGGTGGACATCCTCTGGCAGGACGAGCATCTGCTGCTGTGCAACAAGCCTGCGGGCCTGACGGTCCATCCCTGTCCGTCCTGCCCCGAAAACACGCTTGTCCAGCGCCTGCTGCACCACTTCCCGCGTCTGCGGGAGCAGGAAGGCCTGCGCCCCGGCGTGGTCCATCGCCTGGACAAGGATACCAGCGGCCTCTTGCTCGTGGCCCTGGACGAGCCCACCCGCCTGCGCATGAGCGAGGCCTTTGCCCGGCGGGAAGTCCACAAGGAATATCTGGCCCTGGTGGAGGGCGTACCTCCGCAGACGGGCACCTGCCGGGAACCTCTGGGCCGCCATCCTACGGCCAAGGTCAAGATGGCCGTGGTCCCGGAGAACCGGGGCGGCAAGGCAGCCCACAGCGACTGGCGTGTGCTCTGGAGCAGTCCGCGCAAGGATTTCTCGCTGGTGGCCGTACGCATCCATACGGGGCGCACGCATCAGATCCGCGTCCACATGGCGCACGTGGGCCATCCCCTGCTGGGCGATGCCCTGTACGCCCCGGCCCCTGTGGCGGCACGGGCCCCGCGCCAGATGCTGCATGCCTGGCACATTAGTTTTTGCCATCCCCTGTCGGGCGAGGAGCTGGAATTTTTCTGTCCGCCGCCTGACGACATGATCCAGGCCATCCTGCACAACGGCAGCCGCATGCAGCGGCTGGTCATCACCGGGAACCCCGGTTGCGGCAAGTCGACCCTCACTCATGCTCTGGAAGAGGCGGGACTGCCTACGGTCAGCGCCGATGCCCTGGTGGCCCAGCTCTATGCCCCCGGTGGCGAGATGGCCGATTGCCTGGGCCGCCGCTTTGGGGAACGTCTGCTGGAGGATGACGGCAGCGTGTGCAAACCCGCTTTGCTGGAGGCCATGCAGCAGGATCCGGGCCTGCGCAAAGAAGTGGAGCAGATGGTCCATGCCCTGGTCCGGGACGCCATCCTGGCCTTCTGGGACACGGCGGAAGCTGAGGGAAAGGCCTGCGCCGTGGCGGAGATCCCCCTGTATTTCGAATGCGGCTGGCACAAGGCCGGTCTGCCCGGGGCCCTGAGCCTGACGGTACGCTGCCCGCGTGAGATCCGCCTGCAGCGCATCATGGCCACCCGTGGCTGGAGCGAAGAAAAAGCCGCGACCCTGGAAGCCTGGCAGTGGCCCGCGGAACGCAAGGAAGCCGCCAGTGATCTGGTGGTGGACAATGCCGGGACACCGGCGGATCTTCGTGGCCGCATCCCTGCCCTGCTGGAGCAGCTGGCCGCGCTGCGGCAACAGGCACAAGATGACATCCTCCGGCAGGTCACGGCCTGCTGGCGGACGAATTGACGCCATCCCCCGTTCGATCACAAGCATATCGCAAGCACTATGAGCAGCAAGAAAATAGCCAAGACCAATGCCGCACGCCTGCTGGAGCGTCTGGAGATCCCCTTCACCCTGCATCAGGCCGATGTGGACGAAAGTGACCTTTCCGCCGTGACCATGGCCCACAAGCTGGGCGTGGATCCCGGCTGCGTCTTCAAGACCCTGGTGGCCCGCGGCGACAGGACAGGCGTCATCATGGCCTGTATCCCCGCCGCAGCAGAGCTGAACCTGAAAGCTCTGGCCACGGCATCCGGCAACAAACATGTGGAGATGGTCCACCTCAAGGAAGTCCTGCCCCTGACAGGATATATCCGCGGCGGCTGTTCGCCGCTGGCAGCCAAAAAGGACTATCCTGTCTTTCTGGATGAACATGCCATCCTCTGGGAGCAGATCTACATCAGCGCCGGACAGCGCGGGGTACAGCTCTGCCTTTCGCCTGACGATCTGTGCCGGGCCACCAGTGCCACCATGGCCGAGATCGCCAACAACGCAGACTGAAACAGTTTGCAAAACACCATAAAAAAACTGAACGTCCCCTGCCCTTTTCCTGACGGAACGGCCGAGGATTGCCAGCCATAACGCAAAGAGAGCGGGCCCCCTGCGGGACCCGCTCTCTTATTTTGTGCCGTATCGTTATGGCCTAAGCCTGCGCCAGCGCCTGCGACAGGTCTTCCAGAAGGTCATCGATATTTTCCAGACCGACGGACAGGCGCACCATACCGGGCGTGATGCCCGCTTCCGTGAGCTGCTCATCGCTGAGCTGGCGATGCGTGGAGCTGGCCGGATGCAGGACGCAGGTGCGGATATCGGCCACATGCACCTGCAGGGACACCATCTTCAGGCTGTCGATGAAACGGGCCCCGGCATCGCGGCCGCCCTTGAGCGAGAAGGAGATGACGCCGCTGCAGCCCTTGGGCAGATATTTTTCGGCCAAGGCCTTGTCATGGCTGTCCGGCAGCCAGGGGTAACAGACGCTCTCCACCTTGTCGTGGCCGGCCAGGAAGGCCGCTACGGCTTCGGCATTGCGGCAGTGGCGTTCCATGCGTAGAGGCAGGGTCTCCAGGCCCTGATTGATGTAGAAGGCGCCCTGCGGCGTCTGGCAGCAGCCCAGATCGCGCATGAGCTGCACGCGGGCCTTGACGATGAAGGCCGCCTTGCCGAAGGCCTTGGTATAAATGAGGCCATGGTAGGAGGCGTCAGGCTCGGTGAATTCGGGGAAGCGCCCGGAAGTCCAGTCGAACTTGCCGCTGTCCACGATGACGCCGCCCATCTGCAGGGCGTGGCCGTCCATATACTTGGTGGTGGAGTGGACGACGATGTCGGCACCGAAATCGAAGGGACGGCAGAGCACCGGCGTGGCGAAGGTGTTGTCCACAATCAGGGGCAGGCCGTGCCGATGGGCCAGGGCCGCGATACGTTCGATATCCAGCACGTCCATGGAAGGATTGGTCAGGGTCTCGCCGAACACGGCCCTGGTGTTGGGGCGGATGGCCTTTTCGATCTCGGCGTCATCGGCCCGCTGATCCACGAAGGTCACTTCGATGCCCATTTTTTTCAGCGTCACGGCGAACAGATTGAAGGTGCCGCCGTAGATGCTGGCCATGCTGACCACATGGTCGCCGCTCCGGGCCAGGTTGAGGATGGCGATAAGGTTGGCAGCCTGCCCCGAAGAGGTGCACAGGGCGCCGACGCCACCTTCCAGAGCCGCGATCTTCTGCTCCACGGCGTCCACCGTGGGGTTGCCCAGACGGGTGTAGAAAAAGCCGGAAGTTTCCAGGTCAAAAAGCTTGGCCACTTCGGCCGTGGAGTCATACGTAAAGGTCGTGCTCTGCACGATGGGCAGTACCCGGGGCTCACCATTCTTGGGGGTATAGCCCGCATGCAGGCAAAGCGATTCGGTTTTCATGGGTTCCTCGTTCCGTAAAAAGTCCATTCGGCAGCGTCTGCCGGCCTTTTTTCTTATCTGATGGATAGGAGAAACACAAGCCGCAGCGCCCCAAAACAAAAGCCCGTCCTCAGGGAAGACGGGCAACGACTAAAGTGGCCTTCCACAGGCCTAGATATCTTCGGGCAGATGCTCCTCGGTGTACAGGGCGAACCCGGCCTCGCGCAGCATGCGTGCCCACAGCCCGTCACCGGGACAAAGAGTACGGCTGAACGTGCCGTCATAGATCCGCCCCACACCGCAGGAGGGCGAACGCCTCTTGAGGATGGCAGCCGTGCAGCCGTGCTTGCGGGCTATCTCCATGGCCAGGCGGGCCCCCCGGAAGAAATCCTCCGTCAGATCCCTGCCATCCTGCGACAGGACACGCCCTTCCCTGATCTCGCACGGCGGACGCGGTACGGGTAGGCAGGCCAGCCCCTCGGGACAGGCCGTGACCGCCTCTCCCCTGCGCACCAGTTCCTGGACCGCGGCACAGGCATTGCTTCCGCCGTCATAACGACAAAATTCTCCGGCCAAACAGGCGCTGACCACAAAACGGCACACAGGCATCGTCATCACAACTCCGCATTCCGTCGCTGGGCTATGGCCAGTTCGCGCCGCTCGGCCATCCCCGCTTTGACGGCACGCTTCATGGCTTCTTCAGCGGACTGTACCACAGGGACATTGGTGTAATACAGGGCGCCGCTGTCCAGGCCATTCTCTTCCTGGACACGGTCATAGTGCTGCCAGGCAGGGCTCAGGGCCACAAGACGCGGCGTGATGACCGCAAAAAAGACCCACAGGCTTACGCCCCATAGGACAAGCTTGCCCATCTTGAAGACTCTGTCATTCATGAGGATCACCCTACACCGGAACATCCGGGAAAAAAAGGGGGCCGTTCCCGGAACGGCCCCCTTGATTGCAGATGAAGCTTAGATCTTGGCCGTGATTTCGGGGAAGACCTTGTAGAACATGATCCAGGCCATGAGCAGGGTCAGGGCCAGGTTCAGGGACTGACCGCAGACATAGAGCAGGATGGGCTTGCCGCCCTTGAAGTACTTGCCCAGCTCGCGGAAGTTGGTGGTCAGACCGATGGACACGAAGGCCAGGGCGAAGAACCAGCCGCGCAGGGGCACGGAGATCTTGTTGATACCGTTGTCCACCAGCATCTTGCCCACGTCAGCACCCAGGGAGGAGCTGACCACGGACATGACGATGGAAGCCGTCAGGAAGCCCAGCACGAACTTGGGGAAGCGGTGCCAGATCTCCATGGCGCTGACCTTCTGGCCTTCCTGCACGTCCACCTTGGCGCACCAGTACATGGCCACGCAGAAGGCGGTCACGCCGATGAGCACGTTCTGGATCATCTTGACCGTAGCGGCCACCTGCAGGGCCTTGGGACCGATGAAGGCACCGGCAGCGGCCACGGCGCCGGTGGCGTCCACGGTACCGCCGATCCAGGCACCACCCAGGATCTCAGGCATACCCACCCAGTTGATGAAGGCGGGCATGGCCACCATCATGATGGCGGTAAAGGTCAGGGACAGGCCGATGGACAGGGTCAGTTCTTCCTTCTTGGCGCGGCAGGCAGCAGCGGTGGCGATGGCCGCCGAGGTACCACACACGGACATGTCGGCGGAAATGACCATGTTCAGGGTACGGGAAGGCATCTTGAGCACCTTCTGGCCGAAGATGAAGGTGCTGATGAGCACGATGGGGGTCACCACCCAGGCCACGAAGATGCCGGGGATACCGATGGCCAGGATCTTGTGGAACAGCACTTCGGCGCCCAGCAGCACCAGACCGGCCTTGATGAAGTATTCCACCTGGGCGCCGTCCTTGACCAGCTTGGGCGTGCCGATGGTGTTGGCGATGATCATGCCGATGGCGATGGACCAGATCTCGGCGTTGATGCCGTAAAGGCGCATGGTCTTCTGGTTGCCCAGGATGTTGGCCAGCACGCAAAGGGCGTAGATGATGAGGAAGGAGACGAAGAACTTGCCGGGGTTCATGCCCATGAACACGGCACCGACGGTGCACAGGGCGCCCAGCACCAGACCCAGCACGATGAGGGTGGGGATGCGGTTGAAGGGCTTGGCCAGACCGGACGCAGCCTTGGAGGCCTTCTTCTCGGCGCTCTGCCAGGAGTCGATGGCGGCCTTGGCGGCATCGTTCAGACCGGCGTCCTGATAACCGGCAGCGGCGGCGGCATCCTGGGCGGCCTTGGCCGCGACCAGAGCCTCGGCAGCGGCCTGCTTGGCGGCTTCGACCTTGGGCTTGAGGGCGGCGTTGCGCTCATCCGCGCGGGCCTGATCCATCATCAGGGCGTCCAGAGGATTGTCGGTCCAGCGGGCGGGCGTCTTCAGATAGGCGATGACATCAGCCACCTGGGATTGCTTCTGGGCCTGCACGTTTTTCTGGGCGGCAGTGGCCTTGTACCATTCGATGGTCTTGAAAGGCTTGCTTTCCTCGGCCTTGATGATGGTCTCATATTCGTTGAACTTGGCTTCGAGGGCCGGACGCTGACCAAAGCACAGCCATGCGGCCACGATCAGGAAGAAAAAGCCGATCCAGATGGCCCAGTAGTCTTCCTTCTTCCACAAGTCGGACCACTGCGACTTGGCACGGTCGACAACGACTTCGTTGTTTTGTTCCATAACAGACAACCTCCGTTTGCGGCCGGGCTGCTCCCCGCCACGTCATGATTGAGAATGGCAACAAGAAGGCTTTTTTGCGGAGCGTTCCCTCCCATCCCGAAAAAAGACAGCGGCTTTTTTCACAAAGCATCTTGCTCTTGCGGCGCGCACAGGCCGCATATCCCAAGGATAATACCGGGCAAAGGGACAAAGTAAAGTAAACTATTCTCACAGGATAGAAACATTCGTCCCGCCATCTGGCCATGGAAAATCAATAGGTTAGATATCATGTGAAATATTTTGTAATGCAGCATCCTGTAGCTGCGCCATGTGGCTCTTCCCTCCTGACCGCTCCCCTTTTTTCCCGGATTCGGCTCTTCAAAATTTTTTTGACTTTTTTGTTGACAAGGAGGCCTGTTTTGCGTAGGTTTCATTTTCGCGATGGGCTGTCGTTCAATTGGCAGGACGGCGGATTCTGGCTCCGCTAATCAAGGTTCGAGTCCTTGCAGCCCAGCCATCACAACTTCATAGTGCGTCCCCATCGTCTAGCCGGCCCAGGACAACGGCCTTTCACGCCGTCGACAGGGGTTCAAATCCCCTTGGGGACGCCAAAGATTTCAACAGGTTACAGCCTGTTTGCCTATCCGGGCTTTTAGGGTTACAAGCCCAGGGTTACAATCCCTCAAGAACTGGTCCTTCTTGAGGGATTTCCTTTTTCAGCAGGTCACCCACAACCTGTCCAATTCCGCTGTCGCCGAGCGCTGTCACGATCTCTTCCTGATCCGTATACAGCCCGGCGCTTTTTGTATACCGGTCAGTCGTTGATGCCCGGTAATGTCCCATCAGTATCTGGGCCGCATTCAGGCCCAGCTCCATAAAGGCAATGGCCGCGCTCTTATGCCGGATAGCATGAAAGCCAAACGGTCTGACGCCCGCCCTTTTACATAGCTCACGCATAAAATGCCTGCGCTGCCGAAAGGGTTGTCCAAGGTGCGAGTCGCACTGCAACTGCATGAAGACATTTTCGACCTTACAAGGCCGGGTGTCATACCACCACGACAGGGCCTTGACCAGCTCCGGGTGGAGCTTCAGCCAGCGTACTCTTTCCTTGCCGCTCCCGGCCTTGTGATCCAGAAGACGGATTTTCCCTTCAATCAGGTTCACGTCCTGCCATGTCAGGCGAAAGACTTCTCCGCGACGTGCTCCGGTATAGAACAGCGTCAGCAGCATGATTAAATCCTGCCCTCTGGCCTGATGCAACACCTTGATGATGTCCTCTTCCGGCGGAACATAGCGTTCACTACGCGGAACGGCAAATGGAGGAATCTTCCTGAACGGAGCGGTTATTTGTGGGAAATCCTCTACGAAGTCAAGACCCCACGTCCACGCGGCCAGCAGATTCTTGCGATACTTGTTGGCAACGTTTCCGCCTCTCACCACATAAATCCGGGTCAGAAAACGGTACGCCCGTGAAGGGCTGATGTCTTCCAGAGCGGTAATCCCGACCTTGCCGCAAAAGTCGAAAAACTCCCGCATGACAAGCTGTTTTTCCACATAGGTCTTGTGACTCATGGTTCGCTGGGCATGGGAGAGATAGTCATTCCCCCAAGCCATAAGCCGTTCCAAGTCCGTGCGGATCTCCTGTTCCTGAATCGCCTTTGCAAGCTGTTCCTCTTCCCATTTTTTTGCGGCCCGCCATTGCGGCCCGAATTTTTTTCCGGGAGGGAACATTTTGCAGGCGATCTGTCTTCCGTCCAGCACCACGCGGGCCAGCCAGCGGCCTCCCTTGTCTGGTCTCAATGTCGGCATGAAAAAACTCCAACACTGCTCCCCAGTTGAAACGCCAGCACTGCCCCATGCGCCTGCCGCCAAGCTGAAAAGCTACCCTCTTCACTGTGCGAGGGTCAAGTTTCAGTACTCTGGCAAGCTGTTTCAGGGTCAGGAAGTCATCGGGGGAATAACGTCTCATGATTCGATCCATTATGAAGTTCGCAAAGGCGGATATACTTTGCGACAAGCTCCATCATTGATGTGCATCCATTTCGCAAAAGCATTTTTTCTCTATGCCGTTTTACACCGCTGGGAGATATGGAAAGCTGCGCAGCAATTTGAGTATTACTGAGTCCCTCAAGAATGAGCAGAAAAACTTCTTTGCCTCGTGGAGTAAAGCCCATATCCGAGAGTACTGCCTGCTGACAGACCGTATTCGTACAGGAAGACAGGGCTTTCACGGAGGAGTTGTAGGACATCCTTTTACGAATTTCTGCCAGATGCTGATAAAGCGTACCGATTTTTATATCAAGGCGGTTGCTTATTTTTTTTGAGCGAATTGCCGTCATGGAGCATTTTCAAAATTTTCTGGTGTTGTCTGCTCAGGCGCACAGTCTGCATCTTGACCTCCAGGCACTTGAAAAACGGTAAAGAATACCGCTTACGTACCACACAGTGGAAGCCTTGGGCAGTGGCCATTTTTTATATAAAGTTAACTTTTTTAGAGTATTTTCAGTTTGAAGCGTTCCGCGCTTCAAACCATACAGTCTGTCGTTTCGCGGAAAAGGCAAGGCTTTCCGCTCTCTTTGGGCCGGGCAGAACTATGCTGCCGCCTCGCGTTTTACCTTTTTCAAAGGTAAAATGCTCTCGTAGAAAAAATATAAATTAAAAAAACAGTATTCCTTGATAGGATACAAGGAAACATATAGTGTTAACTCGCTCCGAAGCTCTTCCCTAAAGGCATTGCTTGTACGCATTGAAAGTACGGGAAATGCCTCCCAACAAAAATAAGAAGAAGACCGCGTAGGGGTGCTGGCGGAACCCCCCATTTTCACTCGACAGGAAAGAAATATGCAGTTCATCCCCCACGGCCCGGATATTCCCAACGACATGCTGCAAGCCCATGAGGAAGGGCGGCTCGTATTCTTTTGCGGCGCAGGCATATCCATTCCTGCAGGACTTCCCAATTTCAGCCAGCTTGTTACCGAAATTTGCGGGAAAATCGGTACCCATCTGCAAGTGTTGGAGAAGGAGGCCTTTGACAAAGAACTCTACGACAGGGCACTCATGCTGTTGGAAAGGCGTCTATCTGGCGGTGCCGAGCAAATGCGTAAGGCTATGTGGGAGTGTCTGCAACCAAACACCTCCCATCAGATTGATCTGAAAACCCATGTAGCACTACTTACACTGGCACATGACCGGTCGGGAATGTTGCACCTGATCACAACAAATTTCGACAGGCTGTTTATCCAAGCAGCCTCCCAAGCAGGACAGAACGTTGCCCATCTGGCAGCACCACAACTTCCCGTGCCCAGAAACGAGCGCTGGAACGGCATCGTCTATCTACATGGGCTACTTCCTGAACGCTGCGACGACAGCACAACCCTGAAAAATCTCGTCGTCACAAGCGGAGACTTTGGCCTTGCCTATCTGCACGATCGGTGGGCAGCACGCTTCGTCAGCGAAATGTTACGCACCTACAACGTCTGCTTTGTCGGCTATAGCCTTGGTGATGCCATTCTGCGTTATATGATGGACGCCTTGGCGGCATTACGCCTGGAGACAGGAATCAAAGAGGTAAATTGCTGGGCCTTGGCTGATGAGAATGCAGCTAACAGCTGGGAGCAATGGGAAGCCAAGGGAGTCAAACCGATTCTCTATAAGAAGGATAGTCATGACCTTCTGCACAAGACCCTGCATGTCTGGGCTAAGCAGTACAGAGATGGTTTGCAGGCAAAGGCAGCAATCATTTCCCGCAATGCTCCGTTGCCGCCCGACACAGGAACAGAGGAGGACGACTTCGTTGGGCGTGTGCTCTGGGCCCTAGCCGATCCGTCAGGCATACCAGCCGAGCAGTTTGCCCAGCTGGACCCGCCGCCTCCGCTGGAGTGGTTGCTGGAGGCCTTTTACAGAGAAAATTCTCCTCTTGCACCCATCCTATCCGATGCCGCCCTGCCAGGAAGGAAAATCATGAGAAAGCTGTTCCCTTGGGTGGTGAAGCATGCCCATGATCCCCGCCTGCTGCTATGGATGCTGCGGCAGGAGGAGCAGCAGCAAGTCCGCTGGCGAGAGCTGTTTCGGGGAATACCACTTGATGAGATCGGCAAGGATGCGAACCTTACCGAGGCCGACAAGGCATACTTGCGAAAGGTCTTTGCCCTCTTTCGCAATGGCTGGATCATAGGTCGTAATAATGTTCTGGCGGAACTACCCCCAGAGGATGAAGCACAACGCCTGTCTGTCTACCTGAGCCTGCGTCAGGCCCTTGTCCCGCATCTTGAGCTCCATAAGGGGATTCAAAAGCAGGTTGAGAACGCTAATGCACCTCGGGCAATTACGTACTTCTGGCCCGAGCTCATCCTTGCTGAAGATGCAAGTCTGCTGTTTCAACCTGCTTTTCTGGAAAAATGGCGGATAATCCTTCCCGACTTGGCGGAATCCGTTCAGCAGAGTTTGATCGATTCTTTGAAAATGCTGGAAGAGCTGACTCCCCAAACCGTGAATGCCAGACGCGATCTTTCCATTTTTTGTTTTCCCTCCATTTCGCAACATGAGCAAAACCGGGATCGTTCCGCCCGGGCACTCCTGATGCACCTTCTGCGCGAGGCATGGGAAAGCCTGCACCGGCAGAATCCCACTGCTGCCATCTGCATGGCAGAAAGCTGGTTTGGCAAGCCCTATCCGACCTTCAAACGTTTTGCCCTGTACGCCGCTGCTCAGGACGGCGTAATCGCGCCTGCCCGCTGGGTGGACTGGCTGCGTCAGGACAACGGCTACTGGCTATGGAGCTCTGAAACTCGGCGTGAAGTCTGCCGTCTGCTCGTCCAGCAGGGTCACAGCTTGGGTACAGTGCTGCGGGAACAACTGGAAGAGGCCATATTGGCCGGGCCTCCCCGCGACATCTTCAAGGAGGATATGTCGGAAGAAAAATATCAGGAGTACACGCAATATCTTTCCTGGCTGCTCCTGAAAAAATTGTCCCGGGACAGTTCCTTGTCCTTGCATGTGCGCTCCCGACTGGAGCAGATGGAACAGGAGGACCCCCGGCTGCGTCGCGAACCGGATGAGCAGGAAGAATTCCCCGTCTGGGTAGGCTCTCCGCAAGATGCCACTTCGTCTCCTGTTGCAACTTCCGCACTGCCGCAAACCTGCGATGGAATTGCCCGCTGGGTCAAAAAGAACGACCTGTTCTTTTCACGCAGGGAACAATGGCGACAACTCTGCAGGGAAAGGGGGCAGGATTGCCTGCAGGCCCTGCAACGTCTGAGCAGAGAAAATATTTTTCCTCGCGAATTCTGGTGGGACGCCGTTCAGATATGGACAGAGGCCATTTCCGCAACAGCATTTCATCAGGAGCTTCTCGACTGGTTGCTGCTTCTACCGGACAATACGCTTTTGCAGCTGGCGGAAAGCTGCTCATGGTGGCTTGCACGATGCGCGGAAGGCAATCTGCTTGCCGATTTAGCGTCGTTCATGAAGCTGTGCCGCAGATTCCTTTTTCTTTCCGATTCAGAGAACAGCATCTGCCATTCCGACGACACCAGCGATATTATCAACCAAGCTCTGAACAGCCAGCAGGGAAATGCTGCTCGCGCTCTTCTTCATATCTGGAGTAACAGTGGACTCAAGGACAATGCGGGACTTGTGGAACCATACCGAACGCTGTTTACCGAACTATGCGACCGTCATGAGCCTCTGCCTATCCATGCACATGTTTTTTTGGGCAGGTATGTCATAACGCTATACCGTGTCGACAGAAGCTGGACTGAGGAGCACCTGCTGCCGCTTTTTGATTGGCAGCAAAATAAAAGGGATACCTCCGCCCTCTGGAACGGATTCCTGTGGACCGCCAGATTTTACCCCGATCTGTTCTCTCAGCTCCATTCTTCCTTTGTCGCCTGCAGCGGGCATTATGCCGAACTAGGGACACTGGGAAGGCAATATGTCCAGCTTGCAACGCTCATCGCAATTGAGATGATAGACGATTTCCCACCGGAAGATTTTGCAACAATCTTTAGCACCCTACCTGTCGAGGCCCTGCCTGCCTCGCTGCACTGGCTGAAGAACAGTATCGAACAATTAGAGGAAGATCACAGGGCTACCTACATATCCGATCGGATTATCCCGTTTTTCCATGCAATTTGGCCAAAGGATAGGCGGTGCATGACGCCGGAGATTTCCGAGGGGCTTGCTTCACTTTGCCTTGCCTCACCGCTGGCTTTTTCGGCTATCTGGGAGGTATGCAGACACAGCATCGGGCCTGTATCTCGATTGCTCTCTATACTGTTTAGGCTGCAACAAAGTGGTATTTGCCGCACATCTCCGCGTGATGCTTTGGATTTCCTTGAAAAAGTTTACGGTAAAGGCGAATTCTTTTCACACCAACTCCTTGGTAAATGTCTTGCTGAACTGACAGAGGCCGAACCGGAACTGCGGAATACAGAAAAATTTCATAAATTATATTCATTATCCTTCTGACACAACATCAATGACAACAGTTTGTATATTTCGTATCCGCATGTAGTTCGCTTGCGCGATTGCTATATAACCTGTTGGAATCGCGGCTTGCCGCGACCATAATCATACAGGCAGCGTCCTGCTCTTGGAGCAAGGCGCTGCCTGTTTTTCCATAACGCCATTCAGGAAGCAATTCTATCGTGTTGCGGGAAAAGCAGTATAACTTTCTGCTCTAGTTGAGCTGGACAGCAGCTGTGCCTACCGCCTCGCGTCCTGCCTTTTTCAAAGGTAAGACGCTCAAAGATCACATACTATAAGCACCATCTTATTTAGTTGATAGACCTCTCTCCTTTGTCGTTCTGATATCCAAAGAGGACTCGGACAAGCCCTCGTCATTCTCGGAACAAAACTGCCTGATCAGATAGGTCGGGATAATAATTCCCTCGTTCTTGAGGAGAGTACACAGTTCTTTGGGGCCATAGCCTTTTTTCAATGCCTTGCGCAAGTCACTCTCCAGCAAAAGAGCCGCTTCCTGTCGCGTCTTGCGTTCTGTTTTTTCCGGTAAATCCTGAAGCATCCGCCTGGCCTTGTTTATCTGCTCCGGACGAATATTGGCAAATCTGGCCATAACGCATTCCTCCTGTGGGGCTTTGTCTGCCAGACTACCAGAAATTTACCCATGTATAAAAACAGGCCACTTCACGATAGGGGTTTTTCGAGGCAGGATGGTAGTTGTGCTACGCCAACTACCATCCTGCCAAAGGGCTTGCGCCCTCTGGACTCCCGGAATGCTCGGCGCTGCGCTTCTCGCATTCCAAAGGCAAAAGGCATGAAAGGCAAAAAGGACACAGCTCTTAATCGGACTGCGGCGCGGAAATGGATTACCGTTCGCCTTACTGAAAGAGAGAAAGCGTATCTCTCGCAGCAGGCGACAGTAGCTGGCCTGTCCACTTCCGAGTACATCCGCCGGAAAATTTTTGGCGGGCGTCCTCTTGTTGCCCGCACTGATGCTGTGAAGATTCAGGAGTTGCGCCGTATTGGAGGTTTGCTCAAGCATAACTTTGAAACCCTGCGGCAGGCTGGAGCCGATCTGGCAATACTTGAACAGCAGGAACAAACTCTGCGCCTGCTGATTTCCGTCATTGAGCAGCTGGGGATGCGCAGTTATGATCGTTAAAAAAGTTAAGCGCACAGCTCCCAACAGGCCGAAGGCATGGCAGATTGGCGACCTGGTGGACTACATCCGCTTTCCGCACGACCGAAGGCCACAGGAAAAAGTAGAACATGCGGGAGGAAAGAATTTTCTGACCTCAACACATGTTGGCCAAAAGGTCGAGATGATCGCGCTGGCCCGTGAAAGCGTCCACAGCAAGATGCCGGTACAGCACTGGATTTTTTCATGGCAGGAAGGGGAGCAGCCTGCGCGGGAACAGGTTGACGAAATCGTGGACATCTTTCTGGCAGGAATGGAGCTGGAAGGACATCAGGTTATCTACGCGCTGCATCACGATACGGATAACTACCATCTTCATATAGCCGTCAATCGCATGAATGCTGATACCGGCAGGGTCGTACAGCCGCATCGAGGTTTTGACATCGAAGAAGCCCATAAAATCCTTGTGCGTATCGAACATAAACAGGGGTGGCGCAGTGAAAAAAATGCTCGCTACGTCATGCTGGAAAATGGAGAGATTGCCCGACGCCGCTCCCTTGTGCGGGACATAAAGCCTCGCGCTGCCGCACAGGACATGGAGTGCGCTACTGGAGAGAAGTCAGCGCAACGTATCGCTCAGGAGCGGGGACATGCCATTATGCAAAATGCCGTATCATGGGAGGAGATGCACGCACAGCTCGCAGAAGCAGGCTTGCGCTTCGAGAAAAAAGGTTCCGGGGCCGTCATCTGGGTAGGCGACATTGCCGTAAAGGCTTCCTCGGTAGACAGGGCTTTCAGTTTGAAAAAATTGATCGGCAGGTGGGGGCCGTTTATTGCGGGAACATATCCGGCACGGCAGCCGCATAGCCCGGAACCGGTCAGCGATGTTGCGACGAAAGAATGGCACGACTATCAACAGCATTGTGCCGAGATACAGCAACAAAGAGAGGATAAAAAACGGGCGGAAACAGCTTTGCAGCAGCGTCAGAGGGAACAGAGAAAAAGTGCTCTCTCCCGCCTTGCCCGCTATGGGCTATCTGTTTTGAACATTGCCCGGCATTGCCTGAAGGTGCAGCAGAGAAGGGAACGACTTTTACTGCGCCGGAGCAGACAGGCGAACGAGATGCGGAAGCTGCGCTTTGAAACATGGTTGCGTGCGCAGGGCCAGAATCGACAGGCCGCCATGTGGCGTCATCGCTCTGCCCTGGAGAAAACCAGACACACCCCCGCCCCCATGCCGACGGCAGCCCCGGAGCCCAAAGGGCCTCCCGCTCTGGAAGCCTTCCAGCGCTATGCTGACGCCGTAGATGCGGATCGCTACCGCGTTACCTGCATCAGAATGGAGCTGGACGGAGAGAAAAAGGCATTTATTCTCGACAAGCAAGGCGGCATCACGCGAGGTTTTACGCCGGAGGAAATTGCCGGCCATCTCCCGGAAATGCTCCGACTCCAGCAACGCGGCGAGAACATCTACTATACCCCCCTGTCCGAGAACAAGCACCATATTCTTGTGGATGATATGTCGGCAGAGAGCCTGATACGGCTGCAAAAGGACGGTTATCGTCCTGCGGTCATACTGGAAAGCTCACCGGGAAACTTCCAATGTCTGCTGACGATTCCCAAACTGGGGAACCGCTTTGACAGAGACGTGGGGAATCGCCTTACTGAACGGCTGAATCGGGAGTATGGCGACAGAAATATCTGCGGCTGCATTCATCCGCATCGTGCGCCGGGCTTTGAGAATCGCAAGCCGAAGCATCGGCGTGACGATGGAGCCTACCCGGAAGTGCGGCTGCTCTTTGTTGAGAAACGCCAGTGCGGCAAGGCTCTCCTGCTTTCTCGTCGGATTGAAGGGGAATACGTCGAGGCCGAAAAACAGCGCCAGACCACGCGCGTAAGGCATCCTCAGAGCAGATACCCCGGCGATGCCGTCTCCGCCTACTGGGCACACCTGGAAGATATTCGCAGGCATTTGACCATTGAGGATTACTCCCGCGTGGACGCCATGATTGCCCTGCGCCTTCGCGCCAACGGGCATAGTTACGATACCGTCATGGAGGCCATATTTCACTGTGCGCCCGCAATTCGGGAAAAGTCTGGCGGCAGGAACTGGAAACGCTATGCCGAGCGCACAGCGGGGTATGCTTTCGGTATGGCCGGGGACATCGCCCTGCAAAGAAATGAGCGCTATCAGGCTGCATGGCTGAAAGTCGAGGAAAAGACGCGAGAGAGGGATGCCATGCAACGGCACAGGTAACCCCGTTTACTTCCCTTCCTGCGCATCAAGATAGGCTTCCAGCGCTGCCCGCACAACATCCACCTCCGAGCGTTCCTGCTCGAAAGCAAAACGGCGCAGGCGCTGATTCAGGCCGACAGGCAAGGCGAAGGACTTGACCTTGACGGCTTCTCCCTTTGGCCTGCCCACGGGGCGCACCTCGGCGGGGTTCACAGAAGTATCCCCTGATACCGCCGTGTCAGCGGCTTCTGTCTGCTTGAAAAGTTCATTTACTTTCAGGCTATTACCTTCAATACGGTGTTTCCCGCGTTCGCCAAGACCCATGTTTCTGTCTCCATATTGTCATATGCTGCTATGAATATTTTTTGCTATGAAAAAATAATCATATTTTTCTTGTGCGTGCAAGAAATTCGCTGGCAAGAGCGCCGTAATCCTGTGCGCCAAAGGACTTTGCCCGGTACTCAAAAATGCTCTTGCCGTTGCTGGGAGCTTCGGCCAGGGCAACATTGTCGCGGATGCAGGTGGAGAACAGCATGTCCCCCCAACTTTCCCGCAATCCCTCGGCCACATCTCTATTCAGGGACTTTCGCCCATCGTAAAAAGTCAGAAGGATTCCCAGAAGAGACAGGGAAGGATTGAGAGCTTCTCGCACACTTTGCATTGTCTGCTGGATCAGCTCCAGCCCGGCCAGCGCATAGTATTCTGCCTGAACCGGAATCAGCAGGCTGTGCGCTGCGGTCAGGGCATTGACGGTCAACAGCCCCAGCGAAGGAGGACAATCAAGCAGGACGTAGTCATAATCGAGACCCTGCAAGGATTTTTTCAACAGATTTTCCCGTCCCATGCGCGTCGCAAAGGCCAGTTCAGCCACGGCAAGATCGCGCGAGGCAGGAAGAAGATGCAAGGTATCGGACAGGACACATACAGCCTCAGATGTCGCCTTGTCTCCTGCCATGACCTCATAGGAGGACGCCTGAACATCGGTAGCTGTCAGGCCGCAGGCGTCCGTCAGATTCCCCTGAGCGTCGAGATCGACCAGCAGGGTTTTCACATGACGGCTCAGGGCCATCCCCAGATTATGCACTGTGGTGGTCTTGCCGACGCCTCCTTTCTGGTTCGCAACCGCGCAAATATACATGGCATATCTCCTATTTTGATATAAAAATATATTTATGGTAAAATTTTTTGATGTCAATATTTTTTAATATGAAAAAATATTTTATCTTAGCTTGGGTATCAGCGTCGACCGCAATCAGTACGTATTTCTCCTTATAGAGAATGTCCGGCATACACCTTGCTATACCAGTTTTCTCCAAAGGATACAGGCCAAAGCAAGGTAAAGTAGCCCCATAAAATTGACGAGGTAACAACAGTAGCGAGTGCGCAAGCTCCGAAAACCCTTCAACCAGGCGAATGTCCGCTCTACTACCCAGCGGCGGGCAGGAGTCCTCCAGCGGTCCCGAACTTCTTCCCCCCGGCTGCGGATATGCTCCTCAAATCCGTTTACGTAGACTTCTTCGCTGACTCGCGGGTAGTCATAGCCCTTGTCCAGACAGAGATGGCGTACGGCAGAGCCCAGAAACCAGCCGCCCATTTCCCGGGAGTTCTTCAGCGTCGCTTCTATCAGGCGGCTGTCATGAACATTGGCACCTGTGACTGTCACTCCCAGAGGAATACCCTGACCATCCACATGGAGATGTATCTTGCCGCCGCTTCGGCCCCTGTCCGTCGGGTTGCGTCCAGGGCCCTCAGTCGCTGATTTTTTGAGAGCGCGTCGGGGCTTGCAGCAAGGTGCCGTCCATAGCCTGCCATTGGGCGTCGACGCCGACCTTTTCCCCATATTCAGCAAGAAGGATGCGAAAAATCTCCGCCATGATGCCAGCTTTGTTCCATCGCTGGAAGTGCTCGTGGACAGAGCTTTTTGATCCATAGCAGGCGGGAAGCATGGCCCATTGGCATCCTGTCCGGCATTTGTAGAGGATTCCTGCCAGAACCGTGCGCTGCGCAAGTGGTTTGCTGCCGCCGCTTCTTTTTCGTTTGAACGGGGCAAGGAGAGGCTCGATACGTTCCCACAGCTCATCAGGCACATCACGAAAATCTGTTTGTTTCATGGGACGAGATTACCACACCTTTTAAAATCAAAAAACATGCCGGACATCCTCTATAGTCACGAAGCGTTCATATCCAGACATCGAATGAAAAAATAACGCATTTCTTCTTCATGGCGTTTGGAGAGATTTGTATTTAACTATTTATTTTTACTGCAAGTTTTATCTTACTTTTCTTATATCACAGATTATTCTAAACTCGTTTTCAGCAAACCTGCGGCACGAACGGAGATAACGATCATGGCAGTGCTCAATCAGGCAAAAATAATTAAAGCCCTTGAAAAAATTATTAAAACTTCTCAGGAAGATTTTATCTGGGAATTTCTGAAGGCGTATGGAACTCCTCTGGCCACGATCAAGCGGCTTCGCCTTGGCGATGCACAGCGCAATGTGGCCCGCATTTCAGGCGATCTTGGTGTGAACCAAAAGCTGTATTTTCGTCCTGTCAAGGTCGGCACCTCACTGTTCGATGCGATCCAGGAAATCAAAAAACTGTCAGTCCTTGAGACCAACAAAATTCGCTTCATCCTTGTCACTGATTTCCAAAGCGTGATGGCCTATGACCGTAAGGTGGATGACAGCACGGAGTTTCCCTTTGAGGAATTTCCGGTAAACTACGAGTTTTTCCTGCCCATGACAGGCCTGTACGAAAAAGCCATCGTCTATGCCGAGCATCCTGCTGATACAAAGGCTTGCGAAAAAATGGGGCGGCTTTATGACAGTATCCGCACCATCAACCATTATGAAAAAGACGAGCTGCACACGCTCAACGTGTTTCTGACTCGCCTGTTGTTCTGCTTTTTCGCGGAAGATACCGGCATATTCCCCATCGAGCATCAGATGACCACCGCCCTTCAGTCAAACACACAGGCTGATGGCTCTGATGTAGCTGACTTTTTCGCCCAGCTTTTCACTGTCCTTGACCTTCCCAAAGATTCAGAGGAACGGCGGCAATTTCCTGCGTCGATCCAAGCCTTTCCGTATGTGAATGGCGCCTTGTTTAAAGAGAAAGCCCGTATCCCCAATTTCAACGCCAAAACGCGGCGGCTGCTCATCGACTGCGCTTCCATGCAATGGGATGATATCTCCCCTGTCATCTTTGGTTCCATGTTTCAGTCCGTCATGGACCCCGAAGCACGACGCTCCCTTGGAGCGCATTATACGAGCGAAAAAAACATCCTGAAGCTAGTGCGCCCTCTGTTTCTTGATGATCTGGAGGAAGAGCTTCAGCAGATCCTCTCTTTGAGCAAAGGCAAGCTCAATGCCCTCAAAGAATTTCAGAAAAAACTCGGTTCGCTCCGTTTTCTCGATCCTGCTTGCGGCTGCGGCAACTTCCTCATTGTTGCCTATCGTGAGCTGCGAGAACTGGAACTTCGTACCCTAAAAGCCATGAAGGAAACTGCTCCAAAAGAAAATCTTTGGATCAATGTGAGCATGGCCTGTAAAGTCACTATTGACCAATTCTATGGTATTGAGCTTGCAGAATTTCCTGTTGAGGTAGCTCGCGTATCCATGTGGCTTATGGAGCATATGATGAATCGTCGTGTAGGCGAATCATTCGGCGATGTCTTTCCTTCTATCCCTTTAAAGCATGCAGCTTCTATCATTTGTGCTAATGCCCTGACGACTGCATGGGAAGATGTTATCGCCCCAGATAAACTTAGCTATATTTTGGGTAATCCGCCATTCCTTGGCTCGTCAAACATGGCAAAAGATCAGAAAGCTCAACTTATGGCTATTTTTGAGAATAGAAAAGGAGCTGGTAAACTCGACTTTGTAACAGCATGGTATGAGAAAGCTTCTTTATATATGCTGAAAAACAAGGCCATCGAAGCGGCATTTGTTTCGACAAATTCCATATGTCAGGGAGAGCAAGTTGCCCCACTTTGGGAAACGCTCTTACATCGTGGTATTGCCATTAATTTTGCCCATCAAACCTTTCAGTGGTCAAATGAAGCCAAAGATAATGCAGCTGTATACTGCGTCATCATTGGATTTAGCTATAAAAAACGCCAGACGAAAAAATTGTTTCTATACCAGAATGTCAAATCACTTTTTAATGAAATTCGTTGTATTAATATTAATCCATATTTAATATCATCTCAAGATATAATTATAAAAAATGAAACTATTGCATTGTCTGCCCCAAACAAAATGGTATACGGAAACAAACCTACTGATGGCGGAAATTTGATCATTGAAGATAGAGACTATCAGATATTTATTAATAACGAACCATTATCCATTCCGTATATAAAAAAATTAATTGGCGCAGAAGAATTTTTACATAACAAAGCAAGATATTGTTTGTGGTTAATTAATTGTCCTGAGAAAGTTTTAAAACTCCCTTCTGTTGCTGCCAGAATAGAAGGGTGTAAACAAATGCGCCTCAGCAGCCGCGACCTTGGTTGCAGGAAGCTAGCATCTAAAGCTCATCTATTTCGAGACACCAATAATCCCAATACACTTGTACTTATACCACGGCATAGCTCAGAACGAAGAGTATATATTCCCATCGGATTTTTAACAGGAGAAACTATTGTTGCAGATAGCTGCCATATGATTCCTAATGCTACTCATTATGACTTTGCTATTCTCACCTCAGCGATGCATATGGCATGGATGCGGACAGTCTGTGGAAGGCTCAAAAGTGATTACCGCTATTCGCGCGACCTTTGCTACAATACCTTTCCGTGGCCGAATGTCTCTGATAAACAGAAGGAACGCATAGAGGAACTTGCAGAAAACGTGCTTATGGCACGCGAGATGTATCCTGAAAAAACTCTGGCGGAAATGTATGACCCTGACAAGATGCCTGTGGAACTTCGTGAAGCCCATACGGCCCTGGATATCGCTGTCGATTCCCTGTACCGTGCAAAGCCGTTTGAAAATGACGAGGAGCGCCTGAGCCTTCTGTTCAAACTTTACGAAGCGTTGATAGGCCGCAAAGCCGAAACCACACGCTCAAAGCATTGATAAGCTATCGAGAAAGAGGAAGATTTTATGTTTATCCAGTCCATCGAAGGTAAGAACTTCAGGGGCCTTCCCGATTTTTCCCTAGACCTCCATAAGCGACTGAATGTTTTCATCGGCAATAATGGCGTTGGGAAATCGAGTATTCTCCATTTTATCGCGATCATGATTTCTCAGTGCAGAAGCATAACATCAGATAGATTGAATGCAGTAAACTCTGATATTAAAAATGATAAAACAAAGTTTTCAGGAAGGATAAAATGTAAGCATAGTGACTCCTATATTTTATCAGAGTATGTATTCAGCGAAAAATCATTACAATCACAATATTTTGAAAATTATTCAGGAAGTTTTGAAGACAAAAATGAAGGAAATTGCCCTTTTTCTCAGCTCTATAATGAAATAAAAGATGGGGAAATCCCCTTTGAGAAGAACTTTCCCCTCGTCGTATCCTATCCGACGAATAGAGCTTTCCTTGAAATTCCCGAACGTATCAGAGGCTTTAAACCCGCAGTCCATCCTTTTGATGCTCTGGAAAACGCTCTTGAAAGCTACCTGGACTTTCGTACGTTTATTGCCCTCCTCCGTATGAATGAAAACGCTTTCAAACAACGCTCTAACTCTCTTCAGTTATCTCTTTTTGATTCATCTCCCATTGATCCATATACCCAATGGCAAGCAAAGCAGGTCAAAGCTGTCAATGATGCTATCAGCGCGGTTATTCCTGAATTTGGTGAGCTGCATGTCACGCAAAAGCCGTTCCGCATTTCCGTACAAAAGAACAGCAAAAAATTTGACTTCTTGCAGCTCTCGGATGGGGAAAAATGTTTGATCGCTCTGCTGGGAGACTTGGCGCAGCGTCTTGCTATTTGCAATCCTGCTTTGGAGAATCCCCTCGAAGGTGATGCGGTCGTTCTTATTGACGAGCTTGAGCTTCATCTTCACCCTGTCTGGCAAAGCTCTCTTATACATAACCTTTTGGACACTTTCCCCAATTGCCAGTTCATCATTACCACGCATTCCCCCCTTGTTCTCAGTGGTGTACAGGCAGAGAGCATCTGGGTCATGAAGGAAGAAGACGCGCCGTACCATCCTGAGCGTTCCTACGGCATGGAATCTTCTGAGCTGCTCCGGGAAGTCATGGGAGCGGAGAGTCGCACCGCAGCTGTGACTGCCGATCTCGACAGGATAGATCGTCTCCTGGATTCTGAACAATTCGATGCAGCCAGAGCTGCCATACGAGAACTTGCTGAAAAGACAGGAAATATTCCTGCAATACATGCGGCAAACAGCTACCTTACCATGATGGGTGAAGAGCAGGCTGAGATAGGGGAATAGTGATATGCTGCCCATCCATAAAAGCCCAGAGAACCCATTAGAGGATTTTGTGAGGATTCCAGGTGCCACATATAATGATGCGGGGATTCCCAAAGATAAACTGAAGGAAAGCCTTCTGAAGGAACAGGGATATCTATGTGCCTACTGCATGTCTCGTATTTCCGAGAGCACAATGAAAGTCGAACATTGGTATCCCCAAAGATCTGACACGGAAGGAAAAGAACTTTCTGCTGAAGAAAAGGAGAAGGAACGACTTCTTTCCATTGATTACAAAAATATGCTTGCTGTTTGCATGGGTAATGAAGGACATCCCAAAAAGGAACAACATTGCGATACCAGAAAAGGGAATAAGCATCTTTTATACAATCCCTCCAATCCTCAGGATCACAATCGATTACAAATATACTACCTCCGTTCTGGAGAAATAGCATCTGAGGATGCTATCTTTTGCGCACAGCTTGGAAGCAAGGAAGAGAATAAGGCAGGTGTACTTAACCTTAATTGTCCTAAATTAATGAATAATCGTGCAGCTGTCATTAACTATATCTTCAAAGCTCTACAGAAGCTTCAGAAACAGGCTTCCAAAGGAAAAATTTCCGCCATTCTCCAAAATTGGAAAGAGCCAGATAGTTCAGGAATGCTCAAAGAATATGCGGGCGTCGCAATTTACTTTTTAACGAAACGCCTTCAAAAATCATTTTGATGTAATGAGGTCATCATGCCTGACATCTTAAATGTGACCTATGCCCAAACCGGTAATAGTTCTGCCCAGAACGCTCTTGGCATGCGAGAGATGCAGGCTCGTGCCTATGAAAAACGCAACGCTCAGTTCCTGCTCCTGAAGGCTCCCCCTGCTTCGGGTAAATCCAGAGCCCTAATGTTTCTGGCTCTCGACAAGATCCACCACCAGGGGTTGACCAAAGCGATCATCGCCGTGCCGGAAATGTCCATCGGCGGTTCCTTTCAGAATACTGATCTGAAAAAGTTCGGCTTTTTCGCAGACTGGCGTATCACGGACAAATACAACCTCTGCACGGTTGGGAACCTGGGAAAGGTGGATACCGTCCTGGAGTTTCTGAATGACCCGAACGAGCATTATCTGCTCTGTACACATGCCACCTTACGCTTTACCTACGAACGCCTTCCCAGTATCCATCTTCTTGATCGGGCACTTGTGGCCATCGACGAATTCCATCACACCTCAGCTGAAGAGGGCAACAAGCTCGGTGCGATGCTCGATGACATCATGACCAACAGCACGGCCCACGTCGTTGCCATGACAGGCTCCTATTTTCGGGGTGATCAGGTTCCTATCCTCAGCCCGGAGGCCGAAGCCCGCTTTACCCAGGTGACGTATACCTATTACGAGCAGCTTAATGGGTATAAGTATTTAAAATCACTTGGATTAGGATACCATTTTTATCAAGGCAGATATTTTGATGCATTGCCGGAAGTCCTTGATCTGAACAAAAAAACTATCATCCACATCCCCAACGTAAATTCCCGTGAATCATCCGGCATGAAGTACGATGAAGTCGACATCATTCTGGATACGATTGGTTCCGTAGAAAAACGTGATGCCCGTACTGGAATCCTGACCGTAAAAACCCGTCAGGGACGACGCCTGAAAGTCGCCGATCTGGTGAGTGACGATAGCAGCAGAACCAATGTGCTGAACTACCTGCGGGGTATCAAGAAACGTGATGAGATGGATATCATCATCGCACTCGGCATGGCGAAGGAAGGTTTCGACTGGCCCTGGTGCGAACATGTTCTGACCATCGGCTACCGAAATTCCATGACGGAAGTGGTGCAAATCATTGGCAGAGCTACCCGCGATTGTGAGGGAAAAACGCATGCGCAGTTCACCAACCTGATTGCGCAGCCAGATGCAGCCGATGAAGATGTAAAAAACTCCGTCAATAATCTGCTCAAGGCCATCTCCCTCTCACTGCTTATGCGGGAAGTCCTGGCTCCCAATATCAATTTCCGGCCTCGTTCCACGATGGGGGTCGGCGATACTGTCCAGCCGGGGGATATCATCATCGAGGATAGCGACCATCCCGTCTCTCCGCGAGTTCAGGAAATCTTGAATAATGGCGGCATCAACGATGTGCTGACGACGCTCATCAATACCCCGGAGGCCGTTGCGCCGGCTTTGGTGGACCCCGAACAGACCAAGGTCGTCACTGACGTTGAAATGCCCAAGATTATTTCACAGATATTTCCAGATTTGCACCCAGAAGAAATCTCTCTTCTCAACGATCTGGCAAAAACACAGCTCGTTATCCAAAGCAATGGTGGCCTGATATCCGAAGAAGCGCCCTCGTCACCTGAGCCGACATCGCAAGAAAAAGGCAGCGATACATCCTCACGTGCTCAGGATGAAAAAGAAAAAAATCATGGTGTGCAGAACTTTCTCCGTATCGGAAGCAGGCTCATCAATGTGGACTATCTGAATATTGACCTCATTGATCAGATTAACCCCTTCCAGGGGGCCTATGAAATCATTTCCAAATCCATAGATGCCCCGATGCTGAAAACGATCCAGGATCATGTGACAGCGCACCACAGCACCATGACCGAGGAAGAAGCGGTTCTTCTTTGGGGAGATATCAAAAACTTTACAAGGCAGCACGGTACTATCCCGTCTTTGACATCCTCCAATCCCTACGAAAAACGTCTTGCTGAGGCATTGGCATTTGTGCGTAGTCGTAAAGCTCAAAAAATGCAGGAAGCTGGAGGCAATAAATGAAACTGAGGAACCTCGGCAACAAATTGGCCTGCTCTTTGGAGGATATCCTCGCAGAAGATGACGACCTCGGCCTGCTCTCCAACATCGAACCCAAGCGCAAGCCCAAGGTCAGCACATCTGATCCGGCAATCACAAACTTTCTTGAGTTAGTGGCTTTTACCGAAAAGAACGGCCACGAGCCCCGAAAGGATGTGCCTGCTGAAAAGTTACTTGCCACACGCCTCAGCGCATATCGCAACCGGGCAGACCTCAAGGCCAAGGTTGTTTCCTATGATACGATAGGCTTGCTTTCCGGGCAGCATGACTCCCCTCCCCATCTCAATAATGAGGGAGACCAGAAGCCAGAAGCCGCACATTCCCAGGTTGAGCAAAAGCATGCAACGTCACTAGATGACATCTTCGCTGAAGATGATGACCTGAATCTTCTGGGAGACATCAACACATCTATTTTTAATATAACACATGTTTCTTCTCAAACGACAAAAGAAATCCCCGATGAAATAGCTAGCCGTAAGATATGCGAGGACTTTTTTCGATACCAAAAATTATTTCATGATGTGCAAAAGGTTCTCAAAACAAATGCTATATTACAGCGTCGCTTTTCAAAAGAAGAGACTGTCATCATCGGAAGTATGTTCATTTTACGAGGAATGCTTTGCTATGTAGACAGTATTATCAAAGAAGATACTTCTGATGCAGAACGAGAAAATCCTCGCTTGCGTATAATATTTGAAAATGGCACAGAGACGAACCTCTTAAAGCGTTCATTCATGCGTGCCCTTTTTAAAGATCAGCATGGTAAATATATTGACTTTGGCCTCAACTTATTTTCAGACAAGTCAGTTGATATTACCAGTAAAGATGTGCCGACAGGATATATCTATATCTTGAACTCAGAGAGTTCTGCACCAGAGCTTTCTTCTCTAAAGCAGGCAGGTCTACTTGTAAAAATTGGCTATTCGACACAGGATGTACATGAGCGCATCAAAAATGCTGAGAATGAGCCCACCTATCTTGAAGCGCCAGTAAAGCTCATGGCATCAATCGCTTGCTACAATCTCAACCCACAAAAATTTGAGCATCTGATTCACGCTTTTTTGCATAAGCATCGGATTACTCTGACGTTAATCGGGAAAAACGGTAAACCCTACCATCCTCAAGAATGGTTTTCAGTAGACTGGCAAACAGCCCTGGAGATCTGCCAGCGTATCATTGACGGGTCAATCGTTAAGTACCGGATGGATGATACGACAGGTAAAGTTGTTGCTAAGTAGTTTTTTCAGTGGCAGTATTGATATATTAGGTAGTGTCGTCAAATTATGTTTGCCCACAAAGATATGCATCTAATTTGAACGGCGGCAAGAAAAGAGGCGCATCTTTTGGCATACCGAGTAGCAACTCCCCGCCAGCGCTTGAGATGCAGAAAAGCATTCTCAACAAGATGCCTGACTTTGTAGAGCTCTCTGTCATAGTTGCGTAATATTTTACGACTTTTCTTTGGCGGGATGACAACCTGGCAACCGGTTTCACCTGCTTTGCGGAGAATATTCTCCGTATCGTAGCCTCGATCAGCTAAAAGTGCTCCGGCACTCACCCCGTCAATCAACGCACAGGCTTCTTTGCAATCAGCTCGGGTACCTTCTGTAACAATAACTCTGACCGGCATACCATGCGCATCCACGGCCAGATGTATTTTTGAGTTGAGCCCCCTTTTGTGCGGCTCATGGCCTCGTTACCTCCCGCAGCGCCCGCCGCATGCGGATGAACTTTGCAATGGCTGGCATCAATGATGAGCCATTCAAAATCAGGTTCGACAATGAGAGCTTCAAGTATTTTCTCCCAAATTCCCCGATCACGCCATCGGCAGAAGCGACGATGTGTATTTTTCCAGTCGCCAAGATCTGGAGGTAAATCCCGCCACGAAGCCCCAGTTCTCAGTATCCAGAAGACGGCGTTGATAAACAATCGGTTATCGGCGGAAGGACGACCGACGCTGCCCTTGGAACCGGGAAGAAGTTTTTCAATGTTTGCCCATGCCCTGTCGGAAATATCATGTCTTCGATGTGCCGCCATATGCTCTCTCCTCATTGTACGTGAAGAGATTATAACATGTTTTTAATTTGACGACACTATCTAGATGCATAAAACGTCCTCCCCAAACCGCCGTTATAGCGGTTCTCAGGGAGGACGTTCCAATATTCACTTTTGACCTGTTAGCCCAAGCCAAAGGTAGTCGTGTTCCCGTATTGAGTATCAGCGTAGCATATTACGCACTTTTGCGCTCAGCTTTTTGTTCCTCTGGGCATAGTCATAGGGGCGGGTTTGCTGGCTGGTATAATCTTTGGCATTTTTATCCGCTCCAAGTTTTAAGAGCTCCATTACAACAGAGTCTGAAGCCCAGCGGGCCGCCACATGAAGGGCCGTCGTCCCCATGTCATCAGTATCCTTCAGGGTACGGGGATCCTTTTTGGCGATTGCTATGACTTTTTTCCAATTGCCCTCATAGGCGGCCTGCAAAATCGGAGGGGCGCTGTCCACCATTTCCTGCGCTTCATCAGCCCAAGCACTGGTAGCAGAGACCGGGCTGTCACCGATCCCGCAGGGGACAAGCAGGCATTGCAGGACAAGTACCAGGAAAAGAGCTTTCAGTCCCGAGAAGATCCTGTACATAATTTTACCTCCATACAGTTAAGAGCGTGTTTGGAAACTCATTTATCAATAATGAAACGTTTCAACAGTATGCTTGCCATGGCTATTTGAATCATGGACTCAGACACATCAAGGCGTCGCTCGTAATCCCGCACAAGACGCCTCCAGCGAACCAGCCAGCCGAATGTTCGTTCAACTACCCAACGCTTCGCCACTGGCTGAAAGCCTGTCTGCCCTGGTGTGCGTTTCACGACTTCCACAACAAATCCAAGATAGGTGGCCTTGTCCATCAATGACTTGCGCTCATAGGCCCCGTCTGCAAAAAAATGTTTTACTGATGGCCACTTGCGATACATTGCATCCAGGATCATTTGCGCTCCTGTACTATCTGCCACGTTGGCCGGGGTCATATTGACGAGCAGGAGACGACCGTCGGAATCCACTGCTACATGCCGTTTTCTACCAACGATCTTCTTGTGGGCATCGATCCCACGATCCGAAGCATGTGGGGCCTTCACTGACTGGCTGTCCAGGACTGCAAGAGAAGGGGCGAGAGTCTTTTTCTGGCGATGCCGGTCGAGCATGGTACAAATATCGAGTATCGTTGCAAAGAGGAAACGCCTCATCAGTCGTCGAAACCACCAGTAGACAGTTTGCCACGGCCCGAATTCTTGCGGGAGCATCCCCCACGAACATCCAGAACGTATGAGATAGCGCAACGCATTGATGATCTCACGCAGGTCTGTTTTGCGCCTCCGACCTTCTCCAGAAGCAGGGGGCAGGAGAGGACGTACAAGCGCCCATTCTTTGTCCGTCAGATCGCTGGGGTACCGTTTGACAGTCTTCGCGAGTTTTTGCTGCCGCGCACAGTCTTTTTTTGTCCACATGCCTTCTTGTAACTATAAAAGCTGAAGTTTCCAAACACGCTCTCAGGAAGTGCAGGTGCAAAGGGAGGAGGAACGGCCTGTGTGGAGGATGCAGTAAATACATGAACGCTGGCATTCTGTTCAGAGTGGGATAACAGAGATTTCCGATAAAATCAGACATAATTGAGATTTTTTGACTTGAACCGAATTTCCGGATTCTTTCCAATTATGAAATGAGGGCTAGTTATGCTATTTCATCTAAAAGAGCCTTTATTCCAATAAAAATACCGGGAATAAAGGCCAGCCCATAAACTACAATAATAAGAGTTATGGTAATAAAAATTGCCAGCAGTGTGACCGATGGACTAATAGAAATAACAAAATCAGCGATATTATATGTAAGATCTGACAATATAGTAAAAAAACATAGGCTGAATATATATCCAAATCCGTAGGTAGCATACATAATCATTTTATTCAGTAAAACTTCTAAAAACAAATAATGGTTACTTTCGCCCTGCATAATTGTTTGAACGATAGCAACGATGACCCCCAAAGTTACTCCTAACAGAGCCAATTGCTTGGCTGTCACGATATTTGGAACTCTGGAGGCTGCTCTTTGACAATCCTCTCTATGCAAGATAAGGGACTTCGATCCAAGTGTGAGTTCAAGTTTATTGAAGAATCGTTTTTTGATGAGGCAGGATTCAGTCGAAGAAATTAGCTTGATAGAACGCTTTGATAGCTCTATATCAAAGTCATTGTCATTAAACAAGTTGGTTTCAACAAAAAACTCTTCATCGGTTGCTTTAATGTTCAGAAGATAGCATCCGCTTTCATCACGCCATTCTCCTACAAAACCCCTGTGGTTCCGAAGACGTCTCCACAAAAAGAAAACTAAATTGCTGATGAGGCAGAAGCTAACAATTTCAGCTAGAGAGAGATCAAGGAATGCACACAGCCCCAGCCCTGAAACAATTACAAGCAGTTCGCCGGCAAAGCTCCCTCCAAATGTTAGACTAATAAATGAAACAAGCATCACAATGCCTATGGTACAAGCACCGTAATAGACAAATGCTTCTAAGAAAGTCTCAAACATATTCTGCACCCTTTTATAGATAGTTCTGCTTTACTCGTAATGCGGTCACCCAATATACTCACTTATTTTTACTGAAAATTTCATGTTTGCCCCAAAAAGGTTCATAAATTAGTTGATCATCGTAGTATAAGAACAAATATGTGTTTGAGCTGTCATTTCTATCATACAAATAGAGATAATTATATCCATCAACATGAAAGTATTTAGACTCTGGATTATACTTCAATATATTACTAGAAATACGTGAAGAGCCTGCTTTCGATCCTTTTTCAACTTTAACAAATGATTGACCATTAGAAGACACCCATGTTCCATAGTAATTTTCAAAAGGTTTGTGAATAATGTGTAAAAAATGAACGTCTAAGATCAGAAATGATGTAAGCAAAAATGACATTAGTGATAGATAAAAAACTTTACGGCAATGCGATTGATACAGGATATATAGCAAAAAGAGACTGCACAAAAAAATCATAACTTGAGTGTTTTCACTCGAGAAATAAATAAAGATACAACATGGAAGCAGAGCAATAAATAACAATCCGACGAGATAAAAAAAGCATCGCACGATGAATATCTTGTGGAAGGCTACATTCAGCGCATACAACACCGTAAGCATTACGTTCAAAAGCAGATCAAAAAGCCCAGACAACCCTTTTTTGGTGGTCTTTCGAGCCACAGCATGCCCTATTTCCTCAAGGGGAGAGGCTTGGAAACCAATTGCTCTATCTATGATAGCTGCATTAAATACATCCATAAGGCTGGATTGATCATCTAAATATCTATCAGACTCTATTCTACTAAATAATCCTTTACTCATCGCTTTCCTCTTCAAAGAAGATACTTGAATTAAATTTTATAACACAGATTAGCCCTAATAAAAATCAACTATCAGATTTATAGATATTTTATCCTTACATAAAAATGAGATACCACCACCAGAGGTGGTATCTCATTTTTAGTTTGATTTTTTACATAATGATCATCAAAGAGCATAGCGAAATACTTGTACCTATCAAAACTCGAGCATGTAGTTTTCTTGTAAAGAAAAAGCATAAAATCAGTAATAGAATTGCGTAGATTATGTCAGATGTATTATAGTGTAAGTAATAAATAATTAGTGGGCATACAATTGGAATAACATATAGCCCAATAACCTCTACGCATTTCCAAAAAGTATTAGAATTAATGCAGAAATAAATTACGTATATGGGTATAAGAATAATTCTAATAAATATTCTAAGGTATGGATTCACATTATATTTTTGAAAGATTTCTTCAAAAAGATCTGTCTTCCCAAAAGGCGTCCACATACATATAGCCTTGATTTTATCCTTATTGAATTTCATGTTTTACCTCTCGCGGTAAGAAGTTTAACGGGAACCTTCCAGATCAATACTAGTACTAAGCTCGAAGTTTGGCAAGCAAACCTGCTGGTGAAGCGCATCGATGAGACTCCTGCTGTCATAGCCCTTATCGGCCAGAATTGTTGTGTTATGATACTGGATTAGAAGGTTACTGGCTTGAGGATACTCGGAGTATTGTCCTGCCGTGACAGTAAAAGCCAGCAAATTACCGAGAGCATCCACCACCGCATGAATTTTGGAAGTAAAGCCGCCACGACTTCGGCCGAGAGCCTGATTGATTCCAGAGGTATGTCGAGCTCCGGCACTATGCTTATGAGCATGAACGTATGTCCCATCAATCATGATGTGGTTCATGTCAGCCTGTAAGGTAAGAAGCTTAAGGATAGCAGTCAGATATCCTCTTTTCTGCCAACGCCTGAATCGGGAATATACGGTTTTCCACGAACCATATTTCTCTGGCAAAGCTCGCCATGGAGATCCGGTTCGCAGCATCCAATGTACAGCATTGAGAAAGTTTCTGACGTCACCAATCGGTCTCCCTCCACGAGGAGAACCTTCTGTTGGCAGTATGGGCTCAAGCCTGAGCCAGAGGTCTTCAGGGATGTCATAGTAGCACATTTCCCTGTCGTAACACGATTTCGTGAAGAGGGTTTGCAGACACACCCTAGCCATAATTCGACAGACGCGGACGAATTGGTAGCAAGATCCATCAAATCCCCCTTTGCGCCATAGGAATCACAGCAGCCATCTCTTCTACATCGCTTTTATCTTTCCCCAGAAGCGTCTTTGGCGTCCACTGTGAGACGTAGCCAGCGTCGTCCTGCATCCGCTGCAATTCGCGGATGACGGCGCTGTTATTCTCGCGAGCCAGTGCCAGTTCCGTCTTCTGGGGGAACTCCTTGCCCAGGGCGTCCTGTACGGTTGCCAGTTCGGCCTTTTCCTGTCGGCATTTCTCCCTGAATTTTTCCATGCTTTCGTCCAGGCCCTTGCCCAGAAAGTTGTCCATGCGCAGGAACAGGCCGGACAGGCTGAGTTTGTCATCGAACGTATAAATCAGATTGTCGGGCCTGAACTCCTGCTCTCCGGGGCCGCTGACGACAATACGGAACCCGTCCTTGCCGCCAAAGGGTTGCGCATGGCGCACAATGTGCATGGCAAAACCCCGGTAGGAACCGAACAGGGCCTTTGCGCCGACATTGCGCGTAACCTCCTTGACGCAGCCCAGCAGCAGGTCTTTCATCTTGTCGCCGTCCTTGTCGGTCAGCAGTCCTTCATCCGTGCGCAGCTCGATCCGGATTTTCTCTTTGCCCTTTTCCCGGACAATATGCGTATTGGCGTCGCGGCAACGCAGATTTGCGGCATGGTCGGCTTCTGCCTCGGCAAGACGCGCATCCGTGCCTTCGAGCCATTTCAGGCGGTCACGCAGGCGATGCTGGCCACGCTGATGCTGGGAATACAACGCTTCCAGCTTGCGCAGATCGGCGGCAAGCTGCACCTGCATGAGTATGAGCGGATTGCCGGATGCGGCAGCCTTCATTTCCGCCGCGTTGGCGGCCTCGCTCTGGACATCGTCAATCACGCGCTGCAACAAGTCCCCCTTGCGGAACTGCTCAATGGCAGCCGCCTTGTACTCGATGGTCTGCCACATCCGGGCGTCATAGGTCTGCTTTGTGGCATAGTTGTAAATGCCCACCGAGAAATTGTCGGGATCGCGCTCATAGAACAGATTTCCCTGCCGGATGATGCGCCCGTTCCGCTGCTCCAGGTCGGAAGGACGCCACGGCGCATCCAGATGATGCGCGGCCACCAGCCGTTTCTGGACATTCATGCCCGCCCCCATTTTGCTGGTGGAACCAAGCAGAATGCGGACGTGCCCGGCGTTCATGTCGGAAAAGAGTTTTGCCTTGCGGACATCGGTGTTGGCCTCGTGGATGAAGGCAATTTCTTCTGCCGGAATCCCCCGCGCAACGAGCTTGTTCCGTATATCGTCATACACGGAAAAGCGGGATGACAGCGCAATGACGGCATCCATATCAGAAGCAACGGTCGCGTCTTCGCCGTTATCGTCTCCCTCTTCAAGGCTGTCCGTGCCGCGTGCCGCCAGTTCCTGCCGTTCCGGGATCAGCGTCCCGTCCACGTCCAGCAGCGTTTCAAATTCCATATTCGGCTGTGGGCTGACATCAGCAGAGAGCGCCTTGCCGCCCTTGGGGGTGGACAGATCGCAGAAAACAAGCTGCGTTCCCCTGTCGGCTGCCGTGTCCTGCCAGATGCGATGAATGCGCTCGACAGCGGCATTGATTTTGGAGCCTGCGAAATCCTCGGCTTCCGGGAGAATCAGACGAAAATCCAGCCCTGCCTTGCGGGCGTCATTGGTAATCTTGAGCGGATTGTCCCGGCGTGGGTCTGGCGGCAGGTTCTCCATGCGATGAATAATGCTGTTCATGTATTCGGCCTGATCCGGGGAGCGTTCGGCCACGTCATTATACGGCTTGCCGCCGGCAACAGGGGGCGTCAGAGGACGCAGCCCGGCCTGCTTTGCCTGTTCGTCAAGATCGTTCTTGGTGACGACATCGGCAAATGTCCGGTACATGGAGAGCAGTTCCGGGATATTCTGGAACTTTGCAAACCGGCTTTTCAGCTTGTAATTCACCCCGGTGGCATCAAGTTCCCAGCCGTTGGTAATCTGGCCGAACGTGGATGCCCAGGCATCAAAATGCTCGATGCCCTTGGCCTGCAATTCCTCATACTGCATATAGCGCTGGAGCGTGTAGACTTCGGCTATCGTGTTCGATATGGGCGTGCCGGTCAGGAAGTAGACGCCGCGCCCTTCATTTTTGCGTTGCAGATAGCGGCACTTGATGAACAGATCGAGGGCCTTGGCAGAGCCGGTGATATTGCCCAGACCGGAAACATTCATGGTCGTCTGATAGGCAAGATTCTTGAATTCGTGACTTTCATCCACAAAGAGCGCGTCAACGCCCAGATCGGCAAAATCAACGGACGTATCTTTCCTGCCCGTTCCGGCCAGCAGAAGCTCATAGCGGGCCTCCATCTTTTCCCGCTGTTTCTCAAGCTGCTTGATCGTCGCCCGTCCGCCTTCGGCTTCTTTGACGGCTCCGATGGCGTCCACGACAGCGTCAATCTGCTCCTTCAGAATTTCCTGCTGAATGTCACGGGGCATGTCGATCTTGCGGAAGGAACTGTGCGCGACCACAACGGCATCCCAGTCCCCCGTTGCAATACGGGAAAACAGGCGCTCCCGGTTCTGTTTGGTGAAGTCCGTCTTGTCTGCCACAAGAATATGCGCATCGGGATAGAGCTTGTAGAACTCATCCCGCCACTGATGCAGCAGATGGTTGGGGACGACGACCATCGGCTTGGAGACAAAGCCCATGCGCTTGGATTCCATGATGGTGGCAATGCAGGCCATTGTCTTGCCCGCGCCGACAACATGATCGTAGAGGGCGGTTCCTTCCTGAATGGCCCTCCAGACAACGTCTTTCTGATGCGGGCGGAGCTTCACTTCTGCGGAGGCTCCGACCAGCTCAAGGTGGGAGCCGTCATAGCGGGGCGGCACATGCGTATTGAAGCGGTCATTATACAATCTGGAAAGGCGCACCCGCCGGTCGTCATCCGTCCATATCCAGTCCACAAAGGCCTGCCGGATTTCATCGGCCTTTTGCATGGCAGCCGCCGTCAGCTCCTGATCCAGCTCCAGAATCGGCCTGCCCTGTTCATCCCTCTGGCCGGTATCCTTCTCCACCTTGATGGGCTTGTTCATGAGCAGGGCTTCGATAATCCTGCTTGCCGGATATTCGGGAATACCCCAGACGCTGGTATTCAGGGCCCCGTCGGTAATGCCCACATGCGCATTCCACCTGCCGAGCGTCGGCAGATATTCCACGCGCTGGAAGCCGTGCCCGCCATGCAGATGTTCAATGAAGGCGGATACCACGTCAGGCGGCAGCCAGGTTGAACCAAGTTTTACCCCGATATCCACGGCTTCGATGTCGGGGGGCTGCGCAGCCGTCAGGGCTTCCACATTGCTCAGAAAACGACTGTCCGTTCTGGCTGCTTCCTGTGCCAGCCGCAACTTTTCCCGGACATTGCCGGTCAGATACTTGTCGCGTATCTCCCAGAGTTCCGTCCCCGGATTGAGAAAAATCAGCCCCTGCCCCTGCAACTCCTGCCGCACAGTGTCGGCAGCCTTCCCAAGGAGCTGCTCCATACGGGCAAAGTCCACCTTGCCGCTTTCCCTCAAGGCAATAAGCAGCGCATCCTTGGGACTGTCGGCAGTCTGCGCTGTTTCCGCCGGTTTAAGAACGCGCTGCCGGAAGATGGCCGCCTTTCGTGCGGAAGCCGGTCTGGCGGCCCTGCCGGTCTTGCGGGCCATATCCGGGGAAATGCCCTTGTCATACTCCATTTCCAGAGATTCCAGCAGGGCATGTTCCGGGTCTTCCCGCATAAGACTTCTGTTTGTCTGGGAATTGAGATGGCCATATTTTCTGACAAAGGTGTCATACTGCGTATTGAGCCTCTGTCGCAGCGAGGCCATGCGCCCTTCATCGCCGCTCCCCTTTTCCTCATTGAGCAGCTCGCGCACGCTGTCCCTGATTTGAATCATGGAAATCAGACGTTGCCGGGCAGCCTCGCTCTTTGTGGAAACAGGTTCATAGCCGCCGTCGCCAAAGTTGCCGGAGGTCTTGAAAACGATTTTTCTGCTTCGGGGTTCGAGGCAGAATGCCCCCATTTTCAGCGACTGGAAGTAGGCGGAGTCAACAAACTCCCGGTTCAGCGTCTGTGAGGCGGGCGCTTTTTCCTGCTGTTGCTCTCGCGGCCTGAACTGTGCCGCGGGCAGGATCGCAAGGCGGGACTCGATCTCCTGTCCCAAATCCGTAGCGGGACTGTCTTCGACGCAGTTCAGCGCATCGGCAAACATGCCCCCGGAGTAGACCATTCTCCCGATGATCTGCTCCGGGTGTGCGGCAAAGAAGCTGTTGACGACAGCAGACCGCCTGATGCCCTGCTTGAGGTCGTCAACCTCAATTTCTGACGTGGTAATCCAGTCCCGGCTGCGCTTGTTTTCGCCGTTGTGCTTCTGGAAAAAGACAATATCCGTCGTAACGTCCGTCAGGGCATTCTGACGGAATGCCGTCTCCGGCAGGCGCACAGCCCCCAGAAAATCAGTCTGATCGGCAATATACTCACGAGCGGACGAGTCTGCCGCATCCATGAAATAGCGGCTGACGACAAATGCCGCTATGCCGCCCTCACGGAGCAGCCGCATGGACTTGGCAAGGAAGTAATTATGAATGGAAAACTTTTTCAGTTCCGGGAAATCCGGATCATACAGGGACTGCTGTCCAAAGGGCGGATTCCCTATGACAAGGTCAAAGTTCGGAGAAAGAAGACCGGAAGATTGAAAGCCCTTATTGCTATGGCTTGATTTGGGATACAAATAGCTGGCGATAGCCGCCGTCGTGGGATCAAGCTCCACAGCCAGAAAACGCGCATTGAACTCTTCCGGGCAAAGGCCGATAAAATTACCGATGCCCGCCGACGGTTCAAGGACATTCAGTTTTTTCCCGGAGCCGACGCCCAGCCGGGAAAGTCCCTGATACATGGCCCGAATGACGGTTTCCGAAGTGTAATGCGCATCCTGGGTGGAGCGGCGGGCGGCAGCATAATCACCCGGAGAAAGAATCCCTTGCAGCTCCCGATATTCTGCCGCCCACTGCTCATTCTTCGCATCAAAGACCTGCGGCAGGCCACCCCAGCCGACAAAGCGCACCAGCGTCTTCTTCTCTTCCGGGGTGGCCAGTTTTACGCCGCCAGCCTGTAGCTGTTGCAACAGGCGAATGGCGGCCACATTGTCCGCGTATTTTCTCTTTGCGCCGCCGACGCCGAGACGGTCTTCCGGCGTTATGCGGTAGTTGGCAGGTTCAGTTCCACCCCGCAGCTCTCCAGAATTTCCCAATCCGACATCCCCCGCAGGCTCGCCTGCCGGGCTGTCTCGCTGCACAGAATCCTTCTCTCCAGGGATTGCTGCTGATCGAGGCGAATCATCAAGTCGAGATTGTCTCTCGCTTCCAGCTCCTTCAGTTCGTCCGGGCAGTTCAGCGCCCAGCGATCCAGAATCAAATAGGCTGAATTGGGAAATCCCCCCGTCTTTACTTCTTCTATTGTTTCCGGCTTGAGTACGGTTCTTGCGATGTCCAGCGGGTTTGTCGGCTTGTCCAGCATGTTGTCGCTCCAAAGAAGGGGAATGTTGTTGTTTGAAGGCTGCAATTTCCTGAATCGTCAGGAAGTTGTGGTTATTTTGCAGGAACAGTTCTTCCGGTGTGCTGCCGTCTCCGTCAACGGTCTGCATGAATTCGGGATTACGGCTGTACATCCGTACCCCGTTTTCCATTTCATATACCGTCTCTCCGCGTCCGTTGAGGCCAAGCGGCGTCATCGTTTTCGGAGAATCGCCGAGCAGCTCGAACCAGCCTCTGGAAGGCCTGGTCTGCCTGTCTTCCTGAATGTTCTGTTGGTCTGATGCGGGAATAACGCTTGCAGGCCGCTGTTCATCCCTTGGAAAAGACGCCGACTGCACCTCTTCCCGCATGTCATCCTGAATATTTTCTTTTCGTATCTGCTCAATATGATGCACCATCGCATCGAACAGAGACATCTGGCGGGGATCATGGGTCTGCTTACGTCGTCTGGCCATCGCTTTCGTCCCTCAAGGCGCAGGAAGCGAAAGCGCGTGGCGCGGCCTGTCGATTCCTATTCGCCGGAATTCTGTCTGGGCGCGACTGTCAGCTTTGCGGCATTTTCCACAACAATGCGCCCGTTTTCTTCATAAAAAACGACTTTATCCCCTTCCTGCACCTCAAGTTTTTTCCTGATGGCCAGGGGCAGGGTTATCTGTCCGCGAGACGTTACCTTGGCAATTTCCATGACCTTTTCTCCCTGAATCTTACTTAAAAGATTTTCATTGAAAGTAAGATTTACAGGGAGAAAAGGCAGGTGTCAACGGGAAGAGTCACATCAGGGCTTCATGCAGCAGACCATGCGTAATCATCTCAACGATACGCTCCCCGGCTTCCGCATCCCCGGAACGCGCCCTGTCGGCAAGCTCCAGAGCATGGCGAAGCTGCGCAGCCGTAAAATCGCAGGCAGGGAAACGGATTCCCTGCAGCACATAGGTAGGCGTCGAAGTGATGCGGGAACGGGCGGCAAACATATCCGCGCTTACCAGCATGGACGCCGTGCGCAGGGCGTCTCCAAAAGCTTCTGGCGCAATGGCCGCTTCCTGAAGCGCCGCTTGAAGGATGCCTTCATAGGGGGCGGGAATCCCCAGTTCCGTTCTGGGAACAACAGCATCCCAGAACCGATGCGCGGCATTGACTGAAAAGCTGTGCAATGCCTCATAGCAGAGCGCCTTTTTCAGGGATTCTCCGTAGGCCTCTGCGGGCGCATGGCGCACCACAATGCACAGATTGATATCTTCGCGCTGAGCCCTGATGACTTCCTGAATGCCGCAGTAGGAGCATTCAAGATTGGCCCAGTATTCGACGACTTCTCCCTGAACGCCGTCCACGGGCCTGCCGTCAAGACAGCGTCTGCCGGAAAGATCGGACATGGCCGGAGGCGGCAGGGCCAGATCCTTTGCAAGCTCCGTTCGTACTCCGGCCTCCACGGCAACTCGATCCGACATCGGCGTTCCGGCCCGAAGCGACGACACAGGCAACACGAAAGAACAGGCAATCGCCAGTATGAACAACACATTACAGAGCGGATGCATGACTGGCCTCCTGAGATATTTGAAGAAGCTGGGGGATACGCAGCTGCGCATTTTTCAGGGGAGGATTGGCAAAGAACATATCCCCGCGAACAATCTGTCCGTTGAAGATGAAATGTGCCTCGCCTTCGATCTGCTCCTGCAAATCCCGCAGGACGACGCGGTCTTCCATCTCCACCGTTGTGGCGTTGGCATCCCGGTATTCAGGACTGATTTTTTCATCAATGCTGTAGCCGGTGGTGCGGAGAACAGTGCTTTGTCCGGCTTGTCCGCGCAGCAATTCCCAGGTTTTTTCGGCATCCTGCATCTTCATGAAAATTTTGACGCAGGTATTGGCAACCATCTGCTGCGCCCCCTTCTGGTCAGCTTCAAGGATGCCCGCATAATCCTGACTGGCCACAATGGCGGCGATGCCCAGCCCGCGCCCCTGAGTGAGGACAACCTCAAATCCGGGAGTGACAATGGCCGCATACTCGTCCACGATGCAGAGGTAAGGCCCTATGCCTATGGTATCTGTGGGCAGAGACTCCAGCACATCGGCGGCATTACCTTCGATACGCGCCCCAAGACCCACGGAGCAGGCATTGCGAATGGCGGAAAGACTGATTTTTCCGAGGCTCTCAAGTTCGGCGGGAGCCTTTTCCAGAGAAGGCAGGAGAACAACCAGAATACGGCGCTGCATAATGGCATCAGCAAAGTCCACTTCTCCATCTTCCACGCCATAGATATGGGAATAGGTATCCGTCAGACTGGCCAGCGTCTTGCCGAAATATGACTGGGCGTAGCCGAACTGCTCCGCAAAGGACGGCGGCTGATCCTTCAGCTCCCGTCCGGCAATCCAGCTGGTGCTTCCCAGGGCTGCCTGAATGGAAGCGCGGGATTCCTCGTCCAGCTCCGGGCGCATGGCCAGCTCTACGCACTTTTCCAGCGTCAGCGTCTCACGGAGGACTCTGGTGGAGAGCTTGATCAAGCCCTTGTCGCGCAAATCCACCAGCGCATACATGATGCCGGTGATCAGAGTCTGCGCCTTGTCGGCAAAGATGCTGTTTGCTCCATCCGAAACCGACATCAGGGAGACAAGAAGCTGGGTCAGGCCCTCGGCACTGCCGAATGTGAAGGGATTGTTCGTGTTTGACAGCCGTTCCGGCGTCTTGTCCCGTGTTTTGCCGCTGGTGCTGTAGTTGAGAACCCGGAAATCATCGTCACGTCCCAGAAAACGCGCCATCTGCCAGAGTTGCACAGGGAGTTTGGCGCTCGATTTGGGATCGATGTAAAAAAGGCCGCTTCCTGTGGCCAGCGCATTGTAGGAAAGCGAGACTAGCGTTTCCGTCTTGCCGGAACCGGTTGTGCCGAACAACAGGCAGTGCGTGAGAATATCCTTGGCTTTCAGCCAGAGTTCCTGCCCGTCCTGCGTGCGATTGCCCAGAAAGAAGATTCCTTCCGGCGCAGCGTATCCGCGCCGTCCGGGCAAGGGATCGCCCCAGTCCTTTCCCCTTTGTCCCAGCGGCATACGAAAGGGCAGATGCTCTCTGGGGATGGAGCAGCACCGGGCGGCAAAGAAAGCCATGCCCACACAGAAGAGCGGGATGGCATAGCCGGGAAAGAGGACAAGACACAACCCGGCCGCACAAATACCGCCGGTCTGAACCTGTCTCAGCTTGAGCATATCGTTCAGACGCTGCAAGGGAGAACGCACATCCCGAAGGAGCTGTTTGCGCTCCTGGGTTTCATGATCTTCAAGACCGCGTATTTTTCTGGTCATAGAACCACCTCAGTACTGTTCCTGCGCCAGAGTCTGATCTTCATTGGCGTCATATTCGGGATCGTCTTCGGCTTTGGAAAAAACGATTTCCGGCAAGGATGCGTCATGGGCGCCGGACATGGGAGGAATGAAAATCTCCGTCAGCCAGCCCTGGGCATTGAGCGCCGCCCTGAGACTGGGCACGACAGCGGCCACATGCGGCTCGGAAAGAGCCTGTCCGGCCTGTTCTTCCGCATGGTAATGCGCCCATGCGGCAGCCCCTTCCATCATGGCCGTGCGTCCCCCGCATTGGCAGAGCGCATACCAGAGGGGCCGATCCAGCGGACGCAGCCAGAGAAATTGCGAATTGGCCAGCACCCCCTTGCGCCGTGCGCGGTACAGCAGGGCCATGAACCACGGCAGTTCAAAAGCCGCATGGCGGGAAAGGCAGCGCTCGGAGAGCAGCGCGTTATGCCGCTCCCAGAGTTCCTTCAAGCGATGCTGGAAGGTTTTCTTTTGCAGAATGGAGCACGTCGCCTGCTCTCCCTTTTCGACGTAGGACAAGGACATGGCATCCAGAATGGAGACGCCGTTTTTTTTGTCCCCACCCGCGTATGTCAGGAACGCAACGGCCAGAGCCTGACGGCATGGCGTAAGCTCCGCATAGCTCCCAAACGGTTTGCCGAGTTGCGCCCGCAGCACCTCAAGCGTTTTTGCTTCGTCCAGACGGGCATTGCCCCAGACGGGAAGTTCCGTATCCGGGAGTCCGTCACGCAAGCCCTGTTCGGGGGAAAACGGCTGTCCGTCCGCATCAAGCAGCAGCCCGTGTTCCAGCGCAAACTGGGCAGGCGTGCGGGCAATGCGCCACAGTCCGCTATCAAAGGATTTCTGTGAAAGCAGATAGCTGCCACGCCCGACAACAGGCCACAGGCAGGGGAAGGAGGCCGCATTGTTCTTCAGCAGACGATTCATGTTGAAACGACGAACAAGACGCCCGACACGGTCATGGAAAAAGACATACAGAAAGCAAAGGGCAAGAATCAGTGCCAGCGGCCAGCGTATCCAGGAAGCGGAGTAATGCAGGATACGCCGCATTTGCTCCCAGTTCAGCGATGCCGGGTCTACGTCGGACAAGCGGGCGAAGGCCGTCCGGGCTTCTTCCGAAAAAGGCGCAAATATCTTGACCTGCGCCAGAGCCAGACGGAGCAGCGGCCCGTTGATACTGCCGCAGTGAGCGGCATACAATCCCGGAATGACGACACAGAACAGAATAAGCAAGGCGCAGCACAGGAAGATCAGATCATCCCTGTTATCGGAAGGCTGACTCATGGACGCGCCTCCTGAAGGGATGGCAGCATGGCAATTCCCCGGCGATGCAGCTTCTCCAGATTGGCCCGTACCCGCGCCATGTAGGCATCCCGGCGATGGGGTGTTCTGGAGTGATATGCGCCGATGGCCTGCCAGATGTCTCCGGTGCGCAGGTATTCCCTGCGCAGCAGCCAGGCTGCCGCATACGCATTGACGCAGCCGTCCTGAAGGACGGCTTCCGGGGCGATGCCCATTGCCGCCAGCGTATCGACATGAACCGTATTGATTTGAAACGGCCCCATATCCCATGTGCCATTGCTGTTGCGCAGAGCTTCGCCCGTCTTGCCGCCTTCTGTCGCAAGGATGCCAAACAGCGCGGCTGCGGGCAGGCCTCCGGCACGGGCCGCATCAAGAACGCAGGCCGCCGTCAAGGGGCGTGTCTGCGGTAACGTGACTCTGGCGCGTTCGGCGGCACAGGAGATGCCCGCCAGGAAGCAAAGGGTCACAAGCGAAAAAAGCATGGCCGGCACTTTCATTTGAGGCCCCCTTTCAGCTGGAGGAGAAATTCTCCGCTTGTGCCATAAACCTTGAAGGGGTTGTTACCGCCAATGCCGTTGACGCTGTTGAGCACCTGATTGTGGGCGTCATTGATCTTCTGCTGGATCAGGGAATCCATCTGATTGCACATGCCCTCGATAAGCTGATCCATGCCCGGCAGGGTGACGCCGAGATTGAAGGCATCGCCAATGTCATTGACGCAGTCCAGACAGGTAGCCAGAGATTTCCGTTCGGACTCAGGATCAGGAACAAGGGTGTTGTAGACATCCGTAATACGCCCGTTTCGCTGCTGCATGGCCGTGCCTGCAACGTCCTGAACATCCTGACACGACGAGGCAGGACAAGGAGAGGCGAAGGAAAGGCAGAGGACAGAAAGGAGGAGAATGCGCTTCATTTCCTGCTCCTTTTTCTCGTGTCGGGAGCGCCATTTGCGCCGACAGGATAGATTTGCTTGCAGGCGGGATAGCCCGAACAGCCAAAGAACTCGCCTTTTGCACCTGTCCGCAGTATCAGCGCCTTGCCACAAACGGGGCAGACATGTTCAGAGAGTACCGGTCTGGCCTTGGGAGTGCCGGGTTTGCCCTTGTCATCGGGCAGCAGACGCTTGCAGGCCGGATAGGCGGAGCAGCCCCAGAACCATGAGCCGTCCTTTTTGCTTTTGCGGCGCAGAAGGGCCGCGCCGCAGTCCGGGCAGGGATAAAGCGGCTTCTGTTTACGCTCCAGAATCGGGGCCAGCAGTTCGGGCAGAATGCGCTTCTGCTCCTCAAGGAAGGATTCCAGAGATTCCTTTCCCTGTGCTATGGATTCCAGTCGCTCTTCCCAGGCGGCTGTGGTGACGGGGTCTTTCAGGGCCGGGGGCGTCAGGTCGATGACTTCTCTTCCAAGAGGCGTGGAAACAAGCGATTTCTTCTCAACAGCCAGATAGCCGCGTTCCTTCAGGGTTTCGATGATGTTGGCGCGAGTGGCTTCTGTCCCGATGCCCTTGCTGTCCCTGAGTGTGGCTTTTGCCCGTTCATCCTGAACATGGCGATGGACATTGGCCATTGCCTCGATCAGGCTTCCTTCTGTAAATCTGGAAGGCGGAGCGGTCTTTTTGCGCACGCTTTCCGCAGTGTCACACCGCACGCTGTCCCCCTGTTCCACCAGAGGAAGAAGGGGCTGTTCCTGCGCATCTTCGTCTTCCTGCTCTCTGGCAAAGGCCGTCCACCCGGCTTCCAGCAGACGGCGGCCCGTGGCTTCCCAGCGGGTATCCCCAAGAGCAACCACGATTTTCTGCGATTCATGGCGCATGGGAGGATGAAATTGCAGGCAGAAAGAAGTGGCTATCAGCAAAAACAGAGAGCGTTCATCCCCGGAGAGCTGTTCCGGGCATTCGCCGGTGGGAACAATGGCATGATGCGCTGTTACCTTCCGGGTATTCCAGACAGCACTCTTTCTTTTGCCGTCCGCCTTGCCCGCGCACTGTTCCAGACCCGGAATCGAGGCCAGCGCCTTCAGGACTCCGGCGGCTGCCTCGAACTGTTCCTCCGGCAGATACCGGCAGTCAGTTCTGGGGTAGGTGGTCAGCTTCTTTTCATAAAGGGATTGGGCGGTATCAAGGACGCGCTTTGCGGACATGCCGAACCGGGAAGATGCGGCCTTTTGCAGCGAAGACAGAGAGTGCGGCAAGGGAGCGGGAGTGCTTTTCTTCTCCCGCAGGGATTCCAGAATAGTCCCCTGTGCCCCATTGACCTGCTCAATGATGGATGCAGCCTGCGATATGTCCACAAGACGGCCGGCGTCATCCAGCCCGCCCTGTGTTTCAGAAGGCACAAAGACGGCTGAGAAGTTGCCGCTGGCATGAGCAAGCCCGACGCGCAACATGAAATAATCCGAGGGGGTAAAACTGGCGATTTCCCTGTCGCGGCCAACGACCAGCGCCAGTGTGGGCGTTTGTACGCGCCCCAGGGACAGCACTTCCGCTCTCCCGCTTTCTCTGCCCGAAATGGTCAGGGCACGAGTGGCATTCATGCCTACCAGCCAGTCGGCCAGCATCCGGGCGCGTGCGGCATCCCGCAACGGGGCGTTGGGCGCATTGTCCCTGATGTCGTTCAGCGCGATGCGAACAGACTTGTCATCAAGAGAGGGAAGCCAGATACGGAACACCGGGCCGCGATAGGCGAAATGTTCAAGCACCTCGTCAACAAGAAGCTGCCCTTCGCGATCCGGATCGCCGGCATTGACAACGGCATCCGCGTCACACAGCAGTTTCCCGATGAGCTTGAGCTGGGCAGCCGCCTTTTGCTTGACGACGTATTTCCAGGAAGAAGGAATGATGGGCAGATGCTCGCGCCGCCATTGTGCGTATTCCGGCGCATAGGCTTCGGGCCATGCAGGTTCAAGAAGGTGTCCGAAGCACCAGGTAACGCAATCGTCACCGCACCTGATATGCCCGTTTTCCGTATGCCCACCGCCAAGCCCTCTGGCGATGGCCTTTCCAAGACTGGGTTTTTCGGCAATGAAAAGTCTCATGCTACAACCTCATGCGCTGCGCGGCAGCCGCCCGCTGTTCTTGCAGGGGTTCAGGATTTTCCAGAGTTCCCGGAGCCGTGCGCATTTTTTCATCCGCTTCCAGATGAAGAACGTGCGCCATACGGTCACAAAGCCGGGCCAGATCAAGCATGGAATGGGGGTCTTCACGAAGCGCCAGATCAAGAAAGTCCGGGCTTTGCAGGATGATGCGGGCCCTGCTGACAGGGTTGTCCGTTCCTTTGAAGGCAACAGCGGCCTCATCAAGCGACAGCGGCTCCGCAGGTTCTCTGCTCTGAGGAGTTCGCTCGAATATCTGTGTGCCGGAGCCTTCCTTTTCATGGACAAAGACGCCGCTGGCCACATCACGCTGCATTTGCAGCTCAATGAGTTCCGGCCACGACTCACTTTTGGGAAACCACCGGGCCGTGGGCTGCTCGCCCACTTCAAACTGATGCAGCATGGTCAGGATGCGGGCAGCTTCCGATGCCGCCTGAAAAACAGCTTTGGCATCGCCGCCGGAAAAGGTCTTGTTCCAGTGCGCGATGTAGGCCGCAGAATTGGTTTCAGGCATGGGCAGCCGGAGATGCGCGCCTGCCAGCATGGAAAACATTTCCGCCCGCATCTCCTCGAAGGCATAGCCCTTGAGTGTCTGCGTCTTTTTCTGCTGCCGGTTCTCCCGGCTTTCGTGTCCGGTTGCATGAAAGAACTCATGCAGTTTGGCGGCATAGTATTCATCCGTGCCGCTGAATCGGTCAGGATAGGGCAGAGACACTTCGTTTTTCTCGTAGCTGAAAAGAGGATCGCCGCCGTAGTGTTTGACGATAACGCCGGAACTGGCGATGAAGCGTTCCACCAGCTCGTTCCGTTCGATTTCCGTCATGGTGTGCGCGGGCTGTTCCTTGGCGGGGAAGCCTTCGATCTGGGCGGCATTGAACACCGTAAAGGGATAGAAAAGCGTCCTGCGCTCCACGTCGGGCACAACAGCCCCCTGCGCCCTGAGTTCCTCAATACGGCGAAGTTCTTCCCGGCCAAGAAATTTCCAGCTCCCGTCTTCCTCTACGATGTAGGCAACCTCTTCAGGGCGCAGAACCTTGACGCCATGCTCTCCCTTGCGAATATTCATCTTCAATTCGGGATGAGCTTCCTGAAGGGTCTGGAGCTGTCTGAAGGTCATCCAGCGGTCATCGGCATAGCCTCTGGCAATACTGGCCAGCAGCAGACGCACCATGTTTGCACCGCTGTATTCCCTGCCGGTCACAGGACAGAAGGGCATCCCCACAGGCGTGTCGGAAGTCCACCCCTGCTGCCATTTACCGGCCTTTTCCGCCAGCGAGAGCATGGTTTCGGCAATGCCGTTGACGAACTCCTCCTGAACTTCGCGGCTGACCTGAAAGCGATTTTTCCTTTCTTTTGCAGGGCTCACTGGTCGGCCTCCCTGATGTCGATAATGACGCAATCCTGCATATCCTGCGGATTGAGGAAACCTGCCGCGACGGCTTCTTCCCGCGACAGCAGAAAGGCTCCGGCATCAAGCTGGCGTTCAATATCTTCGCGTGAAAAAAGCACGCATTCCTTTTCGGCAGAGCGCCGGGAAGCGTCGAAAAGTCCGAGGCTGTTACGCTGATTGTTCTGCATACGCAAAATCTCCACGAAGCAAGGCGGCTTACCACCGGCACCGCTTGCGCCAAAGGGTTTCGGAATATCTGGTTTCCCGCCTCCTGCCCATAATCGCCGTTCGGATGGCGCGAAGGCAGGCAAGAGGCGACATGCCGGTACGCTGAACAAGATACAGACCGATGATGCCCAGCATCGCAAGGCTTGCCGTCCACCATGCCCAATGGAAAAGCCACAGAAGCAGCGGAAAGACGGCGCGGGCATCCAGAACAAGGATTTTGGGCGTAATGCCCGTATCCCGCCAGAGAATGTCGCCGGTCATCATGCTTTTACCTCCCGTCTTTTGCGTTCCGCCAGAATTGCCAGATAGTTCTCCCTGCCGATGCGCCCGGCGGCATAGGCGTGTTCCGCAGCGTCCTGAATCCGCTGGCCGTATTCGCCCAGCAGGATTTCCGCCTGCGGAATCAGACGTTCCAGCGGCGTGTCCAGCAGTCTTTCCCGGATTGTCGGCGTGAAGGCCAGATATTCGCGCAGGGCCGTGCGCCCGCTGTTGTCCGGCAAAGGGACAAGGCGCTGCGAAATGACAAGGCGCAGACTGGCCAGCAAGGTGGCAGTAACCTGAAGACGTTCCGCAACGGGAAAGACATTGATGATGCGGCTGAGCGTTTCCGGCACGGAACGGGTATGTACGGTCGAATAGGCGGCAACACCGATTTCAGCACTTTCAATCATGCCCCGGAGCGTATCGGGGTCGCGACTTTCCCCGATCAGCACCACATCCGGGGCTGTGCGTGTGCTGTTGCGCGTCGCAGTCAGAAAAGACTTCAGATGTTCCGGGATGGTGCTTTGCGATACCGGCCCGCCGGGATGGGGAATGGCGTCAAAATCGAACTCAATGGGAGCTTCATAGGTACTGACGTTGCGCCCGCCTTTTTCAATGATGCGGCGAAGAATGGCTGCAAGCAGCGTACTTTTCCCGCTTCCCATGACGCCCGTGACCAGAACCAGCCCATGAGACGGCATGGCATGTTCAAGAATTTCCGCTTCGACATGCAGGTCTTCCAGCGCGGGCGGCATGGAGGGAATTGCTCGAAAGACAATCTTGACGCCCGTGGAATATCCGTCGGCAACGGGCGTGGCATTGCCGCGATACCGAAGGCGAACCCCGCGTGATTCCTCTATTTCATGGGCAAAATCATAGTCGGACTGACCGGACTTGATCAGGGCGGCAACGGAATTGTTGCGCGTCAGACGCTCCAACGCTGCCAGCAGCTCATCCGTGGAAATGGCCTTCTTTGTCACAGGACGCCATGTTCCGTTCAGACGCATCCAGGCCGGAAGCCCGGAACGCAGGCATAAATCAGACATACCGCGCTGTGTGGCCCAAAGCAGGAGATTGTTGAATTCGCCATGATCCCAGCGGATACGCGGCTCGTATGGATAAAAGTCCGAAGTCATCTGCCTGCCCCCTTCTTCCGGGAGGTCGGCAGCGAAACCGTAAAGGCCGATGGGGCGGTAATCCTGTAGACGCGCTGACCGATATGCAGCAGATTTCCCTTCCCGGAGGTGCGCATACCGGTCTCGGAGGATGCCGTGCGGATACGACTCAGAAGATGCTGCGCTGTCAAAAGGTGATAGAGCATGGCTCCGCGATAACTGCGCGTCATGCGGGCCACATTGTCCGCATAGAGCAGATCCGCTTCCGCCAGCCCCTGTGCCCAGGCTTCACGTACGGCACTGCGCCAGATGGCCCGCTCTTCGCTGTTTCTGGGCAGTACCGCGGGGTGGGGGCTCTCCGGCGCGGGGAAGTCATCCATCATCAGAAATTCGCGCCAGTGCGGCGCAGCAGCAATATAGCGGGCCGGTTCCAGCAATTCATAGGTGGACGTTGCCGCCGTTGCCGTCATGCTGTCTTCAATCCTCATGGACGCGCCGGATCGCGCAATCAGAGGCGGCATAATCAGCGCATCTCCCTGCGTCAGCAGCAAAGGGGAAAAATTGAAAGCGGCATCCATGACGGCGCTATGGCGTTCCGTCTGCCTCACAAGCTGGCCATAGCGCCAGGCAATGGCCGTCTGAAATGTCACGAGCTGGGCAGCCTCTCTGATGGCATTGGGACGCATCCGGCTGACAGCCGTGTTGCCGGCGCTTTTTTCTCCCTTCATTTCCAGAAGAGATGCCAGTTCCGCAGGCTCTCCCGGACGAGGGCCGGAAGCCGTGTCCACTGGTGTGTGAACCGCCAGATACTGCCCGGAACCATCTTCACGATAGGATGCGTCATGAGGCGTAAAGGCATTCTTGTCCCTGTTGCCGCCCGCAGGTGCGGGAGCATTCTCAACCGTGGGCGGAATCGGAGCGGGATTGGAAATATCTCCCTGTGTTTTTTCCGCACAGCCGGTCAGCATGATGCAGGCCAGCAAAGGAAGAAGGCAGGATTTCAGATAGCGGGAACCGTCTTCCCCCAGCCGGTCAAGATAACGGCAGAGCGTCGAGACAAGACGCGAGGTATGGCGGGCAAGCAGGCCACAGGCAAGCAGCAGCACTACTATGCCGCAACCGCCACGCGGCATGGGGGCGGGGATCAAATCACTGCTCATGACCGCTTCTCCCTGCCGGATGTTCTTGCCAGCGTAATGGTTCTGTTGATGGGATCTACACGCACAAAAGCCAGCGGCTGTGCCTGCCAGGCAATATCCTCCAGCAGCTCATACGCGGGGCGATTCTGCCCCCGTACAACAACAGTCATGGTCTGGGCGGACGGCCTCCCCACTTCCTGATAGCGATAGCCGACTTGCAGGCATATTTCCTTAAGCGCTCCTTCCATCGGCCCTGTCCATGCCACGGACACGGGACGCTGCAATGCCGGATCGGGGGGCGGCAACAGTGGCTGCATTCCCTGACCGCGCAATCTGGCGACCATAGCCAGGTCTTCATGCGCCTGTTCCGCAGCCTGACCGAGAGTTGTGGAAACGATATCCGCAGGGGGCGGCACAGACGATGCGCTTTCCCTGCCCGCGCAGGCACAAAGCCAAAGGCAGCACAGGCACATTGCAAATCTTTGAAACATGGCTTCCTCCTTTCTCAACACTAAAGCATTTTCAGTTTGAAACGCTGCGCGTTCCAAACCATACGACCTGTCGTTTCGCGGAAAAAAACGCGGTTTTTCCGCTCACTTTGGGCCGGGCGGCGCTGTGCTGCCGCCTCGCGTTTTATCTTTTTCAAAGCTAAAACGCTCTGAAATGAGACCCCCCCGCCCCTCATGCACGCCTGCGGCATAGCCCGACGCAGTGCCACAGCCAGCGCCCGAACGGCAGAAAGCGACGTTGCCGCAGGATGGAAATTCTCCAGGCTGTCGTCATGATCCCCAGAAGGCAGGGAGGCACGACAAGACATGCGGTAATCAGGGCCAGAGGGCTTTGCTGCCATGCTGCCGCCGTCAGGGCAGCAGCAGAGGGAAAACCGAACAACGGAAAACGCAGACGCAGCCCGCTGATGACGCGTGGAATGGCCGCTGTATCCTCAATGCCCCATGCTACAAGCAGAAGATGAAATTCCTGCGCTACGACAGCCTGCTCCGGGGCGGAGCGGTGCTTACGAAAGGCCGCAATGCGCGAGCTGAAGCCGGAACCAAGTGCCGCGAGCTGTTGTCTGGATTGCCGTACTGCGGCTCTTACCCCTTGATATTTTGTGCTTTCCTGCATGGTATTCAGCTCCTGAAGCTCTCCTGTGAAATAGATTCAGATGGGGCGGCAGCCTGTTGTGCTTCCGGGGCCACGGACGGCGGCTGATTCCAGCGTCGCACGGTATCGCCGCGCAGTTCACGCGCTCCATGCGCCCCGGAACTGACAGCATTGGTGGAGCCGACAAAAACATTCTTGGCTCCGGCCTGATCTTCCTTTTCTCCGAGGCTGTGAAACTGCTGTCCGATCCAGTTCGTCACATGCTCCGGCAGGTAGTGAATGAGGGAAAAAAACTTGTTGGCCGCCATGATGACGACAATGCCAAGGATAACCAGCATGGCGAACGTGCCTGTTATGCCGATTATTCTGGTCTGTGCGGTTCCGGCAATGAACAGCTCAAAACCCGCCCCGACAAGTCGGCCCAGCACATTCATCAAGAGAATGGCGGCAAAAAAGCCTGTCACCATCAAAGGAGGACGAATGACGATGCCCAGCAAAAGGATGTAGCCGCGCCTGCCATGCTGACCGGCTGCGCCGTCGCCTTCGGGCAGCGCATGGGCACAGAGCCAGAGAGGGGCCGCAACAAGGGCTTCCACGATAAGGATAATCCAGCCCACCAGCGCGGAAATCCAGCGGATGAAGGGAATGGCCGGCAGATAATAGGCCAGCGCCAGGCCGTACAGCAGAAGGGGGAGAAAGACGGAAAACAGCGCAAAGGAAATATATTTGTCCAGATTGGGAACGACCTTGCCGACAAGAGGCAGTTCCTTGCCGAGAGCGTGCGTCACGTCCACAACGCCCAGAGCAGAGGCAAGGCCCCAGGCTGTGCCAATCAGGTAGTCTCCCACATTGGAAACCGCCAGAATGGGGTCCTGACTGGAGAGTTTCTCAATCGCAACAGGAAGGATATTCCCGGCAACAAGCTGATTCAGCGTGGAGCGCAGCCAGTTGATGATCTCGTCAAAGGCCCTGCCCTCATCCGTAACGGCGGGAGAGGACGCCGCGCGGGGAATTTCCCGGCGGATGGAGTAGGCGGTCTTGATATAGTTCGCCACCCGTTCCCTGACGGCTTCGTAATCCTGCAAGCCGCGCATTTGCGCATGAAGTTCCGATTCCGTGTATTCATGCGGACTGTAGGTAATGCCGGAATACATGGCTTCCCGAACTTCCTGATTGATCCACGCCACAGACCAGTAGGAAGAACCGGCCATGATCCAGCCGTAGCGGGCAGTCCATTCCTGAAATTCTCCGAGCTTGTTCTGGAGCTGGCCTTGTTGGGCATACCCTTGCAGGCTGGAAAGAATGGCCTCATTAACCTGATCCGCAGCGTCATAGAGGGCACGGGCAGGAATGGCTGACGCTGGCGTGTCAGGATCGGCCAGCTCACGGGCAACAGCCGAAAGAGCCGAAATGGCTGCCCCGACGGCATTGACCTTTCCCCGGCACAGGGCGTCGCCTTCATTGACGCAGCTGACGCTGATACTTCCGGCATTGCCATTGAAGGTGAACGTATATTCACCACCGGACTGAAACCAGTTGCCGCTGTACTGCCATGCACCCCCTGGAGAGACATTCAGACCGCGCCGCTCGCTCATGTAATACTGGAGAGTCAGGGATTCCAAAGCGCCATTGGTAATGGCCGCATAGTGGGAGACATTCTGGGGCGGAGCCTGCACGGACATCTGCCCCCCATGTTCCACAAAGTAGTCTGTTCCCAGTTTCCAGACGTAGTTGCCGAGATTGATGGAAAAACCGATGCAGGCCAGAATGGCAACCTGAAACAGGCTCAATCCCTTGAAAATGGGAGCAAGCGCCCCCATAGCACCCACAAAACGCACAGGCATCCAGAGAGAGCTGTACCGCTTGCCGAAAGGTACGCCCTCATGGGCAGTTCCGGCCACGGCAATAGCCGACACCCAGATGAACAGCGCGGAAATAACAGCCAGAGCCACGAGATTAAAGACGCTGAAAAGTTGCAGCATCAGTTCCGCAGCCTGCGAACCGCCAAGCCCCTGCCCCCAGGCATCCCAGCCCTTCCCCAGAAAGGCATCAAGAATCTGTTTGCTGCCGTCCGTTTCCAGCAGGACTTCCGAAGTAGCGGGAATGTCAGAAGTGGCCATAGGTCACGCCCCCGGCAGGTTTGACATTGTGCTCAAGTGAGCTACAGTCAGTAAAAGAAGGAGAAACGCTATGCCTGCCAATGATTATGTTCGTGCCCGTATCGATCCCACAATTAAGAGGGAAGCCGCCGCCGTGCTGGCGGGGATGGGGCTGACGGTTTCCGATGCCTGCCGCATGATGCTGACCAAGATTGCCAGAGAAAAGTGCCTGCCTTTCGGAGCGGAGATTCCCAATGAGGAAACCCGTCAGGCTCTGGAAGCCGTTGAAAGGCGCGAAGGACTTCATCATGCGAAGGATGCGGCAGACCTTTTCAGGCAACTGGGGATATAAATGCTTATCCCTGTCTACACCACACAGTTCAAAAGAGATGTGAAAAAAGTCTCGCAGCGTGGTTACGACATGGACAAGCTGAAACAGGTCATTGATTTGCTTCTTTCTGAAGAAAGACCTATTCCAGCCAATTACAAGGATCATGCTTTGAAGGGACGCTGGAAACCACACAGGGAGCTGCATATAGAACCGGACTGGCTCCTTATCTATTCCATTGATGGGAAAGAATGTTTTTTTGCCAGAACCGGCACTCACGCTGATCTGTTTTCGCTGTAGCAGTCGCATGGCGTTCCTCTACTGTTGTGCGCCGACCATGCGGGCATAAAGGTCTTCCATATCCTTGCCAGTGGTTCCTTCCATACGGGCGAGAAAGTCCAGCGAGGCTATGACGCTCAGTCGATCCAGAAATTCAGTATTCTTGCGCGTCAGCTCCAGTTGCAGGGCCTGCATCATGGCAAGCTCACGCAACAGGCCTGTATCTGTTGATGCGGCAAGCTGGGCAAACCAGTTAGGATTGCCGACGCGCATCTGCGAGAGCAGCTTGAACAGGCCGATTTCTGAAAGTCTGCCGTCCACAAGGCCGGGAGGCGTTCCGCTTCCCCCGGCTTCTGTCCACTGATTTTGCGCCCAGGCGGCCACGTCTTCCGGCAGCGTGGGTGAATGCAGCACAACATGGTGATTGAGGGCTTCGGCTACAGCGGCAAGCCGGTTCTCATGGATTCTGCGGGCGGCCGCGTAGGTCTGTCCCGCTGCCGTCTTCTTCTGCTCATCCGTCACCACCGGCAGGGGGCGCGGATTGGCCAGCGTCTTGATACTTTCATGCGCCTGTGCCACCTGTTCCCCGGTCAGCGTGCCCTGCAAGGGGAACAGGGCTTCCAGTGCTTCCTGTTCCGAAGGGTGTTCTTCCGCCAGAACTCGTTGCAGAAACTCCACAGGGCGGACGCCCTGGGTATTGCCGTAGTCATGCTGCTTTTCACGCATGGTCGCCTGAAGTTCCTGTCCGGCCCGTGCGCCAAGCTGTATGCCTGCCCCAAGCGTGCTTGCCCCGCAAAGCCCGGACGGCTGAGCAGCCTTACCGTACATATCCTCGGTTTTCAGGCTTTCATCCGCCATGCCCTGCCCCTTGAGGGCTGCCGCATTGCTCTCCTTAAGGGCCACAATCGCCCGGATAATGGTCGCGGACTCACTTTTGATCGTGCCGATGACATTCTGTGCCGCCAGAACAATTTCTGAACGGATGGCCTCAGCTTCGGCAGCCGTATGGGCATTGACAGCCTGTATTGTTTCCATCTTTGCCGCCGTAATCATGCTGTTGATGGAACCGCAGCTACAGCCCCCCGCCCATGCCTGGGCAGGAACGAAAATCAGCAGCAGGGCGAAAAGCATCTGTTTCATTGCTCCACCTCGATTTCGTCTACGATTTCAAGGATCACATTAACGATTTTCTCATCTGCTTCCGTCTGATCTCCGACCAGACGACGGCGGCGCTCCACTTCTGCCTTGGCGGAACCTCCGGGAAAGCGGCGTGCCAGTCTGCGCAGGGCTTCCGAAGGCCCAAGCCGACGATAGAGATGATTGCGAATGGTCACGTCTTCCGTCGTTGTGGAGAAGGCCCAGAGAGACTGCGGGCCAATGGTCAGGCTGAGGACGAGCTGGGACATGCCCGCGCCTGTTCTGAACAGCGCAACAAGATTGGAGCCTGCTCTGTCCGGTTTTCCCAGACGGGAAAGCGCATGGCGGCAGCTTCCATTCAGGCCGAACCGCCGGGAAAGATTATCGATGCTCTTTTCCGTGCCGGAGCCGAGGATGACGACGGTTGTTGCCAGTTCGTCGGTAATGATGGGAGGGATATCGTCAACGGATTGCGTATACAGGCCGATGGACAGATTCCATTTACGGCTTTCGCGGGCCATTGTGGTCATATCCGCCTGGAGCTGGCCGGAAACAGAGGTGTTTCCGGTCACACGGTGCGCTTCATCATAGCAAAGCCGCTTGGGGTCTTCCCGGATCGCCTCAATACGCATGGCGTGGTAGGCTCGATAGCGTTCGGGCATCAACTGCACATCGCTGGGCATGAGGAAGAAGCGTCCGCCCAGAATATGTCTGGCCAGCATGTACATGACAGCCGACTGCCTGTCTGCGGCCGACCCTCCGCGAGGAGCCACTTCATCAAGATCGAGGCTGACTATCTGGGCATCGCCAATATCGAACTGTGTCGGTTCCTTGAGCAGCGGATAAGCCTCAATGGCATCAGACAGAGCACGCCAGACGCCGAGAATGACAGGCGGCTCATAGGTGTTCTGAATCCCTGTATTCTGGCGAAGCTGCGTCAGAACATCCGCAAGCAGGGGGACTGCATAGCGCTGCGCCAGCAGAGCCTGATGCGGATAGCCCAGATCAAACAGGGCATCCACCACTTCCCACCAGCTTGTCGAAGCATCCAGAGGAACAGCGGCCTTGAGAAGCAGCTCATGAATTTCAGGCAGAGTATTCGCCTGATAAAGCCGGGGATGTCGTTTGTCCGAAAGTTCGTCATAGGCAAGGCTGACGGCTCTGCCGATAATGCCGGGCACGCTGTCGGCAGGCGCTGACGCTTCCAGCGGCGTTGCCAGCAGACTGAGGAAATTCGTCAGAAATGCCTTGTGCGACGGCAGAGGCGTGCGATTACCGAGCGGCAAATCAAAGGGATTGACGGCATAGTCGGGCGTCATCCTGAGACGGTGATATGCCGCAAGATGCTTTTGCCCTTCGGGAAGATTCTCTTGCAGCAAGGTGATCAGGCCGGAACTGGACGGCCCCACGTCCACAATGGACAGCCACGGAAGGCGGGAAAGCCCGGCCTGCGTCACAAAGGCAAAGTTCATGGCATTGAGGAAGACCGACTTGCCCCCGCCCATCGGGGCAACGCCAATATCTATCCATGCGGCCTGCTCCGAAGAATTGGCCGCAAAGGGAATAATCTTGCCGTCTCCGGTACGGAACAGCAGACTGCCTTCCCTCCAGGGAGAGGCGGGACGCAACGGCGTCATGCCGATGGCATCCTGCAAGGGGGCAGCTGTTACCGGAGCCGGAGACGCGGGCATCATGCCGGGAAGCGTCGCCGTCACTCCAAGAAGCGGATCGCCAAGAGCTTCGGCCACATCCGTTGTGCCCCAGCCCTGAACAGTCTTTGCCAGTTCCGCAACGCGGCGTCTGAGCAAAAGAAACGCCTCCTGTTCCGGCAGCTCCCGCACGCTGGCCCAGGTGCAGAGGCAGATGCGGAACTTCACGCAGCACATGCCTTCAAGGTTCAGCGCTCTCAGCACATCCACAGCTTTGTTGAAGCGCTTGTTATCCGAGGAGGTAAAAGCAAGAAGCGTGGAAAGCAGAGGTCGCAGCCCCATACGCAAACCTCCGTCCTCGATAAGAAAGGAGATGCGGTACGGCAGACGCTCATCCCGCCTGGCAAGAATGCGAAACAACTCCTGAAAGGGCTTCGGGGTCTGCGGCATGAGGGTCATGATCAGCGGCCCGTAAATCCTGTCTCCGATGCGGATGGCGTTCCGGGAGAGCAGCTGCCCTTCTTCCGGCCAGAGCTGCGTCCTGAAATCCGGGTACAGCATGTTGTGACGCTCATCCCCTGCCTCCGGGTCCGGCAGACGAAGAGGCAGCGGATCGCCGGGAATGAGGGCTTTCCAGTTCCGGCTTGTCAGCTCCGGGGCGATGCACGTTCTGATGTCCCGCAAGGCCGCATGGGCCGACAGCGGCCATGCCAGCAAATCCGTCTGCCGGAAAGCATCCAGAACGCCCGTCAGAAAGCCGTTGTGCGCATCATGCAGCGCGGAGACGGCACAGGAAACCTGCTGACATCCCGGAATGACCGGAGTCTTTGACATGGCGGCAGCTCGCTCTTTCAGTGCCGTTTTCCGCAGCGTATCGGAAAGTACAGAAGGCCGTGTCCACAGAACCAGCCAGCATGTTTCCAGAGCGCAATATCTTTTCAGGGCATTTCCCCAGTCATCCAGAAGACTGCCGACATGCAGGCCAAGATTTTGCGCGGTAAGCCGCGAAGGCCGCAGGAGTTCCGCAATCCGCTCCCCGCTTCCCTCCGGGTCATACTCAAAAAGCACCTGAATAAGATGGCCCGGTCTGGAAAGGCTGGATTGCAGCTTTTCCGTCAGAGAGGAAACAATGGAACCAAACTCTTCGACGCCAATCTGTTTGAGCGACCCCTCAAGGCGCAGCAGGCTGATCAGGCTGCCGTCATCGGCTACCAGTACGCCGTCATCCACCGTTTCCAGCCGGCAGTAGCTGTGTACCGGCCCGGCAAAGACTTCCGACAGGGCACGAATGCCGCAGTCCACTCCATGAACCAGACGATCAAGCATTACGACTCCCTCTTCAGAACGATCTGCTGGATAACGACGCCGCGCGGCGTTATGGCCGTGGAAGCCCGGCGCACAAGAACAGTGGCAAGAAGGCGTTGCGTACTTTCAACGCCCTGGCTGGATTCGTAGGAAACAACAAGAGGGAATTCGATACGCCATGTGGCCGTATCTCCTACCAGACCGGAGGCGATAATGACCGGCGCTCGCGTGGCGACAGCGGATGCCGAAAGGCGCTTCTCCCTGATCATCTCCAGAATGCCGGAAGTTTTCAGAGACGCGAGAAAGGACTTATAGGCATCCTCATCGAAATGGCTCCGCAGGGCTTCCAGCTTCTTGCGCCATTCCAGAAAGTCCAGAGACATGGCCCCCGCAATGGTATCCGCTGTCCATGAAAGGAGGCCCTGCTGCGTCAGCAGGGGCTGATTCAGCGGAATCATGGGAGCAAGCCGCAAATCGGGAGTAGCCGCGAAATAACGCGGCGTCGGGCGATGCAGAAGGAGCAGCGCAATGACTCCCAGACTGACGGCCAGCGCAACGGATAAACCCAGTGCCAGCTTCATGGCGCGATAAAACTGCGCTCTGTACCAGCTCAGACCGCCAATGACGCCTGTTGCGTCATGGACAGAAAAAGAGGCATGAGCATCCGATTCGCTCATGGTCTGTGCCGGGGGCCTGGATTGATGTTTCTGTATCCATGTGAAGATGCTCATGCCTCATCTCCTTTTATGGGGTTACAGGCCGAGTTCTCCCAGGCCGGAAGTCTGATCGGAACCGAAAAGGGTAGCCGAGCCGGAACCGAGCGTCTCTCCCAAGCCGAGGATGATCGCGCCGATCAGCAGCTTGATGATGCCGCTGGTATAGGTGGACTGCCCCTGCTGACGTGTGGCCTTGTACATGTCAATAAATTTTGTCATGTAGTATCTTGATATGTTTGATGAAAAAATAAATTTGCAAAAAAATACCCCGGCAATTACCCCAAAAGGAATGGGATATTACCGGGCATTGCTGGATGGCTTTGGACAATAATCGTGTGGGGAGGGGGAAGGCAGAGGGAAAAAGAGCCAATATTGAATTAATCAGCGAAACAGACTATAAGCAGCTCCGCACGGCTACCCTCTGGCCTATGCGTCGGCACGGCGCAAACGGAAAAAGGAGGGTGCCGCCATGCGGAGACGTGTTTTCGTCCTGCTTGTCGCTGTGGCCCTTGTCCTCTTGTCGGCGTCTAACGTCAGATAAGAGTTGACCTCGGCCCACTCACGATGGGCCGAGGTCGTAAAACATTGTCCGAATGCTGGTAGCCGTGCACAGGGGCGCAAACCGCGCCGTGCCAGCCCCGGTCTCTGTTAGCAGCAGGAACCGGGGTTCCCTTTTAAGGTAGCCATTCCTGTCGTGATTGGCAAGCCTGTTCCCGCCGAAAAAAGTGAACTCAGCTCCCCGCCACAAGCCGCTGGTACCTTTCAAACAGTTTCGCCACAACTTCAGCCTCTGCCATGTTCGCCTTGAATCCGTAGAGCTTCATTACCGCTCTGTCCAGCTTTTGGTGCGCCTTGAGCAACTCCGGCGGCATGGTCAGCGGATCGTACAGGTCAGCAAGGGAACTTTCCGGGAACAGAGCGCGGGCGTCAAGCACGGCTTGAGCGAGGGGCTCTATTGTTGCCTTCTGTTTGCCGTCAGCTTCTGGCCACGGGAAATTGTTGTACACAATATCCTTGGAATAGCGATAGTCGCTTTTCAAGCGGCCAGCCACAGCCCGCGTCCATGCCATGTGGACAGATGATGTTAAAATACCGAAGTGGTAGAGGGTCGCGTTGGGAATGATTTTTACAAGGTTACTTGAAAGAATGTCTGGGGATAAAAAACCTAGGGGAATGTAGTACCTGTTTTCGGAAGAGACTTCAGGAATAACAATGTACTCCGAGGTTGGCATGTTCTCCACATGAAAGCGCCGCGGCTTGTCGGCAAGTTTTCTTGTGGGCGCACTTTTGCTGGCAAGGCGATATTGTTTCACCGCGTCCACACGCTTCAGGCATTCAGGCATGCTTTTCAGTTCTGAGGGCGGGCAATCTCCAAGCCATAGACAATACCGCACTTTTCCATTGATGAACTCTTCCGAGCCAAGCCACTTTCTGAAATATTTTTCCGACAACGGTTCTTTTTTTACAAATTCATTCTTTTCGGCCTCTGTAAAGAGATAATAGCCTCCGTCAATAGGCTTGTTCCCTATGCCGATTTCAGGCACGGCACAAAGAGGCTTCTTTCTGCTTTCTATACAAATATTTGAAGCATCAATCAGATAACCGTTGATATTTTCAGCCTTATGCCTTGTGTCGTTATTAACAATAAAATTATCAGTTTGCTTCTGCATACCGAAACCGACAATCACACAATGAACGGCTGCTTTTCCCTTGGCTTCATTGCTCCATTTGAATGTTCTGTATGCAAAATGGATGTGTATTCCCTTATCAAAGAAGGGTTTCCATAAAATAGCAACCTGTTCTCCCTGTGCAATGGAATTTGTTGAAACCAGTGCTGTTGAGATTCTTCTGTTTTTCTGCATAATCTCAACAGCTTTTTTATTGATTTGATAGACGGAAATCTTCTTATAAGCCCGCGCAAGTGTTTATAAAAC